>ERZ778018.320-NODE-320-length-82471-cov-521.835311_pt1 | contig 82471 bp, 72 predicted proteins | sample MGYA00375748_ERZ778018 | MGnify/ENA primary metagenome ERZ778018 (study PRJEB29350, sample SAMN05509839) | bioreactor metagenome | biome: bioreactor; material: wastewater | place: South Africa: University of Cape Town | collected 2014-04-22 ... | reverse complement strand
CCTCGATGCGCGCCCGCGGTGCGCAGTCGACCGACATCGTGATCCTGGTGGTGGCCGCCGACGACGGCGTCAAGCCGCAGACGATCGAGGCCATCAAGCATGCCCGTGCGGCCGACGTGCCGATCATCGTGGCCATCAACAAGATGGACAAGGACGGCGCCAACCCCGACAACGTCAAGCAGGGCCTGGTCGCGCAGGAAGTGGTGCCGGAGGACTGGGGCGGCGACGTGCAGTTCGTGCCGGTATCGGCCAAGACCGGCATGGGCGTCGAGGAGCTGCTCGATGCGATCTCGATCCAGGCCGAGGTGATGGAGCTCAGGGCGGTGGCCGATGGCCGCGCCTCCGGCGTGGTGATCGAGTCCAGTCTGGATCGCGGTCGTGGTCCGGTGGCAACGGTGCTGGTGCAGCAGGGCACCCTGCGCAAGGGCGACTTCGTGGTCTGCGGCGTCGAATACGGCCGCATGCGCGCGCTGATCAACCAGTCCGGCAAGCAGGTGGACGAGGCCGGCCCGTCGATTCCAGTGCAGGTACTCGGTCTGTCCGGCGTGCCCGAGACCGGCGACGACTTCGTTTGCGTCGAGGACGAGCGGCTGGCCCGCGAAGTGGCGCAGGAGCGCGAACTCAAGCGGCGCGAGACGCGGATGGTCAGCAAGAGCAACCGGCTCGAGGACATCATCGCCAAGATGGGCCAGGGCGACGAGCAGCAGACGCTCAACATCCTGGTCAAGGGCGACGTGCAGGGTTCGGTGGAGGCCTTGCGCGAATCGCTGACCCAGATCGGCAACGAGCGCGTGCGGGTCAACGTGGTGTCCTCCGGCGTGGGCGGCATCAACGAATCCGACGCCACGCTCGCGGCCGCCTCCAAGGCGCTGGTAATCGGCTTCAACGTCCGCGCCGACGCCTCGGCGCGCAAGGTGATCGAGACCAACGGCCTGGACGTGCGCTACTTCTCGATCATCTACGACGTGATCGACCAGGTCACCCAGGCGGCGACCGGCCTGCTGGGCATGGAGGTGCGCGAGGACATCATCGGCATCGCCGAGGTGCGCGACGTGTTCCGCAGCTCCAAGTTCGGCGCGGTGGCCGGCTGCATGGTCACCGAGGGCCACGTCAAGCGCAGCAAGCCCATTCGCGTGTTGCGCGACAACGTGGTGGTGTTCGAGGGCGAGCTGGAATCGCTGCGCCGCTTCAAGGACCTCGTCGACGAAGTCCGCAGCGGCATGGAGTGCGGCATCGCGGTGAAGCAGTACAACGACGTCAAGGTCGGCGACCAGATCGAGTGCTTCGAGCGTACCGAGGTCGCTCGCACGCTGTAAGCGCCGACGGCGCTCGCAGCGTACGAGCGGGGAATAGGGAATGGGGAATCGGGAATAGTCAGAGCGGCTGCCCCGACTCCCCCGGCCTCCATGCTCCCGTGGCGCGCCTTTGCCTTTCCGATTCCCTATTCTCGATTCCCTATTCCCGGCTCTTCAACCATGCCTTCCCGCGACTTCAAACGTACTGACCGCATCGGAGCCGAGCTGCGCCGCGAGCTTGGGCTGCTGGTGCATGCCGCCGTGCGCGACCACGGGCTGCCGTCGGTGAGCGTTTCCGATGTCGAGATCACCCGTGACCTGGACTGGGCCACGGTGTGGGTCACTGCGCTGGTGCCGGAGCAGGGGCTGCCGGCCGTGAAGGCGCTCAACCAGATGGGGCACGAGATTCGCCGTGCGCTGGCGCACAGCGGCATGCGCATGCGGCGCGTGCCCGAACTGAAGTTCAAGTACGACGATTCGGTCGACAAGGGCCAACGGATCGATCGCCTGCTGCGCGAACAGGCGGATGCACCCAAGCCGGATGATGACGCCGGCGCGGCCTGAGTCGGGCGGCACGGCTTCGGTTCGAATGAGCAAACCACCCCGCATCCAGTATCGCGACCTGCACGGGATCGTGTTGCTCGACAAGCCGGTCGGCTTGAGCTCGAACCAGGCATTGCAAGGCGTTCGCCGGCTGTTGCGCGCGGCCAAGGGCGGCCATGCCGGGGCGCTCGACCCGCTGGCCAGCGGTCTGCTGCCGCTGTGTTTCGGCGAGGCCACCAAGCTGGCCGGCACGCTGCTCGGCGCCAGCAAGGGCTATGTAGCTGAATGCCGGCTTGGCATCAGCACCGACACCGGCGACCGCGAGGGCGAGGTGACCGCACGCCAGCCGGTGCCTCGACTCGACCCCGCACTGATCGAAGCCGCGCTGGCGCCGCTGCGGGGAGCGATCCGGCAGGTGCCGCCGATGTATTCGGCGCTCAAGCAGGACGGCGAAAGGCTGTACGTGAAGGCGCGCCGCGGCGAGTCGGTGGAGCGGCCGGCGCGCGACGTGGTCGTGCATCGGCTGGAGCTGCTCTCGCGCGACGGCGATACCTTGCAGTTGCTGGTGGAATGCGGCTCGGGGACCTACGTCCGCTCGCTGGCGACGGATCTGGGCGCGGCCCTGGGCTGTGGCGCACACCTGACCGCGCTGCGACGCACCTGGGTGGACCCCTTCCGCCATCCGCGCATGGTCACCATGGCCGAACTCGAACAGGCGGCGGAGCAGGGCGACGAGGCGTTGTTGCGGCATCTGCTGCCGGTGGCCGAGGGGCTGCGCGACCTGCCGTGGGTTCACCTCGACGAGGCGCAGGCGATGGCCATTTCGCGCGGCCAGTCGATTCAGCTTGACCCATCGGTATCCGCCGGTCGCTGCGCAGCATTCGCGCCTGATGGTGCCCTGGTTGCCGTGCTCGAACTGGATGACCTGCACCACAGCCGCATCCTGCGCGGCTTCAACCTGCCGCCAGCGGACGGATTTGCCTGAAAAACGGCCTGCGCACTTGTTGTAACACCACCGGCATCAGTAGAATAGACAAGTTATTTCAAAGCTTTCACTCAACCCAAGGCGAAGCTTGCGCTTGCGTCATCCCGCGATGATGCAAGCGCAAGCTTCGCATCGCCTTTCAAGGAAACGTACAACCATGTCCCTTACCGCAGAACAGACCAGCAAGATCATTGCTGATTTCGGCCGCGTGCCGAACGATACGGGCTCGACCGAAGTCCAGGTGGCCTTGCTGTCCGCCCGCATCGACCATCTCACCGGTCACTTCAAGGATCACATCCAGGACCACCACTCGCGTCGTGGCCTGCTCAAGCTCGTCAACCAGCGCAAGCGCCTGCTCAGCTATCTGAAGGATCGCGATCTTGCGCGCTACCAGACCCTGATCGAGCGCCTCGGCCTGCGCCGGTAACGCTGAGCGCCGTTCGCGGACGCGAGGATCAAGCAGCGCCCGTGCGCGGGCGCCTTTCCCAATTCAGATCAGGAAACAGTCACGTGGCAAAAGTAACCAAGTCATTCCAGTACGGTAATCACGAAGTCACGCTGGAGACGGGCGAAATTGCCCGCCAAGCCTCCGGTGCGGTCATGGCCAGCATGGGCGGCACCGTGGTGCTGGTCACCGCCGTCGCGGCGACCAAGCAGAAGGAAGGCCAGGATTTCTTCCCGCTCACCGTCGACTACGTCGAGAAGTTCTACTCCGCCGGCCGCATTCCCGGCGGCTTCTTCAAGCGCGAAGGCCGTCCGACCGAGAAGGAGACGCTGACCTCGCGCCTGATCGATCGCCCGGTGCGTCCGCTGTTCCCGGATGACTTCAAGAACGAAGTGCAGGTCATCGCGCAGGTCGTCTCGCTGAATCCCGAAGTGGACGGCGACATCGTCGCGCTGCTCGGCGCGTCCGCCGCGCTGAGCCTCGCCGGCATCCCGTTCAAGGGCCCGATCGGCGCCGCCCGCGTCGGTTACGCCAACGGCAAGTACCTGCTGAACCCCTCGCAGACCGAACTGAAGACCTCCGACCTCGATCTGGTCGTCGCCGGTACCGCCGGTGCCGTGCTGATGGTGGAGTCCGAAGCCAAGCTGCTGTCCGAGGACGTGATGCTCGGCGCCGTGATGTTCGGCCACCAGCAGATGCAGACCGCGATCCGTGCGATCGCCGAGCTGGCCACCGAGGCCGGCAAGCCGTCGTGGGACTGGCAGGCGCCGGCGCGCAACGAGTCGCTGGCCGCCGCCGTCAAGGGCGCGGTCGGCGACCAGCTGGCCACCGCCTTCCAGGTGCGCGACAAGCTGGAGCGTCGCGACGCGATCACCGCGATCAAGTCCGACGTGCTGGCCGATCTCAAGGCACAGGCCGAGGAGAACGGCTGGGCCGCGGCTGCGATGGCCAAGGAATTCGAGGAACTCGAATACCACACCATGCGCGACAGCGTGCTGAAGACCAAGGTGCGCATCGACGGTCGCCAGCTGGACGACGTGCGTGCGATCACCGCCCGTGTCGGCGTGCTGCCGCGTACGCACGGTTCGGCACTGTTCACCCGCGGCGAAACCCAGGCGCTGGTCGTCATCACGCTGGGCACCACGCGCGACGCGCAGATCATCGACGCCCCCGGCGGCGAGTCGAAGGACCCGTTCCTGTTCCACTACAACTTCCCCCCGTTCTCGGTGGGTGAAGCCGGCCGCTTCGGCGCGCCCAAGCGCCGCGAGATCGGCCACGGTCGCCTCGCCAAGCGCGGCGTGCAGGCGGTCAAGCCGAGCATCGAGGAGTTCCCGTACGTGGTGCGCGTGGTCTCGGAGATCACCGAGTCCAACGGTTCCTCGTCGATGGCCTCGGTGTGCGGCTCCTCGCTGGCGATGATGGATGCCGGCGTGCCGTTGAAGGCGCCGGTGGCCGGCATCGCGATGGGCCTGGTCAAGGAGGGCAACGACTTCGTCGTGCTGTCCGACATCCTGGGCGACGAGGATCACCTCGGCGACATGGACTTCAAGGTGGCCGGCAGTGCCGACGGCATCTCCGCGCTGCAGATGGACATCAAGATCGACGGCATCACCGAAGAGATCATGAAGGTGGCGCTGGAGCAGGCCAAGCGCGGTCGTCTGCACATCCTCGGCGAGATGGGCAAGGCGATCAGCACCGCGCGCTCCGAGATGAGCGAGTTCGCCCCACGCCTGATCACTATCAAGATCCACCCGGACAAGATCCGCGAAGTGATTGGCAAGGGCGGCGCCACCATCCGTTCCATCACTGAGGAGACCGGCACCACGATCGACATCAACGACGACGGCACCATCATCATCGGCTCGGTCAATCGCGAGGCGGGCGAAGCGGCGAAGAAGCGCATCGAGCAGATCACCTCCGATGTCGAGCCGGGGCGCGTCTACGAAGGCAAGGTCGCCAAGCTGATGGACTTTGGTGCGTTCGTGACGATCATGCCGGGCAAGGACGGCCTGGTGCACGTGTCGCAGATCTCCGACGAGCGCGTCGAGAAGGTGTCCGACAAGCTGAAGGAAGGCGACATCGTCAAGGTCAAGGTGCTGGAAGTGGACAAGCAGGGCCGCATCCGCCTGTCGATGAAGGCCGTGACCGAGGAAGAGCGCGCCAGCGTCTGAACCCCGCGGTGAGATGTTTCCGCAAGGCCCGGCCGATGCCGGGCCTTGCGCGTTTCGGGGCCGGTGATTTTGTGCAACACGCTTTTGCTAGGATGGATCCATCTTGCACGAGGACGCACCGATGGCCGATCCGGCGAACGATTTCATCAAGGACTACCAGGCGCTGGCGCAGCAATCCTGGGACGCCTGGACGCGCCAGTTCCAGCCACCGCCCGCCGCCAATCCGTTCGCACCGCCACCGGCACCGGCCGCCGGCAACGATGCACTGGAGCGCACGCTGGCCGGGTTGAAGGGGTATTTCGACTGGATGCAGGCGGCCGCCAGCGGCGGGGCGGCCCAGCCGGCCACGGACTGGCGCCAGCAGTTGCAGCAGATGTTCGGCGGTGCCAGCCAGCCCTTCACGCAGGCGTTCGGCGGCATCGACAGTGCCGGCGCCGAAGGTTTTGCGCGGCAATGGCAGTCATGGCTGCAGGCGGCCCGCCACAGCGGTTTCGCCGACCTGCCGGGAACGCAGGGGCCGACCCCGGCGTTCGGCCTGAACCGCGAGCAGCAGATGCAACAACAGGCGCTGGCCACGGCCTTGATGGCCTCGATGCAGGCCACCACCCAGTATCAGGAACTGATCCAGCGCGCCAACATGCAGGGCATGCAGCGCCTGCAGGGCAAACTGGCCGAACCGGGACGTCAGGTCGATTCGCTGAAGGTGCTGTACGACCTGTGGGTGGATGCCTCCGAAGAGGCCTATGCCGAGATCGCGCTGTCCGACGAGTTCCGCGACGTTTACGGCGAGATGGTCGACACGCAAATGCGCGTGCGCCAGCTGCAGCAGCAGCAGACCGAGCAACTGTGCCAGCAGCTCGGTGTGCCGACGCGCAGCGAAGTATCCAGCCTCGGCGAGCGGCTGCAGGCCCTGCGCCGCGAGTTTCGAGCCAGCCGAGGCAGTGGGGGCGCCGATCATGGCGACGAGATCATGGCGCTGCGCCGCGAAGTGGCTGCGTTGAAACGCCAGCTGGGCGGCGCCGCGGCAGCGACGTCCGCGCCGAAGAAAGCCGTGGCCAGGAAGGCACCGAAGGTCGTGCGCAAGCCGGTGGCTGCGTCCAAATCCAGCGCCAGCCCGCGCAAGCGCAAGTAGGGAAAGCCGTCATGCAAACGCCTATCCACATCGATCCGGTCCAGGCTCTTGCCGACATCGCCACCTTCCAGCGCAAGCTGGCCGCCGGCATGGGCAACCTGCGCCACATGCGCGAACCCGAGTACGCGAACACTCCGCGGGAACTGGTCTACAGCGAGGACAAGCTGAAAGTCTGGCACTTCACCGGCCATGGCAAGACGACGGCGAAAACGCCGCTGCTGATCGTCTACGCACTGGTCAACACGGTATGGATGACCGACCTGCAGGCCGATCGATCGATGGTGCGCAACCTGCTGGAGCAGGGCGAGGACGTCTACCTGATCGACTGGGGCTATCCCGACGGCGCCGACCGCTGGCTGACCCTGGACGACTACATCAACGGCTACCTCGACCGCTGCGTCGATGCGGTGCGTGCGCGCCACGGCCTGGACGCGATCAACCTGCTCGGCATCTGCCAGGGCGGCGCGTTCTCGTTGTGCTACACCGCACTGCACCCGGACAAGGTGAAGAACCTGATCACCATGGTGACGCCGGTGGATTTCCACACGCCGGACAACATGCTGTCGCACTGGTGCCGCCGCATGGACGTGGACCTGTTCGTCGACACCATGGGCAACATCCCCGCCGGACTGATGAACTACGTCTACCTCACGCTGAAACCGCTGCGGCTGAACCAGCAGAAATACATCGGCATGGTCGACATTCTCGATAACCCGGCCGAGCTGGAGAACTTCCTGCGCATGGAGCGCTGGATCTTCGATTCGCCCGACCAGGCCGGCGAGGCGTTCCGCCAGTTCATCAAGGATTTCTACCAGGGCAACAAGCTGGTCAAGGGCACGCTGGAGATCGGCGGCAAGAGCGTGGATCCGGGGCTGATCACCCAGCCGGTGCTGAACATCTTCGCCGAGCAGGATCATCTGGTGCCGCCGGATGCCTCGCGCGCGCTGGGCAAGCATGTCGGCACCACCGACTACACCCAGCTAGCGTTCAAGGGCGGCCACATCGGCATCTACGTGTCCGGCCGCGCGCAGCGCGAGGTGCCGCCGGCGATCCACCAGTGGCTGCACCAGCGCGACTGATGCGTCGTCGCCTGCCGTGCGCAAGGCGTGCGCGGCAGGCGATAATCGCTGGATGACCATCACCGCCGAAACCCACGATTCCATCCGCGCCGTGCAATGGCAGGGCGACCATCTGCGCCTGCTCGACCAGCGCCTGCTGCCCGGCGAGGAGCGCTGGATCGAATGCCGCGATGCCGCACAGGTGACGCAGGCGATCCGCGACCTGGCCGTGCGCGGCGCACCGGCGATCGGCATCGCTGCGGCCTGGGGCGTGGCGATGGCGGCGCAGCAGGGCGTGCCGCTGGAATCAGTCCTGGCGCAGTTACGCACAGCCCGGCCCACGGCAGTGAACCTGATGTGGGCGCTGGACCGGATGAAGAAGCGCATCGCCGCCGGCGCTGATGCCGCCGCGTTGTTGCACGAGGCACAGGCCATCCAGGACGAGGACCTGGCCGCCAATCGCCGCATGGGCGAATTGGGCGCGGCATTGATCGCGCCGGGCTCGGGCGTGCTGACCCATTGCAACACCGGCTCGTTGGCCACCGCCGGTTACGGCACCGCGCTCGGCGTGATCCGTGCGGGCGTCGCCGCAAACCGGATCGTCCGCGTCTATGCCGGCGAAACGCGTCCGTGGCAGCAGGGAGCGCGGCTGACCATGTGGGAACTGGTGCGCGAGGGCATCCCCGCGCAGCTGATCGCCGACTCCGCCGCCGCGCACCTGATGAAGTCCGGTGCGGTGCAGTGGGTGATCGTCGGTGCTGATCGCATCGCGGCCAACGGCGATACCGCGAACAAGATCGGCACCTACCAGCTGGCGATCAGCGCGAGGTACCACGGCGTCAAGTTCATGGTGGTGGCGCCGTCCTCGACGGTGGATATGGCGACCGCCAACGGCGAGGAGATCGAGATCGAACTGCGTGATCCGGCCGAGCTTCTCTCCAGCGGGGGCAGGCGCGTGGTAGTGGAGGGCGCGCAGGCATGGAACCCGGTCTTCGACGTCGCTCCGGCCGAGCTGATCGACGCGATCGTCACCGAGCGCGGCGTGATCGAGCGGCCGGACCCGCTGTCGATGCAGGCACTGTTCGGCCATTGATTTCCCGGGCTCCGATATTGCCGCACGCCGCTGTCGCGGCGCCTGCCGAGGGCTTGCGTGCCCCGCATGCTGCTCAATTCTTGAGCACATTTCCAACGCTCTTGTGCCGGCGCCGTGTCGACGCTGCAAGTTATTGATTTCAAAAGCTTAAAACCTGTCGTTTTGCAGCCGTCCGTGCTACAATTCACAGGTTGATTTCGGGTCGCTCGCGCATGCGCTTGAGACGCGGCGCCAGCGTCCTTTTTTTGTCTCCAGGGAAGCCACTCAATGGCAGAAACCGCCAAAGAAATCATTCGCGTCAACATCGAAGACGAGATGCGGCAGAGCTACCTCGATTACGCGATGAGCGTGATCATCGGCCGCGCGCTTCCCGATGTACGCGATGGACTCAAGCCGGTGCATCGTCGCGTACTGTTTGCGATGAACGAACTCGGCAACGTGTGGAACAAGCCGTACAAGAAGTCGGCCCGCGTGGTCGGCGACGTCATCGGCAAATACCATCCGCACGGCGACCAGTCGGTGTATGACGCGATCGTGCGCCTGGCGCAGCCGTTCTCGCTGCGCTACATGCTGGTCGACGGCCAGGGCAACTTCGGCTCGGTCGACGGCGACAGCGCCGCCGCCATGCGTTACACCGAGGTGCGCATGTCGCGGCTCAGCCACGAGCTGCTGGCCGACATCGACAAGGAGACCGTCGACTTCGGCCCGAACTACGACGAGAGCGAGCACGAGCCGCTGGTGCTGCCCACGCGCGTGCCGAACCTGCTGGTGAACGGCTCGGCCGGCATCGCGGTCGGCATGGCCACCAACATTCCGCCGCACAACCTCAACGAGGTGATCGCGGCGACGATCGCGCTGATCGACGAGCCCGCGCTGTCGATCGACGAGCTGATGCACTACATCCCGGGCCCGGATTTCCCGACCCACGGCATCATCAACGGCTCGTCCGGCATCATCGAGGCGTACCGCACCGGTCGTGGCCGCATCCTGGTGCGCGCGAAGGCAGAAATCGAGACCGAGCCGAACGGCCGCGAGACGATCATCGTCCACGAACTGCCGTACCAGGTGAACAAGGCGCGGCTGATCGAGAAGATCGCCGAGCTGGTCAAGGAGAAGAAGCTCGAAGGCATCAGCGAGCTGCGCGACGAGTCCGACAAGGACGGCATGCGCATCGTCATCGAGATCCGCAAGGACGCGATGGGCGACGTGGTGCTGAACAACCTGTTCCAGCAGACCCAGTTGCAGGTCACCTTCGGCATCAACATGGTGGCGCTGCTGGACGGCCAGCCGAAGCTGCTGAACCTCAAGGACATCCTCGAGGCGTTCATCCGCCACCGGCGCGAGGTGGTCACCCGACGCACCATCTTCGAACTGCGCAAGGCCCGCGCCCGCGCACATATCCTCGAAGGCCTCACCGTCGCGCTGGCCAACATCGACGAGATGATCGAGCTGATCAAGACCTCGGCGTCGCCGGCCGAGGCGCGCGAGCGCATGCTGGCGCGCAAGTGGCAGCCGGGCATGGTCGGTGCGTTGCTGTCGGCGGCCGGCGCCGGTGCTTCACGGCCGGAGGACATGGACCCGCGCGACGGCCTCAAGCCCGACGGCTACCAGCTGTCCGAGGTGCAGGCGCAGGAAATCCTGGCGATGCGCCTGCACCGGCTCACCGGCCTGGAGCAGGAGAAGCTGTCCGACGAGTACCGCGAGATCCTGGAGACGATTCGTGGCCTGATCGAGATCCTGGAGAACCCGGACCGCCTGCTGCAGGTGATCCGCGAGGAGCTGGAAGCGATTCAGGCCGAGTTCGGCGATGCGCGTCGCACCGAGATCCAGCATTCGCAGGAAGACCTCAACGTCCTCGACCTGATCGCCCCGGAAGACATGGTGGTCACGCTGTCGCACACCGGCTACGTCAAGCGCCAGCCGGCCAGCATCTACCGCTCGCAGCGGCGCGGCGGCAAGGGCCGTTCGGCGTCCGCGTTGAAGGACGAGGATGTCGTCGAGCAGTTGTGGGTGGTCAACACGCACGACACCCTGCTCACCTTCACCAGCACCGGTCGCGTCTACTGGCTCAAGGTCTACCAGATTCCCGAGGCCGGCCCCGGTGCGCGCGGCAAGCCGATCATCAACCTGCTGCCGCTGGGCGAGGGCGAGAAGGTGCAGGCGGTGCTGCCGATCCGCGAGTATGCGGAAGATCGCTTCGTGTTCTTTGCCACCAAACACGGCACGGTGAAGAAAACCCCGCTGACCGAATTTGCCTTCCAACTGCAGAAGGGCAAGCTGGCGATCAAGCTGCATGACGATGACGCGCTGGTCAACGTGGAGCTGACCGACGGCGACAGCGACATCCTGCTGTTCGCCTCCAACGGCAAGGTCAACCGTTTCGACGAGAACACCGTGCGCTCGATGGGCCGCACCGCCGCCGGCGTGCGCGGCATGAAGCTGGTCGGCGGCGCCGAGGTGGTGTCGCTGATCGTGGCAGCGGAAGGCGACATCCTCACCGCCACCGCACGCGGCTACGGCAAGCGTACCGAACTGGCCGAGTTCACCAAGAAGGGGCGCGGCACGCAGGGCGTCATCGGCATCCAGTGCTCCGAACGCAACGGCCCGCTGGTCGGCGCGGTGCAGGTCACCGAGGCGCACGAGCTGATGCTGATCTCCGACCAGGGCACCCTGGTGCGCACACGCGTGGCGGAAGTGTCGCGGCTGGGCCGCAATACCCAGGGCGTCACCCTGATCAAGCTGCCGGCCGACGAAACGCTGGTCAGCGTGATGCGGCTGGACGCGGAAGAGGGCAACGGCGACGAGGCTGTCGTCGAGTCCGGCGATGCGCCGGTCGGCGAAGCGGGCGAGGGCGTCACGGGAGACGCTTCCGCGGACGAGTGATCGAGACGCGGTGAAATGAAAAGGCCCCGGCAATGCCGGGGCCTTTTTGCATCCGCAGCATGCCGCGTCGGTCAGCGGTGATCGAGCGTGACACCGGTCAGCAGGCCACGAGCCAGCATGCTGCATTGACGCCGGAACACCAGGAGCTGCCACTGGCGTCCACCAACCTGGCGCCACAACACCGCCGAACGCACCGCGGCGAGCAGGTTGGCGCGCACTTTCTCGACCACGGCCGGTTGCTGCAGCTGCTGCGGGTTGCCGCTGACCATCACGCGCGGCCGCAAGGTGGACAGCGTGGACGCATACAGTTCGGCGAGACGACCGCTGACCTGGCTCGAATCCTGTCCGAAATGCTCGACCTGGCGCTGCGCAGCCAAGATGCCCTGCTGCAGTTTCTCCAGCAGCTCGGGGCGTCCGGCAAGGCTGCGCTCCAGCCGCATCACGGTGACTACCATGCGGGTGACCGACATGTCGCGATCGCTCTCGTCGAGCTGGGCGACGAGGTTGCGCAGGCCGAGCCGCACGCCCGAGACGCCGCCGTATACGGCTACCACCGAGGGCGCGTCGATGCGGAAGATGCTGGCCGCACCGGCCTGCATGGCGGTCTCGTCGCAGCGCCCGTCGTTGGCCAGTTGCTGGGCCAGCGAGCAGGCCTGGAACAACCCGGCCAGGGCGAGCACGCGTTCCTCGTTCATGCCTAGGGTTTCAAACACGGATTTGCGATTCCTTGAGATGCGCTGTGGTGGTGGGGGCGAAGGCGGGCAGCAAGCCGCCGTAGGCGGCGTCGGTCGCCATGATCACCGCGCCGCCGAGACAGACTTCGCCAGCGTAGAAAACGATGGATTGCCCCGGCGTGACGGCGCGCTGCGGCACGTCGAAGGTGACGGCAAGACCGGCCGCGCCGACGCTGACCGAACAGGCCTGGTCGGCCTGGCGGTAGCGCGTGCGCGCGGTGCAACGAAACTCGACGCCCGGCGGCTCGCCGGCTATCCAGTGTGGCGCCTCGGTGTGCAATCGCCGCGACAGCAGCCAGTGGTTCTCGCCGCCCTGGGCAACGATCAGCACGTTGGCCGCCACGCCCTTGCCCACCACGAACCAGGGCTCGCCGCTGGCGCCATGCCGGCCGCCGATGCCCAGCCCGTTGCGCTGGCCCAGGGTGTAATACATCACGCCTTGGTGCTCGCCGATCAACCGGCCGTCGGGCGTGCGCATCTCGCCCGGGCGCGCGGGGATGTACTGCGCCAGGAAGCTGCGAAAGTCGCGCTCGCCGATGAAGCAGATGCCGGTGGAATCCTTCTTCGCGTGGGTCGGCAGCGCCGCCTCGCGGGCCAGTTCGCGCACGCGCGGTTTCTCGATCCCGCCCAGCGGAAACAGCGTGGCGGCCAGCTGCTGCTGGCCCAGCGCGTGCAGGAAGTAACTCTGGTCCTTGGCTGCGTCCGTCGCCCGCAGCAGCCGGTGGCGCCCGTCCACGCAATCGACGCGGGCGTAATGGCCGGTGGCGATCTTTTCCGCGCCGAGCGCGCGCGCCTCGTCGAGGAAGGTCTTGAACTTGATCTCGCGGTTGCACAGCACGTCTGGGTTGGGCGTGCGGCCGGCGCGGTATTCGGCGAGGAAGTGCTCGAACACGCCGTCCCAGTATTCGGCCGCGAAATTGCGCGCGTGGAACGGGATGCCCAGACGGCCGCAGACCGCCACCGCGTCCTTGCGATCCGCGTCGCTGGTGCACGGGCCGTCGCGGTCGTCCTCTTCCCAGTTCTGCATGAACAGGCCTTCGACCTCGTGGCCCTGCCGTTGCAGCAACAGGGCCGCCACCGACGAATCGACACCGCCGGAGACGCCCAGCATCACCTTCATCCGAGCGACCCTCCCGCTACCCAGCTCAGGCTGGACAGCGGCAGTCGCTGGCCGGCCAGCCAGGCGTCGATGCTGGCCAGCACCAGCGGGCTGCGCAGGCGGGCACCGAGGTTGGCGATTTCGTCGCGGGTCATCCACAAGGCGCGGCGGATGCCGGTGTCCAGCGGACGGTCCGCGTCGTGTTCAAGCACGCGGGCGGCGAAACTGAAGCGGATCACCGCCTCGCCGTGCTCGCTGCTGCGCCATTGCTGCACGCCGATCAGGTGCTGCAGCTCCACCGTCCAGCCGGTTTCCTCCAGCGTCTCGCGCACGGCTGCGGCGGCCAGCGTCTCGTCGTCCTCCAGGTGCCCGGCCGGCTGGTTGCAGACCAGTCGGCCAGCGACCTCTTCCTCCACCATCAGATAGCGCCCGGCGTCGGCCACCACGCACGCCACGGTGACGTGCGGGCGCCAGATCTCGGGGGAGTGCGTGGGGTCGGCCATGAAAATGCAGGGGTGGAAAAGCGCTTATTGTGCCACCACTTGCAGTGAACGCCGACGCGCCGGGCGCGATCGGCGGCGGCGTATACTCCAACCGAAAGCGATTGCCTCCCACGACACCATGGCCAACGAACACGAAAACGAGCAAGACAGCGGCCGCGGCCTGGCGCTGGAAACCGCCAAGCCGGAGGTGGCGCGACCGCCACTGTTCCAGGTGCTGCTGCTGAACGACGATTTCACGCCGATGGATTTCGTGGTGGAGGTGTTGCGCGGCTTCTTCGGCCTGGACCAGGAGCAGGCGGTACAGATCATGCTGCACGTGCATACCCGCGGACGCGGGGTGTGCGGCGTGTTCACGCGGGAAGTGGCAGAAACCAAGGTCACCCACGTCAACGAATATTCACGCTCGCACCAGCACCCGTTGTTGTGCACTATGGAAAAGCTCTGAACGCCCCCATTTCGTGCTCATCGCGGCGCTGAAGGCCGCCCAACAAGCTAGCGGAGACGATCCGAATGTTCAGCAAGGATCTGGAAGTCACCATCGGCCACTGCTACAAGCAGGCCCGCGAACAGCGCCATGAATTCATGACGGTGGAGCACCTGCTGCTGGCGTTGACCGAGAACCAGTCGGCGCTCGGTGCCCTGCGTGCCTGCGGCGTCGACCTGCCACGCCTAGCCGGCGAGCTGACCCGCATCATCGGCGAGACGGTGCCGGTACTGCCGCCGGGCGACGAGCGCGACACGCAGCCCACGCTGGGGTTCCAGCGGGTGCTGCAGCGCGCCGTCTACCACGTGCAGTCGTCCGGTCGAAAGGAGGTCACCGGCGCCAACGTGCTGGTGGCGATCTTCGGCGAGAAGGATTCCCATGCGGTGTTCTTCATGCACCAGCAGGAGATCACCCGGCTCGACGTGGTCAACTACATCTCGCACGGCATCGCCAAGATCGGCGACGAGCCGGCCGCCGGCGTGTCCGGCGGCGAGCGCGAGGGCGAGGAGGGCGGCGAGCCGAAGGGCAACCCGCTGCACGAGTTCGCCAGCAACCTCAACGAACTGGCGCTGGAAGGCAAGATCGACCCGCTGATCGGGCGCGCCGACGAGATCGAGCGCACCATCCAGGTGCTCTGCCGCCGGCGCAAGAACAACCCGCTGTATGTCGGCGAGGCCGGCGTGGGCAAGACTGCGCTGGCCGAGGGCCTGGCCAAGCGCATCGTCGACGGCGAAGTGCCCGAGGTGCTGGAGAGCGCCACCATCTGGGCGCTGGACCTGGGCGCGCTGGTAGCCGGCACCAAGTACCGCGGCGATTTCGAGAAGCGCCTCAAGAGCGTGATTGCGCAGCTGAAGAAGCAGCCGGACGCGATCCTGTTCATCGACGAGATCCACACCATCATCGGTGCCGGCTCGGCGTCGGGTGGCACCATGGACGCGTCGAACCTGATCAAGCCGATGCTGGCTTCCGGCGAGCTGCGCTGCATCGGCTCGACCACGTTCCAGGAATACCGCGGCGTGTTCGAGAAGGACCGTGCGCTGGCGCGTCGCTTCCAGAAGATCGACGTGGTCGAACCGACCGTGGCCGACAGCGTGGAGATCCTCAAGGGCCTGCGTTCGCGCTTCGAGGAGCATCACCACGTCGCCTACACCAACGATGCCCTGAAGGCGGCCGTCGACCTGTCGGTGAAGCACATCCCCGACCGGCTGCTGCCGGACAAGGCGATCGACGTGATCGACGAGGCCGGCGCGCGCCAGCGACTGCTGCCGGAAGACAAGCGCACCGGCACCGTGGACGTCGGCGAAGTCGAATACATCGTGGCCAAGATGGCGCGGATTCCCGAGAAGCAGGTCTCCGCTTCCGATCGCGACGTGCTGCGCAACCTCGAGCGCAACCTCAAGATGGTGGTGTTCGGGCAGGACCCGGCGATCGAGGCGCTGGCCGCGTCGATCAAGATGGCCCGCTCGGGCCTGGCCGACCCGTCCAAGCCGATCGGCTGCTTCCTGCTGGCCGGCCCCACCGGCGTGGGCAAGACCGAGGTGACCAAGCAGCTGGCGATGCAGCTCGGCATCGAGATGATCCGCTTCGACATGTCCGAGTACATGGAAAGCCACTCGGTGTCGCGCCTGGTCGGCGCGCCTCCGGGCTACGTCGGCTTCGACCAGGGCGGCCTGCTCACCGAGGCGGTGACCAAGCATCCGCACGCGGTGCTGCTGCTGGACGAGATCGAGAAGGCGCACCCGGACGTGTTCAACATCCTGCTGCAGGTGATGGACCGCGGCGTGCTCACCGACACCAACGGCCGCGAGGCGAACTTCAAGAACGTGGTGGTGGTGATGACCACCAACGCGGGCGCGGCGATCGCGGCGCGGCGCAGCATGGGCTTCGTCGAGCAGAAGCACGAATCGGACGCGATGGAAGTGATCCGCCGCATCTTCACGCCGGAGTTCCGCAACCGGCTGGACGCGATCATCCAGTTCGCCGCGCTCGACTTCGAGCACATCCTGCGCGTGGTCGACAAGTTCCTGATCGAGCTGGAAAGCCAGCTGACCGAGAAGAAGGTGAGCCTGGACGTGGGCGCCGATGCCCGTCGCTGGCTGGCCGAGCACGGCTTCGACCCGCAGATGGGCGCGCGGCCGATGGCGCGGGTGATCCAGGAGAAGGTCAAGCGCGCACTGGCCGACGAGCTGCTGTTCGGCAAGCTGGTCGACGGCGGCGTGGTCAAGCTGAGCGTGGTCGATGGCGAGCTGAAGGTGGAGTGCAAGGCCGCCGCCAAGCTGCCCGCCATCGTTGAGTAACTGCCCGCTGAGGGCTGGCTCCACAACGCAAAAGCGGCGCCATGCGCCGCTTTTGCCGTATGGATACGTCGATCCCGCCGGGCCGCCTACTTCATGCGGTAGGTGATGCGCCCCTTGCTCAGGTCGTACGGGGTCATCTCGATCTTGACCTTGTCGCCGGTGAGGATGCGGATGTAGTGCTTGCGCATGCGCCCGGAGATGTGCGCGATCACCACGTGACCGTTCTCCAGCTGCACGCGGAACATGGTGTTGGGCAGGGTCTCCTGGACCGTCCCTTCCATTTCGATGACGTCGTCTTTGGCCATATGTCCCGGGCTTCACGCGCAGCCGAGGTGGCTGCGTAAGCCGTCGATTATGCCACGAATGGCGGCGTGGTTAAAGAATCATCAAGACCGTTGCAGGCTCAGGCAAACAGCTCCTCCAGCTTGCGTCGGATCTCCTGTTCGACCGTGCCTGCCAACGGCGTCAGCAGCATGCCCAGCCGCGCCTGCACGTCGATGGCGTCGTGCTGCACGGCGATGGAACCGGTGACACCCGGGCGCGAGAAACCCAAAGTGTTGCCCTGCCAGTCGCCGGCCAGGCCGAACTTCTCGTGCATGCGCGCGGCCACCTGCTCGACGCGGGCGCGGGCCTCGGCGATCGGCAATTGGTGGGCGCGACGAATGTGGATGTTCGGCATGGCATGCGTCCGGCAAAGCGCTCATCTTACTGCCATGCGGGCGCATGGTAGAGTCTCGCGACTGATCGATCTGGCACGCCATGCGCATCGAATTTCCCAATGCCGCCCGCGAGGATTTTCACTGGACGCAGGCGCGGCTGTGCATCGGCAGCGATGCCGCCAACGACCTTGTGCTGGCCGCCGATCAGGCAGCCGCGCGGCACGTGCGCATCGAGCAGGACCGCCGCGGCTGGGTGCTGCAGGTGATGCCCTCGGCCGACCGCATCTACGTCAACGCCCGGCCGGTGCGCGAGCGCGCGCTGGTGCGGGCGGGCGACGTGGTCAGCATCGGTGACTGCCGCATGCTGCTGCGCGACGACGACGACCCGGCCCTGCGCACACCACGCCAGGTTCCGGCGCAGGAGCGATGCATCGTGGCGCTGCGCGCGGTGGCCGGGCCGCTGTCCGGGCGGCTGCTGCCGGTACAGGACGGGCTCGAGTTCGGCCCTGCCGGCCGTTGCCTGCCGGGTCTGCCGGCGGGGGAGGCGGTGGGTCTGCGCATCCGCTGGCAAGACGGCCGGCTGATGCTGGAATCGACCCTGTCTTCGTCGCGGCACCCGCTGCGGGTGAACGGTGTCGTGACGTCCTGCGTGGCGCTGCGGGATGGCGACCAGATCGGCGTGGCGATGCACCGCTTCGTGCTCGAGGCTCCCGGCATGGAGCCCGAACCGGAACCGGCCGAGCCCGCGCCGCGGGCGGCGGCCCTGCCCGAGGCGGCGGCCGGGCCTTCCGGCGAGGTGTGGTGGCTGATCGCCACCGCTGCCGCGCTGGCGCTGGCCATCGCCCTGGTGTTGCTGGTGCGCTTCTGAGCACCGGTTGACGAAAGCATGTTGCGCCGCGGCATAATGCGGAACACCCTTTCGACGCCGCAGGAAAATCCGTGAGCAGAGTCTGGAACTTCAGCGCCGGTCCCGCCGCGCTTCCGCTGGCCGTGCTCGAGCGCGCCCGCGACGAGCTGACCGACTGGCAGGGCAGCGGCGCGTCGGTGATGGAGCAGTCCCATCGCGGCAAGCGCTTCATTGCCATGGCCGCGCAGGCCGAAGCGGACCTGCGCACGCTGGTGGACATCCCGGCAAGCCATGCCGTGCTGTTTCTGCAGGGCGGCGCGACGCAGCAGTTCGCCCAGATCCCGATGAACCTGGCGGGCGAGGGCGAAAGCGCCGACTACATCGACAGCGGCCACTGGAGCGCCAAGGCGATCAGCGAGGCGGCGCCGTACGTGCGGGTCAACGTGGCAGCCAGCGCAAAGACCGGCGGCTACCGGCAGCTGCCGTCGCGCGACAGCTGGCAGCTCGACCCGCGCGCCGCCTACGTGCACTACACGCCGAACGAAACCATCCATGGCGTCGAGTTCCACGACGTGCCCGAGGTGGGCGAAGTGCCGCTGGTCGCCGACATGTCCTCCAACATTCTGTCCGCGCCGCTGGACGTGCGCCGGTTCGGCCTGGTCTATGCCGGCGCACAGAAGAACATCGGCCCGTCCGGGCTGGTGCTGCTAATCGTCCGCCGTGACCTACTGCAACGCGCGGGCCGGCCGATGGCGCGAATCTTCCGCTATGCCGACCATGCCGCGGCCGATTCGATGCTGAACACCCCCAACACCTGGGGCTGGTATCTCGCCGGACTCACTTTCCAGTGGCTGCTGGCGCAGGGCGGGCTGGCCGCGATGGGCGCCGCCAATCGCGCCAAGGCCGATCTGCTGTACGCCAGCATCGACGGCTCCGGCGGCTACTACCGCAATCCGGTGGAGACGGCCGCGCGCTCGCGCATGAACGTGCCGTTCACCCTGCACGACAGCGCCCTGGACGCGCTGTTCCTGCAGGAGTCCGAGGCCGCCGGGCTGCTGGCCCTGAAGGGGCACAAGGCGGTGGGCGGGATGCGCGCATCGCTGTACAACGCCGTGCCGCTGGAAGCGGTCGAGGCGCTGGTCGCGTTCATGCGCGACTTCGCCCGGCGCCATGGTTGAACATCATTTGCGGGGCATGGGATGCTCGCGTGCAAATGGACTTCTTTCCATCCAGACGGCCAAGGCATGAACGACCCCAAGACCCCGTTGAGCGAGATGCGCGAGCGCATCGACAGCATCGACCGGCAGATCCAGCAGCTCATCTCCGAGCGCGCCAATCACGCCCGCACCGTGGCGAAGGTGAAGGGCGAGGGGCTCTCGGCGATCGACTACTACCGTCCCGAACGCGAGGCACATGTGCTGCGCATGGTGGTGGACCGCAACCAGGGGCCGCTGTCCGACGCCGAGATGGTGCGGCTGTTCCGCGAGATCATGTCCTCCTGCCTGGCGCAGGAAGACCCGCTGAAGATCGGCTTCCTCGGCCCGGAAGGCACCTTCAGCGAACAGGCCGTGCGCAAGCATTTCGGCCATGCCGCCTACGGCTTGCCGCTGGGCAGCATCGAGGAGGTGTTCCAGGAGGTCGCCGCCGGGCATGCCGACTTCGGCGTGGTGCCGGTGGAGAACTCAGGGCAGGGCATGATCCAGATCACTCTGGACATGTTCCTCACCTCCGACGCCACCATCTGCGGCGAGATCGAGCTGCGCGTGCACCAGTGCCTGCACTCGCGCAGCGGCCGGCTGGAGGACGTGCGCCGCATCTACGCGCACGCGCAATCGCTGCAGCAGTGCAAGACCTGGTTGCGCATCAACCTGCCCGAGGTCGAGTGCATCGCGGTGTCGAGCAATGCGGAGGCGGCGCGGCTGGCGCTGAATGCCGATGATGTCGCGGCAATCGCCGGCGAAAGCGCGGGCAAGGTCTATCGACTGAAGACCGTGGCGATGGGCATCGAGGACCGCGCCGACAACACCACGCGCTTCCTGGTGATCGGCCGCTCGCTGTTCCCGCCGTCCGGCAACGACCGCACCTCGTTGCTGATCACCGTGAACGACAAGCCCGGCGCGTTGTACGACGTGCTCAGCCCGTTCGCGAAGCACGGCATCAGCCTGAACCGGATCGAGTCGCGTCCGGCGCACACCGGCAAGTGGCAATACGCCTTCTTCATCGACGTGTCCGGCCACATCGACGACGACGCGCTGCAGGCCGCCGTGCACGACATCGGCGAGTCGGCCGCGTCGATCCGCGTGCTCGGCTCCTACCCGGTCGCCTTGCCTTGAGCGGCCGCCTGGACTGGAGCAGCCGGGCCGGCGGCCCGCTGCATGGCAGCGTGCGCGTGCCCGGCGACAAGTCGGTGTCGCACCGCGCGCTGATGCTGGCGGCGATCGCCGAGGGCGACTCGCGCATCCGCGGCTTCCTCGAAGGTGAGGACACCCGTGCCACCGCTGCCGTGCTGGCGCAGCTCGGCGTGCGCATCGACATGCCGTCGGCCGGCGAACGCGTGGTGCACGGCGTGGGCCTGCACGGCCTGCGCGGCACAGCGCAGGCGCTGGATTGCGGCAACGCCGGCACCGGCATGCGCCTGCTGGTCGGCCTGCTGGCCGGGCAGGCGTTCGACAGCACCCTGGTCGGCGACGCCTCGCTGTCGAAGCGGCCGATGCGCCGCGTCACCGATCCGCTGGCGCTGATGGGCGCACGCATCGACACGCAGGGCGGCCTGCCGCCGCTGCAAGTGCATGGTGGGCAGCGGTTGCACGGCATCCGCTACGCGCTGCCGGTGGCCAGCGCGCAGGTGAAGTCCGCGCTGCTGTTGGCCGGGCTGTATGCGGCGGGCGAGACCGAAATCATCGAGCCGCATCCTACCCGCGACTACACCGAGCGCATGCTGGCCGCATTCGGCTGGCCCATCGCGTTCGCACCGGGCCGGGCAAAGCTTTCCGGCGGCCATGCGCTGCGCGCCACCGACGTGGAGGTGCCGGCGGATTTCTCTTCCGCCGCGTTCTTCCTGGTCGCTGCCAGCATCGTGCCCGGCTCCGAACTGCGCCTGCCGGCGGTAGGTCTCAATCCGCGCCGCACCGGCCTGCTGCAGGCACTGCGCCTGATGGGCGCCGACATCGCGGTGGAACGCGAGCGCGAGGCCGGCGGCGAGCCGGTGGGTGATCTGCTGGTGCGTCATGCGCCGCTGCATGGCGTCGAGCTGCCCGAGGTGCTGGTGCCGGACATGATCGACGAGTTTCCGATCCTGTTCATCGCCGCTGCCGCCGCGGCGGGACGCACGGTGGTCCGCGGCGCGGCCGAGTTGCGGGTGAAAGAATCCGATCGCATCGCCACCATGGCAGCGGGGCTGCGCGCGTTGGGCGTGGCCATCGAGGAGACTCCGGACGGCGCGATCATCGACGGCGGCCCGATCGGCGCCGGTACGGTGGAGAGCCTCACCGACCATCGCATCGCGATGAGTTTCGCGGTGGCGGGCCTGCGCGCCGCCGGTCTGGTGCGGATCAACGACTGCCGCCATGTGGCCACCTCCTTCCCCGGCTTCCGCGAGCTGGCCAACGGCTGCGGCTTCGCACTGCGCGAGGCCGGCTGAACCGGTCGCGACACTCGTTGTATCGTGGGCATCCGCGCTGGTGCGCATCCAAGGATTGACAGATGTCGCTCGTGTCTCCCCCGTTCATCGTGGCCATCCCGGCCCGGCATGGCTCGACCCGGTTGCCCGGCAAGCCCCTGCGTGACATCGACGGCGTGCCGATGGTCGTGCGCGTGGCGCAGCGCGCGCTGCAGGCCGGCGCCAGCCGCGTCGTGGTGGCGGTGGACGACGCGCGCATCGCCGCGGTGCTTGCCAGCCAGCCAGATGTTGAAGTCTGCATGACCCGCGGCGACCACGCCTCGGGCAGCGACCGGCTGGCCGAATGTGCGGAGCAACTCGGCTGGGACGACGACAGCATCGTGGTCAACCTGCAGGGCGACGAACCGTTCGCGCCGGCCGCCGGCATCCGCGCCGTGGCCCAGGCGCTGGCCGACGACGACGCGCCGATGGCCACCCTGGCCACGCCGATCATCGACGCGGAGGAATTGTTCGATCCGAACGTCGTGAAACTGGTGCGCACGGGCAATGGCCACGCGCTCTATTTCAGCCGTGCGCCGCTGCCGTGGGCACGCGACGCCTTCGCGGTCGATCGCCACGCGCTGCCGTCCGGCACGCCGTTCCTGCGCCACATCGGCATCTATGCCTATCGTGCGGGCTTCCTGCGCCGCTACACGCAGTTGCCGCGCACGCCGCTGGAACAGACCGAATCGCTGGAGCAGCTGCGCGTGCTCGAGCATGGCCACGCGATCGCGGTGCGGCTGACGCCCGAGCCGTTCCCCCCCGGCATCGACACCGAGGTGGATCTGGAACGCGCCGAACTGTGGTTGCGCTCGCGCCCGTGAGGCTCCATATCGGGAGCGTCGCCATCCGCCCCCGCTAGAATCCGTCCATGCAGTCCGCACAACCGCCCCCCTTCGACGGCAAGGCCTTCGTCCGCACGCTCACCACTTCGCCCGGCGTCTACCGCCACTTCGACGCGGCCGGCGAGCTGCTCTACGTGGGCAAGGCCGGCAACCTGAAGAAGCGCGTCGGCAGCTATTTCCTGAAGCCGCGGATGGAACCGCGCATCGCCGCGATGGTGGCGCAGATCGCCCGCGTCGAGATCACCGTGACGCGCACCGAGGGCGAGGCGCTGCTGCTGGAATCGCAGCTGATCAAGTCGCTCAAGCCGCGCTACAACATCCTGCTGCGCGACGACAAGAGCTACCCGTACATCTACCTGTCCAGTGGCGAGGACTACCCGCGGCTGGCCTTCCACCGCGGTGCGAAGAACCTGCCGGGGCGCTACTTCGGGCCGTACCCCAGCGCCTACGCGGTGCGCGAAAGCCTCAACCTGATGCAGAAGCTGTTCAAGGTGCGCCAGTGCGAGGACAGCTACTTCCGCAATCGCACGCGGCCGTGCCTGCTGTACCAGATCGGCCGCTGCAGCGCGCCCTGCGTGGGCCTGATCAGCGTGGAGGACTACCACAACGACGTGCGCCACGCCGAGATGTTCCTGGAGGGGCGCAGCAACGCGGTGATCGACGAGTTGGCCGAGGCGATGGAGCAGGCCAGCAAGGCGCTGCAGTTCGAGCGCGCCGCGAAGCTGCGCGACCAGGTGGCCGCGCTGCGCCAGCTGCAGGCGCAGAACCACGTGCAGGGCGCCAGCGCGGACATGGACGTGCTCGCCTGCCGCATCGAGGCGGGCCTGGCCTGCGTCAGCGTGCTGTTCTTCCGCAACGGCATCAGCCTGGGCACGCGCGACTTCTTCCCACGCCTGCCGCTGGACGCCGAGCCGGCCGACGTGCTGGCGCAGTTCATCGCGCAGTACTACCTGGACCGCCCGGTGCCGCGCGAGCTGATCCTGGGCGAGCCGCTGGCCGACCAGGCCATCCTGGCCGAACTGCTCGGCCAGCAGGCCGGCCATGCGGTGGAGCTGAAATCCAGCGTGCGCGGCGAGCGCGCGCAGTTCTTGCAGATGGCCGAGCGCAACGCGCAGGCCTCGCTGACTGCGCGGCTGGCCAGCCGGCAGACCCTGGGCACGCGTTTCGACGACCTGCAGAAAGTGCTGGGGCTGGACGAATCGCCGCGGCGCATCGAGTGCTTCGACATCAGCCACACCATGGGCGAGCTGACCGTGGCCTCGTGCGTGGTGTTCGGCCCGGAAGGTCCGGAGAAGTCGCACTACCGCCGCTTCAACATCGCCGGCATCACGCCCGGCGACGACTACGCGGCGATGCACCAGGCGCTCACCCGGCGCTTCCGCAAACTGGCCGAAGGCGAGGGCGCGCGCCCGGACGTGCTGCTGATCGATGGCGGCGGCGGCCAGGTGGCGCAGGCACTGGAGGTGCTGCGCGATCTCGGCGTCACCGGCATCGAGGTGGTCGGCGTGGCGAAGGGGCCCAGCCGGCGCGCCGGCGAGGAAACCCTGGTGCTGGCGGGCTCCGGGCGCGAGCTGCATCCGGGTTCGTCGTCGCCGGCACTGCACCTGGTGGCCGCGGTGCGCGACGAGGCGCACCGCTTCGCCATCAGCGGTCACCGCAAGCGGCGCGAGAAGGCGCGCGAGCGCAGCGTGCTGGAGGATATCCCGGGCATCGGCGCGCGACGGCGGTCATTGCTGCTGAAGGCCTTCGGCGGCATGCAGGGCGTGGAGGCTGCCGGCGTCGAGGAGTTGATGCAGGTGAAAGGCATCGATCGGAGCCTGGCCGAGAAGATCTACGCCAGCCTGCACGGCTGAGCACCAGCCGGCACCATCACGTGGCAGTGGCATGCCGACGTGCGAAACTGCGGCAAACCATCAGGACGAATCATGCGCATCAACCTGCCGACCTGGCTGACCCTTTTCCGCGTGGCCTTGCTGCCGGTGATGGTCGTGGTGTTCTACCTGCCGTTCCGCGGCCACAACATCACGGCCGCCATCGTGTTCCTGCTGGCTGCCATCACCGACTGGCTGGACGGCTATCTCGCACGGCGGATGAACCTCACCTCGGCGTTCGGCGCCTTTCTCGACCCGGTGGCGGACAAGCTGATGGTGACGGTGACGCTGTTCCTGCTGGTGCAGTCGCACCCGAGCAGCGGCTGGTCCGGCATCCTGATGGCGGTGACCGCGGCGGTGATCGTCGGACGCGAGATCAGCGTCTCGGCCCTGCGCGAATGGATGGCCAAGATCGGCATGAGCGCCACGGTGAAAGTCGCCATGATCGGCAAGCTGAAGACCGTGATGCAGATGGTGGCACTGGTGGTGCTGATCGTGCAGCACGAGAAGGAAGCCACGGCGCTGCGGCTGTATCACATCGGCGAAGCGCTGCTGGTGATCGCCGGCATCCTGACCATCTGGTCCGGCTTGCACTACCTGCGCGCAGCCTGGCCGATGCTGCGCGACGACGCCTCGGGCAAACCGACTTGACGACACCGATTCACGTATTAGAATGCGCGGCTCCGATGCGGGAATAGCTCAGTTGGTAGAGCACGACCTTGCCAAGGTCGGGGTCGCGAGTTCGAGTCTCGTTTCCCGCTCCAGAATTCGCCCACGGTGACACAAGGCCCCGACCCGTTCGGGGCCTTGCCGTTTCCGGCCCCGGGACACGGCGCACGGGGCGCCGCGGCTATTCACAAACGATCGCGTTCTGCTATCATTTGCGGCTCTGATGCGGGAATAGCTCAGTTGGTAGAGCACGACCTTGCCAAGGTCGGGGTCGCGAGTTCGAGTCTCGTTTCCCGCTCCAGTTTCCAGGCAGAACCTCGGCTCACCGGGGTTTTGTTTTTTGGAGGCAACCTGCGATCATCACGGTCGCGATGCACCAAGCAATGGCCAGGTGGCAGAGTGGTCATGCAGCGGACTGCAAATCCGCGTACGCCGGTTCGATTCCGACCTTGGCCTCCATTGCACCGCGGCTGCCACGGCAGCCCGACAAAAAGCCCGCTGACCGGCGGGCTTTTTGCTGTCTCTCGATGGCTGGTGCCCGGGGCGGGGGTCGAACCCGCATGGCCTTGCGGCCGAGGGATTTTAAGTCCCTTGCGTATACCAGTTTCGCCACCCGGGCCGGAGTGCGCACGCCGCGAAAGGTGCCGCCTGCGGCGGCGCGAATGCTAGCACGCGGGTCAGAACAGGCTCTTGACGATATGGATGCCGGCGCTGTACTCGCCGACCAGCGTGCCCACGCTGACCAGGATGAAGTTGAGCAGGGTGCGCGCCACGCGGTTCTTCCACCAGCCGGTCCAGTGCACGATGTCGTCGCGCAGGCTGTCGAAGTCGGCCACGCGCGGACGGCGTACCCAGGCTTCGGCCATCGCGCTGATGCCGCCGGCGGGGATGCCGGGGCGGAATGGCTTGATCGGAGCGGCGATGAAGGCAGCGGCGACGCTCAACGGATGACTGCCGGCGGCCACCGCGCCCAGGGCGGCGAAGCCGCCAGTGAAAAGTATCCACGCCATCAGCGCCTGCGTGCCCAACGCCGCGTCGCGGTGGAATGCCCAGACGATGGCAGCGAACACCAGCAACACCAGGCCGGCGGCAACCCATTTCGGCCAGCGTGGCTTGGGTGGGGTCTGGGCCAGTTCGGCGACGATGTGCGCCGGATCATCGTGCTGCTCGCGCAGCAACGTGCTCAGGCCCTTGAGATGGCCGGCGCCGATCACCACCAGCACGCGCCGCGGTTCGGTGGACGGATTGCGTGCGGCTTCCTCGCGCAGGCGCGCCGCCATAAAGGTATCGCGTTCGCCGATCAGGCTGGCATACAGCGGCTTCGAGCCGTTGGCGAACTCGCTGAACGCGCTCTCCAGCAGGTCGCCCTGCTTGAGCTTCTCCACTTCGTCCTCGGCAATGTCGTTGCGCTCGAAGACGCTGGCCATGAGCCCGCCGAGCAGGCTGAAGCGTTGCCAGAATCCCACGCTGCGCCAGGCGCGTTTCAGCGTGGTGCCGACTTCGCGGTCGATCAGCCACAGCGGCACGTCGTGCGCCGCGGCACCATCCATGGCAGCCTTCATTTCGGCGCCGGGCTGGATCCCGGACTGGTCGGCCAGGCGCTTCTGGAAGGTGGACAGCACCAGGCTGGCCACGACCATGCCGGCCTTGCCCTGGCGGATCACCTGGAACAGATCCATCCGCTTGAACGCTTCCGGGTCGCGCATGTTCTGCGCCCGGCTTTCACACAGTTCCACCGCCACCGCATCGAAATGTTCGCTGGCCAGCAACGCCTCGACCGCTTCCATGCTGCTGCGCGAGACGTGGGCGGTGCCCAGCACCACGTACTCGACGCCATCGCGCTGCACGCGCTCCAACGGCTGTCCTGCAAGGGCCGCCGGCGGGGCGACTGTGGTTTCGGGAACGCTCATGCGGGCGACGCACCGGTCAACGGGAAGAGAACCCATGGATGGGGGCGACGCCCCTGTGGCACAAGCCAAAATTTGAAAGTGCGGCCATGGGTGGCCGCCTTTTGATCTTCGCGATCAAGGATGATCGCAAAGGCTCAGTCACGGAAGCGCTTGAGCAAGTCGGCGTAGGCGTCGATGCGACGGTCGCGCAGGAACGGCCAGATCCGGCGCACCTGTTCGCTGCGGGCGAGATCAAGGTCGGCCAGCAGCAGTTCGCGGGCGTCGGTACCGGCGCGGGCCAGGAACTCGCCCTGCGGCCCGGCGACGAAGCTGGAGCCCCAGAACTGGATGCCTGTTGCCGCATCCGCCGGATCGCTTTCGAAGCCGGTGCGGTTGCAGGCGAGCAGGGGCAGGCCGTTGGCGACGGCGTGACCGCGCTGCACGGTGATCCAGGCATCGCGCTGGCGATCCTTCTCGGCCTGCTCGTCGGCCGGGTCCCAGCCGATCGCAGTGGGGTAGAGCAGCAGCTCGGCACCGGCCAGCGCCATCAGGCGCGCGGCTTCCGGATACCACTGGTCCCAGCACACCAGCACGCCGAGACGGCCGACCGAGGTGTCGATCGGCTCGAAACCCAGGTCGCCCGGCGTGAAGTAGAACTTCTCGTAGAAACCCGGATCGTCCGGAATGTGCATCTTGCGGTAGATGCCGGCGATCGCCGCGGAGCGGTCGAAGACGACGGCGGTGTTGTGATACAGCCCGGCGGCGCGGCGCTCGAACAGCGAGGCGACCACCACCAGCTTCAGTTCCGCAGCCAGCTTGCCGATGCGCTCGGTGCCGGGGCCGGGGATGCTCTCGGCCTGGTCGAACACCTCGACCGATTCGCGCTGGCAGAAGTAGGGGCCGTTGTGCAGCTCCTGCAGCAGCACCAGTTCGGCGCCGGCAGCGGCGGCTTCGCGCAGGCCAGTCTCGATCGCATCCAGGTTGGCGTCGCGGCTGCCGCGGTCGGTTTCCTGCAGCAGCGCGACCTTGAGGGTCTTGCGGGTCATCATGGTTCCTGCCGCCTGTGGCGTGACACCTTAGTGTAGCGAACCGCGCAGGGGCGATTGTGCATGGGCGGCAAGTGCCGGCACCGCATTTCATTCTCCGCTCAGATCATCCCGGCCGGCAGTTGCATGGTGATGCAGTGCAGGCTGCCGTTCTGCCAGATCAGCGGGCGGCAGGGCACCTGCACCACCTCGCGGCCCGGATGCGCGGTGCCGATGATGCGCGCGGCTTCGTCATCCGCCTTGTCGCCGTAGGCGGGCACCAGCACGGCGCCGTTGACGATCAGGTAGTTCGCGTAGGACGCCGCGAGCCGGCGCCCTTCATCGAGGATGGGCCGGGCCCAGGGCAGCGGATGCAGCCGGTACGGGCGTCCGTCGGCGGTGCGCAGCGCGGCCAGTTCGGCGGCCATGCGCTGCAGCTCGTCGTGGTGCGGGTCGGCGGGGTCGTCGCAGGCCTGGAACACGATGCGGTCGCCGGGCGCGAAACGGGCCAGCGTGTCGATGTGGGCGTCGGTGTCGTCGCCTTCGAGGTAGCCGTAGTCGAGCCACAGCACCCGGTCGGCGTGCAGGCTGTCGCGCAGGATCGCGCTCATTTCTTCGCGCGACTGTTCGGGATGGCGCTGCACCAGGCAGCGCCAGGTGGTGAGGATGCTGCCTGCGCCGTCGCTCTCGATGCCGCCGCCTTCCAGCGCCCAGTCGATGCGCTGGTGTGCGGCGTGGCCGAACACGCCGGCATCGACCAGGCCGGCGACCAGGGCGTCGTCCCGGTCGGCACCGAACTTGCCGCCCCAGCCGGTGAAGCGGAAATCGGTGAGCTGGAAATATCGTCCGGAATCGGCGGTGTCGCCACGCTTCAGCGTGATCGGGCCGGAGTCGCGCAGCCAGGTGTCGTCGTAGGGCAGTTCGACGAAGCGGATCCTTGCGAGATCCACGCCAGCGGCGCGCAGTTGCGACTGCACATGCGTGCGCAGCGTGGCGTCCGCGACCACCACGATCAGCGGCTGGAACCGCGTGACCGCGGCGGCCAGCGCCACGTAGGTGGCCTCCACCGCAGCCAGCCGTTCGGCCCAGTCGGTGCCGGCATGCGGCCAGGCTATCAGTACGGCGGCCTGCGGTTCCCATTCCGCCGGCAGGCGCAGGGTGGAGTCGGTCATGGCGGGTTCTCGTGCGGACGGGCCGCCCATTGTAAGGCGCAGACAAACGCAAACGCGGCCCGTGTCGCCACGGGCCGCGTCGGAACGAACGGGATCAGTGGATCGCGGAAGGGTCGGTATTGTTGCCCGCCGGCGTATTGAGCACCGAGTGGATCACGTGGCTGTGCTCGAAGTACACGATGAAGTTCGAGTACTCCCAGCGGTTGATCTGCGGGTGCTTCCTGGTGTCGCCGCCGCGCGGCGACAGCTTGCGCTGCGGCGCGCCCCAAGTCTTCTCGACCTGGGCCATGCTCAGCCCGCGCCTGGGCAGGTTCATGCTCTTTTCCTGCTGCACACGGTGGATCAGCAGGCTGTCGCCATGCTCTCGCGACTGCGCCGCGGCGGCTTGCGACGGCACGGCCAGGCCGGCGGCCGCGGCCAGCAGGATGGCGATCGGCAAACTGCTCGTGAACTTGACCATGGCTCCCCTCTCCATACAAGGCTGCATGCGGCGTCGTTGTATCAGACCCGGCCATGTTACGCCATGCCGGGTCGCGGCGATTGCGATGGATTGGGCATTCGCTGCGGCTGCGGACAAGCCATCACCGTTATCATGGGCGGCTGCAGTGCCCGCGGACCCGGGCCGGATTCCCTCATTCCATGATCTCCTTCCGACATTTCGCCTTGCGCCGCGGCAGCCGGTTGCTGCTTTCCGACATCGACCTGGTGATCCAGAGTGGCTGGCGCCTCGGCGTGATCGGCCGCAACGGCTGCGGCAAATCCAGTCTGTTCGCCGCGCTGCAGGGGCAACTGGAGGGTGACGCCGGCGAGCTGGAGATGTCGGGCAAGCTGCGGCTGGCCTCGGTGGCGCAGGAAACCCCGGCGCTGCCGGACGCGGCAATCGACTACGTGCTGGGCGGCGACGAGGAACTGGCCGCGGCGATCAACGCCGAAGCCGAGGCCGGCGAGCGCGACGACATGGAGGCGATGGCGAAGGCGCACCACCGCATCGAGGAGCTGAACGGCTACGACGGCCGCGCCCGCGCCGGCCGCCTGCTGCACGGCCTGGGCTTTGCGCCGGAGACCCACGAACGCGCGGTGAAGGAGTTCTCCGGCGGCTGGCGTGGTCGGCTGAACCTGGCGCGCGCGCTGATGTGCCCGTCCGACCTGCTGCTGCTGGATGAGCCGACCAACCACCTCGACCTCGATGCCGTACTGTGGCTGGAGGAATGGCTGCGCCGCTACCAGGGCACCTTGCTGATCATCTCGCACGACCGCGAATTCCTCGACGGCGTGATCACCCACACGCTGCACCTCAACGACGGCGGCGCGAAGCTCTATACCGGCAACTACAGCGCGTTCGAGCGCCTGCGCGCCGAGCAGTTGCGCCAGCAGCAGATCTCGCACGAACGCGAGCAGGCCGAGCGCGCTCACCTGCAGTCCTTCATCGACCGCTTCAAGGCCAAGGCGACCAAGGCCAGGCAGGCGCAGTCGCGCATGAAGCGGCTGGAGAAGCTGGCCGGCACCGAGGCGGTGCGCGCCGAACGGCCCTTCAGCTTCCACTTCGCCGCGCCAGGGCGGCTGCCCGATTCGATGCTGCAGTTGGAAGACATCGTGGCCGGCTACCAGGCCGATCCGTCCACGCATGGGAACCAGGCGGCGCACATCGTGCTGTCCGACGTGCGCTTCAGCATAGAGGCCGGCGAACGCATCGGCCTGCTTGGCCCCAACGGCGCCGGCAAATCCACTCTCGTCAAAACGCTGGTTGGTGAACTCGAGCCGTTCGGCGGCGAGCGCAAGGCGCACAAGGACCTGAAGATCGGCTATTTCGCCCAGCACACGGTGGAAAGCCTGCGCGAGGGCGCCAGCCCGCTCGACCATCTGCAGGACAAGGCGCCCGGCGTGGCCACCCAGGTCATGCGCGATTTCCTCGGCACCTGGAATTTCGCCGGCGACCGCGCGTTCGAATCGGTGAACGGCTTCTCCGGCGGCGAACGCGCGCGCTTGGCGCTGGCGCTGATCGCGTGGGACAAGCCGAACCTGCTGCTGCTCGACGAGCCGACCAACCACCTCGACCTCGACATGCGCGAGGCGCTGGCCGACGCGCTGGCCGATTTCGACGGCGCGCTGGTGCTGGTCTCGCACGACCGCCACCTGCTCGGCATGGTCTGCGACAGCTTCTGGCGCGTGGCCGACGGCGAGGTGGCGCCGTTTGACGGCGACCTGGAGGATTACGCCCGTTGGCTGAAAACCCGCACCGCTGCGGCGAAGAAGAGCGCGAAGAAAATTGAAGAGTGCGGGCAGGGAAGCCCGCCCTTTGAGATTCGCGCGCAGGATGCGCGTGCAGGTACAGTCCGCCGGCAAGCCGCGGCCCAGCGCGAGAACGGGAAGGCCGCGCGGCAGCGGGTGAAGAAGATCGAGACCCGCACCGAGGCCATCGACGCCGAACTGGCCACACTGGAAGCCCGGCTGGCCGACCCCGCCACCTACGAAGGCCCCACCCAGGAGCTGATGCGGTTGGGCCAGCGCCAGGCTGAACTGCGTGGCGAGAAGGAAACGCTGGAAACCGAGTGGCTGGCACTGGTCGAACAACTGGAGGCGTAGCGATGCCCGGGGCAGATTCATCGTTGCAGCTGTGGCTGCCCACGCTGGCGCATGTCGAGCCGGCCCATCCGCTGCGCGCGTGGCTACCCCGCGCTGATCGCCTGCCGGATGGCGGCCGCGGCTACCTGGGCGGCCTGGGCGGCTATTTCCCCAATGTCGATACTGACGTACCGGCAGCGGCGATCACCCGCGATTTCCTCGCCGGCGACGCGGGCGACGCGCTGTGGCTGTCGGCCGACCCGGCCTGGGTGCAGCCGGACATGAACGGTGTGCGCCTGCTTGCCTGCGGCCAGATGGGCCTGGAGATGGACGAGGCGCAGGCGCTGGCCGAAACCTTGCGGCCGGTGTTCGACGAGGCCGGCATGCAACTGGAGCTCTCCACGCCCGACCACTGGCACCTGCGCCTGCCCGACGACACGCCACCACCGGGGCTGGCCGCGCCCGAACAGGCGTTGGGCGAGGATCTGGCGCAGCACTTGCCGCAGGGCGCGCAGGGTCGTCGCTGGCGCGTGCTGCTCAACGACATCCAGGTGATGCTGCACCAGCATCCGCTCAATGCGCAGCGGCAGGCGCAGGGCATGTCGCCGGTCAACAGCCTGTGGCTGTGGGGCGGTGGGCGACTGCCGTCGCCCGCCGCCAGCACGTTGGCCGGGGTGGTCAGCGACGACCTGCTGCTGCGCGCGCTGGCCGCGCGGGCCGGCATCGCGCAGCAGCCGCGCAGCGCCGAGGCGATCGCAGCGGCCGGCGGTGGCTCGCTGGTCGACCTGCAGGATCTGCCGGCGCATGAGCTGGCCTCGCATTGGTGGTCGCAACTGCAACCGCTGCTTGAACGCCGCGATGTGCTGCTGCATTTCGCCAGCGGCGAACGCTGGCTGCACCGGCCCCGCCACCGCTGGCGTTTCTGGCGTGGGGCAGGGCGTTGAGCGCGCTGCAGCTGCGCCGACGCGAGAGTTGCGGCGAACCGGCCGGGTGGCCGGATTCGGTGCATCCGGTGCTGCAGCGGATCTATGCGGCGCGCGGCGTGCTGGAGCCGGCCCAGGCCGAGCACCGGCTGGCACGGATGCTGTCGCCGCAATTGCTGGGCGGCATGGCGCACGCGGTCGAACTGCTGGCCGAGGCGATCCGCGGCGACTGGGCCATCCTGGTCGCCGGCGACTACGACTGCGACGGCGCCACCGGCACCGCGGTGGCGGTGCGCGGCCTGCGCCTGCTCGGCGCGCGACACGTGGACTACGCGATCCCGAACCGCTTCGTGCACGGTTATGGATTGAGCGCGGCCTTCGTCGCCTCGATGCAACCCACGCCGCAACTGATCGTTACCGTCGACAACGGCGTGGCCAGTGTGGCCGGCGTGGCGGCGGCCCAGGCGCGCGGCATCAAGGTCATCGTCACCGACCACCACCTGCCGGGCGAGCGGCTGCCGGCTTGCGACGCCATGGTCAATCCGAACCTCGCCGGCGATGCGTTTCCCAGCAAGGCGCTGGCCGGCGTGGGAGTGATGTTCTACCTCCTGCTGGCGCTGCGCGCGAAGTTGCACGAGGGCGGCGCGTTCGGCGCGACGAAGCCCGATCTGTCGCCGCTGCTCGATCTGGTCGCGCTGGGCACCGTGGCCGACCTGGTGCCGCTGGATTTCAACAACCGCGTGCTGGTCGAGGCTGGCCTGCAGCGCATGCGCAGCGGCCGCGCCTGCGCCGGCATCGCCGCGCTGGTCGAGGCCGGCAGGCGCAGCCTGACGACGCTGGTCGCCAGCGATCTCGGCTTCGTGGTCGGGCCGCGACTGAACGCGGCCGGGCGGCTGGAAGACATGCGCCTGGGCGTGGCCTGCCTGCTTACCGACGATGTGGCGCAGGCACGCTGTTACGCCGAGCAGCTCGACGCAATCAACCGTGAGCGACGCGACCTGCAGGCGTCGATGGTGGCCGAAGCCGAGCTGATGGTGGCCGGTCTGGGGCAGGTCGACGCGACCGGTGTGGCGTTGTTCGAACCGTCGTGGCATGCCGGCGTGATCGGCCTGGTCGCCTCGAAACTCAAGGAGCGGCTGCACCGCCCGGTGATCGCCTTCGCCCCGGCCAGCGAAGACGACACCGACAACCTCCGCGGCTCCTGCCGATCCATCCCGGGCTTCCACATCCGCGACGCGCTGGCCGCGATCGACGCGCGCCAACCCGGTCTGATTGACCGTTTCGGCGGCCACGCGATGGCTGCCGGGCTCAGCCTGAAAGCCGCCGATTACCCGCGTTTTGCCGCCGCCTTCGATGCGGTCGCGCGCGAGCTGATCGAACCCGAACGCCTGCAGGCCGTGCTGTACACCGACGGCGAACTGCCGCCGGGTGCCGCCACGCTTGCGCTGGCGCGGCAACTGCGTGCCGCCGGGCCGTGGGGGCAGGCCTTCCCCGAGCCGCTGTTCGACAACCTGTTCGACTGCGCCGGCTGGAAAGTGATGGGCGAGACGCACCTTCGCCTGCAATTGCGCGACCCGCGCGACGGCGCCGTGCACGACGCGGTGATGTTCAACGCGTACCGCGGCCAGCCCCCGCCGCCGCGGCTGCGAGCCGCCTACGAGCTGACCATCAACGACTGGCAGGGCCGCGAAAGCCCGCGCCTGCTGCTGCGGCACATCGAGCCTGCCTGAGCGCTCCCGCGGAAACCTGGAAAGGCGGCCCCTGGCTTGCACGCTTTTCACGTGCCTGATTCCAGAATGGCGTCCCCATCCCAGGAGAACGCCCGTGATCGCACAGATCGAAGGATTGCCTGCCGGCACGCTGGGCTTTCGCGCGCACGGCCAGGTCACCGCGCAAGACTACGAGAACATCGTGGTGCCGGACGTCGAGGCGGCATTCGCGCTCAATCGGAAACTCCGCCTGCTGTACGTCACCGCCGACGACTTCACCGGCTTTGACCCCGGTGCGATGTGGGACGACGCCAAGCTGGGCATGCGCCACTTCAGCGGCTGGGACCGCGTGGCCCTGGTCACCGATGTGCCGTGGCTGCGTGGCACCGCCATCGCCTTCAGATTCGCCATCCCTGCCGAGTTCCGTCTGTTCCACGGCACTGAAATCGACGACGCCAAGCGCTGGGTGACCGGCCCCTGATTCCGCACCGCCGGCAAGCGAACTGCTCCCGCGCTTGCCAAGCGCCGGTGAATCTGCTCAAGTTGGCCCATGTCTTCCGTCGCCACCAGCCTCGTGAACATCGCCGCGCCCACCGGGTGCGGCTTCGTGCCGGCCGGCAACGACAATAACCGCGCGAACAACAACGCCAACCGTTGGCGAGCCCGCGCGTAGCTGCAAGCTTTTTCCAAGTACGCGACGAAGGCCCGCCAACAGCGGGCCTTCGTCGTTTCTGCCTGTGGGTTTTGACGACGAGGGGATGACGATGTGCTCGATTTTCGGAATGTTCGACCTGCAGCCGGGTGATGACCTGGCGGCGCTGCGCCGACAGGCGCTGGAGCTTTCGCAGCGCCAGCGTCATCGCGGGCCGGACTGGAGCGGGGTGTTTGTCGACGCGGGCGTGATCCTGGTGCACGAGCGCCTGGCTATCGTCGATCCGGCCTCGGGCGCGCAGCCGCTGCGCTCGCGCGACGGTGCGCTGGCGCTGGCGGTCAATGGCGAGATCTACAACCATCGCGAGCTGCGCGAGTCCAGCGGCTACGATTTCACCACCGGCTCGGACTGCGAGGTGATCAACGCGCTGTACCGCGAGCAGGGCAGCGACTTCGTCGGCAGGCTCAACGGCATCTTCGCGTTCGCGCTGTGGGACGGCGCGACGCAGCGCTACGTGATCGCGCGCGACCCGATCGGCGTGTGCCCGCTGTACTGGGGCCATGATGCGCAAGGCCGCGTGTGCGCGGCCTCGGAGATGAAAGCGCTGGTCGGCGTGTGCGCCGACGTGGCGCCGTTTCCGCCCGGCCACGTGTACGACAGCGCCAGCGGCGAGTTGCAGCGCTATTACGACAGGCCTTGGCGCGACTACGCGGCCACGCGGGGGCATGAGGTGGCGGCACCGGCCCTGCGCCAGGCCTTCGAGCAGGCCGTGCACCGCCAGCTGATGACTGACGTGCCGTACGGCGTGCTGCTGTCCGGCGGGCTGGACTCCTCGCTGGTCGCCGCCTGCGCCGCGCAGTTCGCGCGCGAGCGCATCGAGGACGACGACCGCAGCGAGGCCTGGTGGCCACGCCTGCATTCGTTCGCGATCGGGCTGGAAGGCTCGCCCGACCTCGCCGCCGCGCGGGTCGCCGCCGACGCGCTGGGCACCGTGCACCACGGCTTCGTCTACACCTTCTGGGAAGGGCTGGATGCGCTGCCGGAAGTGATCCGCCACATCGAGACCTACGACGTCACCACCATCCGCGCGGCCACGCCGATGTACCTGCTGGCGCGGCGGATCAAGGCGATGGGGGTGAAGATGGTGCTGTCCGGCGAAGGCTCGGACGAGATCTTCGGCGGCTACCTGTACTTCCACAAGGCGCCCTCGGCGGAGGCCTTCCACGAGGAGACCGTGCGCAAGCTCGACGCGCTGCACAGCTATGACTGCCTGCGCGCGAACAAGGCGATGATGGCCTGGGGCGTGGAGGCGCGCGTGCCGTTCCTCGATCTGGAGTTCGTCGACGTGGCGATGGGCATGGATGCCAGGCACAAGATGGCCGGCGGCGGCAGGATCGAGAAGCACGTCTTGCGCGAGGCGTTCGACGGCGTTTTGCCGAAGGAAATCCTGTGGCGGCAGAAGGAACAGTTCAGCGACGGCGTGGGCTACGGCTGGATCGACGGGTTGAAGGCGCACGCGGAGCAGGCGGTGAGCGACCGCGAGTTCGCCGCCGCGGCCGCGCGCTTCCCGTTCAACACGCCGGCGACCAAGGAGGCGTACTTCTATCGGCGCATCTTCGAGCAGCATTTCCCCGGCGCGGCCTGCGCGGCCACCGTGCCCGGCGGCAAGTCGATCGCCTGCTCCTCGCCGGCGGCGCTGGCGTGGGATCCGGCGTTCGCCAACGCCGCCGATCCGTCGGGCCGGGCGGTGAAGGGGGTGCACGAGAAGGCGCTGGCTTGAGCATTCACGGCAGCACGGTGAGCAGTGTAGCAACCACGCACCATCCGACGATGGCGAGTGCCGGCCAGCGTGCCCGGACGAGGAGGGCGAAGGCGCTCAGTGCGATGAGGACGTCGAGCGGTCGCTGCACCGCACTGGTCCACACCGGGTCGTACAACGCGGCAGCAAGCAAGCCGACCACGGCGGCGTTGACGCCGGCCAGCACGCGTGCGGCATCGTTGCGCGTGGCGAGCACCTGCCAGAACGGCAACGCGGCGGAAACCAGCAGCAATCCCGGCAGGAAGATCGCCAGCAGGCAGACCGCGGCGCCGAGCGCGCCGCTGTGTCCGATGCCGATGCGCTCGCCCAGAAATGCCGCGAGGCTGAACATCGGGCCGGGCATCGCCTGGGCTGCACCGTAGCCGGCGAGGAAACTGTTGCTGTCGAGCCAGCCCGGATCGACCACGGTCTGCTTCAACAGGGGCAGCACCACGTGGCCGCCGCCGAACACCAGGGCTCCGGCGCGATAGAACCCCGCGGTCACCTGAACCCCTGCCGGCGCGCCGGACCATGGCAGCAGCGAGAGCAGCAGCAGAACGGCGAACACGGCCAGCAGCGCGACGCCACCGCGCCGCCCATGCCGCACGGTCAGGGGCGCGCCCGTATGCGCCGTCACCGAACGGCATAGCCACGGACCCAGCAGCGCACCCAGCCCCACCACGAACAATTGCATCCATGCGTTGCCACCGATCGTGACCAGCAGGGCGACGAGCACGGCGAGCAGCAGGCGCGGCAGGTCCGGCGTGAGCCGGCGCGCCATGCCGAGCAGGCCCTGGGCGACCACCGCCACGGCGACCAGCTTCAGGCCGTGGATCGCCGCCTGGCCAAGCGCGCCGGACAAATGCGCACTCAACACGGCGAAGGCGAACATGAGCAAGGCCGAAGGCAACGTGAAGCCGACGAAAGCCGCCAGACCGCCCCAGCCGCCGGCCCGCAGCAGGCCGATGGAAAACCCCAGCTGGCTGCTCGCGGGCCCCGGCAGGAACTGGCACAACGCCAGCATCTGGCCGAAACGCTCGTCGTCCAGCCAGCGCCGTCGCTCGACGAATTCGCGATGGAAATAGCCCAGGTGGGCGATCGGCCCGCCGAACGAGGACATGCCCAGCCGCAGGAAGACGGCCAGTACCTCCCGAACAGAGCCTGCGGGCGCGGACGCGTTGCTCATGCGCAATCGAACAACGCCATGAAACCGAAATCCATGTGCAGCTGCATGTGGCAGTGGAGCAATGACAACCCGCGCTGGTCGGCGGTGAAATCGACGTCCATGCTCTGGTAGCCACCGAGCATCGCCACGTCCTTGATCACGCCGGCGACGGGTTGGCCGGCGATGCGGGTGATCTCGAAGCTGTGCCGATGCAGGTGCATCGGGTGGATGTCGTCGCTGGCGTTGTGCATGCGCAGCCGGTAGCGCCTGCCGTACTGCAGGCGAAGCTTCGGCTGCATCGAATGCATGTCGAACGGCTGGCCGTTGATCGTCCACTGGTTGAAGCCGTGGAGGGCGGCGTTGCGCTTGGCGAAAGTCAGCTCGATGGTCTCGTCGGGAGCGGCCGGCGCAGGCGCGTCCGGTGAGGCGAAGCGGCGATAGTCCCACTGGAACGGCGGCGGCTTGATCCACTGCGGCTTGCCACCGTGGCCGGCGTACTCGACCACGATGCCCATGCCGCGGGTGCGGTCGTCATCGGCGAGGTCGCCGAGTATCCATACGCCCGGATGCGTCATCTCGACAATGGCCGAAATGCGCTCGGCGGTGCCCAGCCACAACACCGGCACGGTCGCCGGATGCGGTACCGGGTTGCCATCCAGCGCCAGCACCGTGAACAAGTGGCCGGGCAGGGCCAGGCCGCGGATCTCGGTGGCGCTGCCATTGATAACGTGCAGCAGCACGCGCTCGCCGGCGCGCACGCGGATCGGCTCGCCATGGCCGAGCATGCGGCCGTTGATCGAGAACGACTGGTAGCCGACCTCATACCCGTGCGGCGCGCCACCGGCCAGCGAGGCCTGCATCGCCGTTTCGCCGCGCTGCTGCAGCGTCGGGTCGCGTTCGTCAGGTCGCAGGAAATCCATCGCCATGTCGCCGCCCTTGCTGAAGAACGGATCGAACTCCTTCAGGGTCAGGAACACCTCGCGGTCCCAGGCACCGGACTCCTGCGGCGGCTCGATGTACACGGGGCCGACCAGGCCGCTGTACTGGCCGCGGTCGAGATCGGCACCGGCGCGCACATGCGTGTGATAGAAGCGCAGCCCCGCCGGCCCGGGCACGAAGCCGATCCGGCGCATGCCGCGGGCCGGGATGTACGGCGTGCCTTCTTCGGCGGCGCCATCCACCGCGGCAGGCAGCGTTTGCCCGTGCCAGTGCAGTTGCTCGGGCGTGTCGGTGTCGTTGTGGATGTCCACCACCACCGGTCGGCCCTGCTTCAGTCGCAACAGCGGCCCGGGAAACTGGCCGTTGTAGGTGCGCGTGGAAACAACGTGGTCGGGCGCCAACTCCACCAGGCTGCGGCCGATGCGCAGCGTGTGGTCGGCCGTCGACGGCATCGTCAGCGCAGCGCCGGCGTGGAGCAGCCCGGGCACGGCGCCAGCCAGGGTCAGGCCACCCAGTTTCAGGAACTCTCGGCGGTCGATCGGCATGGCCAGCTCCGTTCGGGGACAAACACGGCCAGTGTAGTGCGCCGGGCGGCGAAGGCCGCGCCGCCTCTGGTATTCTTGTGCGCTTGCCTCCCACCAAGATTTCACGATGATCGAGACCAATCCCATCCATGCGCAGATCGACGACCTTCGCGGTCGCGTCGAAGCGCTTAGGGGGTATCTTTGACTACGCCACCAAGCGCGAGCGCCTGGAAGAAGTAACCCGCGAACTGGAGAGCCCCACCGTGTGGGACGACCCGGCCAACGCGCAGGAACTGGGTCGCGAACGCGCCCGATTGCACACCATCGTCCACGGCATCGACACGCTGACTGCCGGCCTGGACGACGCCGGCGACCTGCTGGAGATGGCCGTCGCCGACGGCGATGACGACACCGCGCAGTCGGTGATCGACGACCTGGCCAAGCTGGAGTCGCAGGTCGGCAAGCTGGAGTTCCAGCGCATGTTCTCCGGCAAGATGGATGCGATGAACGCGTTCGTCGACATCCAGGCCGGCGCCGGCGGCACCGAGGCGCAGGACTGGGCCGAAATGCTGCTGCGCATGTATTTGCGCTGGTGCGAGCACCGTGGCTGGAAAGCCGAGCTGATGGAAGTCAGCGGCGGCGACGTGGCCGGCATCAAGTCCGCCACGTTCCGCGTCGAGGGCGACTATGCCTACGGCTGGCTGAAGACCGAGATCGGCGTGCACCGGCTGGTGCGCAAGAGCCCGTTCGATTCGGACAACCGCCGGCACACCAGTTTCACCTCGGTATTCGTTTCGCCGGAAGTGGACGACAGCATCGAGATCGACATCAACCCGGCCGACCTGAAGACCGACGTATACCGTTCGTCGGGTGCCGGCGGCCAGCACGTCAACAAGACCGAGTCGGCGGTGCGCATCACCCACGTGCCCACCAACACGGTCGTGGCCTGCCAGACCGAGCGCAGCCAGCACGCCAACCGCGACCGCGCGATGAAGATGCTGGCCGCCAAGCTGTACGAACTGGAAGTGCAGAAGCGCAATGCCGAGAGGGACGCGCTGGAAGCGACCAAGTCCGACATCGGCTGGGGCAGCCAGATCCGCAACTACGTGCTCGACCAGAGCCGCATCAAGGATCTGCGCACCGGCATCGAGCGTTCGGACACCCAGAAGGTGCTCGACGGCGACCTCGACGAGTTCATCGAGGCAAGCCTGAAATCCGGCCTCGAAGCCGGCGCCAAGCGCATCGATGCCTGACGCCCGATTCCCTTCGACCGGCCCATTGACGAGGTGACGCGCATGAACAGCAAGAAGATCGGCATCTTCCTGATCGCCTTGGTCGCGCTGATGGCGTTCGGCGCGGCAGCGCAGTCGTCGCAGGGCAGCGCCGGACAGGGCATCAAGCAGGATGCCAAGGCGGTCGGCCACGGCGTCGCCGACGGCGCCCGCGATGTCGGTCACGCGACCAGGCATGTGGCCAGGAAGATCGGGCACGGCGCGAAAGAGGCCGGCACCGGCATCGGCCATGGCGCGAAGAAGGCAGGCGTCGCCATCGGCCACGGCGCGCGCGAGGGCTGGGATGCCACCAAACGCGGCGTCAAGCAGATTTTCGACAAGGGCAATTGAGCGCCGCCCCATCCACGAGACATCCACTGTCCAGCGCGCGCTGGCAGCCACGGAACCATCCATGAGCGAAGTCACCGACACCCTTCCCGACGAGAACAAGTTGATCGCCGAGCGCCGCGAAAAACTCACGGCGCTGCGCGGGCAGGGCATCGCGTTTCCGAACGACTTCAAGGTCGACAGCTTCGCCGGCGATCTGCAAACCGAGTTCGCCGACAAGGACGTGCACACGGCCGAAGCCGTCGAAGCGGCGGCGCGCCGGGTGAAGATGGCCGGACGCATCGTACTCAAGCGCGTGCAGGGCAAGGTCAGCTTCGTGCAGTTGCAGGATTTCAGCGGACGCATCCAGCTGTTCATCCATGCCGGCACGGTTGGCGAGGTCTACGAGGCGTTCAAGGGCTGGGACATGGGCGACATCGTGGGTGCCGAAGGCACGCTGATGCGCACGAAGACCGGCGAGCTTTCGGTGCGCGTGGATCACCTGCGCCTGCTGACCAAGAGCCTGCGCCCGCTGCCCGACAAGCATCACGGCATGGCCGACGTGGAGCAGCGCTATCGCCAGCGCTACGTGGACCTGATCGTCACCGAGGAAGCGCGCCGTACCTTCATGCTGCGCTCAAGGATCATCGGCACCATGCGTCAATGGCTGGAAGCGCCGTCGCGCCGCTTCATGGAAGTGGAGACGCCGATGATGCACGTGATCCCCGGCGGCGCCACGGCCAAACCGTTCGTCACCCACCACAACGCGCTGGATCTGGATCTGTACCTGCGCGTGGCACCGGAGCTGTACCTGAAGCGCCTGGTGGTCGGCGGCTTTGACCGCGTCTACGAGATCAACCGCAACTTCCGCAACGAAGGGGTGTCGACCCGACACAATCCCGAGTTCACCATGCTGGAGCTGTACCAGGCCTACGCCACCTACCACGAGATCATGGACCTCACCGAGAGCGTGATCCGCGACACCGCGCAGGCTGTGCTGGGCACGACGCGGCTGCACTGGGACGGCGCCGACATCGACGTGGGCCCGGCGTTCCGCCGCTGGCGCATGGAAGACGCAGTGCTGGAGCACAACCCCGAGATCCGGCGCGAGGAGCTGCGCGACCGCGAAGCGATGGCCGCGCACGCCAGGCGGCTCGGCATACAGATCAAGGACGGTTATGGCTGGGGCAAGCTGCTGCTGGAGATCTTCGAAAAGACGGTGGAGCACACCTTGATCCAGCCGACCTTCATCACCCAGCATCCGGTGGAGGTGTCACCGCTGGCGCGGGAGAACGATACCGACAAGGGCATCACCGACCGCTTCGAGCTGTTCGTGGGCGGCAAGGAAATCGCCAATGGCTTCTCCGAGTTGAACGACCCGGAAGACCAGGCCGCACGCTTCCAGGCCCAGGTCGACGCCAAGGACGCCGGCGACGACGAGGCCATGCACTTCGACGCCGACTACATCCGCGCGCTGGAAGTGGGCCTGCCGCCCACCGGCGGCCTCGGCATCGGCATCGACCGGCTGGTGATGCTGCTGACCGGCTCGTCCTCGATCCGCGACGTGCTGCTGTTTCCCTACATGCGGCCGGAGGCCTGAGGTGGGCGAGCCCGCGCTGCAGGACCTGGCCGCGCCCGACGGCGTCTGCTACGGCTGCGGCAGCGCCCATCCTCACGGCTTGCACATCAAGAGCCACTGGCACGAGGACGGCGTGCACGTGGTCAGCACGCACCTGCCGGGAGCGGATTTCCACGGCTGGCCGGGGCTGGTCTACGGCGGGCTGATCGCGATGCTGGTGGACTGCCATTCCAACTGGACCGCGATGGCATACCACTACCGTGCCGAGCAGCGCGCGCCGGACAGCAAGCCGCGCATCGACTGCGTCACCGGCAGCCTCGGCATCAAGTTCCTCAAGCCCACCCCGATGGACGTGCCGCTGACGCTGAAGGCGCGCGTAGAGGGCGAAGTCGGGCGCAAGACCCGCGTGCTGTGCGAGGTCCACGCGGGCGAAGTGCTCACCGCGCTGGGCGATTCGATTTTCGTGCGTGTCGACACCGCGCAGCTGGCCGCAGCCGCGCGCCACGCATGAGCCAGACTCGCGACCCATCCCACCAGGAGGCTTGATCATGTGGTTTGCCATCATCGGAACGGACGTTGCCGACTCGCTGGAGAAGCGCAAGGGAGCGCGGCCCGCGCACATCGCGCGGCTGCAGGCGCTGCTGGATGAGGGCCGCCTGTTCGTGGCCGGCGCGTTCCCGGCGATCGAGTCCGAAGATCCGGGCCCGGCCGGCTTCAGCGGCAGCCTGATCCTGGCCGAGTTTCCGTCGCTGGCCGACGCCCGTGCCTGGGCCGATGCCGACCCCTACGTGGCGGCCGGCGTCTACGCCGAGGTGCAGATCAAGCCATTCCGCAAGGCCCTGCCGGCGTGAGCGAGGCGATGATCGAGCAGATCCGCCAGCGCCTGACCCAAGCCCTGGCGCCGACCGAGCTGGAAATCGTCGACGAAGGCCACCTGCACGCCGGGCATGCGGGTGAGGGCAAGGGCCATTTTCGCGTGCGCATCGCCAGCCCCGCCTTCACCGGGCTGTTGCCGATCCGCCGGCACCGAATGGTCTACGCGGCGCTGCAGGGGTTGATGGACAACGGGATCCATGCCGTTTCCATAGATGCCGTCGAGAAATAATATCTATCAATGAGTTGTATCGTATTCTTTACACTAAATCTCACGCGGACACGCATTGCAGCAGGCCCCCGCGTTTGGCACAGTGCCCTGTCATCCGGCTGCACCGGCCGTAGCACCCTACCGTTGAACACTGCATGCGCCTGAGCACGATCAAACTCGCCGGTTTCAAGTCCTTCGTGGACCCGACCACCCTGCACCTGCCGAGCAACATGATCGGCGTGGTCGGCCCCAACGGCTGCGGCAAATCCAACATCATCGACGCGATCCGCTGGGTGATGGGCGAAAGCGCGGCCAGCCGCCTGCGCGGCGACTCGCTGACCGACGTGATCTTCTCCGGCTCCAACACGCGCAAGCCGGTGGGGCAGGCCACGGTCGAACTGATCTTCGACAACGCCGACGGCTCGGTGCAGGGCGAGTACGGCCAGTACGCCGAGATCTCGGTGAAGCGCCAGGTCACCCGCGACGGGCAATCCTCGTACTACCTCAACGGCGCGCGCTGCCGCCGACGCGACATCACCGACCTGTTCCTCGGCACCGGCTTGGGCCCGCGCAGCTACTCGATCATCGAGCAGGGCATGATCAGCCAGATCATCGAGGCGCACCCGGACGAACTGCGCACGCACCTGGAGGAAGCCGCCGGCATCTCCAAGTACAAGGAGCGCCGCAAGGAGACCGAAAGCCGCATCAAGGCCACCCGCGAAAACCTCGATCGCGTGCGCGACGTGCGCGACGAAGTCGACAAGCAGCTCGAACACCTGAACCGCCAGGCCCGCGCCGCCGAGCGCTGGAAGGCCTTGAAGGAAGAACAGACGCGCAAGGAAGCCGAGCTGCGCGCGCTCGAATACCGCGGCCTCAAGAGCCAGCACGACAACGAAGGCGCCGGCTTGTCCGCCGCCGAGATCGAGATCGAGAAGCAGCTGGCCGGCCAGCGCGAGATCGAGGCGCAGATCGAGGTCATGCGCGAACGCCACACCGACGCCAGCGAGCACCTGAACGCGGTACAGGCCGAGGTCTACAAGGTCGGCGCCGAGATCGCCCGTGTCGAGCAGCAAGTGCGCCACAACAAGGAGAGCGCCGAACGCCTGCAGCGCGCCCACGCCGACAGCGAGCGCGAACACGCGGAACTGGCCGCACACATCGCCACCGACCGCGAGCAGGTCGAAGCCCTGCGCCTGGCGCTGGCCGAAGGCGAACCGAAACTCGAAGCCCTGCAGCAGCTGCAGGACGACACCGCCGAAGCCCAGCGCAGCACCGAGGCCAGGCTGGCCGACTGGCAACAGCGCTGGGACAGCCACACCCGCAACGCCGGCGAATCCAACCGCGCCGCCGAAGTGGAACGCACCAAGCTCAATTACCTCGACCGCCAGGGCATCGACCTGGCGCGCCGCCGCGAAGCACTGGAAACCGAGCAGAAAGCCACCGACGTGGCCGCACTGGCCGCCGCCGGCGAGCAGCTGCATGGCGAACACGACGCCCAGCGCGAGCGCGTGGAAACCCTGGGCAGCCTGCTCGACCAGTACAAGTCCAACCATGAAAAAGTGCAGGAAGAAGAGCGCCAGGTGCAGTCGGCGCTGAACGAGGCCCGCCAGCAACTGCAGGCCGCCCGTGGCCGGCACGCCTCGCTCGAAGCGCTGCAGCATGCCGCGCTCGGCCAGGAAGAAAACGCTGCCAGCAGTTGGCTGGCTCGTCTCGGGTTGAACACGTCACGCCGCCTCGGTGAGTCGCTGCAGGTCGAAAACGGCTGGGAGACCGCCGTGGAAACGGCGCTGAGCGGTTTTCTGGACGCGGTGCTGGTGGATGGCTCGCATGCGTTGGCGGCGGAGTTCGATGCGCTCGACAACGCCGACATCGCCTTGCTCGACAACGCCGAGGGCGGCGTCGGCGCCGCTGGCACGCTGGCCGCCCACGTACGCGGCCCGGCGGCGGCGATGGCCATCCTCGGTCACGTACTTACTGCCGAATCGCTGGCCGACGCCCACCGGCAGGTGGCCTCGCTGTCCGCATTGGCACCGTATCAATCCGTGATGACGCGCGGCGGCGAATGGCTCGGCCCGGGCTGGGCGCGCGTGCGCCGGGCGCAAGGCAGCCAGGTCGGCGTGCTGGCGCGCGAGCGCGAGCTGCGCACGCTGGCCGAACAGATCGCCATGCTGGAAGCGCAACTGGAAGAAGCCAGCGAACGGCTCGACAACCTGCGCACCAGCAAATTCGAAACCGAACGCGCGCGCGACGACGCCCAGCGCGAGCTGTACAACGCGCACCGTCGCCAGTCCGAACTGGCCGGCCAGTTGCAAAGCCACCGCGGCAAGCTGGAGACCGCCCGCGCCCGTGCCGAAAAGGTCAGCGGCGAGCTGGCCGACCTTTCCACGCAGATCGACGAATTGCAGAACCAGACCCGTGAGGCGCGTGCGCGGCTGGACGAGTCGGTCGGCCTGATGGGTGACCTGGAAGACCAGCGCCGCGAACTGGAAAACGAACGCCGCAGCCTGCTCGAGGCGCGCGAGGAAGCCCGCATGAATGCGCGCGAGGCGGCCGACCAGTCGCACTCGCTGGCGCTCTCGCTGGAGTCCAAGCGCTCGTCGCTGAGCTCGCTGGAACAGGCGCTAGGTCGCATGGATGCCCAGCTGCGCCAGATCGAGGCGCGCCGCAACGAGATCGCCGAACAGCTCGCCGCCGGCTCCGACCCCATCGCCGAACTCGAAGCCGAGCGCCAGGCGTATCTGGACCAGCGCCTGCTGGTCGACAAGCAGTTGGTGGAAGCGCGCCGCGCACTGGAAGACTGCGACCTCGAATTCCGCAAGCTCGAACAGCAGCGCCACCTGGCCGAGCAGGGCCTGTCGGCATTGCGCGAGGGCCTGTCCGAGAAGCGCCTCGCCGCCCAGGCGCTGCAGCTGCGCGCCGAACAACTCGCCGAAGCGATCACCGCTTCCGGCCTCGAACTGGAAACCCTGCTGGCCGAACTGGCCGACGACATCGACGCCAACCAGTGGCGGTCACAGCTCGCCGACATCGGCCAGAAAATCGCGCGGATCGAGCCGGTCAACCTGGCCGCGATCCAGGAGCACGCCGAACAGAGCGAGCGCAAGACCTACCTGGACAACCAGCTGGCCGACCTGGTCAGCGCGATGGAAACGCTGGAAGGCGCGATCAAGAAGATCGACCGCGAAACCCGCCATCGCTTCAAGGAAACCTTCGACAAGGTCAACGCCGGCGTGCAGGAACTGTTCCCGCGCCTGTTCGGTGGCGGCCATGCCTATCTGGAACTCACCGGCGACGACCTGCTCAACACCGGCGTAACGATCATGGCGCGCCCGCCGGGCAAGCGCCCGTCCAACATCTCGCTGTTGTCCGGCGGCGAGAAGGCGCTGACCGCGGTGTCGCTGGTGTTCGCCATCTTCGGCCTCAACCCCGCGCCGTTCTGCCTGCTCGACGAAGTCGACGCGCCGCTGGACGAGGCCAACGTCGGCCGCTTCTCCAGCCTGGTAAGCGAGATGAGCGAACACGTGCAGTTCATCTTCATCAGCCACAACAAGGCCACCATGGAAGCCGCCACCCAGCTGTGCGGCGTGACCATGCGCGAGCCCGGCGTGTCGCGGCTGGTGCAGGTCGACCTGGCCGAAGCGGCTAAACTGGCGGGAGCTGCCTGAGGAACCGATGATGACCGTGCAACCTTTGCTTGCCTTTGCGTGGAACGCCGCCGTCGGCATTCCGATGCTGATCGTGGGGCTGGTCGTGCTGGCACTGATCTGGCTGTTCGGCCAGCCGCGGAAAGAGCAGGGCAAGCGCAGGGCAGCGGGCGATACGCACACGCACGGACACGCGCGGCGCGAGCCCACCATGGGCGGCTCCAGCCTGGCCGACGACCCGGCCTTCAGCCTGGGCGACACCTCGGCGACGCCGCAGCAAGGCGAGCTCGACGTCGGCCTGCGCGAGGAACTGGAGCGCCTGGGTGCCACGCTTTCCGGCGAACGCCATGCGGCCAAGCCGGCCGAGCGCCTGACCGAACGCCTGGCCGGCCACGCCGCCTCGATCGTGGATACCTTGCGCGCGCCCGCCGAACCCGTCGCCGAAGCGCCCGCCGTCGCACCGGCACCGGCTCCGGCGCCGCCTGTCACCAAGCCGGTGCCGCGCTCGGAGCTGGGTCGGCGCCCGGCCGACACGCCGGTGGAACGCATCGTCACCTTGTTCGTGGTGGCGCGCGATGGCGCGCGTTTCAACGGACCGGACCTGGTCGTCGCCACCGAAAAGGCCGGGCTGGAATTCGGCGACATGGGCATCTATCACCGCCTGGTGGATGGCAAGCGCGAGCTGGGCCCCATCTTCAGCGTCGCCAACATGCTCAAGCCGGGCAATTTCGACCTGGCCCGGCTGGATGCGCTGCAGACCTCCGGCGTCAGTTTCTTCATGACCTTGCCCGGGCCGGTCCCCGCGCTCGACGCCTGGGACGCCATGCTGCCCACCGCGCAGCGACTGGCCGAGCTGCTCGACGGCCAGGTACTGGATGAGGAGCGCAATGCGCTCGGCCGGCAAGGCATCGCGCACATCCGCGACCAGCTGCGCGGCTGGGACCGTGACCACGAGGGTGAAGAAATCATCTTCGGTCGCTGAATCGCCGCGCGGGAGCGGGAGCCATGACGATTGCCTTGCGCTGGAAAATCGCCGCCGCTGTCGCCGCCCTCGTCGTGGCGATCCTGGGCTGGAACGGGGTGTCGCGCTGGCTTGCCGCCCGCCATGCCGACGAGCTGATCCAGGAAACCGAGCGCGCCGCCGCGCTGCAGGCCGAACAAGCCCGTGCCAGTGCGCGCCAGCGCCACGACGAACTGGAGCGCGACCTGCGCCAGCGTCGCGAGGAGCTGGCCAGCAATTACCGCCAGGTCGCCGACCAGGCGCGCGAATACCAGGCCCGCCGCGCCGTGCAGCTGCAGCGCCAGCAGCAGGAGGCGCAGCGCGTCACCGCCAGTTACCTGCTGGACGCCAACCAGCAATGTGCCAACGGCATCGTGATCAACCGCCGCGGCTCCAGCTTCACCCAGGCTCGCGGCCGCGACGGCGGGCCGATCCGTTGCCAGGGCGACAGGGCCGCCGAACCGCTGCGCTGACGCCGGCTCACCGCTCGTTGCCCGGGATTGCGGATACTCGAGTCGCCGGCAGCGTCGTTCCCTGGCAAATCCCGAGTCCCGGTGCGGTCTGCGTGGCACGGCGCCCTGGCAGGCAGTCCTGGCACTTTGCCGCCGCGCGCACGGGTTACACCGATTTGGCCAGGACGATCACGGTGTCGGCGGGGGCGCTCAGTGGAAAACGCCAAGCAACCACAGCACCAGCACGATCAGCAGGATGATGCCGATGCCGCCGGTCGGACGATAACCCCAGGAGCGGCTGTAACCCCACGTCGGCAATGCACCGATCAGCAGGATGACGAGAACGATGAGCACCAGCAGTGAAATCGACATGTTCGTATTCCTTTGTGCACGTGGAGTTGCGGAGATCGCGGACGGCATCGCGCGACGCCTGCACCTTCGCAGCGTCCCGGTGCAGGGCCCGTCAACGATGCGTCGCGGCGGAAGGGCTGAACATGACCCCGTTTTCGCGCGGATGACGATGGGGTGAACGACGGTTTGCTTCGTCATGCCGCGGGCTCTCTCGCGGCGGGGTGGCGGGCGTAGCTCGCGCTTGAGTCACGCCGCGCTCACGACAACCGCACGCTGCCTGCATGTGGCAGCGGCGATGCTGCGGCTTTCCGATCCTGGAGTGCCGCATGTCCTTCAACCTCACCGGCCGCCGCATCGCCATCCTCGCCACCGACGGCTTCGAACAGTCCGAACTGACCGAACCCAAACGCCTGCTGGAACAGGCCGGCGCGCAGACCGACGTGATCGCCCCCGGCCACGCCGGGGAGATCAAGGGCTGGAGCGATGGCAACTGGGGCAGGGCCGTGCCGGTGGACGTGCCCCTGGACGAGGCCAGGGTCGAGCATTACGACGCGCTGGTCCTGCCTGGCGGCGTGATGAACCCGGACAAGCTGCGGCGGGTGCCCGCGGTGATCACGCTGGTCAAGGCGTTCGACGACGCAGGCAAGCCGGTGGCGGCGATCTGCCACGCTCCATGGACGCTGATCGAAGCCGGCCTGGTCAAGAATCGCCAGGTCACCTCGTGGCCGTCGCTGCGCACCGATCTGGAGAACGCCGGCGCGCACTGGCAGGACAGCGAGGTGGTGCGTGACGGCCAGCTGATCACCAGCCGCCGCCCGGGCGACATCCCTGCCTTTGCCGACGCGATCATCGACGCGCTTGGCGCTACCGCGTAACGCCGTCGACGTCGACCTGGTCCAACGCCGACGCAGGGCGGGCACGGCCCGCCCTGCATGGTTTCGTCGCGAATCCGTGGGAGCGCACTCCGTGCGCGATGCCTTTTGCATCATGCGACGAAGAGCATCGCGCGAAAGGCGCGGGCGATCCTCAGCCGAGCTTTTCCATCACGTCGTCGAGGTTCTGGCGCAGCTCGCCGATGCCGGCCCACGGGTCGCTGCGCAGCCGCGCGAGGCGCTGGGGCGCGGAATGGATGTCGAAATCGTGGCCGCTTTTCAGCTTGCCCAGTTCGGTCCAGCGCAACGGCATCGCCACCGGCGCGCCGGGGCGTGCGCGCAGCGAATAGGAGGCGACGCTGGTGGCGCCGCGGCTGTTGCGCAGGTAGTCGACGTAGATCAGGCCGCCGCGGCGTGCCTTGCTGGCGGTGGCGATGAACTCCAGCGGATGGGCCTGCGCCAAGGAGCTGGCGAACGCCTGGGCGAAACCCTTCACCTGCGGCCACGGGCAGCCCGGATTCAACGGCAGCACCACGTGCAGGCCCTTGCCGCCGGTGGTGCGCAAAAATGATTCCAGCCCCATCTGCGACAGCAGCTTGCGCACCAGCCGCGCTGCCGCCACCACGCGGTCCCAGGCCACGTCCTCGCCGGGGTCGAGGTCGAACACCACGCGGTCGGCCAGGTCCGGCTGCCTGACGGTCGCGCCCCAGGGGTGGAACTCCAGCACGCCGAACTGAACCAGCTCGATCACCGAGTTGGCATCGCGCGGATAGATGTAGCTGGCCTGCCTGCCGGATTCCTCCTTGAGCCTAGCGCTGCCGACGTGCTCGAGGCCGGCGATCATGTGCTTCTGGAAGAAGCAGGCCTTCCCGGTACCTTCCGGGCAACGGATGACCGAGGTGGGACGGTCAACCACGCCAGGCAGGAACCAGTCCATCACGCGGGTGTAGTAGTCGGCCACTTCCTGCTTGGTGATGCCGTCCTCGGGATACACCACGCGGTCGGGATGGGTGATGGTGATGTCGGCGGCGGACATCCCGCCGCCGCGCCGTCGCCGGTTGCTGGCGGAGCGCGTGGATGGGGCGCGATCGCTGTCGCGCAGGTCTGCGGCGGACTTGTCGGTACGCATGGTCTTCAGGCTCGGTTGGCGCAGCAGGTTCTTGTTGCCGATGCCGCGGTAGTACACCTCGGCCACGGCCTTCGGTTCGACCCAGTGTGCACCGCGCAGCAGCGGATCGATCGCGGCAAGTTTCACCGTCGGTTTCTTGCTGCTCTTGTCGGTGATGGTCCTGCTCAATTGCCGCAACTGTTCGTCGGAGAAGCCGGTGCCGACGCGTCCGACATAGATCCAGCCGTTCGACACCTCCGGATCGGGTCGGGCCAGCAGCAGCGAACCGAAACCGCTGCGACTGCCCTTGGGCGGCGTGTAGCCGACCACCGCGAACTCGTCGCTTTCCAGCCGCTTGATCTTCAGCCAGTCGTCGCCGCGTCTTGCTCGGTAGATCGAATCGACGCGCTTGGAGATGATGCCTTCCAGCTGCTGCTCGGTCGCCGTGCGGAACGCGCCTTCACCGTCGCCGACCGCATGGCTGCTGAAGGCCAGGTGTTTCGGCGCGTGGGCCAGCAGCCGTTGCAGCAGCGCCTTGCGTTGCAGCAGTGGTACCCGGGTCAGGTCGCTGCCTTCGAGGTAGGGCAGGTCGAACAGCATGTAGACCAAAGGCAATTGTGCTTCGCCGGACAGGGTGGCCTGCAGGCCGTTGAAATCGCTGTGTCCGCGGGCATCGAGCGCGATCAGCTCGCCATCGAGCCGGGCCGAATGCAATCCCAGCGATTCGAGCGCCTGCACGATCTCTGGCAGCCGCTCGTTCCAGGCCAGCGCGTTGCGCGACCACAGCTTCACCTCGCCGTCGGCGATCGCGGCGAGGATGCGGTAGCCGTCCCACTTCACCTCATGCAGCCACTGCTCGCCTGGCGGCGGCGACTCGCGCAGGCGTGCCAGTTCCGGTTTGAAGAACTCGGTGCCGGGTGGCGCCGGGCGCGCCCCGTCCAGCGCGGCGGCTGCCTTGGCCAGGCGCAAGCGCGGCACCTTTCTTCCCTTCGGCACGGCTTTTTTGCGTGCGGTGGACTTCTTTGCCACCGCCCTGGTCGCCGATGTTGTCGCGGCCGCGCGGGTGCTGCGGATCATCTTCGCGTCGAGCAGGTCGTCCGCTTCCACGTCGCCGGCGAACGCGTCCTTGGCCTTGATCAGGAACCACGCCGGCTGGCGTTCCTTGCGGCCGCTGCGCACCAGGTGCCAGCCGCCCTTGAGCCGCTTGCCGAACAGCTCGAAGCGCAGGTGACCCTTTTGCAACTGCGCTTCGGCGTCGCCTTCGGTGGTCCACACGCCGATGTCGAACTGGTCGACGTGGCCTTTGCCGTAGCCGTGTTCGATGTCGCCCTCGAAGCCGGCATAGGACACCGGATGATCCTCCACCTCGACCGCCAGGCGTTTCACCTGCGGGTCGTAGCTGGGTCCTTTCGGCACCGCCCAGCTCTTCAGTACGTCGCCCAGTTGCAGGCGGAAATCGAAGTGCCGGCGGCTGGCATGATGCAGTTGCACCACGAAGATCGCGCGACTGCCCCGGCGTCCCGCCGCGTTGTCGGCCGGTTCGCGCGTTTTCGAGAAATCGCGCTTGCGTTGATAGTCGCGCAGGTTGCCCATGATCGCTCAGCGGGTCGGGCCGCCCGTCACCGGCAGCACCGCGCCGGAAAGGCAGCGGGCGCACGACGGCGCCGCGAGGAAGACATGGGACGGCGCCAATTGTTCCGGCTGCACCGGGCGGCCCATCGCGCTGGATGCGCCGAACTCGCCGACCTTCTGCGCCGACTGGTCCGCCGGGTTCAGCGAGGTCCACACCGGACCGCTGGCAGGCTTGCGTCGTTCGGCCTGTCCGGTGGCAGCCCGGATCGGACGCCGGCGTTCGACGGCGGTTCGGGCAGCCTTGCTGCGTTCGGCGACAGGCATCGGATGGCTCCGCGGTGGCGACGCGACGCACCGTAGTGCGCCCGGCGTGCGCCGCAGGTGAAGCGTGTGCGTGATTCGCACGGCACGTTTGACAGCCCCTGCACGCGCAAACCGGAATAGTCTGTCGACCTGCTCGCCGCCGGAGTCTGAAGCCATGGCACGACCCATCTGGAGCGGAACCCTGTCGTTCGGCCTGCTCAACGTGCCGGTGTCGCTGATGACCGGCGAGCGCAGCGTGGACCTGCATTTCCGCATGCTGGACAGCCGCAGCAACACGCCGGTCCGGTACGAGCGCGTGAACGCCGAGACCGGGGAGGAGGTGCCTTGGAAGGAGATCGTCAAGGCGTTCGAATACGCTAAGGGCAACTATGTCGTGCTGGAGCCGGAGGACATCAAGTCGGCCGCCGCCGAGGGGCGCGAGGCGGTCGACGTGAAAGCCTTCGTCGAGGCCGACTCGATCGGCCCGGAATACTTCGAGAAGCCGTACTACCTGGTGCCGGGCAAGAAGGCGGAGAAGGGTTACGTGCTGCTGCGAGAGGTGCTCAAGCGCACCGGCCGCATCGGCATCGCGCGGGTGGTGATCCGCACGCGCGAATACCTCTCCGCAGTGGTGCCGCGGGGGGATGCGCTGATGCTGATGCTGATGCGCTACCCACAGGAGCTGGTCGACGCCGAGGATTACAAGATTCCCGCAGGGACAGCGTCGGATTACCGCATCTCGGCCAAGGAGCTGCAGATGGCCGAGCAGCTGATCGAGTCGATGAGCGACGAGTGGAATCCGGCCGAGTACCGCGACGAGTTCCGTGATCGCCTGCGCAAGGTGATCGAGAAGCGGATGAAGTCGAAAGGCGTGGTGACCACCGAACCGGAAGACGAGGAGACGATGCCGGAGAACGCCACCACCAACGTGGTCGACTTCATGTCGCTGCTGCAGCAGAGCCTGGCCAGCAACAAGCGCACGCCGGCGAAGAAGTCGGCGGCGGGCGGGAAAGGGGACAAGCGAACCACCACGACCACGGCCAGGAAGAAGTCCGCGACGAGAAAAGCGTCAGCGAAAAAGCGCGCCTCCCGCCACAAGGCAGGCTGAACTACCCCGGTTCAGAACCATGCCGAAACCAGCGTGCAGGTGCTGGCACTGCCACGAGCACGCCAGGTGGGAGCAACCGGGGCTGTCGGCGGCGACCAATCACTTGCTCCGCTCGGCGTGCGTGCCGATACCGGGCGCTGCCGCCGTGCGCGGGTCGATTCCGATGGGACAGGCGCAATCTCCCGGGCCACGGGCGAGCTCCCGGCAGACCGCGCGGTGCGGCAAGCGGGCGTGACACTGTCGTGCCGCAGCGATGAGGCGGCAGCATCGTTCAGACGCCGCACACGCGCGCCATGGCCACCACCGACAGCAGGGCCTGCCGGCCGTACGGCTTGGGCAGGAACAGCACCTTCATGTCGCGGGCGGCGATGGATGCTTCCTCGTGCGCGGAGGTGAGCACGATCGGGGTGCGCGAGCCGCTGTCCCGCAGGCTGCGAATCAGCGAGATGCCGGTCTGGCCGCGACCCAGATACATGTCCGTCACGATCACGCCGAAATCCTGCCGTGCTTCCGACTCCGCCACGCCGCTGGCGATGTCGTGCGCCACGATCACCGTGTAGCCTGCGTGCTGCAGCAGCAGTGCGGTGATCTCGCGGGTATCGGGGTCGTCCTCCACCAGCAGCACCCGTTTGGGAAACATGCGCGTGACTCCCGTCGTCGGCGTCGTCGTGACCTTGGCATCGGCCTGGTCCGCACGCCGTGAAAGAGGTATGGCCGGGATTCTGGAAATTTTCGCAGGAATGGATCTAAGTTGCTGTATTAACGCAAGTAATAGAAGCTCCTGCGGAACTGGTGACTTACGCTGAACAACTCCCGGAGCGCTGAAGTTCGGCATCGAAAGCCCCTTAGCCATTGCTCTTCTTGGGGTCATGCCCGGATAAAGGTAAAATTGGATCATAAGCCTCAAACGAGGCCTACGCGTCGCGCTGCTTGCCCTGTCTCTTTCGAGCCGTTGCTGGCGATATCCGTTCTGCCAGTAGCGCACTGATACGCGACTCGGCCGTAGTCGCCCGGGTTTCAAGCGATTGCATCGACGTTCCCAAGCCTTCCAATTGTCCGCGCGCGGTAGCCAGTTCGACTACCGTCCGATCCCGATCTGCGACAATACCTCTCAGTGCATCCAGACGAGTGTCTCGCTCAGCCAGCTCACGCTGGTGACGCCCCGCATCCAAGCGTAGCTCTGCCAGGCTGGCCTGCTGTTGCTCCAGCCGCTCTCGCGTTTTGCCGGCCTGCTGTTCTGCGCGGCGCTGGCCTTCGCGAGCTGCATCGATCTCCTGCAGCATTCGGGCCTGGGCGACCTCCAGCCGCTCGTTCGCTGTATCCCGTTCGACCTGAAAAGCCGTATCCCGGCGTGCAATCGCGACTTGAAATTCCTCGGCCTGCATGGTTTGCGTCTGACGGATGCGTTCGATCTGTTCGGCGGTATCGGTCTGAAGTGCGGTGAGCTTCTGTTGCAGCGCCTGCCCAACCTGGAGGGCTTGATTCTTCGCGGTGACCTCGGACTCCACGCGCGCTTGCAGTGTGGCGATTTGCTGCCGAAGCGCCTCGCACTGTTCGGTCAGTGCCGTCGACGACGCCAGCGCGTCGGCGCACGCCTGCGAGGCCGCAATCTGCTGCTGTTCCGCCTCTGCCAAGGCAATTTCCAAAGTGCCCCGCTGTTCGGCGAACACTGCCTCACCCTGTTCGACCGCAGCCACCCACAGGGCGCGCATGGCATCCGCGACGGCAGCTGGGAGATCGGCACCCAACGCATCCACTTTCGTTCGCTCGTCCTTCCACAACTTCAACTCATCATTGATCGTGGTTCGGCTGCCCTGCTGGATGACAGCGTAGACCTGGTCGACGGTGATTTCGTGCGGCCGCTTGCCGCCGGCAATCAGCTGGGCAGCGGCTTCACGGGTACGTTGACGGGTATCGCTGACACGGCTCATGGCAGTTTCCAGTCGCTAGGAGGGTCAATTTCGAAAGGCCTGAATGATGTATATCATAGTATTACGTTATATATGTAACGATTAATCAGGTAAATTTACGATAACTCCTATAATCGAAAGTCTTTTGGCGATACCCTGCATTTTCCGTGGCGTCGGACATTGGAAAGCATGACTGAGCAGACAGTGAGTCTTTTGGCGTTGCCCCAAGCGCTGTCGCCCGCCCTATCAGGGGGCACCGGCACCAACCGGGCACCGGCCGGCGTGGCGCGGCAAATTGCAGCCAATGACGACGTAGCCGCGATCGGCTTGTGGCTGGCCGAATATCACGACTCGCCGCACACCTTTCGCAGCTACCGCAAAGAGGCCGAGCGGCTGTTGCTCTGGGCCACGCAAGTGCGTGGCAAGCCGGTATCCAGCCTCACTCGCGAGGATGTGATCGCTTATGAGGCGTTTCTTGCCCAGCCACCTGCGGCGTGGTGCGACGCCGGTCTCGCCCGTCGCGGCGAGCATCGCCGACTGTTCGTCGGTCCGTTGGCCGAGCGCAGCCGTCGCCAGGCGTTAGGCATCCTGGCGGGACTGTTCAACTATCTCGTACGCGCCGGTTATCTCGCGGGCAGTCCGTTTGTGCTGCAGCGACGACGGGCGCGTCGCGGAACCCGACGCACGATCGAACGCTACCTGGACCGTGCCCTCTGGGAGGATGTGTTACGCCTCGTGGACGGTTGGCCGCAGGACACGGCGCGAGAACGGCAGCGCTACGAACGCGCTCGCTGGGCGCTTCGCTTCCTGTATGAAACCGCGCTGCGGGCTGCCGAAGCGGCGGCCATCGGCGAAGGTGATTTCCAACATATCCGCGGTCGGTGGTGGCTGCATATCGTGGGCAAAGGTGGCGTCGAAGGCACGATTCCTCTGAGTGATGGTCTCATGGACGACTTCGCACGCTATCGGCGTTTCCATGGGCTGCCGCCGTTGCCTGCAAGCGATGGCAAATCTCCGGCTATTCTCGGGATTGCCGGACGGCTTTCCTCGTTGACGCCAACGGCGGTCTATCAGATCGTCAAAGACACCTTCCGCCGGGTGGCCGAGACACTGCAACAGCAAGATGGCTCCAAAGCGGTGCGAGTGCGGCGAGCATCGACCCATTGGCTGCGGCATACAGCAGCCACGCATCAGGCCGAGGATGGCACGCCGATTCACCACATCCAACAGAACCTCCGCCACAGTTCCATTGGCACGACGTCGATCTACATTCACGCCGAAGAGGATGCGCGGCATGCCAGCACAACGAAACCACGCACCGAGGCATCGGTACTCCAAGGAGACGTGCCATGACTGACCCCTACGATCGCTTCGGCATGCCAGAAAGCGCATTCAAGGCCGCCCGAGAAAGCCACGGCTTGAATAGCCCGGTTTTTCGTGCGGGTATGTATGTCCCGACTCGACATGAAGTAGCGACCCTTTCTGCCGCCAAACTCCTCCCGATCGTGGTCGACTGGATGTGGGAAAGTCCGTCGGAGTTGATCCCCAATAACGATCAGATTTCGCAGCTTCGCGCCATACTTCTGGCACGAACCGATGCCGAGGCACCCGAGGTACGCGAACTCATCGTGGCCTGTGAGGATTATTTGAAAGTGTAAGCAGATTGCCCGAAGCAGAGTGAACTATCGGTACTTCAGCCAATCACCGCATGGCGTGGTGCGAACAGAATGACAGTGGCCCCCAGCAGACAGATGCCTGCACCGATGATGTCCCAGCGATCGGGCTTGATGCCTTCGATTTGCCAAAGCCACAAAACCGACGCCACGATGTAGACGCCTCCATACGCTGCGAAGGCGCGACCCGCGGCATTACTCTCCGAGAGCGTGAGCAGCCAGGCAAATGCGGCCAATGACACGAGTGATGCTGGCAGGAGCCATAGAGACATGCCTTCTCGAAGGCTTAACCAGAACCCGAAGCATCCGGCAATTTCCGCCAGGGCCGCAACGGCGTAGACCAACGCGGTACGGCTCATTTGGCGATCCTGCTTACAGCCGCTTTTGCGCAGCAACCGGTAGGCGACGGCGGGATCAACGCAGTCGTATTTCCGTGGGCAAGCTCTTCCAGCATCACGCAGTCAGCTCCCGACCCACCGGCGCAGGACTGATCGCAGCTGTTCACAAAGGAAGCAACGCTGCGTTCGAGCTCCTGCAGCTCTGCCAGCTTCTCTCGAATTTCCACCAAATGGGCGAAGGCGAGATCCCGTGCTTCCGAGCATGATCGCTCCCGGTTCTGCACCAGCGAGACCAACTGGCGTACCTTTTCTATAGGGAAACCAAAATCACGACAGCGACGGATAAAGGTCAGCCGACGGACATCAGTCTCGCCGTAGACACGTTGGCTACCGGGTTGGCGGGAGGCTGCTGGCAGCAGGCCGATGTCCTCGTAGTAGCGAATGGTGGGTGTTGTCGTCGCTGTGGCTTTGGCCAGGCGACCGATTTTCATGTCGGCGATCATGGGGCTTGAACTTCAAGTTACTTGAAGGAATAGGGTAACCCCATTCCACAGGAAATGAACGCCATGAACGACAACCCCCCAACCGGACTTGCCTGCTCGCTGGAGGGACGCGCGTTTCAGGAACGTCTGGCCTGGATCGCCGCTCTGAACCAGCGGCACATGCGCCGCGCGCTACGCCAGGGCAACACGCTGACGCTGATTTATGATCCGGTGGCGCGGCACGATGTCGAAGAACTGGTGTCGCGCGAGCAAGCATGCTGCGCCTTCCTGGAATTCAGGATCGCCGCCAGCGGTGAGGAAGTCCGGCTCGACATCACCGTGCCCACCCACGCTTCCCGGGATGCCGAGGCTCTGCTGGCCCCTTTCCAAGGTGACCAATCGACGGTGAACGCGACGGAATGCTGCGGCACCTGCGCGGCGCCTGCCAGTCCCGTCAAAGCCGGGCGTGTCGCTGGGGCGGCAGCAGTCACCTCCACGACAGCCGTGATCGCTTGCGGTGCCTGCTGCCTGCTCCCCTTGGCCTTTCCGGTAATCGCCACCACGGCAGTGGCGGGCGGCCTATTGGGATGGTTGGCTGGTGCGCACGTCTGGCTGACCGTTCTGGCGGTATGTGCCGTTCTGGTGGCGTGGCTGTGGGTATGGAGACAGTCCGTAAAGCGCATGGTACGACCTGCGGGTTCCACCTTGGGGCTCATGGGGTTGGCGAGTCTGGCACTGGTGCTCGCGCTCGCATGGCCGCGGATGGAGCCGACGCTGATGGCGTGGTTCCTTTGATGTCGCAGATGCCGAACACCCAGGCTACGGATGTCATTCTGCAGAGCACGCTGACCTGCCCGCATTGCGATCATCAAGCTGTCGAGATGATGCCGACCGATGCCTGTCAGTTTTTCTATGACTGCGCGGGTTGTGGTGAGCTGCTCCGACCGAAAGCCGGTGACTGCTGCGTGTTCTGTTCCTATGGTACGGTGCCGTGTCCACCGATCCAACAACAGAATTCCTGCTGCGGATAGCGGTAGCTGAATCTTGTCCGTTAGGCTGCTGGGACGTTGACTCTGCTCCGCGATCTGGTGGTTGCCGCTATCCAGGTGCTAAGGGTGGCGAACGCAGCGATGGCCAGCGCGCCCATCATGTCTCCTGGATAGTGCACGCCCAAATAGATGCGTGCCCACGCCATCGGCAGACCCAGCAGTGCGACCAGCATGCCCCAACGACGCGTGCGTGGATCGAGCCAGAGCATGCCCGCGACCACCCATTGCGCGGTCAAGTGGTCGCTGGGAAAACTGCCGGTAGCGGCGTGGCTGATCCACGCCGGGCCCACGCCGGCCACGAACGGGCGAGCTCTGTCCCACACCAGACCGATGAGCGCGTTGCCGATCAAGGCCACGGCAGCGGCCACCAACGCTCGCAGAGCCGTAGCGCGAATCGACCATTGAGGTCGCACCAGCATCAGCCCAAGAATGCCGGCGGTCAGCACCAACGGTCCATCGGCGAAGGCACGAGCGAGATCAAGCATGCTCGATGACGGCGGTACCGTCGGGTGGATGGCTTGGAACAGGCGAAGATCCCAGCCGTACACGACCGTGCCGATCCACGCGATAAGAGACATCATGTTTTGGTGATCGCGGCAGCGGCGGCGACTTGCGCCTCGCGCGCCTCGCGAAGAATGCTCACGGACTCTTTGAGCACATAGACCGCGATGGCCGCACCGATCACCAGATCGGGCACGGAGCTGTGCAGCCAGAGCACCAAGGCACCGGACAGGATCACGGCCGCATTCGCGATGACATCGACCCGTGTGAACAGCCAAGTAGCACGGAGGTGGACCTCGCCATGGCGGAAACGTCCCAGCAACCGCAACACCGTGGCGTTGACCATCAGAGCGACGAAGGCGATGCCCATCATCCATACGCCTTCAGGGTGACTTCCCTTCACCACGCGCCACACCACGCCGAGCAAGACACCCACCCCCAGGATCAGCAGCAGGATTCCACTCAGTTGTGCGGCGGAGGCCTTGAAATGGGCGCTACGCGCCCACGCCGCCAGACCGATGCCATAGGCACAGGCGTCGGCCAGCATGTCCAGCGAATCGGCGATCAGGCCCATCGACTGGGCGATCAAGCCAGCGACGATACCGACCACGAACATCGTGGCATTGAGTCCCAGGGCGAGACGCAGGATCCGGCGCTCCGCCTCATTGGACGCTTCTGCGTGGCAGCCGCAATCACTCATACTGCATCGCCTTTAGTCCGCATCGGACAGAACTTCCCCGGTCGTAGAGGGTGACACCATCGGTTGGCGGCCACGTCGGATATTGAACACGAACCCGACAGCCAGCAACACCAGAATCGCCACCTGGGCCAGCAAGGATTGCCAGGTCGGATAGATACCCAACAGTTCGATGTGTGGCACCGGCGCAACGCTCACTGCCACCCAGCCGGCCTCCTGCAGGGCGGCGACACCCTTGCCGGTCAGCACGATGGCGAGCACGGCGATCAGCGCCGAACTGGCAGAGAAGAACGTACCGATTGGAAGCCGACGACTGGTGCGCAACAGCACCCAGGCGATCAACCCCAGCACCGCCGCACCGGCGGCGATGCCGCCGAGCAGCCACACTTCCTGACCGTCGCTCCACAGGGCGGCATAGAACAGGATGCTCTCGAACACCTCGCGGTACACCGAGATGAAGGCCAGCCCGAACAGGAACCACGCGGAACGCCGGTTGAGCGCGGCGGCCATCTTTTCCTTCAGATACGCCTGCCAACGACCACCGATACTTTTCTGATGCATCCACAGACCGACCCCAAGCAGCACGAACGCCGCAAACAGCGACGACAGCCCCTCGGTCAATTCACGACCGGCACCACTGATGGAAATCGCATAGCTGGCGATCGCCCAGGTAATTCCTCCCGCGACCAACGCGAGGCTCCAGCCGGCATGCACGTAGCGCAGTGCTTCGGGGCGCGCGGCCTTGCGCAGGAAAGCGAGCAGCGCGACCACGACCAGCAGAGCTTCCAGACCTTCACGCACCAGGATCGTGAAAGCACCCAGAAAAGTGGCAGCTGCATCACCTGCGGCATCGTTGGTGACTTCTTGTGCGCGCACCAACAGGCCATCGACCTCATCGGCCTGTTTCGACACCGATTCCACCGAGTTACTGCTCGTCAGCGCGGTGCGATAGGCACCCATCGCCGTTTCAAGCTTGGCGCGCAGCGCGCCGTCACGCGCATTGAGTTGCGGTTCGACCGGCTCCACGCCATCGAGGTAGGCGGACAGCGCCAGTTGGGTGGCTTGCGCCTTGGCACCGGCTCGGTAAGCCGTCAGGCTCGCCGCCAGTCGCGCTCGTGCCAGAGTAATACCGGCCAAAGCCTGCTGCTGGACGGCATCAGGGTGGCCGCGCAAATAACCAAGGATCGCCCGAGCGCTCTCCGCACCCAGCGTGGTCGTCAACTGCGCTGCGCGAGCACGCGACAGCTCCTTCAAGTCCGCGATCTGCGCCCGTGCACCGTTGTCGTGTTGCCAAGCATCCGCACCGGCGGCGGCTTCCTTGGTATATGCGAGCGAGCCCACGTAGTACGCCAGCGCCCAGCGATCATCGGATGACAGTTGCTGCGCGTAGCTTGCCATCGGCGTACCTTCCACGCCCTGGCTGATGACCTCGTACAACGACAGCGCGCTACGTTGATCCGCTCGCGTCTGGTCGTTGAAGTTCACCGGTCGGGGCGACAGTTGCAGGCCAGCCGGACCATCGCCATGGCCGGTCGCCCCATGACAGGCGGCGCACTGGTTCTGATAGAGCGTCGCCCCACGCGCCAGATCAGGGGCGTGTTCAGGAGCGGTCGGCACCGGGTACGCTTGCAGCAACGCATCGGCCAGCGCATGCGCTTGCGTCGCCACTTGGGCGGGCGCCGCCTTGGCATCGACCGAGGCCACCAGTGTATCGGCCTGCTTCATGAGTGCTGGCCTGGTTGCGGTTGGCGGCAACGCGCCGATGCGTGACCGAGCCGTCGATGTGAATTCCCGCATCTCGGCGTACTCGGATGCGCTGATCACCGCGCCATTCTTCACCGCACCGGCGTAATCGGTCGCCAGATAGTCAAGCATCTGCCAGGTCTGCGGCACGGTGGCAGGGGCGTCTTCGGCCCGTGCCGGCAGCGCCGAGATACCCCACAGCAGGAGGGCGGAGACGATAAGGTCGTGTAAATTTCTGCGAATGCGTGTCGTTATCATTGATGGAGTATAGCCTTAGCGCGAACTTGAGGTAGCAAGTGACCGTGGGCCAGCACCGTGCCCAAGGGTGGCAATCGAGGGCGGCTACACAACCGCAAACGGCTGCATCAGACACTGGGCTATCGAACGTCGACGATTGTCGATGACGAGGCCATGCGTGCTTAATTAATGTGTCCGAAAAACCCGGGCCACCTAAGTGCGACCCCGAGGGTTGCTCGTCGATGCCCGTCTGATCTGGGGTCTGGCACACGAACGAAAGGGACTCGACCACACGGGCCCACACTCAGGGTGCCACGTCGGCAGTGTGGTGCTCATCCCGTGCAGCTTGCCAAACCTCACGTGCGGCATCGGCGTTCAAGACCATAATGCCCAGGCCCACGATGAGATCCGGCCACGCCGACGCGTAGAACATCGTGACCATGGCGGCGAGGATAATCGCGACATTGGCGAAGACATCGTTGCGGGCGGAGAGAAAAGCTGCCCGCGTCAGACTCCCTCGATGCGCTCGAAATCGCACCAGCATCAGTGCGCAAGACAGGTTGATCGCCAACGCACCCAGCGCTGTGATCGAAAGGGGGATTGGAGCGGGCGGAATTGGCGTATGGAATTTGCTCCATGCTGCCCATAGGGTCGCCAATGCAGGGATGAGCAGGATGCCTGCCATGACCATACCAGTTCGCGCCCGTGCCTTGAGCGACCAGGCAAAGGCTGCCCAGATCAGCAGGTTGACCGAAGCGTCTTCCAGAAAATCCACACTGTCGGCGAACAGCGAGACGGAACCGATGCGCAGGGCGACGACAAACTCGATCCCGAAGTAGCCGAGGTTGAGCAACGCCACGATGAATACCACACGGCGAAGTGCGGCATGGCCTTGACGGTCCTGCATGGCTGTCTTCAAGATGGTTCCTCGTCGATGTGCTGTATACGATTGCTCAGTTCGCCTTCGGTAGGGTCTCGCGTTCGATGGTAAATTTTCCTGCTGACCATATGGTCAACCACACACCACGAAACGGCTGTACATAAAGGGCTGCACTTCGATCGAGGGACGTCAACGTTGCTGGGTAGCTCACGATCAATCCTTGAGGATGTGCTTTTGCCCACGCCTGCACCGACTCGCCTTCGGACAACTGCGCGATGGGTCGTGTCAATCGACCCAGAAAGTCGAACTGACCGTCATATGTTTCCAGATTGGCAATGGGTCGACCCTGAGCTTCGGCACGTGCCAGTAACACCGCCGCAGGTTTGAGATCAAACGCTGGCCACCAGGTGAGCGTGAATAAGCCATTGGCGCCGACGGCACCTACGAGACCCACCAAAGCAATGCGCTGCAACTCGCTCCTTCCCGGCAGAAGCAAGCCTCCCAACAACAGATAGAGCACGCCGAACGCGGTACTGAAAGTCCCCAATGCGACGAGTTGCGCATCATGTACCAGCCCGTGCGCGATGAGTTGCGGGAGTGCCACCAGGAACAGGCCGGCACCCACGGCGAGGAACGCCAGCGGCCAAGGACCCAGCCAACGACTGGTCGCCAGAGACGCCTGGTTCGGGCGCCATCGAGTCACGGCAGCGGCGAACAGCAAGGCGAAACCTGCACATTCCGGCAACAGGTAATACGGCTGCTTGCCGCTGATCAGCGAGAATACCAACAACACCGGGCCCAGCCAGGCGAACATGAAACGCATTCCCGGCTCGAACGGGCGCCGCAGAGTTCCCAGTGCAAACCACAACCTCGGCCAAAGCGCGAACGGAAACACAAGCAGTGGCAGTAGCGGCAGGTACCACCAGATAGGTTTCGCATGCGCGAACGCTTCCACGACGCGCCCCGCCGTCTGATGGAACAGCAATTGCTCGCGATAGGCTGGACCGCCGATCGAGACGGCCGTGAGCGCCCACGCCAGCAGCATGGCGCAGCCGGTCAGCAGCGCAACCAGCCCACCCGCATACCACCGACGTGACTCACGACGCGCCCAATCGTTCCACAGCGGCCCCAGCAGCCAAGGGAAAGTGACATGCAACAGCATGACCGGGCCTTTGGTAAGCAACCCCACGCCGATGGCCAGTGCGAACCCGATGAAACGGGGAGCTTCGCGACGCGAGCTTGGGGCAAGGCTGACCAAGGCGGCCAGTACACAGGCTGCAAGCAGCACTTCGTACATGGTTTGCAGGCCGAACAAGAAGGCATAACTGAAGGCGAACAGCACCCACGGCGTAGTTCGCGCGACCTCCAGGCGTCCAGGGAACAAGCGCCTTGCGAGTACGGTGGCAAGCACCAACTCGACAGCCCCCAACACGACTTCGAGCACACGGGGCCAGACATCGCCCACTCCTCCGACGGCCCATCCCAAATGAATCAGCCAGAACAACATCGGTGGCTTGTCGCTGTAAGGTGCGCCGTTGAGAAACGGCACGATGAAACTGTGTCGATGCCACATTTCCCACGCCACCGAGAGCGTACGCGTGGAATACATCGGCATCGGGCCGTGCATGAAAATTGCGACCATTGCGGCAGCAACCCACAACGGGAGCCAAGGCCACAGCATACGTAGTGCGTCAGCGCGGTTTGAATGGGACGGCATAAGACAACTGGCTAGTGAGGGAAATGGTGCGGCGAAACATGTACACAAGAACACACGACGACAACCGAACGCATCCGGTCGATGCGGGTAGCTCTACTTCTGTGCATGAGAGGTTGCGTAAATTCAGTGGGCGTGAAACACCAGCTTTGACTGCACAAAATAGGAAATCAACGCGCCCGTGATGCCAGCGACGAGGAATATCAGAGCTCCCGGTAGTTCGATTTGGGTGCCCAAAGCGGTCAATCCAGAGACGAGTACCGCATTTCCCAACTGGAGCACCGCATAGCGCGGGAGTGCCTGCCTCTTCGGTGCATCACTTTGGAACGTAAGCCTGCGCTGCATCCAAAACGTGGGCAGGATCGGAAGTAAAGTCCCGAAGATCGCTGAAACGACCTCGCCCACGCGAAACACATAATGCAAAACCATCGAAATGCACAAATAGAGCAGGAATCCCGTGCCACCCGCCAGAAGAAAGAAGAAGGTTTTGCGGGCACCGCCATGCAAGGCGACCGATCGGATTGGCATGCTTGAATATCTCACTGGATGCGGGTGCGAAGAGAGGGGCAATAGCCTTTTTTTCCAGGGCAAGCGGCTGAAAATACGCCATCCATCTCTCAAATGGCGTTCGCACGCGGTTCCGGCAAAACCGCCCGCAACAGCGCTGCACTGGCGACTGCCAGGACACCGAACGTCCCAAACGCCATGCCTGTGGTGGACTGCTGCCAGATGACGCCAAACACCAACCCGGCGGGGATCGCGCCCAACCCCGAGATCATCGTGAACCATCCAAAGGCGGCCCCGCGGTCTGCCTCCGTTGCGAGGGCGCTGACCAGCGTTTTTTCAGCGCCTTCGCCGATGCCGCTGAGCAACGCATAGACGACCACAACGATCCATAGACCCGTGATGCTTCCCACCAAAGCAAACAGCAGCAAACCCACACCGTATGCCAACCAGGTGAAGGTCACGACGCTGACTTTGTTGAAACGGTCGGACACGCTACCGGCACGCCAGGCGACCCCCGCTTGCACGGCGCACAACACCGCCCAGAGCAGAAGCACCTGGACGTTGCTCATGCCGATTTCATGAGCGCGCAACAAGATGAAACTCTCCGACGCGCTAGCGAATGCAAAAAGCATGAAGGCGGCCAGGAACCGCCGCGAGGGAACGGTCAACGCACGCCAGCGCAAAGGCGCCGGTGGCACTCCAGGCTCAATCGTTTTCGTCGGCGCATCTTTGACGAGGGTAATCAGGACCACCAGCGCAAGGGTGGCCGGAATGGCCGACAGCAGGATCACGAAGCTGATGCGATGACTGATCCATACCAGTGCTGCCGCCGCGATCAGGCTGCCACCTACCGCGCCCGCATAGTCAAAGGCGCGGTTGATACCGTATGCATGCCCTCGCAGTGCCGCTGGGGTGGCATCGGCCACCAACGCATCGCGGGGGGCACCACGCACACCCTTGCCGATGCGGTCGAGACTGCGCAGCAACAGCACCATCGGCCAGTTGAGCGCGAGTCCCACGAGCGGTCGCGCGATGCTCGACAGACCATAACCCATGACCACGAAGGTCTTGCGCCGGCGTCCCCGGATATCCGAGCGCCGACCGGCCCAAAGGCGAAACCCGCTGGCGACGGCATCCGCCACGCCGTCGACGAGGCCCATCGCCACGGGACCCGCACCCAGCGTCGTGACCAACAACAACGGAATCAGCGGCGCAACGATCTGCGACGACAGTTCGTTGAGAAAACTCACGAGGCCGAGCACGATGACGGTGTTGGAAAGAGCTCGCCTCATCGATCGCCCTCAGCGAAAGAGAAGCCATTGCGTGCGTCTCCATCTTCCGAGTTCGAGCCAGTCCGCGGTTCATCCGGACGGCACTCACGCATCGTTTGCGTCCGAAAAGGTGAGCGTGAATGGCTCATCGGATCGCTGTGGCCACCGCACCGTCCATCCCAACCGCTCGCAAAGTCGACCGATCAACGTCAGTCCGAAGCGATTGTCCGACCGCACCTGGTCATCCCTCGCACTCGCCGCCTCATCAGTCGCCGGCCACGGGCGGAGTTCGATGCCTGTAGGCGTAATGACAATCGATACCTCGGCACCGTCCGAGAGCTCATCGGCTCGGCGTAGCAATTGCCCAAACACCAGCGTCACGGCACAGGGCGGAGCCAGCACGGTGATGCTGGCATCGCCGTGCAACCGCACCGAGCTCGACGTGGCCAGCATCTGCGCGTCGACGAGACGTTGCCAGGTGGCTCGCACGGGGATGGATTCGGCCACGATCGCCGCGTCCGTCTCGTGGCGGGCCAGATAAAGCAGCGCATCGAGCAGATCGGTCAATTCGGCGGTACGCCGATGCACGCGCTGGATGGCTCGTTGACCGGGAAGGCTTACCGTGGTGTCTTCCGCCAGCAGCTCGATGCTGGCTTGTATCACCGATAGTGGCGAACGCAGTTCATGGCTGGTGTCGGCAGTGAACTCCCGCTCGCGTGTCAGGAAAGCATCGAGTCGTGTCTGGTAGTTCTCGAAGGCGGCTGCCAGCGCACCCACCTCGTCATTGGCGAAGTCGGTGCGAAGACGATTGTCACGGCGAGGTGGCGCCGAAGCCTCAACCCACCGGGCCAATCGCTGAACCGGTGCAATCAGACGACCGGCCAAGAGAAAACCCAATGCGCCAGAGACTAACGTACCCATCAGGATGACACCGGCCATCAACCAGCGCAGGAAGGTTTCACGCTGGGCGATATCGCTCAGATCAATGACAAAGTACAACCGCTGGGCACCGTCGTCCGAGACAGCGACATACGTCTCCCGGTCACCTTCGCGATCCAGTATGTGTGTACCCGGAAGCAAACCGGCCATTTCTGCGGGTACATCATGGCGATCGCCTGCTCGACTCACATAGGCATAGATCCGCTGCGAGGCTGGCAAGGGTGTGCTGGGTTCGGAGTGGAGATGCGCGATCAGATTGCTGGTTTCGACCTGCAGCAACTCGGTCATCAGAATGCGTTCGAAGTCGGCCATGGAGGCCAGTGCCACGGCGGCGAACAAGCTGGACAACACCACGCCGAAAACGAGGAACGCCACGACGATCCGGGTGCGGAGAGAGAATCTAGGGCGCATCGTCATCCGCCAAACGGTAGCCGATACCATGCACGCTGTGCAGTAGGGGTTTCTCGAAGGGTTTGTCGATCGCTTGCCGCAGGGCATGCAGGTGCGTGCGCATGGCATTTGGGTCATCCACCGCCTCGCCCCACAGCGCCCGTGCCAAATCCGCATGGCTCACCACGAGCGGCGAGCGACGCATCAACACCTCCAGCAGGCGCAGGCCGGCCCGGGTCACCGTGACGGGCACACCACGACGCCGAACCCGAAAACGGGCGGCATCGTATTCGAGATCAGCGACCTGCAGGGGCGCACCGAGCGGAGGCTGGACGCGTCGATGCAGCGCATGCAGCCGCGCCACCAGTTCCTTCATCGCGAACGGCTTGACCAGATAATCGTCCGCCCCCTCGGCGAAACCGCGCAGCTTGTCGTCCAGGGTCTCGCGGGCCGTCAACATCAGCACCGGCATGTCGTGCTGGGCAGCGCGCAGATGACGGCAGACCTCCAGGCCATCCAGACGTGGCAGCCCCAGATCCAGCACGATCAGATCGTGCGTGCCCGTCAACGCCAGGCGCAACCCGGTCATGCCGTCCCAGGCATGATCCACGGCGAAACCGTGCAACTCCAGGTAATCCCACAGAGTGGTGGCCAAGTCGCGATTGTCTTCGACAAGCAGCACGCGCAACATGGTCGCTAGGCCTCCACAGGGATTGCATCGTCTAGCGTATCGCGCTGGAAACGACCGTAACGCAGGGCCAGCGTGGGCAACACCAGAAGATTGAGTGCGGTACTGGTGACCAGGCCGCCGAGAATGACCAATGCCATCGGTCCCTCGATCTCGCGACCCGGCGCACCGCTGCCCATCGCCAGCGGTAACAACCCCAAGGCGGTGACCAGTGCCGTCATCAAAATGGGCGACAGACGTTCTTGCGCACCGCGCAGGGCCGCCTCTGGCCCCCATGTCATGCCCTCGACGTTGACCAGGTGATCGTAGTGCGATAGCAGCATGATCGAGTTGCGCAAGGTGATGCCAAACAAGGTGACGAAGCCCACCATCGAGCCGATGGACAGGCCCCCGCCGGTGGCGAACACCGCCAGCACGCCGCCGACCAGTGCGAACGGCAGGTTGACCAGAACCAGCAATAAACTGCGCGTGCTGCCCAGCACCATGAACAGCAGCAAGACGATGGCGACACCGGCGATCAGCGAATTGATCAGCAGATCATGTGTGGACTGGCTCTGCGCCGCCGCCGCACCGCCAAACTCCACGTAGCTGCCGGCCGGCAGCACGACCTTGGCGGCAATCTGCTGCTTGGCGGCGGCGACGAAGGCCGTGACGTTGCCACCGCTCACGTTGGCGGTCACGGTCTGCACGCGCCGGGCCCCGTCATGCAGCACCACGTAGCGTCCGGCATCTTCATAGATGTCGGCCAGTTCCTTCAGGGGGACATACGTGCCAGCGGCATTGCGTATCGGCAAGGCACCGACCTCGGCCACGCTGCCACGTTGTCGGGGTGCAAGGATGACCGAGACATTGAATACGCGGTTGCCGTCGTAGACCTGACCCACCTGATCGCCCTGATACGCGGTGCGGATGGCGTCGAGCACCGTGACGGCATCGAACCCCCAATGCGCCAGGGCTTGCTTGCGTAGACGTACGACCAATTGCGGCGTACCCGGCGGTGATTGCACCTGGACATCTGCCGCGCCCGGCAACTGCGCCAGAATTTTTGCAACGTCCGCCGCCTTGGCGTCGAGCGTGTCCAGGTCGTTGCCGTAGATATTGACCGCCACGGCGGCGGTAAAGCCCGACAGGGTTTCTTCGACCCGTTCGGTCAGGAAGGTCTTGACCGCGAAGTTGACGCCGGGAAACGGCGCCAGCGCCTTACGAATATCCGAGACGGCCGCTTCTGCCGCATCACCGCTGAGGGGTTTGAGATCGACGTTGAACTCGCTGTATTGCGTGCCCCACGTGTCATCGGCCTTTTCGGCACGCCCCGCGTTCTGCGACACCGAACGCACGAAGGGCAGTTTCAGCAGCGCGGCGGTCACATGGTTGCCGATGCGGATCGACTCTTGCAGCGAGGTCCCCGGCACCGCCGACATGTGAACGATGAAATGGCCTTCGCGCAGTTCCGGCAGAAAACTGCCGCCGAAGAACGGCAACGCCGCCACCGCCATCAACGTCAGCACGAGAACCACGGTGATGACGGCGCGATAGCTGCTCTCCACACGCAACAGCACACCGCGATAGCGGTCCTTGGTCCAACGCACCAGCGGCGCCTCGCGTTCCGGCAACGGGCGGTGGGCCAGCAGCAAGTAACACAAGGCCGGCGTGACTGTCATGGCCACCAACAGCGAGGCGAGCGTCGCCAGCACATAGGCGATGCCCAAGGGCGCGAACAGGCGACCGGCGAGGCCCGACATGGTGAGCACGGGAATGAACACCAGCGTGATCGCCAGCGTTGCATAGACCACCGCGCTGCGCACTTCCAGCGAGGCGTTCAGCAGCACCGCGAAGGCAGGACGCGGGACCTCGGCATGTCGATTCTCGCGCAGCCGACGATAGATGTTCTCCACCACGATGACCGCATCGTCCACCAGCAATCCGATGGCGATGGCCAGTCCGCCCAAGGTCATGGTGTTGAGGCTGAAGCCGAAGTATTCCAGCACCGTCACGGCGGCGAGCAACGACAACGGGATCGCCACCAGCGAGATCGCGGCCGTACGCAGGTTGTACAGAAACAGCATCAGCACGATCACGACCAGCACGCCGCCGATCATCAACGAAGATTTGATGTTGCCGGTCGCTGTCGTGATGAAATTGGCCGGGCGAAACAGGTCGGCATGCAGGATGATGCCCTGCGCGTCCAGGCCGGACTTCATGCTGGCCAGCGCTTTTTCCACGCTCTGAGTCACCTCAAGCGTATTGGCGCCGTACTGCTCGGAAATTACCAGCTGTACGGCCGGATGGCCCATGATCGACGACGCCCCGATGGGCGGTTCCGGCGCCACAACCACCTGCGCGACGTCGCCCAAGGTGACATTGCCGCCCGCCTGATGCCGTACGATGGTACCGGCGATCTCCTGCACGGCGAGCGCCTGACCGTCGCTCTGCAGGACGATGCGTTGATTCGGTGTGTCGATGAAACCGGCACCGCGTACCCCCGTGGCTTGGCGCGCCGCCGTCAGCACGTCATCGACGGCAAGGTTGTATTTGAGCAATTGCTCCGGGCGGATCTGGATCTGGTATTCCTTGGTGTCGCCGCCGAACACGGCAACCTTGGCCACACCCGGTACCGCCAACAGCGCCGGTTTCAGCGTCCAGTCGGCCAGCGTACGCAGCTCCATCAGCGATCGCTTGTCGGAGGTCAAGCCGATATCCAGCACCACGCTGGTGGAGGAAGTCAGCGGCGACATCACCGGCACCTGCACGCCTTGCGGTAATTGGGTGGCGAGCGCACCGAGGCGTTCCCCGAGATTCTGCCGATCCCGATAGATGTCGCTGCCGGGATTGAAGGTGATGGTGATGACCGACAAGCCCTGAATCGATTGCGACCGCAGCGCCTGCAGTCCCGGCAGACCGTTGATTGCGTTCTCGATCGGCTGGGTCGCCAACACCTCCACCTGCTCGGGTGCCAATCCCGGGGCTTCGGTCTGAATCGATACCTGTGGCGGCGCGAATTCAGGAAAGACGTCGTACTTGCTGCGCGACAGCGTGAGCGCGCCATAAACGATCAGGATGCCCGCCAGCACCAGCACCACGCCGCGAAACCGCAACGAGAAGCGGACGATCGCCGCCAGCAAGCCCGGCGCGTCGTGCGTCATTGCTTGTCTCCGTCTTCACCCACGGCAATGCGCGAGCGCTGCTCTTCCGACAGCAACAGTTGCGCGCCCGTCGCCACAATCGGTTCGTCCTGAGCAAACCCCTTTGCCACGAACCAGCCACCGTCCACCGGGTTGTCGACCGGTAGTGCATGGCGCACGAAACGATCGGGCCGATTGCGGCTGTAGACCCACGATCGGCCCTGCCACCACACCACCGCCGAACCGGGAATCATGGTGCCTTGCACCGAGGTGCCAGTGGGCAGATACGCGGTGATCGCCATGCCCGGCAAGAGACCCTCGGCCGACACGGTATAGAAGAAACTGACCCCCTGCAGACGGGGATCGGTGCGTGGCGCGGGCGAGATCAAGGTGGCGGTGTGAAAGTCCCCAGGGAGGGTCTGCACGCGCGCTTGGGCAGGCGGTTGGGCGATTGCGGTGGTCGCCGGTAGCACCACCTGAACCAGGACTTGCTGGCGAGTGACCAGACGCGTGAATAGCGGTGTATTCGCGGTCGCCGCCTTGGCCAGGACGTCGCCCCATTGCTGGCTCGCGGTCTGCTGCGCGGCGGTGAGCGCGGCTTGCGCCGCCCGCGCTGCGGCTTGGTCGGCATGCCACACCGCGGCGGCCGCCTGCAAGGCCTTGTCGGAAATGTTCCGTTCGTCACGATGCAACGACTGCAGTCGCTGGTATTCGGCGTGGGAAGCCTGCAGCGCGGCGTCGGCTTTGTCCGCCTGGGCCTGGGCGGCGACGTCGGCGTTGCGCAACGCGATCAGATCCGCCACATCCAGCACCGTGCCGAACGTCTGCAGCATCGGACGATGGGCCATGGCCTGTGGCGTGACCACGACGATCCCACTCTGCTTTTGATCCGCGGCATCTAGCGTGACCGCCGTCAGATCCTGCACTAGCGAGACGCGCGACGGCGCCTTCACCGGTGTCTCGCGCTGGGCCTCCGTAGCACGCTCCTTCTGGCCGGCCAGGAATCCCCAGACCGCTAGCGCCAGCACGATGGCACCCAGAAGGGCCGCGAGAATGGATTTCTTGTTCATGGCTGGGAATCCTGCATGCGGGGCGCGTTTTCAAGGGTGTGAATGTCGGTCGCAAGTGCACCCAAGGGGTGCCGCATGGCATCTTCGAGCGCGCCCAACGATTGCTGGGCCTGCAGGAGGGTATCGAGACGGGCCAGTTCGGCCGCTGCCAATTCCACCTGGGCGCCGATCAGACTCAACCGATCCGTTTCGCCCGCCCGGTACAGCGCTTCGGCGGAACGGGATGCCTTGCGTTGGGCCGCCAGCAAGGCATCGGCCGTGGCGAGTTTGCGGACGACCTGGCGATAACCGGCCAGCGCCTGATCGACTTCGCCGATCGCCTGCGTTTGCACGGCAAGAAAGTTGGCGGCCGCTTGCTGACGACGCGCTCGGGCTTCGGCGATCGGGCCCTGATTGTGGTTGAGCAACGGCAGTACTAGTGACAACCCCAACGACCACTTGGCCTGTGCGGCATCCCACAGAAAGCCCGGACCGAGCGTGATGTCGGGATATTGTTTCGCGACTTCGCCTTGCAACGCGGCCTGACTGGCTTCGTAGTCCGCCAGTGCCGCGCGGACGTCGGGTCGATCCCGCAGCGCTTGCCGTCGCACGTCATGCGACGGCAGCGCGCTCAGGGGCGGTACCTGGTCGAACGCCGTCAGCGACAGCGTGATGCCATCAAGCGCACTCACGGGCAGGCCCAGGGCCGAGGCCAACTGCACCCGGTTTTCTGCGAGACGCTTCTGCGCCTCCTGCAGATTCAAGCTGAGCTGATTGAGCGTGATGCGTGCCTGGGTGAGCTCCGGTTGCGATGCCTCCCCGGTTGCCGTGCGCCGTTCGATCAACCTGACCAGCTCCGCTTGTCGCTCCTGTTGCCGACGCAGCAAGGGCACGGTGGGATACACGCCAAGCAAGCTGCTGCGCACGCGACGGCGTACCTGCCACGCGGTCTCCGCGATATTCAAGCGTGCCGCTTCGGCCAGTTGCTGCGCCTGTCGAATCCGGTCGCCGCGCTTACCTGCCGTCTCGATCGGCACATTGAGCGTCGGGCCCACCGTCCAGGGCCCGACGCCAGCGGGTGCATCGACGTTGTACTGATTGGTGAAATCCAACGTCGGATTCGGACGGGCGCCGGCCGTGATCACCGCCGCCTCGGCAACGCGCCATTTCGCGCGCGCCACATCAAGATCCGGCTGATAGTACAAAGCCACCCACGTGAGGAAGCGCAGATCCCAAGAGGATGGCGTCGTGGTCGTGGTCGGCGTGGCGTCATGGCGTTGCAGAAACACCTGCAGCCCCGGATCGCGCAGCGACCGTTGCTCGAAGGCAGCGACGGTGGTGGCCGGTTCCAGCGGTCGTGGCCGATAGCTTGCGCAGGCGGTCAAACCGAGCGTCAGTCCGATGACCAGGAGGCGTGTAGCGTGCTTATTCATGAATCTTCCGCGCAGGAGATCAGTCGGTTCCTTCGAGGGAAAGGGCATCGTGCGAACCCTGCCTTCCCGTCAGTGTCATCACGCATCATCGGCGCCCCGTCATGGCGTCGACCGCAAGGGTGGCGCCGTTTCGTGTCGCGTGATAATGACACCGGTGGCTTCCCGGCCCAGCTCACGAAACGGCAGCCCTTCGCTGCGCAGCTGTCCCACCAGGTCGTCCGCGACCAACGCGATCGCATCGTGGCTGGCGCGCCAGCGCTGCTCGAACGTGGCGAGGTCGGCGATGTAGCCATCAGGCCGCGACGCCAAGCCGGGCGTCAGATCATCGGAATCCTGGTCGACCACGGTAACTGGCCGCCCGAGGTAGAACGGCAACGCCCGCAAATAGGCATGCACCGTGAATACTTCGGTGTGCGGTCCGAGCTCCGGTTGGATGAGGCGAGCGACCGGGTCCGCGGAACGCATGTCGTTCAACGGCTGCGATGACACTAGCGTGAGCTGCCACGCGATCAAGGTGGCCAGGGCAAGCCCATGGATGGCCGTACGGCGTCGGCCGCGATGCAACGCCCAGGTGCCCACCATCGCGGCGAGCGCCATCAGCACCAAGGCCAAAGACAAGCCGCCCAACACATCCTGCAACACGGCTTTCGGGATCGCCGTGCGCGCGGCGAGCGCGATTGCCGCGGCGGTGGCGGCACCCAGGGTCGTGAGCGTGGCGACCCACCAAAAACGGCGCACCAAGGCCTGCAGCGACAGCACCGTGGCTGCACGACCCAGCAGCAGCGCCAAAGCAGGAAACACCGGCAAAATGTAGAACGGCAGCTGGGAATGCGAGAGCGAAAAGAACACGAAGACCACGCCCACCCATACCAGCAGGAAGCGTTGTGCGGGACCACCGGCACCAATGGCACGCCAACTGGTTTTGCTCCACGGCAACAGCAACGTCCAGGGAAACAGGCCGAGGATCACGACGGGGAGAAAGAACCCAAAGACCTTGGAGCGACCGTCGGCCGAGGTCAGGAACCGCGTGAAATGCTCCCGGATGAAGAAATAGTCGAAGAAATCCGGATGCAGGCGGCATATCAAAATAAACCACGGCGCGCACAGCACCAGCAGCACCAGTACACCGGGCACGAGGGACACGCGCCGCAGTACCCCCCAGTCACGCTGCCACAGCATGAAGATGCCCAGGATCATGCCGGGCAACACCACGCCGATGAGCCCTTTGGACAGCACCGCCAAGGCCAGCGCTGCCCACATCAGCAGGTTCAGTCGCGTGCGCAGATGCCGTGCAGTCGGATCGAATTGCGCGACCAGAAAACACGCCATACCCACGGCGAGAAACGCCGCAACCCCTATATCCAGCGTATTGATATGCGCGGCAAAGACGAACAGTAACGAGCTGCCGAGGATGACGGCCGCGTAGCCGCCCGCCTCACGACCGAAAAGCCGCGCCCCGGCCCAGCCGAGCGCCACGATAGCCAGCAAACCGGTAAGCGCGCACCACAGGCGTGCGCTCCACGGATGCGCACCGAAGAGCGCATAGGCCGTCGCGCTGGCCCAGTAATGCAAGGGCGGCTTGTCGAAGAAATTGAAGCCATCCAGGCGGGGCGTGATCCAATCGCCGCTCGTGAACATCTCGTGGGCCACTTCCGCATACCGTCCCTCGTCAGGTTCGGCGAGCGCGCGGCCAGCCAATCCGTAGAACCAGGCCGCGAGCCATCCGATCCCCAGTAGCACGGCGGCTGCGCTGAATCGCGCGTGCCACGCACCCGCTGAACGAACATCGTTCTGAGCCATGTGCTTGACGCTCATCGAGGGTCCTTGGTGGGAAGCGATGCGACGGCCACCGATGGCGGCGCGTCGGCGCGTGCCGCGCTGTGTAGCGGGGGCATCATCGGCACCTGACACGCCGTTTCGATCAGATAGATCGGCCGCTGTTTGACCTCGGCGTACACACGGCCGAGGTATTCGCCGACCACGCCCAATGCCAGCAGTTGTAGACCGCCCAGCACCAGGACCACGACCATCAGCGAGGGATACCCTTTGACCGGATCACCCCACAGCACGGCCTTGATGAAGACCCCCGCGCCGTAGCTGAAAGCGCACACTGACGTCGCGATGCCCACGGCCGTAGCCAATCGCAGTGGCAAAATGGAAAACGACGTGATGCCTTCGATCGCCAGATTGAACAGGCGCCAGTAGTTCCATTTGGTGCGACCCGCCTGGCGCGGGCTGCGCTGATACATGACCGCCGTATGGGGATAGCCGATCCAGCCGAACAGGCCCTTCATGAAACGCTGACGCTCACGCAACTGGCGCAGCGCGGCTACGGCACGCGCCGACATCAGGCGGAAATCACCGGTATCGTGCGGCACGTTGAACGCCGCCATGCGCGCCATCAAACGGTAGAAGAGATGTGCCGTCGCTCGCTTGAACCAGCTCTCGCCTTCACGGTGTTCGCGAGTGGCATAAACCACGTCGTAGCCATCGCGCCAGCGTGTCAGCAGGTCCGGAATGAGCTCGGGCGGGTCTTGCAGATCAGCATCAATGATGACGATGGCATCGGCATCGCCCGGCACGGCGTCGAGCCCGGCCGTCAATGCGGCTTCCTTGCCAAAGTTGCGACTCAAGCGCAGCGCGCCGACGCGCGGGTCCTGGCCTGTCAGCTGACTGAGTACCGCCCATGTGCCATCGCGACTTCCGTCATCGACATAGATCACCCGCGCATCGAGCGCCATCCCATCGAGCACGCCGACAAGACGCGCATGAAACAGGGGGAGCACTTCCGCTTCGTTGTACGCGGGCACCACAACGGTGAGGCGGATCGGGGCCACGAATATCCCTGCGCGCTATGACATCCGCGGCACAGTAGCGAGCGAGGCTCGTGCTCCCCCTCAACCATTTCTCAACTGTTCGTTAAGACACACTCGATGCGTCGATTCGCAACACTGCGAACGATTGTCGCTGGGAATATGGCGTTGCCGAGTGAGTGAACGGGGTAGATGGCAGCACACTCTGGTCAGACACATTCTTCTGTGATGGCATACCCGCATCGACTTTCTATGGAAGAAGCCCTGATGCCTGTGAGCTACGTCACCGAGGAACAACGTGAGAGCTATGGTCGATACAACGGCCCACCTTCCAGCGATGATTTGGCGCGCTATTTCCATCTCGACGATGCTGATCGTGTGTACATCGCTCGCAAGCGCGGCCACGCGAATCGTCTAGGTATCGCGTTACAGCTCACGACACTCCGTTACCTTGGCGCGTTCCTCGATGACCCACTGGATCTTCCTTCGTTGGTGCTATCCACCGTTGCCAAACAGTTGGGGATTACGGACACCGATCCCTCCCTCCATGGCTATCGCACGGGGGAGCTACGATGGGATCATCAGAGTGATATTCGTCGTCATTACGGCTTTGTCGAAATCACCGAACCGTCCGTCGGCTTTCGATTGGGGCGTTGGCTGTATGCGTTGTGCTGGACGGGAACGGAGCGACCCAGCGTTCTGTTTGAGCGGGCAACGGCATGGCTCTTGACACATAAGGTGCTGCTGCCCGGTCGCAGCACGCTCGAACGGTTTGTCGCCCGTGTAAAGAGTCGCGTCGAAGAGCACCTATGGCGGCGATTGGGAACCAGCCTCTCCGATGAGCAGCGCGAACGACTGGAGCGCTTGCTGACCGTGCCGGCCGGCAGCCGCAATTCGCATCTGGATCAGCTGCGATCGGGCCCCATTCGGGTCAGTGGTCCGTCACTCATCCAAGCGCTGGCCCGGCTGCAAGTGGTTCGCGAACTTGGCATCGAGCTACCTACCGTGGCCCATCTTCCGGCCAGTCGAGTCACGGCACTGGCCCGCTTTGCGGGAGCTGCTAAAGCCAGCGCGGTTAGCCGTTTGCCCGATATTCGGCGCTTGGCCACCTTGGTAGCTTTCGTGCACTGCCTGGAAGCCACCGCGCACGACGATGCCGTCGAAGTCTTGGAGATGCTACTGCGGGACGTATTTGCCACGGCACGGAAAGAGGATCGAAAGACGCGTTTGCGCACGCTGAAAGACCTTGATCGGGCTGCTACCCTATTGGCCGATGCCTGCCAAGTGGTCTTGGACACCACACTCCCTGACAAGACGTTGCGCAAGGCGCTGTTCGCCAAGGTGCCTCGTGACATCCTTGCACGGGCGCTTCAGGAAGTGAGCAACTTGGTGCGGCCACCCGACGATGTGTTTTATAGCGAACTGAGTGAGCGCTACCGACGCATTCGCCGCTTTCTGCCCTTCGTCTTGGAGAACCTTCGTTTCGGAGCGAGTCCGGCGGGTGAGGCCGTTGTTGCTGCCTATGAGTGGCTTCGCACGCATCCCGGACGATTCAAGATCGATGACGACGTCCCTCGCGATGTGATTCGCAAACGCTGGCAACGCTATGCGGTACGCGAGGACGGCAGCATCGATCACCGGGCCTATACCTTCTGCGTGCTCGATGAATTGCATACGTCATTGCGCCGGCGCGACGTCTTTGTCGCTCCCAGTTGGAAGTATGCCGATCCGCGCGCAGGCTTGCTCAACGGCAATGAATGGGAAACCGCGCGCCCCATCATTTGCCGCACGCTGGGTCTATCACCGACATCCTCGCCGACGCTCCTCGCGATCACCAAAGAACTGGATGATACCTATCGTGCAGTCGCTTCCCGACTGCCGGACAACCCCGCCGTGCGCTTCGAAGGAACGAACGAATTGGTCGTCAGCTCCCTCGACAAGCTCGAAGAACCCGCGTCCCTTCTGGCATTGCGCACGGCGGTCAATGCGCGTCTTCCTCGGGTGGACATCGAGGAAATTTTGTTGGAGATCGCCACGCGTACCGGCTTCACCGATGCCTTCACGCACCTCACCGAACGCTCTGCTCGCGCCGCGGATCTCCCGATCAGTATCTGCGCGGTATTGCTGGCCGAAGCGAGCAATACCGGCTTCGAACCACTCATTCGCTCGGATATGGCCGCCCTGAAGCGGTCGCGTCTGTCGTGGGTCGACCAGAACTACTTCCGCAACGACACCATTACGCCGGCCAACGCCATCTTGGTGGCGGCCCAGAACCGCTTGGTACTCGCCCAGCAGTGGGGAGGTGGCGAGGTCGCTTCGGCCGACGGCATGCGCTTCGTCGTTCCCGTACGCACCGTCCATGCCGCCGCCAACCCTAAGTATTTTGGTCGAGAGCGCGGCGTAACCTGGTACAACCTGATCTCTGATCAGTTCAGCGGTCTCAACGACATCACCGTGCCAGGCACGTTACGCGACAGCTTGATCTTGCTGGGCGTGGTGCTCGAACAGCCGACCGAATTGCAACCGACCCAGATCATGACCGACACCGGCGCCTACAGCGATGTGGTGTTCGGATTGTTCCGACTATTGGGGTATCGATTCTGCCCGCGCTTGGCCGATGTTGGCGGCACGCGGTTCTGGCGGATTGATGCGCAGGCGGACTATGGTGATCTCAACGCCGTGGCACGCCAACGTGTGAACATGCCGCTGATTGAGCAGCAATGGGATGACATCCTCCGGCTGGTGGGCTCACTGAAACTGGGGTGCGTATCGGCCAACGGCATCATGCGTACCTTGCAGATTGGCGACCGTCCCACTCGCCTGGCACAAGCGTTGGCGGAGTTTGGGGTCCTTCCGGGATTCCCGTGGGTAGCTGGGGATAGGAGGATGGGCGGGAGCGGTGAGCGGAGCCCGTCCAATGCGCGATGTAGAGCTATACCGGCAGATCCTTGGTCTATCAGCACCCTGGCGAGTAGCGGATGTTCATCTGGATCTACCAGGGAATCGGGTTGAGGTAGAGGTGGATCATCCGGAGGGATGTCGCTGGCGTTGCCCCAAGTGCGACCAGGAACTGCCGGTCCATGACCATGCGCCGGCGCGCGCTTGGCGCCACTTGGATACCTGCCAGCTGCAGACGATCCTCAAGGCACGGGTGCCTCGTGTTCGCTGCCCGGATCACGGCGTGGTGCAGGTCGCGGTGCCTTGGGCCGAGCCACGCTCTCGCTTCACGTTGCTGATGGAGCGCTGGATCATCGACGTGCTGCAGCAGTGCGCCACGGTCAGTGGCACCTGCCGGCTGCTGCATCTGTCCTGGGACGAGGTGTTCGGCGTCATGGAGCGAGCGGTGCGCCGTGGTCAGTCGCGCAAGGGGCCGCTGTCGCTGCGTCGGATCGGCGTGGATGAAAAGGCGTTCCGCAAAGGCCATTCGTACACGACCATTGTCAGTGACGTGGATCGTTCCACCATCGAGTACATGGCAGATGAGCGCACGCGTGGATCGCTGGCAGAGTTCTACGAGACCCTGACGCCGGAGCAGTGTGAGCACATCCAGGCGGTGGCCATGGACATGTGGGATCCCTATTTCCAGGCCACCGTGTCGCATGTCCCCGCGGCCACCGACAAGATCGTCTTCGATCGCTTCCACATCATGCAGCACATGGGGCAAGCCGTGGATGCGGTACGCAAGGCAGAGCATCGGGCCCTGCGCGCGACCGGGGACAACACCTTGGCGCGAACCAAATACCTGTGGCTCTACAGCCGGGAAAACCTGCCCCAGCAGCGACGGCATCAACTGCGTGACCTGATGGGGCAGAACCTCAAGGTGGCTCGTGCCTGGGCGATCAAGGAGGCCTTGCGCCACCTGTGGTCCTACCGGCGTGAGGCATGGGCACGCCGTTACTTCAAACACTGGTTCCACTGGGCCACGCACAGCCGCCTGGAGCCCATCCGGCAAGTTGCCCACATGCTCAAGCGGCGTCTGGACAACATAGTCACCTACTGTCGCCTACGCATCACCAACGCCGTCGCCGAAGGCATCAACAGCAAGCTCATGGCCATCAAGCGCCGGGCCTGCGGTTACCGCAACCCCGAACACTTCAAGACCGCCGCCTACTTCTTCTGCGGCGGCCTCGATGTTTACCCACGCTAAAGCCGGAAGGACCGAGTTTGGAAGGATTGAAAAAACGCTACATACGCTGACCTATATCGACGACGAAGCGAAACGACGCGGAACACTGACTCAGCTCAATCGCGGTGAAGGACGCCACAGCGTTGCGCGTGCGATCTTTCATGGAAAACGTGGCGAACTTCGGCAACGCTACCAAGAAGGTCAGGAGGACCAGCTAGGGGCGCTGGGCTTGGTACTCAACATGGTTGTCTTGTGGAACACCATCTATATGGAGGCGGCATTGAATCAGCTACGTCAAGAAGGCTTTCCCGTACGCGATGAGGATGTCGCACGACTCTCGCCGCTAACCCACGACCACATCAACATGCTTGGACGGTATTCCTTTGCCGTGCCCGAGGCCGTAGCCCGCGGAGAGTTGCGTCCGTTACGGAACCCCGATGATGGCGAGGATGACTGACGGGGAGATGTCATCATTCGAAAAACATCTAAATCAATGTTTTTAATTGATAATTTTCCCTTATCCCGGTTTTCCGTTCCATTGCTCCCCGAACCCCTAGCACCAGAATTGCCAACTGGGCCAGCAAGGATTGCCAGGTCGGATAGATGCCC
>ERZ778018.317-NODE-317-length-83036-cov-14.172292_pt1 | contig 83036 bp, 77 predicted proteins | sample MGYA00375748_ERZ778018 | MGnify/ENA primary metagenome ERZ778018 (study PRJEB29350, sample SAMN05509839) | bioreactor metagenome | biome: bioreactor; material: wastewater | place: South Africa: University of Cape Town | collected 2014-04-22 ... | reverse complement strand
CGAGTTCGCCGAGTTCCTCACCCTGCCCGCCTACCGCATCCTCACCGGCACCCCCGAGTAACAACACAACCCCCCACCGACACCACCGCCGGGGCCAGCAGCGCCCCGGCGGCGTGTCTTGGCGGCGGCATCATCGGCGACTGCGGCGCGCCGGTCATACTCGCCGTGGCTGAGCGGCCGTCGTCCACCGGCAGTCGGAGCCCGCCAGCGCCACCGACTCACGGCCAGGTCCGGGCTTAGACTCTGCGCGGGACTTGGCTCGGATCGGATGACGGGGACCGGCGGGGGTGAGAAGTGGGTACACGCTTCACCCGGGTCACCGTGATCGGCGAGTCTCGGCAGGTCGACGTGTCGCTACCAGCCGACGAGCCGCTGTCCGGCCAGCTGCCCACGGTGTTGCGGCTGCTCGCGATGCCCACCGGTCGGGAGGCGATCCGCTGGGTGCTGTCCACCACCGCGACCGGCGCCATCCCACGCGATCACAGCCTGGACGACGCCGGCGTGCTGGACGGCACCGTGCTGCACCTGACACCGGCCGCCGAGGCGCCCCCGCCACCGTTCGTGGACGACGTGGAGGCGGCCGCCGCCGATCAGGTGACGGCGATCGCGCCGGCCTGGGCCGAGCACGCGCGACGCTCCGGGATCGCGATAGCGGTGACGCTGGTCCTGGCGCTGGCATTGATCGGCTGCGCGACCGCCGGCTCGCCGGTGAGCTGGGCGGGAGCGGCGGTGACCGCGCTCGCGGCGCTGGCCATCGCGGCGGTGATCTCCGAACCAGGCGGGGCGACGGTGGCGGTGCTGGCCGCGCCCGCGGCAGCGCTGGTGGCACTCGGCCTGGCCGCGGGCTCATCCGGGCCGAATGGGGCCGGCCTCGCCGAGGGCGCCGGCCCGACTCCGCTGGCAACGCTGCTGTCCGGCGGCTGGCATGGCGCCGCGGCACCACTGGCCGCCACGGCCGCAGCGGTGGGACTGCTGGCGGCGGGCCTGGTGCGCCGGTGGCCGGGCCTACGGGTGGCGGGGGTGACGGGCATTGTGCTGGCCGGTACGGCGACCCTGGCGGTCCGGCTCGGGTTGCCGGCCGACCGCACGGCCGGGCTGGTGTTGCTGCTGGCGGTGATCGGGATCGGCCTGGCGGGACAGGCGGCACTCGGCGGGGCGGGGCTGGTGAACCTGATGCGCTTCGACGAGGACGGCACCCGGGTCCCGCAGGTGGCGGTGCAGCGCGCAGTCCGCCGCGGGCAGAGCGTGGCTACCGGCCTGGTCTGGTGTTGCGCGGTGCTCGCCGCGCTGGCCCTGTGGGTGCTGGCGGCCGGTGCCGGGACCGGCGCGCCGGAGTGGATCAACCGAGTGGTCGCGGCGGTGGGTGGGCTGATCTTCGCGGTGCGCTCCCGGATGTTCACCCGGGCCCGGCAGGTACTGCCGATGCTGCTGACGGCGACGGTCGGGGCGGCCGCGATCGCGCTGTCCGCACCCGGCTGGCTGGGAATGTCCGGCCGCGCCGCGGCGCTGATGGGGCTGGTGCTGTTGGCGGTGGTCGTCCTGGTGCTGGTGGCAACGGGGCTGTCGGCGCTGCCGGAGGTGCCCCGCGCCCGGATGCGCCGGATGCTGGACCGGGTGGACTCGCTGGCCGTGCTCGCCCTGGTCCCGCTGCTGATCCTGCTGTTCGCGACGATTCCGGCGATGCAGCGCTGGCTGGGCTGACTCCCGAGTCTGAAAATCTGCCTCCAGATTTCGACGCGAGCGTCGCCCGCCGCTCAGCCGGTGAACACGACGTGAATGTAGGGGCAGATTTTCAGACTGCTACTGCAGCGCGCCGCCCAGCCGCCCCGCGATGAAGATCGCCAGCAGGATGACGATGGCCACCACCGCCCCGGCGATCAGCGGCCCGAACGGCTTGCGTATCTCCCGCGGACCCCGGTCGCCGGCGTGCAGCAGCAGCGCCATCGCCGTTGCCGCTCGGGTCGCGTGTGCCTGCAGGATGACCTTCGGCCGGGGCTCAGCCATGGTCCCCGCCACCGTCGGACTCGCCACTCCCGGACTCGCCGTGCGGCTCGGGCCCGATCCGCCGGGTGATCAGCCCGCCGAACCCGTCGATGATGCGGGGGCCGGACCGGTCGGCGGGACGCTGGCCACGTGCCCGGTCTGACCGGGCACGTCCATAGCCCTGGTCAGCCCCGCCGCCCTCGTCACCGCTGTCCCCGCCTCCAGGCAGGCCCACGCTGATCGACCGGGCGATCTCCACCAGCAGCGCCTCCAGCCGGTCGGTGAGCTCCGGATGCGCGCTGGCCGTGGCGAGCACCGCGGTCCAGGTGGTTCCCGGTATCGGCACGAAGATCTGCATGCTGGCCAGCGCCGCCAGCTGCCCCGATCCGGGGATCAGCATCGTCATCCGCTCGCGCTGCAGCAGCGCGGGGCCCACACCGCTGTCGATCTCGGTGCGTGTTCCGGCCCGAGGGATGGAGTCCTGAATCCGGCCGAGGGTGGCCGGCACGCCCTCGTCGGCGAACGCGAGGTGGATGCCGGCGCTGGCCGCGCCGCCCTCCGGTCTCCGCCCGACCGTCAGCAGCGAGACGCATGCCCCCGCGGACTGGCAGTCCGCGACCAGGGACTCGATGAACCCGAGGAAGGTCCGCCGATCCGCCGCGGGCAGCCGAGACCCGCGGAACGTGGTGTCGATCAGCGTCTCCGCGGAGCGCCGCCAGGTCCCGGGGTTGATGTCCAACAGCGACCAGCTCGACGGCAGCGACATCCACACCGGAAATGGGGGCTGCGGCACGTCGGGATTGAGCGGCAGCCCGGCGTCGCCCCGCTCGCCGAGTTGGTGCCGCAGCTGCGTCACGCTGCCCCCTTGAGATCACCCGTAGCTCGCCCGGTCGCGCCGATCCGAGGGTAACCGCCGCCGGCGGCTAGCGTGTGCACGGTGGACACCAGGCTGGCTCGCCTCCGGGCCGCGCTGCACCCCGGCGTGGCCGGCCGGCTGGACGCCTTCCGGGACGCCGTCGACGCGCTGGCCGAGGCCCCGGCCGCGCCGCGCACCATCGCGGTGGTCGGCCTGGTCCCGGGGGCGGGGCGAACCACCGTCACCGCCCTGCTGGCGCTGGCCGTGGCCGGCCACTCGCACCGCCGGGTGGTGGTGATCGATGCCGTCACCTCCGTCACCGGCCCGCGCAACGCACCCGGCCGGCCACCGGCCGGCGACGACGTGTCCGCCCGCTCCGTCACGGCACTGCTGGGCGGTGACGTGCGCCAGGGGCGGTTGCCCGAGCTGCTGGCTGGCGCCCCGATCGGGGGGATCCCGCGGCGCCGCATCCGCCAGGCGCTCACCCCGGACGCCGCGGTCCCGGTGCTGTCGTTGCCGCCCGGCCGCGGCGGCGTTCCGCCGCAGCGGCTGGAACAGACCCTGGACCGGCTGGCCTACCGGGCGGACGTGATCCTGATCGATACCCCGGCCGGGCCGGCGGCGCCGGTGCTGCACGCCGTCCTCGAGCGGGCCGATCACTACCTGCTGGTCGCCCCGGCCGGCCCCGATCTGGCTCGGCAGGCCCGCGCGGGCCGGGTGTGGCTGTCGGACGGCCCGGGCCGGCCCCGCACCCGAACCGCCACGCTGGTCGCGGTTTCCCGCGGATTGCGCGTCCCCCATTGGTCCGCGCTGCCCGAGCCGGTGACGGTGCTGGCCCGGGACGAGGCGCTGCGCCGGCGGCAGCTGGGGCAGCTGTCGCGCTCCAGCATGATCACCGCCCTTGCGCTGGCGGCCGATGCGCTGACGTCGCCGATGTCCACCCCGCTTCCGGCGGCGTGACCTCACGGTGCCCTGCGCGCCGACATCGCCGCGGCCGGGAGGCGGGCGTCGATGGGGACTTCTGCCCATGAATGACCGGCAGAAATTCCTGTGGATGGGCGCCCCGTGGCCCGCGGCGGACCTACCGTCGAAGTCGTCGCCCGTCGGGGCGCTCGGGTGGAGGGTCCACCGCGACTGTGGGAGATGGGGTGATCGGTGATGGGTCCGAAGTTCGCGGTGCGCGAGGACTCGGTCAACAAGCACGCGTCGAACCTGGACACGTCGGTGTCGGCGCTCAATGCGCAGGCCTCGGCGTTCACCCAGGCGATCGAGCCGCTGCAGGGCCAGTGGCAGGGGACGGCGTTCGGGTCGTGGCAACAGCTCACCGAGGCGTGGCACGCCGCGATGAAGGATCTGAACACCGCGCTCGGGTCGATCCGGGGCCGGGTCGGCAACGCCGGTCACCTCTACGACCAGTTCCACGCTCAGCAGGCGCAGCAGCTGCAGTCCACCATGGGGTCGGCCAACTGGGACGCGACCAAGTTCCGCGCCTGAGGACCAACGCGAGCTCGACACGGCACTGACATCGATCGATCAAGGAGTGAGGAATATGGGTGGAGGAGGCGTCTTCTCCTACAACGAGGCCACCGCGGATACCGCGCACGGCGACCTGGGATCGGTGATCTCCGGTCTGGAGTCGTCGTTGACCGACCTGGGAGGCTTCGTCAACAGCGTCAAGTCCAACTGGGACGGTGACGAGATGGACGAGTACACCGGGATCCAGACCCAGTGGGACAACGCCGCCGACACGGTGCGCGAGATCCTGGCCTCGGTACGGACGGCGCTCGGCTCGACCACGTCGTCGGTCAAGGACATGCGCGGCCAGGTACGGACGGCGCTGGCCAAGCAGTAGCGCCGGGCGCCCGGAAGGTTCGCGCCAGGTAGCCACGCAGCATGGCCCGCGCGCGATCCGGGTCCAGACGCGAGTCCGGCAGGTAGCCCTGCACCACCAGGCCGTCCATCACCGCGATGTATTCGACGGCCTGGCCTGCCGGCTCCTGCACGGTCAGCGTGCCGTCCTGCTGACCGCGCCGCATCAGCCGCTCGGCGAGCCCGTGTAGGTCACGGTAGACGCGGGACTGCCAGTCCGAGTACCGCGGTTGGTGCGCCGCCAGGGTCCAGAAGTCCAGCCACAGCTTCCAGTGCTGTACAGCGCGGTCACCGGTGGCCAGCAGTCCGTCGGTGAGCACCAGCAAGCCGTCGCGGCCGGTGGCCGATGCGTCTGCGGCGTGCATCACCGGGGCGGAGTAGTCGGCCATCTCGGCCTCCAAGACCCCCACCAGTACTTCGGCGATGCCGGAGAAGTGATAGGTGACGGTGCCCACCGCTACGCCCGCGGCCCGGGCGATGTCGCGCACCGTGGTCGCGTGCAGGCCTTGCCGGGTGATGATGTCCCGCGCCGCCGCGATGATCATCTGCTGTCGGATCTCCGGAGGCTGTCGTTGCCGGGAACGGGGTGCCGGCTGATCCATGCTCACGGCGCCCGATTGTTCGCTCCGCCCCGCTCCCCGGCGCCCTGCGACTCTGTCGCGACGGGCACCGCCCGCTCGGTCGTCGCTCACGGTTCGGCTCCCTCCCGGTCCACCGCGTCACGGCGTCGAAGGTCCGTGGTCCGGCACACATCACCCGTCCAGTGACACCACGGCTCGGCGTCGGGTAATCTCAGGTCAGAGCCTAATCGTACGACCGCACGATTAGCGAGCCGCATCCGACCGAGGCGACGATGTTCCTGCTGCGCAAGCCGATCTTGGCGCTATCTGCCAGTACCGGCGTCCGCGACCTCCTCACCCGCTTGCCGGTGACCCGCTCTGTCGTCACCCGTTTCGTCGCCGGCACCACTACGGCGGACGCCGTCGGCGCGGTCACCCGGCTGCGCGAGCACGGGCTGCAGGTGACGCTGGACCACCTGGGCGAGGACACCACCGAGCGGGCGCAGGCCGACGGCACCGTCACCGCCTACGTGGACTTGATCCGCGCGCTCGATGCCGCCGGACTGGCGGTGGGCGCGGAGGTGTCGGTCAAGCTGTCCGCGGTCGGGGCGGCGCTGCCCCGCGACGAGGTGCCCGAGGGCGGCGAGGCCTATGCGCTCGCCGGGGCACGAACCATCACCGGGGCCGCCTATCGTGCCGGGGCCCGCGTCACGCTGGACATGGAGGATCACAGCACCGTCGACGCGACGCTGCGGACCCTGGCGGCCCTGCGCGCCGAACAGCCCGACGTCGGGGTGGCGATCCAGGCGATGCTGCTGCGCACTCCCGATGATCTGAAAGTGCTGCTGGGCAAAGGTTCTCGCGTCCGACTGGTCAAGGGCGCCTACAACGAGGCGCCCGAGGTCGCGCATACCGACCCCGCGGAGGTCGACCGGGCGTACGTGCGTGGCCTGACGATGCTGATGGCCGGCGACGGCTACCCGATGGTGGGCTCGCACGATCCCCGGTTGATCGCCATCGCGGGGCAGTTGGCCGAGCGTGCTGGACGCGGGCCGCGGGACTACGAGCACCAGATGCTCTACGGCATCCGCCCCGACGAACAGCGTCGGCTGGCGCAAGCCGGCCGAACGGTGCGGGTGTACGTGCCCTACGGCTCGGACTGGTACGGGTACTTCACCCGGCGGCTGGCCGAGCGACCCGCCAACCTGCTGTTCTTCCTGCGATCGGTCGCGACCAAAGGTTGATCGACCCCGCCGTAACAGATCATCCGCACCCTGTGAAGGAGAAACACGACATGGACGCCGTCACCGCCCCTCCCGCCCCGGTCAACGAACCGGTGCTCAGCTACGCGCCCGGCACGCTCGAACGGGCCGAGCTCACCGCCGCCCTGGCCGAGTTCACCGGCCAGCGGGAGCTGCCCGCGGTCATCGGCGGGGCGCGCCGCATGCCGTCCGGCCCCGCGTTCCACGTGGTGGCCCCGCACGACCACCACCGGGTGCTGGGCATCTCTGCGCACGGCGACCAGGCCGACGCGCGCGCCGCCATCGACGCGGCCCTGGCCGCCGCCCCCGCCTGGCGCGACCTCGCCTTCGACGACCGTGCGGCGATCCTGCTGCGTGCCGCCGACCTGTTGACCGGCCCGTGGCGCGCCCGGATGAACGCCGCCACCATGCTGGGCCAGTCGAAGACGGTGCAGCAGGCCGAGATCGACGCGGCGTGCGAGCTGGCCGATTTCTGGCGCTTCAACGTGCACTTCGCCCGACACGTGCTGGCCGAGCAGCCGATCGCGAACTCCCGTGGGGTGTGGAACCGCACCGACCACCGGCCGCTGGAGGGCTTCGTCTACGCCGTCACCCCGTTCAACTTCACCGCCATCGCCGGCAACCTGCCGACCGCGCCGGCGCTGATGGGCAACGTGGTGCTGTGGAAGCCGTCACCGACCCAGCAGTTGGCCGCGTCGCTGACCATGGACCTGCTGCGCGAGGCCGGCCTGCCGGACGGCGTGGTCAACATGGTGCCCGGTCGCGGGCCGGAGATCTCCGAGGTGGCGCTGACCGATCCGGCGCTGGCTGGTATCCACTTCACCGGGTCGACGGCCACGTTCCAGAAGCTCTGGAGCACGGTTGGGGCGAACATCGCCTCGTACCGGTCCTACCCGCGGATCGTCGGCGAAACAGGCGGCAAGGACTTCGTGGTCGCCCACTCCTCGGCCGACGTCGACGTGCTGCGCACCGCCCTGGTGCGGGGCGCCTTCGAGTACTCCGGGCAGAAGTGCTCGGCGGCCTCCCGCGCGTACGTGCCGGCGTCGCTGTGGCCCTCGCTGCGGGACGCGCTGGTCGCCGAGATCGAGGCGCTGCCGGTCGGTGACGTGGAGGACCTGGCGAACTTCACCTCGGCGGTGATCGACGACCGCGCCTTCGCCAAGCTGCGTGCGGCGATCGACCGGGCGCACGCCACCGACGGCATCGAGGTGCTGGCCGGCGGGACCTACGACGACTCGGTTGGCTACTTCGTGCGCCCCACCCTGATCACTGGAACCGACCCCGCCGACGAGGCGTTCTGCACCGAGTACTTCGGGCCCCTGCTGGCGGTGCACGTCTACGACGACTCGGCCGCCGACGGGTTCGCCGATGTGCTGCGGGCCGTCGATTCGGCCTCGCCCTACGCGCTGACCGGTTCGATCATCGGCACCGACCGGGCCGCGGTCGATCGGGTGTCGGCGGCGCTGCGGTTTACCGCCGGCAACTTCTACATCAACGACAAGCCCACCGGCGCGGTGGTCGGGCAGCAGCCGTTCGGCGGAGCGCGGGCCTCCGGGACCAACGACAAGGCCGGATCCGCGGCGAACCTGATGCGCTGGACCTCGCCACGGTCGATCAAGGAGACCTTCGTGCCGCCGACCAGTTCGGGGTACCCGCACCAGGGCTAACGGGCTCCCGTCTCAGGAGCGGGCGACGGTCCGCGGCGCCGCCCGGCGCTCGCGCGCCGCCGGGGCAAGCACGGCGATCAGGATCGCGAATGCCGCGACGACCAGCAGGGCATGCAGCAGCGGCATCGTATGGGCCAGCAGCCCGATCATCGGCGCCCCCAGCAGAAATCCGCCGTACCCGATGGTGGAGACGGTCGCGATCGCCTCGCCGGCGCGTCCCGGCACCTCGCCCGCCGCCGACATCGCGGACGGGAACACGATGGCCAGCCCCAGCCCCCACGCGGCCGCGCCCGCCAGCGCAACACCTGCGCCGGGCACCAGGCACAACAGCACGACACCCGCGGCGGCGGTCAGCCCCGCGGCACGCAGCGCCGCCACCCGGCCGAATCGGGCGATCAGCGGCCCGCCGGAGAACCGGCCCAGGGCCATGGTCAGGTTGAACCCCGCGTAGGTCAGCGCCCCGATCGCCGCCGGCGCGCCGCGCCCGTCGACCAGCGCCACGGCGAGCCAGTCGTTGGCGGCGCCCTCGCCGAGCGCGGTCCCCAGCGTGATCAGGCCCAGCAGGATCTCGCTGCGGGTGATTCCGCGGCGCACCGGGGGCGACACCGCCGGCACGCGCGGTTCGGCAGCACGAGTCCCGTCACCGCCGACGGCTTCATGACGGTCGGAGCCCCGGTCTCGGTCAGAGACCTCGTCGCCCGCAACCACGCCCGGCTCGGTCAGGAACACCCCGCACCCCGCCTGCACGGCCACCCACAGCACCGCCGCGACGACCGGCAGCTGCCAGCCCAGCGGGACTCCCCACCGCGCGGCGCCCGCCCCGGCCAGTGCCCCGACCACCCCGCCGACCGAGAACAGCCCGTGCCACAACGGCATCAGCACCTGAGTCCGTCGCCGTTCGACGATCGAGCCCTGCACGTTCATCGAGACGTCCCAGATGCCCACCCCGGCACCGGTCAGCAGCAGGATTCCGGCCAGCTCCGGCACCGACCGGGCCAGCGGGACCAGCGACCAGCCGAGCAGTGCGATCGTGGCGAACGTCCGGCACACCGCCGCGGTACCGAATCGGCTCACCAGCCGCCCGGCGAACGGCATCGCGACCACCGAGCCGAGCCCCACGCAGACCAACGCGAAGGCCAGTTCGGTGGCGCTGGCGTGTACCTGGCTCTTGATCTCCGGCATCCGGGACACCGCGGACGCCATCGCCAGCCCCGCCGAGCCGAACACCACGGCCACCGCCAGCACCGCGATCCCGTGCGGCCGCGCCGCCGCCGATGCGGCGTGTTCGGGCACGGCCGAACGGCTCACATCGGTGGCGGCAGGATGGCGTCGAGGGTCGCCAGGTCGTCCTCGCTCGGCGTCCAGCTGCGGGCCGCGTCGGCGTTCGCCCTCACCTGCTCGGGCGTGCTGGCCCCGGCGATCACGCAGGCCACCTGCGGCTGCGCGAGCAGCCAGCCGAACGCGACGTGCACCATCGTGATCCCGCGCTGGTCGGCGAAGGACTGCAGCGCCTGCAGTGTTTCCCACGGCGCCGTCTCCAGCAGCGCCGGTTTGAACATCGCCAGCCGGCTGTCGGAGGGGGCGTGGTCCTGGGTGTATTTCCCGGTGAGCAGCCCGTTGGCCAGCGGGAAGAACGGCAGGATGCCCACCCCGAACGCCTCGGCCGCGGGGATCAGCTCGCGCTCCGGATCGCGGTGTAGCAGCGAGTACTGGTTCTGTGCGGAGATGAACGGGGTGCGGGAGGTCGACTGGGCCGTCCAGGCGGCGTCCGCCAGCTGCCAGCCGGCGAAGTTGGAGTGCCCGAGGTAGCGGACCTTTCCGGCGGTGACGAGGTCGTCGAGCGCGGCCAGCGTCTCCTCCAACGGAGTGTGCGGATCGGGCCGATGCAGCTGGTACAGGTCGATCCAGTCGGTCTGGAGACGCCGCAGTGACGATTCAACGGCCTGCCGGATGTACCGGCGGGATCCGCGGGCGCCGAAGTCGGGGCCGTTGGCGCCCTGGGCGTCCATGCCGAACTTGGTGGCGACGACCACCTCGGACCGGTGCGACCCGAGCGCAGCGCCGAGCAGCTCCTCGGACCGGCCGGGAGGGGCGCCGTAGATATCCGCGGTGTCGAACAGCGTGATGCCGGCGTCCAGGGCGGCGTGCACCACCGCGGTCGCGGCCGCCGGATCGGCGGTGACGCTGCCGGCGCGCCCCAAATTGTTGCAACCCAATCCGGCCGGAGAGACGGCAAGCCCGGAGGTGCCCAGCCGGCGGTATTCGGGCGCGGTGTTCTGCTCTGCCACCCGGCCAGCGTACGGGGTGCTCAGCCGATGCCCAGCTGGTAGTCGTCCAGGTAACCGGAGGCGAAGCCGGCCTCGGAGTAGGCGAGGTAGAAGGTCCACATGCGCCGGAAGGTCTCGTCAAAGCCCAGTTCGGCGATCCGGGCGGCGTTCGCGTTGAACCGATGCCGCCACAGTCGCAGGGTGGCCGCGTAGCTGTCGCCTAGCCGGCGTGACTCCTGCACTCGCATCCGGGTGTGTGCGGCCAGGGCGTGGTCGATGCCGGGCAGCGAGGTGAGCTGCCCGCCCGGAAAGACGTACTTGTGGATCCAGGTGTAGCTGCCGTGGGTGGCTAGTAGCTGCCCGTGGTCGACGGTGATGGCCTGCAGTCCGAACCGGGCACCCGGTCGTAGCATCGCCTGCACCGAGGAGAAGTAGTCCGGCCAATACTGCCGTCCCACCGCCTCGATCATCTCTACGCTGGCGGCGGCGTCGTAGGCCCCGTGATGCGCCGCAGCGTGCACCCGGTAGTCCTCCAGCCGGACGTCGACCCTGTCGGCCAGGCCGGCGTCGTTGATGCGCCGCCGTGCGAGGTCGGCCTGCTCGCGCGAGAGGGTGAGACTGGTGACGGTGGCGCCCCGTTCGGCGGCGGCCCGGATTGCCAGGGCGCCCCACCCGGTGCCGATTTCCACCAGGTGCGTGCCCGAGCGCACCCGGGCCAGATCCAGGATGCCGTCGATCTTGCGCAGCTGCGCCGGCCCGAGCTCGTCGAACGTCGCGGCGGTGGTGGGTGCGGGGTCGAACCAGGCGGACGAGTAGGTCATGGACTCGTCCAGGAACGTGCCGAACATGTCGTTGGACAGGTCGTAGTGGCGGTGAATGTTGTGCTGCGCGCCGCGCACGGTGTTGCGCTCGGAGTCCGGCTGGCGGCGCTGCCACCACCGGCGCAGTGCGCGCAGCGGGCGGGGCACCAGGCTCGTCAGCCGGCCGGCCAGCACCGTGAGGGCGGCGGCCAGCCGGTCGGTGGACTCGTCGAGCACCGCGGCATCCGTTTCGCCCGGGCCGCCGGATGCCCGGGGGCACCAGCGGCCCGCGGTCAGCTCGCCGGTCATCCATGCCTCGCCCAGGCCGATCAGCCCGTCCCGGCCGAGCCGAGCGAAGAACGCGTCGGGGCGGGTCAGCGCCAGGGTCGGGGCGCCGGCCGTCCGGCGGGTCGCGGTGCGGTGGCCGGCTCCCCAGCGGGTGCCGTCCGGGAACTCCAGCGTCAGCGGCAGGGAGCGCACGGCACGGCGGATGACGGATCGGGCGACAGCGGCATGTACCGGCGCGCGCGGCACCGTGTCCAGGTCTGGCCAGATTCCCCGCGCGGGCTGCGGCAGCGCACCGCGCAGGGGACCCGGCGTCGTCGTCACGGCCATGCCAGCCCCTCCCCTGCCAAACTCTTCCGACCGGCATTGTGCCAACCGTCCGTCCGTGACGCTCGTACCCTGGGGTCATGTCCCTGTTCTCGCGTTCAGCCGCGCCGTTGCCGACCGCGGAGTCCGCCCTTCCGGGGCGGCCCACACCGATGCCCGTCACCGGCACTCACACGGTGCTCGGAACCAGCACGGTGGCGCCCTGGCCAGCGGGCGCGCAGCTGCTCTCGATCGCGATGGGCTGTTTCTGGGGGTCCGAGCGGATCTTCTGGCGCCAGCCCGGCGTGATCACGACGGCGGTCGGCTACCAGGGCGGGCATACCCCCAACCCGACCTATGAGGAGGTCTGCACCGGGCGAACCGGCCATGCCGAGACCGTGTTGGTGGTCTACGACCCAGCCAAGACCGACGCCGAGCACCTGCTCAAGGCGTTCTGGGAAAACCACGACCCGACCACCGCGAACCGGCAGGGCAACGACGTGGGCACCCAGTACCGCTCGGCGATCTACTGGACGACACCGGAACAGCGGGCCGCCGCCGAGGCCACCAGGGACGCATTCGCGCGGGTGCTCGCGGACGCCGGCTTCGGCCCGCCCGCCACCGAGATCCGCCCGGCGCAGGATGCGGGGCCGTTCTACTACGCCGAGGACTACCACCAGCAGTACCTACACAAGAATCCCGGCGGCTACTGCAACCACGGACCCAACGGCCTGACCTGCCCGGTCGGGATCGTCCGGCAGGACCAGGTGCCGAGTCAGCAGTCGGTGCTGGGGGAGCACAGCATCCCGCAGTGATGCCCGCAGTGACCGGCTGCTCGGCCTGATCGCGCAGGCGCTACGCCCTGCTCACCCGGCGTCGAACCAGCGCAGGACGCGCCGGGCGCGCAGGGTGTTCCAGCGGCTCGGGTTCCCGTCACCGTCCTCCATCTCGAAGTGCACCAGGCCGGGGTGCGTGTTCTCCAGCGGCCAGCGCCCGTCCGGCTGCTGCTTGCCGCGCACCAGCTCGATCGCCCCCGCCAGGCGCGGGTCGGGCGCGTTGTCCAGCGAGCGGAAATAGTCCAGCGCCCGCAGCACGTCGTAGTGCCACTGGGTCGGGAAGGAGAACCGCAGGAAGTCCGAGTCGACGACCTCACCGGTGCTCGCCCGCCGGTAGAGCGCGCGCGACAGCAGGTATTCCTCACCGCGCTGCCGAGCGTCCGTCACCGCTAGCACGCCGCCCGCCCGCTGATACTCCGCCAGCCCCTCCAGCACGCACAGGGTCGTGTGGAACGACGAGCGGGTCGACCCGTTCTCCGCCTCGCAGTTCCAGCCGCCGTCGTCGAGTTGCTCGCCCAGCAGCCGGGCGACGATGCCGTCGACCGTGCCGACGCCACCGGCCAGGCCCGGTGCGAAGTAGGCGCCGAGCGCGACCGTGCCGCCGTTGATGCAGGGCTCGACCTCGCCGTCGAAGAACGGTTCGCCGGCGTATTCCCAGCGGCAGTGCTCGGCCACGCCTTGCACTGCGGCGCGCACGTCCGGGTCCGCGGGATCGATGCCGAGATCGCGCAGCAGTCGCAGGGTCGGAAGGGTTGCCGTCCAGGGCTGGCCGTCCGGGTTGCCTTCGATGGGCTGTGGGGCCTTCCAGCCTTCGCCCGGGAAGCAGGCGCCGCGAGCCCATTGCCCGTCGGACTGCAGGTCGAGTAGCCGCCGGCCCCAGCCGGTCCGGGCCACTCGGGCGCGTTCCTGCGCGACGTCCCCGGCGGAGGCGTCGGTCAGGTCGCGCAGCACCTGCCAGCGGATCGCCGGATCCGAGTCGAACAGCCAGGTAGTCGCGGTATCGGTGGCGAGGGTCATGGTGGCCATCTCCTTGGGTCGGCCGGGATCGTGCACCTGACGGTAGGGCCGATTGCGGACGATGGTCTTCCGGTTTACCCGACCAGGTGAGATGTCGTGATGAGACATCGCTGTCCGGAATTGTTCGCTCACGGCGATCGCATGGTGGGAATTGAGTCGGGTCGACTCAAGTTAGTAAGGGTGACGGGCTCGGGTGGACCGGCCCGCATCAAAGACTCACGAGGAGTGATCTGCATGGCAACGATGCTGATGAGCCGGCGCGACCCGTTCGCCGAGTTCGACGCGGTGATCCGTCGGGCCTTCCCGGCCCGCACCGCCCCCGCGGCCGGACTGGTCGCCACCGGTTTCACCCCGGCCGCCGAGGTGCTGCGCGATGGCAACGACGCCGTCGTCCGGCTGGAGCTGCCGGGCCTGGATCTGGACAAGGACGTGACGGTCGAGCTGGACCGCGGTCGCCTGGTGGTACGTGGCGAGCGTCGGGACGAGCGCGTCGAGGAGGGTACCGGGAAGGGTGGCGTCGGCTACCTGCGCGAGATGCGCTACGGCAGCTTCCGCCGGTCCTTCACCCTGCCCGAGCACGTGACCGCCGAGGCGCTGGCCGCCAGCTACGACGCGGGCGTGCTGACCGTGCGGGTGTCCGGTGCCTACGCCGGAACCGAGCCGCGCAAGATCGTCGTCACCGCCGGAGCCCCCGCCACCGACACGACCGGCGAGGGTGTGACGGTGGACGCCGACGCCGAGGGCTCGCAGAACTGAGCCGACCGTTCACCCAGTCGAGGGGCCCGGATCCGCATCGCGCGGGTCCGGGCCCTTTCCGACGCTCAGCTCGGTCGCGCTGCCGGCACCGACCGACCCGCGGCCAGGATCGCCGTCACCGACACATCGATATCCGCCTCGGTGGTGGCGTAGTTGGACACCGACACCCGCAGCAGCCGCCGATCCCGCCAGGTGGTGGCTCCCAACCAGCAGGTTCCCTCGGCCTGGACCGCAGCGGCGATGGCGTCGGCGCTCCGGCCCGGGAAGTCGATGAGTACCTGGTTGATCACCACGTCGTTCACGATCACCGCGCCCCCGGCGGCCAGGCCCTCCGCGAACCGGCGCGCCAGCGCGCAGCACCGGTCCACCAGGTCGGCCACCCCGGACCGGCCGAGCTGCCGCAGCGCCGCCCAGACCGCGAAGCCCCTTGCGCGGCGGGATGATTCCGGCACCAGGTCGCCGGGTCCGTAGGAACCCGCGCCCGGGGTGGATTCCGATCCGGACAGGTACGCCGCGCTGTAGGACATGGCGGCTGCGTGGGCGTCCGGATGCGCGCACAGCGCCAGGCCCGAGTCGTAGGGCACGTTGAGCCACTTGTGCGCGTCGGTGCACCAGGAGTCGGCCAGCTCGACGCCGTCGGTGAGGTGACGGTGTGACGGCGACGCGGCCGCCCACAGTCCGAACGCGCCGTCGACGTGCACCCATGCGCCGTACTCGTGCGCGAGATCGCAGCCGGCGCGCAGGTTATCGCAGGCACCGGTGTTCACGTTGCCGGTCTGCAGCACGACGATCGTCGACGCGTCGTGGTCGCCGGCGTCCAGTGCCCGGCGCAGGTCGGCCATGTCCATGTCGCCGTTGCTGCCGGCCGCCACCGGCTGCACGCACGCGGTGCCCAGTCCCAGCAGCCGCACGGACGCATCGATCGTGGCGTGCCGCTCCCGGCTTGCCAGCACCCGGATCGGGGGAGCTCCGGTGAGCCCCCGGGTTCCCACGTCATGGCCGCGTTGCGTCAGCAGGTGCTGCCGGGCCGCCGCGATGCCCACGGTGTTGGCCGCCTGGGCTCCCGTCACAAACCCCACCGATGCCGTGGCGGGGACGCCCAGCAGCCGCTTCACCCACGTGCCGGCGACCCGTTCGGCGGCCGCATCCGCCGGGCTGAGCACCGCGTTGAACGCGGGGTGGTCCCAGCCGATGGTCAGCATGTCGGCGGCGCTGGCGGCCGGCAGCGCCCCACCGTTGACGAAACCGAAGAACCGGGGCCCGGCGCTGGCCACGATCCCGGGATCGGCGAGCCGGGCCAGCTCGTCGAGGACCGCGTCGGGATCGCTCGGCCCCTCGGGCAGGTCGGCCTCGAAAAGCGCCAGTGCACCGTCGATGTCGACCTCGGAGGCCACGCGCCGGTGCGGCAGCGAATCACGGAAGGTCGCGGCCAGGTCCGCGGCGTGCCGGAACAGCGCGCCGAGATCGCTATGGTGCGAGCGGGGGGTGGCGGTCATGATCTCCGACGCTACCCCGCCCGGCCTACCAGCCGTCTCCGTGGTGCTCGTGCCCGGCGGCCCGGCGTAGCAGCCCCCGGTAGGCCTCCCGCACCGGCTGGCCGTGGTTGAGCACCGCGTCCACTTCGGTGGCGATGGGCATCGGAACCCCGTACTGCGCGGCCAGTTCCATCACCACCGCCGATGTCTTGACGCCCTCCGCGACCTGGTTCATGCCGGTGACGATCTCGGCGATGCTGCGCCCGCGGGCCAGTTCGTAGCCGACCGTCCGGTTGCGGGACAGCGGGCTGGTGCAGGTCGCGATCAGATCACCCATCCCGGCCAGGCCGTAGAACGTCTCGGTCTGGCCGCCCATTGCGGTGCCCAGCCGGGTCAGCTCGCGCAGTGCACGAGTGATCACCATCGCGCGGGTGTTCACGCCCGCATCCAGCCCGTCGCCGAAGCCGACGGCGATGGCGAAGATGTTCTTCAGCGCGCCAGCGATCTCCACGCCCACCACGTCGGTGGCCGTATATACCCGGAACAGATGCGAATGCAGGATCGGCTGCAGCATCTCGGCCGACCACTGGCTGGGCATGGCCAGCGTGGCGGCGGCGGCGAATCCGGAGGCGATCTCGCGGGCGATGTTCGGTCCGGACAGCACCCCTGCCGGGTGACCGGGCAGAAGCTCGGCGACGATCTGCGTCATCCGTAGCCGGGTGCCCTGCTCGAGACCCTTGACCAGGCTGACCACCGGCACCCACGGCCGCAGCTGACCGGCGACCTGCTCGCACACGCCGCGAAAGCCCAGCGACGGGACGGCCATGACCAGCACGTCCGCCCACTCGACGGCCGCCGCCAGGTCGGGCTGTCCGGTCAGGTTCGGGTGCAGCTCGACGTCCGGCAGGTAAGTCGAATTGCGGTGTTGGCGGCTAACCTCCTCGCACACCTCCGGGTTGCGAGCCCACAGCACGGTCTCGGTGTTGCGGGCGGCCAGCGAGGCGACGGTGGTGCCCCACGATCCGCCACCCAGTACGGCCACGCGGGGCGAGCGATTCATGCGCTGAGCATGCGGTGCCGTTCGGACCGATGCAAACGCGGGGTGGCGGCTCGGTCGGTGGGGTCTGGCGCGGTGCCGGTCAGACCGCGCGCGGGGCGGGCGATGGTCCGGAGCCGGACGTGCTCATCGCCTTGGCGAGCTCGGTGTCCGCACTGGCGACCATGGTGCCGATCTGGGTGGACAGCTCGCCGAAGTTGCCGATGTTCTCCTTGAGCTTCTTGATGCTCTCGCCCCACTCGTCGCGGAAGTCGCCGATCCCGTCGGCGATGGACTGCTGGTCGCCCGACAGGCCGTCCACCGATGAGGCGCCCTTGTCCTTGGAGTCGAGCTGCTCGGAGATGGTGCCCAGCTGGCCGCCGACCGACAGCAGGGTCGCGTACGGATACTTGGCATAGACCGTCACCGGCGTCTCCTTCCGTTCCGCCGCGCCCGCACTGGATGCCGACGGGCTGCCCGTCCCAGAATAGGAACGTCGGCAGGGGCTGTGGGGCGTCCGAGCCACATTGGGGACAACTACCCATGGGCGTGCGGCGGTTGTCCCCATGCCGATCTCCGTCGTTCTCGGGCAGACTGTCGAGCATGCCGGAACTGCCGGAGGTGGCCGCGCTGGCCCAGTTCGTCACGGAGCACGCCTCCGGGGCGCAGGTGGTGGCGGTGACGGTGGCCTCGTTGAACGTGCTGACCACCTACGATCCGCCCGCGTCGGCGCTGGTCGGCAGGACGGTGACGGGCGCGACCCGGCACGGCAAGTTCCTGGATATCGTCACCGCTTCGCACGAGGCTGCGGCGGGACCGGCGGAACTGCACCTGGTGCTGCACCTGGCACGCGCGGGGTGGCTGCGCTGGTCGGACGAGATGGGTGCCGTCCCCCCGAAGATGGGCGGCCCGATCGCGCTGCGGGTGCGGCTGTCTGGCGGGGGCGGCTTCGACGTGACGGAGGCGGGCACCAAGAAGTCGGTGACGGCGGCCGTGGTGACGGACCCGCGTCTCGTGCGCGGGGTCGCCCGGCTGGGGCATGATGCGCTCGGTCCGGACGGTGCGGGCATGACGGCGCAGGATCTGGCCGAGCTGCTCGCCGGGAGTACCGGACGGCTGAAGACGGTGCTGACCGACCAGGCCGTGATCGCCGGCATCGGGAACGCCTACTCCGACGAGATCTTGCACGTCGCACGGCTGTCCCCCTACGCGACCGCGGGGACCCTGGACCCGGCCGCGATCGAACGGCTGGCGGACGCGATGCGCGAGGTGTTGTCGGATGCCGTGCGCCGGACCGCGGGCGGGCAGGCCGCGCGATTGAAGGGTGAGAAGCGCAGCGGCCTGCGGGTGCACGCCCGAACCGGGTTGCCCTGCCCCGTGTGTGGCACCCCCATCGCCGAGGTGTCGTTCTCGGACCGGTCGTTCCAGTACTGCCCGACCTGCCAGACCGGCGGCAGGCTGCTCGCGGATCGGCGTCGTTCACGGCTGCTGCGATAGGTGTGGTCCGGCAGCGTGTTCCTGACCGTCGTTCTCGCTAGCCGATCCGTGTGAGCAGAGCGATTTCGAGGATGCTGTCGGGGTAGCGGACCTCGGCGTCGGGCGTCCGGCGGGTGTGGCCGGGTATGAGGTCGGGCGGTGGGCTCGGGTAGCGATGCCCGGTCGGGGTGGTGACGATGATGGTGCCGGGCCGATCAGGGTCCTTGCGGGCCGCCCACCCGGGTGCCTGGCGCAGGTAGTTGCAGTCCTCCGACAGGGACTGGCCGTTGTCAATGCTGGTCGCCCCGCCCCGCGCGAACGGAACGAGGTGGTCGGCGTGTCGGGCGGGGGCGTTGCACCAAGGGGTGCGGCAGGTCTGATCGCGCGTGAGAAGCAGATGTCGCATTCCGGGCGGGAAGATGCGCCGTTTCGAGTCGGCGGCGACCAAGTCGCCCGCTCCGGGCCGGGTGTACAGCCGGCGGATCCACACCCGGGCCTGGGGTGGGAGGTCGGTGAGCATGCGGCGGGCCAGGGGTGCCGGGATGGGGTGGTTGCCGGGCAGGATGGCGGGGTCGTCCCCGTCGGTGAACAGTGCGCGGTCGGTGATGACGAGGTTGATGGTCAGGTCGGTGCCGGCGGGTAGCCGATGCCCGCTGCCCAGGTCCGGGACGGGCTGCCGCGCCGGCGCGACATCGTGCGGGCCGGGTTCGACCGCGGGGCGGTGGGCGGGCTCCTGGCTCGGTGTGGGCCGGGACCGTTCGGGTTCTGGTTGCCGGTCGTGGCGCACCGCCCGTTGGTAGGCGGCGCGGACCGCCGCGACCGGGTCATCGGCACCCGTGTCTGCGGTGCCGGTGCCGGTCGCGTTCCGCGCCTGGGTGTCGTCACCATCACTGCCGGCGGTGGTTGCGTCGGTGCCGGTGCCGGTGTCGGCTGCAGGTGGTGTCGTGACCGCGGTGATTACGGTGATTGCGGTGTTTGCCGTGCCGGTCAGGCGGGCGACCGCTAGGTCCGCCATGCGTTGCTGCCGGGTGCGACCGTCGCCGCCGGGGTGAGCGTCGGCCTCCCGCTGCAGCGACGCGACGCACGCCGCCGCGGCGGCCATCGGCAGTAGATGGGTCAAGTAGGCCATGGTGTCGGGTGCGGGACGTAGTGATACTCGGCGGTCGGCTGCCGCGTGCACCGCCCGCGTGGTGGCGGCTTCGGGGTCCAAGCGGTAGGCGATGGATTTGACCAGGGCTCCGATCCGGGCGTCGCCCAGCCCGTCGAGGTGGTCGGCGATTTCGGTGTCCACGGCGGTGCGTTGCTCGGCGGTCAGGCATGCCGTTTCCCGGGCGATGATGGTGGCGCGCCATTCGGTGATGGTCCCTGCGGTCAGGGCGGCCAGAGTGCGGGGCATTTCGTGGACCAGGGTGTCGGCCAGGCCGACGTGCCGGCCGCCGCGGTGCGGTGAGTCGCGGCGGGCCAGGGCGATCTGCCCGGCGGCGGACCGGGCCGCGAGGCGGGCGGCTGTGGCTCGGCGGTGTGCGGCTTGCCCCGTCCGGGTGGCGCCGGGTGGGGTGCCGGCGCGCAGCATGGACCGGTCCGCTTCACCACCACGGCCGGAGGTGTGGTGGGCGCGTTGGGAGGCGGCGAACGCCGCGGTGATGCGGGCCTGCGCGGCGGCGCAGCCGGATTTGATGTTTTCCAGGGCCCTGATTTGATCGATGCGTCCGGGGTCGTCGCCGGCCGGGGCCAGGGTGGCCAGCACGCTCATCCAGTCGCCCAGCGGATCGACGCCATCAGTGCCGGGGAGTGTGCCGTCGACGCTGTTCGTCACCACTCGCCCGTTCATACGTTCCATACTACTCACGTGCATTCTGTACTGTCAATGCCGTCACTGACTTTTATTCAAACAAATATTCGATCTCTCTCCACGGGAGGTCAGTCGGCATCTACCGAGCGGCGCGCCGCCCCGCGCCCGGAGATGTCAGGATGGAGGGGTGATGCCATCAAGCGTTCCGCAGGCCCGGATCGACGAGCTGCCGGCCGACGCCGTGCTGTTGGACGTGCGCGAGGACGACGAATGGGCCGCGGGACATGCTCCCGGCGCGACGCACATCGCCATGGGTGATATCGCCGAGCGGCTGGACGATGTCCCCGACGACGCGCCGCTGTACGTCATCTGCCGCAGTGGGGGAAGATCGGCCCGCGTGACCCAGTTCCTCAACGCCAACGGGTGGGATGCGATCAACGTGGCCGGCGGGATGCTGTCCTGGGCGGGGGCCGGCCGCCCGATGATGGCCGACGGGGGCAATCCGGCGACGGTCCTCTGAGGTCGGGAGCGCCCCCGCCGACTGCCTTTCCGCGAACCACAGCACCCGACAATCCACCGACAGCCCGCCGACAACCCACCGACAACCGGACAGTGACGACGATGTCGACGCCATGGCGATGAGCAGCTCGCGGTGGGGCCCGCGCTCCGACGACGTCGCCGCCGACGACCGGCGGTTCGGTGTGCGGTGCCCGCGGTGCGCCAGGACCCAGCCATCCGCGCCGGCCCCGGCCCACTCCTGTGTCTACTGTGGAGCTCCACTTCCGATCCAGCGATGGATCGCTCACCCGCCCCCTGGCGTCGCGGGGACGCGGAGGGTCCGGTTGCGCCGGCGCCCGTACGCCGGCCCGCCCGACTACCGGGCCGGGCACCCTACCTGGGGCTTTCCGCCCGTCATCTGGCGCAACGCCACGGTGACCGGCCGGGCCGCGGGCCAGGTTCCGGCGCAGGTCCGCGGGCTGCTCCCGGTCGCCGCCCTGGCGGCCCTGACCGCCCTCGCCTGCGCGACCTCCGCCGCTGCCGAGGCCTGGCGTTTCACACTTTTGCTCTCCGGCCGGACGCAGGTGCTTCCCGGCGGTCCGGTGCGTGCGAGCGACGTGCTGGTGCTCGCCAGCGGGATGACGGCGCTCGCCCTGGGCGTCATCACCGCCCTTGCAGCGCTGCCCGTCCTGACGACACTGCACCGATCGTCGGCGCAGCGGTCGAGTCACGCGCCGAGCCGGAGCGCCGCCGCTCTCCTGGCCAGGCTGGTGCTGCCCGGCTGGAACCTGTACGGCGCCGGCCAGGTCGTCATGGAGATCGACCGGCAGCTGCGTGAGGTCGACGGCCGACGCCGCAGCACTCGCGTCACGGCGCCGCTGTGGTGGGTCGCGTGGGCGGTCAACGGCGCGCTGGTGCTGGCCACCCTGCTCATGGCGTTCGGGAGCAGCAACCAATGGGTGGCCGACACCGTGCAGATGCACGTCGCGGTAGAACTGGTCGGTGCCGTCGTGGCGGGGCTGTTCGCCGCCGTGTTGGTCTCGTTCGAACGGTCCTGGGTGGGGCGGGGCAGCGGGGCGTACCACGGCTGGTCGGTGGGTCGACCGGAGTCGACGGCCGGGAATCGTACGGTCGGCGGTGACGGGGCCGGCGAGGCGAGCGTTGGTGACGGCGAGACCGACAGTCCCGTCGGGGGCGAGCTACCCGATCCGGATGTCGACGTCGCGTCGGAGCCGCGCTGATAGCGCTGCCTCGATCATCGCGGGCACGGCAGACTCGCCCTGCGCAATGGCGTGGCCGACCGTCAGCACCGTGACCGCGACGTCGTGCCCGCGCAGCTGGCGGGCCAGCTCCGCGCCGAGCGCCGTCACCCCCGCCCGGATCGTCGAGTCCAGCGTGCTCGCATCATCCGCCACCGAACTGCCGGCCACCAGCACGATCTGGCCGGCCTGGCGCTGCTCGACGAACGATCGCGCCGCCGCGTGTGCCAGGCAGGCAACGGCGAGCAGATCGGACTCCAACGCGTGCGACCAACTGCCCGCCCAACTCACCGGATCGGAGTCCAGCGACGCCGGCTCCGCCGGCGTGCCCGGCAGGATCACCACCGCATCGAGACCGTCCAGGACGCGTTCCGCCGCGGTCACCAGCCGCGTCAGGTCTTCCGGGTCCGCCCGGTCTGCGGCCAGTGATACCGGCGCCCGCCCGGTGTGAGGTTCGCTCGTGCCGCTCGGCTCGACACCCGGAGTCCCGGCCGCGGGCGGCAGTGCGTGTAGCGGGCTCTGCACAGCCAGTCGATGGCCCGCGCGCGCCAACCGGGCTGCCAGGCGGGCGGTTTCGTCCCGCGAGCCGCCGACCACCAGCACGCGCCGCGCGGTGGGCGTCTTCCGATCGATGGCGGTGTCGGGGGCGGCATGCCGCCCGGGCCGTGGTGCGGGCCGCGCGGGTGGGCCGGGCCTGGTCTCCGGTCGAGCACGCGAGACCGGAGGCGACGCCGGAGAGGCGAGCGGAGCCGGCGGAACTCGCGGGCGGGTGGCTGCCGGATGACCGGCCGGTGGCGGCGGTGGCGCCGGCGGATGCGGCACCGAGCTGTGTGGTGCCGGGACGTGTTGCTCAGCCGCGTCGGGTTCGGGCGCGCGCGGGGCCGGCACGGGAGACGATGCCGGTGCGCCGTGGACCGCGCCGTCCCCGTCCTCGACGGGTGGCCACGGCATCGGGGCCAAGGGTCGCAACGCGGGCAACGGCCGCAGGGTGGGCAACGGGGGCAGGTCGAATGTCGTGGCCGTGCCGGCGGCTTCCGTCGTTCCCGGCGTCCGCGCAGGCGTTCCGGTCGTCGGGTCCGGATCGGACTGGATTGAGGTCAACTGTTTCCCCGTGCTCGTCGTGCCGGCCAGCGGGCAACGGGCCCGATTGTTGCACGCGATGGCCGCCGGGTCGACCTCGGTCCGGCGCCGGCCGGTCGGGGTGCCCGCCGCGGTCGGCTACCGTGGCAGCCGTGGCGAAGAAGACCAAGAACCGCACCGCGGCCGCGGCCGCCTCCGGTGAGTTCGGCACGATCAATCCTCGGCAGCCCTGCCCGTGTGGCTCCGGGCGCCGATATAAGGCCTGCCATGGCGCGGCCGATGCCGTGGATATGATCGTGGCGCGGCCGTTCGAAGGGCTGCCCGGCGAGGTGGAACTCATTGCGCTGCGCGAATTCGTGCCCTCCGCGACTGCCACGCTGGAACTGCGCGACCCCGCCGAGGACGCCCCGTCGATCCTGCTGTGCAGCGTGCTGCCCGGTGCCGCGGCGGCACTGACCCGAGGGGACGGGTCGGTACTGGTCGGCACCCAGGTGCAGACGCACTCGGGCGACCTGTCCCGCGACCTGGCCGCCGCTCTGGAGTGGGCGCTCGCCGCCGAACCGTCCAGCGTGCTGCCGACCGTTGGCCGGGCCAGCCTCGGCAACCGGCTGCAGGATCTGCTGACCGACACCCCGCTGGAGGTGACGGTGCATTCCGACTTCGCCTGGTGGCTGGAGGAACCGCCGGAGCCGGGCAGTGAGCTGGCCACCACGCTGGAGCGGGCGAACGCCGCGATCATGCCCACCGCGCGACTGGCCGACCTGCCAGGCGCCTACTGGGTGGACACCGGCGAGAAGGCGCACCTGCGCTGGGTCCGTGGCGAGGCGGAGCCGGCGCTGATGGCCGCATTGGCCCGGCTGTCCGCGGCCGGCACCCTGGACCTGGGGGAGGGCTCCCGCTACGTCGGGTCGTTCCGGGCGCACGGCTGCCTGGTGCCGGTGTGGGACCTGGACCGGGAGGCGCACCAGAGTGAGTGGGAGCAGCCGGCGACCGAGTTCGCCGACCGGCTCGGCGCCGCCCTGGCCAGCGACGCCCCGCTGACCTCTGCCGAGCGGCGGGCCCGGGACGGCATCCTCGGTCGGCAATTCACCCTGCGGTGACGCGGGTTTCGGGGCGGTGACGAGATGTCGATGAGCCGTCCGGCCGGGATGCTGCGGGTGCTGGCGGCGCCGGACAAGTTCCGCGGCACCGCCACCGCCTCCCAGGCCGCCGCCGCCATGGCTGCCGGTATTGCCGCCGGCGCCGCGGACGCTCCGCGCGCCGTTCTGCCCTGCCGGCAGCTGCCGCTGGCCGACGGCGGTGAGGGCACCCTGGACGTGTTCGGCGGCGCCAACCGGGTGACGGCCGTGACGGGGCCGCTGGGAACGGCGGTCGACGCCGGCTGGCGCCTGGACGCCGGGCGTGCCGTGATCGAGATGGCCACCGCCTCCGGCTTGCTGCTGGCCGGCGGCGCGCACGGCAACGACCCGATGGCCGCCTCCACCCGCGGCACCGGCGAGCTGATCGCTGCCGCCCTCGGCGCCGGCGCGACGGACATCCTGGTCGGGGTCGGCGGCTCGGCCAGCACCGACGGCGGGTCCGGCGCGCTGACCGTGCTGGCCCCTGGCGACGGCCCCAGCGCGTTACCGGCCGGAGTGCGGCTGCGGGTCTGTGCCGATGTGCGGACCCGTTTCCTGGACGCCGCAGCAGTTTTCGGGCCGCAGAAGGGCGCGAGCCCGGAGCAGGTCGTCGTGCTGTCGGCCCGGCTGGCCGACCTGCGCCAGCAGTATCGGGACCGGTTCGGCGTCGACGTGCAGGCCCTGGATCGGTCCGGCGCCGCCGGCGGGCTGTCCGGGGGGCTGGCCGCGATCGGGGCCGAACTCGTCGAGGGGTTCGACACCCTGGCCGACGCCGCCGGCCTGGACCGCGCCTTGGACGAGATGCTGGGTGGCGCAGCCCTGGTGGTGACCGGCGAGGGCCGGTTCGACGCGCAGTCGCTGGACGGCAAGGTGGTCGGCGGCGTGATCGCTCGCGCCCGGAAGCGAGACCTGCCGGTGCTGGTGGTGTGTGGGGCGTCCGACCCGTCCGTGCCGGTGCCCGCCGGGGTCACCGTCACCGCCCTGGTCGACCTGTTCGGAACCGACGCCGCGCTGTCCGACACGGCCCGATGCATCGAGCGGGCTGTGGCGGCGCACCTGGTCAGCCGGTAGCGCCCCAGCCGTCCCAGTAGGTGATCTGCTCCACCGGGGGACGCTGCGCGGGCCGGAACTGTGTGCCAAGGGTGTAGGCGACGGGCAGCATCGCCGCCTGCGTGACGTCCTCCGGGATGCCCAGCAGCTCGGCGGCCTCCCGCTCATGCGCCAGATGGAAGGTGGTCCACGCGGAGCCGAGCCCGCGAGATCGCAGCGCCAGCGCGAAACTCCAGGCCGCGGGCAGGATCGAGCCGAAGAATGCCGCTGCGTGCTCCACCCGGTGGATGCGGCCCTGCAGGCACGGGATGACCAGTACCGGCACCCGATCGATCACCTGCATCAGGTAGCCCGACGAGTCGCGGACCCGGGCCGTCTGCTCGTCGGGCGCGGGTTGGCCCGACCTGGCCTGCATATAGGCCTCGCCGCCGGAGCGGTACAGCTCGGCGAGCCGTCCGCGCAGAGCCGGATCCGTCACCACCAGCCAGCGCCAGCCCTGCACGTTGCTACCGGTGGGAGCCTGCACAGCCAGTCGCAGGCATTCGGTGATCACCTGGCTCGGCACCGGCCGGTCCAGATCCAGCCGCTTACGGACCGTCCTGGTAGTGGATAGCAGCCAGTCGGCGGCGCGGGTGTATTCGGCCGGAATACCGGCAGGGCTCGTCATAACGGCACCCTACGACGCCCTGGCGTTGCGCAAGCCGCGACCTTCGGGGCATGCGCGGCGGACGGTGGCGGGGGTGCAGGATGGTCCCCATGCCAGAAACCGAATCCGACGCCGACCTGACCGCCACCACCCCGGGCGGACCGGCCGGCGCACCACGCACCCCGTTCCACGATGTCGCCGCGTACGTGGCACTGCGCCGGCAGGGTGGCATCGCCCTGTCCCCGGACGGCACCCGGCTGGTGGCCGTGGCGAGCGAGCTGGACGCCGAGAAGACGAAGTACGTCTCCGCGCTGTGGGAAGTGGATCCTGCCGGAGTGCTTCCCGCGCGCCGCCTGACCAGGTCCGCTCCGGGCGAGGCCGGACCGGCGATCCTGCCGGACAACTCGGTGCTGTTCACCTCGCGTCGCCCCGACGCCGGCGCCGGCAAGGACAAGGGATCGGACACGGACGGCAAGGCCGCGCTGTGGCTGCTGCCCGCCGGTGCCGGCGAGGCCCGGCAGGTCGCCGCCGCCGATGGCGGGATCGGCGGCGTGTCGGTGGCTCGGCAGTCCGGCGACATCCTCGTCACCGCCACGGTTTTCGAAGGCACCGCGACGACCGAGCAGGACGCGGACAAACGCAAGCGCCGCAAGGATGCCAAGGTCGCCGCCATCCTGCACGACGGCTACCCAGTCCGCTACTGGGACCACGACCTCGGCCCGGAGCAGCCGCGGCTGTTCGCCGCGCGCTGGGCGGGGGAACCGGAGGCCGGCGGTGACGGTGATCCCGGGAACGCCCCGCGGCTGGAGCTGACGGACCTGACCCCGGATGCCGGCCGGGCGCTCACCGAGGCGGATAGCGCCGTCAGTGCCGACGGTAGCTTCGTGGTGACCAGCTGGCAGCGCATCGACGGGCACACCGACCTGGCCGCCGGGCTGGTGCGCGTCGACTGCGCGACCGGCTCGCGGACCGAGCTCGCCGCCCCCGCGAAGGTCGCGCTGGGTCTGCCCGCGATCTCCCCGGATGGCACGCAGATCGCCTATGTCCGCGAGGATTTCGGCACCGCCGACGAGCCGCACCGGATCTCGCTGTGGATCATGCCGGCCACCGGTGGCGAGCCGCGTGAACTTCCGCTGGAGGGAGAGCTGCGCCCCTCGTCGCTGGACTTCTCCCCGGACGGTCGCACGCTGTACTTCACCGCCGACCAGAACGGTCGGGCACCGGTGTTCGCGCTGGATGTGGCGGGTGGCGCCCGGCGCCGGCTCGCGGCCGACGGCGCCTACTCCAGTGTCCAGGTGCACCCGGATGGTCGCACGCTGCTCGCCGTGCGCAGCTCTTACACGGACCCGGGAACGATTGTCGCGCTGGATGTCTCGCTGGACGATCAACGGCCCCGTGAGTTGCGCGGCCCGGCGCCCCGCCCCGAGCTGCCCGGCACTCTGACGGAGGTGATGGCGACCGCGGCCGACGGCACGCCGATACGCTCCTACCTGGCATTGCCCGAGGGCGCGTCGCCGGATCACCAGGCTCCGCTGCTGTTGTGGGTGCACGGCGGGCCGGTGTCCAGCTGGAATGCCTGGTCGTGGCGCTGGTGCCCGTGGATCATGGTCGCTGCCGGGTACGCGGTGCTGTTGCCCGATCCGGCGCTGTCCACCGGCTACGGGCAGGACATGATCCGGCGCGGCTGGGGGCGCTGGGGCGACGAACCGTTCACCGACGTGCTGGCGGCGACCGACGCCGTGCTCGCCCACCGGGACGACCTGGACGCCGGGCGCACCGCGATGATGGGCGGCTCGTTCGGCGGTTACATGGCCAACTGGATCGCCGGGCACACCAACCGGTTCCGCGCCATCGTCTCGCACGCCAGCCTGTGGGACCTGCCGTCCTTCGGCGGCACCACCGACGCGCCCAATTTCTGGCGGGACGAGATGACCGCCGAGATGATGCGGGCGCATACCCCGTCCGCCGCGGCCGCCGACATCCGCACCCCGATGCTGGTGATCCACGGCGACCGGGACTACCGGGTGCCGATCGGCGAGGGACTGCGCCTGTGGTGGGACCTGCTGGCGCACGCCGACCCGAATGCCGAGTTGCCGCACCGGTTCCTGTACTTCCCGGACGAGAACCACTGGGTGCTGACCCCGAATCATGCACGGGTCTGGTACGACACGGTGCTGGCATTCCTGGCCTGGCATGTGCTCGGCGGGGAGTTCCGCCGGCCCGAGCTGCTCTGACCTCACCGCCGCCTGGATCAACGTGCCCTGCATGCACGAAGTTCGTCCCAGGGGCATCACCCGTCACATTTCGGCGATGTTGATCCATGCCGGCACAGTTGATCCATGCCGCGCAAAAGTTGATCCATGCAGCAGGACGCGGGTCAGGGCAACCAGGACACGTGCCCGTGCAGCAGCGGGTAGCCGACGATCGCCACAGTGTCGATCAGCCCGTGTGCCAGCACCAGCGGCCATAGCCGACGCCAGCGCAGGAATGCGAAGCCGAACACCAGCCCCATCACCACGTTCCCGGCGAACCCGCCGTAGCCCTGGTAGAGGTGGTAGGAGCCGCGCAGTACCGCGGAGATCAACAGCGCCGCCCAGGGCCGCAGGTCCAGCTGTCGTAACCGCACCAGCAGATACCCGACGACCAGGCATTCCTCCAGGAACCCGTTCTGGAAGGCGATCAGCACCGACACCGGCGCCCGCCACCACACGTCGGTCATGGTGGATGCCTCGACCGTTAGCGTGATGCCCAGCTTGTTGCCGATCAGGTAGAGCGCCAGGCCTGGGATGCCGATCAGTGCGGCGAGCCCGACCCCGGCCGCCGCGTCGTGCCAGGGCCGGCGCAGGTTGAGCCCCAGGTGCTTCGACAGGCTCGCCCCGGCCCGCCATAGCAGATACAGTCCGAGCCCGCCCCACGCCAGCCCCTGGGCGATTGCCAGCAGCTGATAGACGAGATCCACCAGGCCCACCGACGACTTGGGGGCAGCCACCGAGACGTGGACCTGGCTCAGCGAGATCTGCGCCTGGTGTGCCTTGATCTGCGTCTCGATGATGCCGACCAGGGAACGCAGCCCGCTCATGCCGAGGGTGATGACGAAGACCAGCACGATCTCCCAGCGCACCGACCTGGCAGTGTCGCGCCGGCCGGAACCCGGCTCTGGCGGGGTGGACCCGATCGACGGCAGGAACTCGTCATCGAGGCGGAAGGTGCGTGCTTCGGTCATGGTGCTGATCAGGGTAAGCGTTCGCCTTGCCGGTGCGCGGCGCGCCGCCCTCACCCCGGGCTCACCCCCGGAGGACGATGCTGGACGCGCAACCTTTCGCCAAGCGAAGCGTCACCGGTTCGGAAACCTGCGCGTTTCCGTCCCGATGTTCCAGCAAGACCGGGGAGTGGACATGCGACGTCGCCGTCTGGCCGGATTGGCCGTCCTCACCGTCGCCGCGTTGAGCGCGGCCGCCTGCAGCAGCAGTGGTGCCGGACCCACCGTCACCGTTACGCAGACGAGCTATCGGCCGGCGTCATCGGTGACGGGCAGCGCGAGCGGCGCGTCGTCCGAGTCGCCGGCCCCGTCGGGATCGGCGCAGCAGACCGGCTCGTCCGGAGCCGGCGGATCGTCGACGCCGTCGTCACCGACCGGCGGCAGCACCTCGACCGGCGGCAGCACCAGCGGCGGACCGGGTACCAGCACCGCCTCCACGAATCCGAACGCCGAGCCGGACGGGTTCGTACCGACCAAGCTCAAGCCGGGCGAGAAGCCGCCGCAGTTCATCGCGGTCAGCTTCGACGGCGCCGGCTGGCACGAGAAGTGGGACTACTGGTTCGGGATCGCGAAGCAGGTGCCGTTCCACTTCACCGCGAACCTAACCGGGCTCTACCTGATTGACGAGCAGCACAAGGACGCCTACCAGGGTTCCGGGCATGCCCGGGGCACGAGTTCACTCGGATCGTGGAACACCCTGGCCGAGGTCAAGCAGGAAATCCTGGACCTGAACAAGGCCTACGCCAACGGCGACGAGATCGCCACGCACTTCATGGGGCACTTCTGCTCGGACAACCCTCCGGGAGCTGCGGAGTGGACAACAGCGGACTGGAACAACGACCTGGACCAGTTCTTCGAGTTCTGGAAGAACTACAAGTCACTCAACGACGCACCGAACCTGCCGACCCTGAACGTGCCGGCCAGTGAGGTGACCGGCGAGCGCACCCCCTGCCTGGAAGGCACCCAGGAAGCGCTCTATCCCGCGCTGATTGCGCACCACATGGACTACGACCAGTCCTTCACCCGGCGCGGCATCGTCTGGCCGGATCGCTCGCCCAAGTACAAGATCTGGAACATGGGCATGGCCGAGTTCCCCATGCACGGCAACACTCCCGGGTACGGCCCCAATCACTTCCAGATCACCATGGACTACAACTTCTGGTACTCGCAGGAGTACGACCCGGCGACCCAGCAGATGAAGACCGTGTCCCAGGCGCAGTCCGACGCGGATGCCAAGCAGGTCACGGCGACCTACCAGGACATGCTGGACGGGGCGCTGGCGGGCAGCCATGCCCCGCTGCTGCTGGGCAACCACTTCAACGAGTGGAACAACAACGCCTACACCGTGGCATTGGGCAACTTCCTGCTGGACAACTGTGGCAAGCCCGGCATCTACTGCGTCCCGTTCCGGGACGTGGTCGACTGGATGAAGATGCAGGACCCGAAGGTGCTCGCCGCGCTGCAGGCCAAGCCGCCGGTCCTGGGGCCGCCCGGTTCCGACAACCACTGACGCCAGGTGCCGGTCTGCGTGCCGGGCGTCGATCTGCGTGCGCGTTTCCGGTCTGCGTGCCGAGTGTCGATCTGCGGGCACTATTGCACACGCAGATCGCAGACGGACACGCAGATGGGGTGCGGCGGCCTGCCGGACGCAGTCAGCGTCCGTACGGGTCCTTGGGTTGCACCCGCTTGGTGATCGACGCGACGGCGACGGTCGGCACGTATTCGTTGGCGAGCGTGCCCGACCCCGGGTAGGCGGTGACGACGGCAGTGACCCAGGTGCCCGCGGCGAACGGTTCGGCCCCGTCGACGTGCACCCGGACGGCGCGCGCGTCCGCGGCGCAGCAGGAGATGATCAGCTGCGCGATGAGGTAGCCGTCGTCGAAGTTCTTGCCGGCCGGGGCGATAAACCCGGTCACGGTGACGGGGTGTGCGGTCACGGACCCGGTCGGGTCGTACAGGGCGCGCTGCACGAACTCCGACAGCGGCACGTCGGGCTTGCTGCCGGTCGGCAGCGGCGGGAAGGTCATGGTGCGGACTTGCTGCCCGTCCACCGTGGTCTCGCTGGGCGCAGAGCCCAGGCCGTCGTTGGGCTTGTAGCCGCCGTCGCCGGTGACGACCTGGTCGGGGCCGTTCGGGTCCAGGGGCGGCGGCGCGTCGGCTACCGCCTGGGAGCCGGAGGTGCGGGCGACGGCGTCGGCGCCGAGCGCGGGTGGGGCCAGCAGCAGCGCCAACACTGGCAACACCAGTAGCCAGGCGGCTCGGGAGTGGTCGTGGCTGTGGTCGCCGGCCCGCGGTTGGTCGGTGGCCGGTGCCCCGGCCTGCGCCCGACCGTCGGCACGCATCGCCAGCACCACGCACGCGACGCCGACGAGCATCAGCGCGATGCCCGCCGCGAGCAGCAGCGGCCCGAACCCGCTCTTGACGTACAGCGCGAAGCGGCCCGATGCGGTCAGCGCGACCAGCGCCCCGCCGACCAGCGTCACCAGCACGGACTGCGTCAGCCGATCCACGTCACCACCCCCAGAATGCCAGCCCGACGCCGGTCCCGACGACCACCGCCACCGCGAAGGTGAGCGGCGCGAATCGGGCGGCGAAGCGTCGGCCCAGAATGCCCGCCTGCATGGCCACCAGCTTGACGTCGACGGCCGGTCCGACGGTCAGGAACACCAGCTTGCCGACCATGGGAATGGTGGACAGCGATGCCGCCACAAATGCGTCCGCCTCGCTGCACAGCGCCATCACGAACGCCAACAGTCCCATCAGCAGCACCGACAGCAGGATCGAGGAGCCGACGTGCTGCATCCAGGAGCGCGGCACCACCACGTTGAGGGTGGCGGCGCTACCCGCCCCGATCACCAGGAATCCGGCGGCCTGCGCGAAGTCGGCACGCATGGCGGACAGAAACGCCTGCCAGCGCGGCACCTGCCGATCCGCCGTCACACGGGTGCGGGGTCGCAGCCATTCCGGGCGGCCCAGCCGCTCCCAGATCAGCCCCACGATCACGGCGGTAGCCAGCCCGGCCACCAGCCTTGCCCATGCCATCCGCAGGTCGGCCTGAAAGGCGACCGCCGTCGCCGCCAGCACGACGGGATTGATGGCCGGCGCGGACAGCAAGAACGCCAGCGCTGCCGAGGGTCGCACCCCGCGGTCCATCAACCGGCCGGCGATGGGCACCGACCCGCACTCGCAACCCGGCAGCGCGACACCGCAGACCCCGGCGAGCGGCACCGCCACCAGCGGCCGGTCCGGCACGATCCGGGACAGGAACGAGGCGGGCACGTACGCCGCGATGGCCCCAGACACCACGACGCCGAATACCAAGAACGGCAGCGCCTGCACGTTGACGGCGACGAAGATCGTCAGCCATGTCTCTGCCCCGCCGGGCCGGAGCAGGGTCGAGAGCGGCTCGCGCAGTACCACGCCCGCCAGCAGGATCGATCCGAAGATCTCCAGCGAGCCGGGGCGGTATCGGCGCCGAGCCGGCGCGGGTGGGGACGTCGGCGGCCCCGACGGTGTGGATGGCGCCGCGGCGCCGGTGTCCACTGTCACCGCACCATGGTGCCACCCGCGAGTCGCCTTACCGGGGATTCCGCGGGCTCCTGGGTCCTGCTACTCTCAGCGAGAATGATTCTCATTATCGATGACAGCGAGAAGGGTGTACTCATGCGGGCGAGCAGGTACCTCGGTGCCGTACTGGGCGGTGTGATGGCGGTGGCGCTGGCCGGATGCGGGTCGAGTGCAAGCGGCCCCGGAACCGCCGGGGCCGGCCCGTCGGCGGCGGGTTCGACGGGATCCGGCGCAGCGGCGCCGCTGTCCGTGGTCACCTCGACCAACGTCTACGGCGACATCGTCCGGCAGATTGCCGGTGACCGTGCCACCGTCACCGCATTGATCAGCAACCCGGACGCGGACCCCCACGAGTTCGAGGCCAGCGCCCATGATCAGCTGGAGCTATCCCGGGCCGACCTGGTGGTCGAAAACGGCGGCGGATACGACGATTTCGTCGGTGCGATGCTCACAGCCAGCGGCCGCGATATCACGGTGCTGGACGCCGTCGACATCTCCGGCAAGAGCGCCGAGAAGGGTGCGGAGCTCAACGAGCATGTCTGGTACGACCTGCCCAGCATGATCACCCTGGTGGACACGATCGGCACCGCGCTGGGCACGCTCGACCCGGCCGGCGCCGACACCTTCTCGGCCAACGCCGCCGACCTCCGCTCGCAGATCCGGACACTGCAGGACACGGCGTCGGCGATCGCCGCGGCCCACCGCGGAGCGGGAGTCGCGATCACCGAGCCGGTTCCGCTGTACCTGCTGCAGGCATGCGGACTGCGTAACCGCACGCCCGAGGAATTCAGCGAGGCCATCGAGGAGGGCATCGACGTGCCCGCCCTGGTCCTGCAGCACACCCTTGACCTGTTCTCCGGCGGCACGGTCGCACTGCTGGTCTACAACGAGCAGACCGGCGGCCCGCAGACCGACAGGGTGTTGAAAGCCGCCCGATCGCACGATATTCCGGTGGTCCCGGTCACCGAAACGCTGCCCGCCGGACAGGACTATCAGGGGTGGATGGCCGACAACCTGGCCGCGATCGGCACCGCGCTGGGCTGATGCCGCGGGCGCCGGGCCGGGGTCAGCTCAGCCGCACCCGGGGATCCAGCACCGCGTACAGGACATCCACGATGATGTTGGCAACGACCACGAACACAGCCGCCAGCAGCACGATCGCAATGATCACCGGCTCGTCCTGGTTCACCACACTGGTCACCGACAGCCGGCCCAGCCCGTTGAGCCCGAACACCTGCTCGGTGACGATCGCGCCGCCCAGCAGCGTGGCGACGTCGATGCCGAATTGGGTGACGATCGGCACCAGGGCCGCTCGCAGCGCGTGCCGGAAGGTCACCCGGGTCTCGGACAGCCCCTTGGAGCGTGCGGTGCGGATGTAGTCATCACCCAACACCTCCAGCATCTGCCCGCGGGCCAGTCGCACGTACACCGCCATGGATGCCACGGCCAGGGTGATCCAGGGCAGGATCAGGTGCAGGAACCACTGCCACGGGTCCTGGGTGAGCGGGATGTAGCCGCCCCCCGGGAACCAGTCGATGCCCGCCACGTGCAGCTTGTAGAACAGGAAATACAGCAGGATCAGGCCGAGCACGAACGTCGGGAACGACAGGCCGGTCAGCGCGAACAGCGTCGCCAGCCGATCCCGGATGCTGCGCGGGTGGGTCGCCGACAGCACCCCGATCAGCACGCCGGAGACCACCCAGATCACGGCCGCCCCGATGGCCAGTGAGGCGGTCACCGGCAGTGCTCGGCCGATGAGCGTCGTCACCGCCTCGTGGCTGTAGTAGGAGTACCCGAGATTGCCGTGGACGAGGCGCACCAGGAAATCCCAGTACTGCACCGGGATCGGCTTGTCCAGACCGAGTTGCTCGGTGACCTGCTGCACGAGTTGCTGGTCGGACGCCTGGAACTTGCCCAGCAGCAGGTAGGCCACGTTCGGCGGCGCGATGAAGAAGATCGCGAATACCACCAGCGAGATCAGCCAGATGACTAGCAGACCGGTGAGGATCCGGCGAATCAGAAAACGCAGCATCGCAGACCTCTCACTTCGCGAACAGCCGCTCGGTGCGCGGATCCAGCGCGTCTCGGATGGAGTCGCCCAGCAGGTTGAACGCCAGCGTGGTCAGCACCAGCGCGGCGGCCGGGAACGCCAGGAACCACCAGGCGACCTGGTACAGGCCACCCTGCTGGGCATCGTCGAGCATGTTGCCCCAACTGGGCGTGGGAGGAATGATGCCCACCCCGAGAAACGACAGCGTCGCCTCGAACACGATCGACACCGGGATCAGCAGGGTGACGTAGACCAGCACCGGTGCGATCAGGTTGGGCAGCACATCGATCACCATGATGCGCAGGTTGCCCGCCCCCAGGGACCGTGCCGCCTCCACGTATTCGCGTTCTCGGATGGCCAGGGTCTGGCCGCGCACGATCCGGCCGACCGCGGCCCAGGAGAAGAACGCGATCACCCCGATCTCCAGCAGTTCGCTCGGTCCGACCACCGTGACTAGCGCGATGGCGAAAAGCAGAAAGGGAAAGGCCAGCACCACATCCATCAGCCTGGCCAGGATGGAATCGACTACCGGCCCGAGGAATCCGGCGCACAGCCCGACGATCACGCCGATCAGCACCGCGGCGACCGCCGCCGAGACACCCACCACCAGCGACACCCGGGTGCCATAGATCAGGCGCACCAGGATGTCTCGGCCCAGTTGGTCGGTGCCCAGCAGGTGAACGTGGCCGGGACCCACCGGCAGGCCGTTGATGTCGGTACCGGTGTCCCGGTCCTGCTGGATCGGGCTCCAACCGATCCAGTGGCTCAGCGGATCGGCCAGCACGGCGATCAGCACTAGGAGTCCGATGAACGCGGCGCACACCAGCGCGACCCGATCGCGCCGTAGCCGGATCCAGGCCAGCTGCCACGGACTGCGGCCGACGACGCCGCCGGAGGTCGCCTGGGTCGGCGTCGTGGCGGGCTGGTCGGACAGCTCGGATACCGACATCACGCCTCCTCGGTCTGCTCGATACCGGGCACCGCGTCGATCAGGGATTCCCCGTCACCGACCGGAAAATGGCAGGCGGTGCGGTGCCCCGGCGGGTCGTCCAGGACCGCCGCCAACGGCGGCTCGGAGTGGGTGCACAGCTGCTGGGCCTTCGGGCAGCGCGGGTGGAATCGGCAGCCCGGAGGCGGATCGATCGGTGACGGGACGTCCCCGCCCAGCACGATGCGCCGGCGAGCCGCCGCCCGGTCGGGATCCGCGACGGACGCCGCCGACAGCAGCGCGGCGGTATAGGGGTGACGGGGTGAGCCGTACAGCGAGTCCCGATCGGCCAGTTCGACGATCTTGCCCAGGTACATCACCGCCACCCGGTCCGAGACGTGTTGCACCACCGACAGGTCGTGCGCGATGAACACGTAGGTCAGCTTGAACTCGGACTGCAGTGATTCCAGCAGGTTGATGATCTGCGCCTGGATTGACACGTCCAACGCGGAGACCGGCTCGTCGCAGATGATCAGCTTGGGGCGCAGCGCCAGCGCGCGGGCCACCCCGATGCGTTGGCGCTGACCGCCGGAGAAGTCCGAGGGGAACCTGTTGTAGTGCTCGGGGTTCAGGCCGACCAGCTCCATCAGCTCCTGCACCCGGCGCCGGCGCTCCAGGCCGTCCGCCACGCCGTGGATGGCGAACGGGTCGCCGATGATCGAACCGACGCGTCGCCGCGGGTTCAGCGATCCGTACGGATCCTGGAAGATCATCTGGATGTCCCGCCGGAACGGGCGCATCTGCCGGGGCGGCAGTCGGGAGATGTCGTGGCCGTCGAAGGTGATCCGGCCCGCGGTGAGCGGGTGCAGCCGCGACATGCACCGCGCGAGGGTGGACTTGCCGCAGCCGGTCTCGCCGACCAGCCCGAGGGTCTCGCCATGCCGGATGTCCAGCGTCACCCCGTCGACCGCCTGCACCTGGCCGATGACCGACTTGACGATGACGCCGCGCCGGATGGGGAAGTGCTTAACCACCCCGGCAAGCGACATCAGCACCTCGGGGTCGGTCCCGGTCACGGTGCACCGCCGTGCGCCAGCGCCGTCTGCCGGCGCTCCGCCTCGACCTGCCCGGCGACTCCCTGCAACAGGCTGGGCAGAAAGCAGGCCGACCGGTGGTCCCGCCCCACCGTCGCCAGCGGCGGGATCTCGGTTCGGCAGCGGTCCATCACATAGCGGCAGCGCGGGTGGAACGCGCATCCGGACGGGATGGATATCAGGCTGGGCGGTTGGCCGACGATGGGCCGGAGTCGCTCGCCAGCACCGGCGGAACCCGGAATCGACTCCAGTAGTCCGACGGTGTACGGATGGTGCGGCGAGTAGAACAGGGTGCGCCGGTCGGTGTGCTCCACGGCCTTGCCCGCGTACATCACCAATACCTCGTCGGCCATCTCGGCGATCACGCCCATGTCGTGCGTGATGATGATCAGCGCGCTGTCGAACTCCTCCTGCAGCCGGCCCATCAGCTCGATGACCTGGGCCTGCACAGTGGCGTCCAGTGCGGTGGTCGGCTCGTCCGCGATAATCAGGTCGGGGTTCAGCGCCAGCGCCATGGCGATCATGGCGCGCTGGCGCATCCCCCCGGAGAATTGGTGCGGGTAGTCGTCCACCCGGCTGGCCGCCTGCGGAATGCCGACCAGGCTGAGCAATTCGATCGCCCGGGCCCGCGCCGCGGGCCGGGATACCCGCTGGTGCGCCCGGATCATCTCGATGATCTGCCAGCCCACCCGGTACAGCGGATGCAGGCTGGACAACGGATCCTGGAAGATCGCGGCGATCCGCGCGCCGCGTACCGCGCGCAGCTGGGACCGACGCATCCGCAACAGGTCCCGGCCCTCGAACAGCGCCTCGCCGGAGACGTCGGCACCCGGGGTCAGGCCGAGCAGCGCCTGCGTGCAGACCGTCTTGCCGGAGCCCGACTCGCCGACAATGCCGAGCGTGTGCCCCTTGTCGATATCGAAGGACACACCACGGACGGCCTGCACCAGGCCGTCCGTGGTGTGAAACGACACCGTGAGGTCGCGGACCTCAAGCAGCGGCATCTTCCGGCCGCCCGTCAGCTTCCGGACAGCCAGACGTTGGTGATGTCGTAGTTGATGGTGGTCGGCAACTCGACGGCGTTGTGCACCCGCGAGGAGTGGAACAACGGCGTCGACTGCGTCTGGAATGGGATGAAGGCGGCGTCCTTCATCACCTGCATGTCGGCCTCGTGCATGGCCTTTTGAATCTCGTCCGGGTTCGTCGAGGTCAGCGCGGTGTCGATATCGGAGTTCACCTGGTCGTTGTTGTAGGCGCCCCAGTCCGTGGAACCCGGACCGTAGTGCCGGCCGTCGAACAGTGGCTCCATCACCGATCGGGCGTTGTTGCCATACCAGTCCGGCACCCAGCCGGGCTCGGAGATGTCCCAGGTGCCCTTCTTCGCGGCCGTCGGGTCGGACAGGTACTTGCCGTAGTAGTCCGACGCCTTGACCGGGAAGCCCTCCACCTTCACGCCGCATTTGGCGAAGTCCGCCTGGATCGACTGGTAGACGTCAGGGTGCTTGCCGGAGGTGCGATACGGATCCTTCAGCGTCAGCCCGTTCGGGTATCCGGCCGCGGCCAGCATCGACTTGCACTTGGCCGGATCACCGGCGCTGTTCGGGGTCGGGTACGGGTCGAACTGCTGGTAGCCGACGTTGCCCGGCGGGATCACTTGGTTCAGCGGGGTGTTCAGGCTCGGGCCGCCGTAGACCTTGCCGATCGCGGTCTTGTCGATCGCGTACTCCAACGCCTGCCGCACCGCCACCTTGCCCAACGCTCCGTTGTTGTTCGGCGACTGCATGTTGAAGATCTCGAACGGGTTGGTGTCGTAGTTCGGGTAGATACCCATGCGCGGGTCCTTGGTCGCCTTCAACTGCGGCACGTCCGCCGTCGGCACGGTGGTGTCCCATTCCATGTCGGCGGTTCCTGCCGCGATCTGCTGCTGGATGGCGGCCTCGTCCGGCCCCAACGTCACATCGATCTCGTCCAGGTACTGGTGCCGGATCGGGTCCGAGGACTGCTTCCAGGCCGGATTCTGCTTGAGCACGTAGGACTGCCCCGACGTGTAGCTGGCGATGTAGTAGGGACCGTCGGAGACGGTGTGCTGCCGGAACTCCGCCGAATCGGGCAGGTAGTTCAGATACTCCACCGGCGCGGCAGAGCCGAAGGTAAGCGTCAGGATGTTCGGGAAGTCGGCGGCCGGATTGACCAGCTTGAATACGATCGTGGAGTCGTCCGGTGTGGTGATTCCCGAGATGTCGTGATTATCGATGTAGTTCTTGAAGTCCGCCACGTCCGCCTTGACCTTCGAGAAGCCCTGGCAGTACTCGGTCATTCCGACGATCACGCCCTCGTAGTAGCCCGGCGCCCCCACCGAGGACTGCGTCGGGTTGCACAGCCGCTTGAAGCCGCGGGCGAAGTCCTGGGCCGTCACCGGTCGTGGCGGGGAGGTGTTCCACATGACGCCCTGGCGCAGGTGGATCGTGTAAGTCTTCTTGTCGGCCGACAGGCCGCCGTTGGACTGGGTGGGCATCTCGGTGGCCACGTCCGGTACCACGGTGATGGCCTTGCCGGGGTCGGTGGACGCCGGGAAGGTGAACAGCTGCCGGGTAAACGCGCGGAACAGCGTGTTGGTGGTGGTGTAGTAACCGCCGGCGGTGTCCAGGTGGTCCACGTCGGCGTTGCCGACCAGTTTGAGCGTGCCACCGGTGACGGGTGTCCCGCCGCCGTTCACATTGGCCAGCTGGTCGGGCGTCAGGGAGCTGGTGGGGGCCGAGGAGGTGCTCCCCGATCCACCGGTGGTACCGGAACCCATTGCGCCGCTGGAACTCTGAGTTTGCCCGGTGGACCCACTGGGGCTGCCTGGTTGCGAGGCACCGGTCGACGACGAGCCGGTCGAGGGTGCGCTGGGCGATCCGGAGCCGGTGGATGACGGGGGTGACGAACTGCAGGCCGCGGTGATCATCGCCAGGATGGCAAGGGCCGAGATCACCCCTGTTCGACCGTAGTGCACTCGCATGATGGGCCTCCTCGGGTCTCGTGGACGGGAAGCCTCTCCGGAACGCGGAGGTAGGGATCAGGCGGCGCCGGCAGGTTCGCTGTCGACGGCCCGCCTGGTCGTGCCTGGGTGCCCGGCGGGGCGGCACGGGCGTCGAGGTGTCGAGGCTGGTCGGGTGTCGGACCGCGCTCGGCCGGAAGGACCACGGCGCGACGGCTCCTGTGCCACCCGCCAGGATAGGAGCGGCAGGCCGGTCCGGCCACTCGGGATGATCACGGGCCGGTTGCGATCCGGTAGCCGTCGGATCAATCAGTCGGCGCCGGGCGCGGCGTCGAGTGCTGCGTCGAGTTGGGAGACCCTGGCCGGGTCGAGCACCCCCGCGCGTTGCTGCTCCACCGAGGCGCTGCCCGCCGCGAGCCCGCGCCGGATGGCGTTCGGCCAGTCCCGGCCCGCCATCCGGGCGGTGACGAGGCCCGCCAGGAACGAGTCGCCGGCGCCGATCGGGTTGCGCACCGTCACCGCCGGCGCGGCCAGCCACCGGGAATAGCCCGGTCCGGCGACCGCGGCCCCCGCCGCGCCGGCTGTCACCACCACCCACGCCGCGCCGAGGCCGCGCAGCGCCGCCGCCGCCGCTCCGGCCCGCTCCGGGACGTCGTCACCGCCGTCGTGCACGGGCTCCGCCGCCGCCGTCACCTCCGGTGCCGCTGCTGTCTCCGCGCGGGAAGCCGCGATCACCGCCTCGGCCTCGGACAGGTTGGGGGATACCAGCTCCGGCCCCGCACGCAGGGCATGCGCCAGCGCCCGGGTGCTCGCGTCGACCACCACCTCGCGGCCGGCGCGGTGGCCGGCCCGCACGATCTGCGCGTAGCCGTCCTCCGGCGCCCCGGGCGGCAGCGACCCGGAGCACACGATGGGGTCCGATCCCGGCTCGTCGATCACCTCGGCCAGCGCCGCCATCAGCCGGTCCCAGTCGGCGGGCGACAGGCGGGCGCCGGACTCGTTGATCAAGGTGACCCGGCCGCCGTCCTCCAACAGGGCGGTGCAGGTGCGCACCCGCCCGGGCACCGGCACCGCGATCAGCGCGAAGCCCTCCGCGGCGTAGAGCGCCCGCAGGTGGTCGCCGCCGGTCTCGGGCACGGCGGCGAGCACGGTCGCCCGCACTCCCAGACAGGCTGCCGCGCGAGTGACGTTCCCACCCTTGCCGCCCGCCACGCTGGCGCCTTCGCCGGCGCGGATGACCTCGCCCGGCCGAAGCTGGGGCAGCAGCACGGTGTGGTCGACGGCTGGGTTCGGGGTGACGATCAGCATCGGTACTCCCCTTCTGATCCGCTTGGGAGTCCCACGTGGCGGCATCGCGCCACCTGAGACGCACAAGCGGAAGATACTGTGCAGGTCGTGACGAAGACGCGCTGGGCGTACCTGGGGCCGGCGGGCACCTTCACCGAGCAGGCCGCGCTGGACCTGGCCGCCCGGCTGGCCGGCGTGCCGGTGGAGTTGGTGCCCGCGACGTCGGTATCGGCGGCGCTGGGCCTGGTGCGCGCCGGCGAGGCGGACGCCGCCTGCGTGCCGTTGGAGAACTCGGTGGAGGGGGCGGTGCCGCTCACCCACGACGAGCTCACCCACGGCGACCCGCTGCTGATCACCGCCGAGGCCTACGTGCCGGTGTCGTTCCAGCTGCTGGCCCGCCCCGGCACCTCGCTCGCGCAGGTCGGCGCGGTCGGATCGCATCCGCATGGCCTCGCCCAGGTGCGAGATTGGCTGGCCCGGGAGTTACCTGGCGCCCGCACCATCGTCACCGATTCCACCGCGTCCGCGGCCGCCGCGGTCGCCGACGGCACGATGGACGCCGCCGCCGCCGCGCCGGTCGCCGGTCGCCGGTATGGGCTGGCGGTGCTGGCCGACGACATCGGCCTGATGCGCGACGCCATTACCCGGTTCGTGCTGCTGAGCCGGCCCACCGCGCCGCCCGTGCCGACCGGCAACGACCGCACCTCCATGGTGCTGTGGGTGGCCAACGAGCCGGGCACCCTGCTCGGGCTGCTGACCGAGTTCTCCGGGCGGGGCATCAACCTGACCCGGCTGGAGTCCCGACCGACCCGGACCACCATGGGGGAGTACGTGTTCCTGGTGGACGCCGACGGGCACGTCACCGATCCGGCGGTGGCCGATGTGCTGGGCGCGCTGCTGCGCCGCGGCGCCCTGCTGCGCTACCTGGGCTCGTACCCGAGGATGCGGGGAACGTCGGTGCCGCCGGCGGCGTTCGCCTCCGGGGAGGGCTACCGCCGAGCGTCGGCGGCGGTCGCGGCATTGCAGCGCGGCGAACTGCCCGGCTCGGACGGCGAGGAGTAGGCGTGAGACTGACACTGGTGCGGCACGGTCAGACGCCGTCCAATGTGCTGGGGTTGCTGGACACGGCGCCGCCCGGCCCCGGGCTGACCGACCTCGGCCTGCTGCAGGCCGCGGCGGTGCCGGCGGCGCTGGACGGCCAGCCCATCGATGCGGTCTTCGCCTCGAACCAGGTGCGCGCCCAGCAGACGGCGGCACCGCTGGCGCAGGCCCGCGGCCTGCCGGTGCGGATCGCCGGAGGTCTGCGCGAGATCGACGCCGGCGAGCTGGAGATGGCCGGCGATCCGGATTCGGTGCACCGGTACATCGGCACCCTGCTGACCTGGCTGGAGGGCGACCTGGCGCGGCGGATGCCCGGCGGGCCGAGCGGCGCGGAGATCCTGGCGCGGTTCGACGAGGCGGTGGCCGCGATGGCGACGGTCGTCGGCGACGAGGGATCCGTGGTGGCCGTCAGCCACGGCGCGGCGATCCGGGTGTGGGCCACCTCGCGGGCCGGCAACCTGGCCCGGGCGCTGGGCGAGCACAACCACCTGAACAACACCGGCGCCGTGGTGCTGGAGGGTGCGCCGGGAGGATCCTGGCGCGCGCTGTCCTGGACCGAGGACGCGATCGGCGGCCCGGCGCTGGCCGGCGAGGCGGAGGGCGGGCCCACCGGCGAGGCACCGGCCGAAGAGGCCCTTGCGGACTGATCCCGACGGCACGCGGTCCGGCGGTTATCCTGGCTGCCGTGGCTGGCTCGGCGGTGGACCCGCGGGATTTGCGGGTGTCCGATGCCGAGCGCGCGCACGTCATGTCGCTGCTGGAGAAGGCCACCGGGCGCGGGCTGATCAACCTGGCCGAATTTGAGGAACGCAGCGCCACGGCGGTGGCCGCCAGGACTCGCGCCGACCTGAACGGGGTGCTGCTGGATCTTCCCGGCCTGGTGGTGACCGGCGAGCCGGTGACGGGACCGTCCGCCCCCGCCTCCGGCGCGAATCCGGGCCGAGTGGAGTTCGGCGGCGACGCACCGCTGAGAGCCGCCCCCGCCCCGACGGGTTCGTCACCGGCCACGCTGGAACTTGTCGGGCGGGGCAGCCGTGATCTGCGCGGCTATTGGGTGGTGCCGGCCCGGATCGTGATCGGCGGATGGGGCTCCACCCGGCTGGATCTCTGTGACGCGCAACTGACCAGCCCCGTGGTGCGCGTCGAATTCGACGGCAATCGAGGACCGGTGGAGCTGATCGTGCCGCCGGGCACCAGCGTGCGGATGGATGAGCTGTCCGTGCGGCGCGGCGCGGTGGACAACCGGGTCGCGCCGGGCGGGCGCGGCGGCCTGCAGCTGGTGCTGGCCGGCGAGACCCGGGGCGGCTGGATCCGGGTGCGGCACCCGCGGCGCGGGCTGTTCGGCTGACCCTACCGGCCCGGATCATCTAGTCCACGTGCCAGCCGAACCAACGCTCGATGCTGGCGACCACGCTGACCCGCTCCTTGTCGCGCACCGCGTACGGCTGGCCGGTGTAGTGCTGGGAGATCCGGTCGATCACCGACAGGTCGGGATCGGTGTGGATGTCGGTGACGGTGCCCTGGATCGAGATGTGCTGATACCAGTTCTCGCCGAGCACCGTCAGCGCCACCCGCGGGTCGGCCTGCAGGTGCCGGATGCGGGCCCGGCCGGCCTGGATGTTCATCAGGATGGTGTCGTCGTCCTGCAGCAGGTACCAGGTGGCTGCCGACACCGGCTGGCCGTGCCGGCCCAGGGTGGCCACCACGGCCGGGGCCGGACGGCGCAGGAACTCACGGATGCTGTCGGTCAGGGGTGAACTCGTCATAGTGGCGATGGTGTCACAGCCGAATCAGCTCAGCTCGTGCGCCCACGGCGGGTCGGCACCCGGCCGGGAGCAGGTGATCGCGGCCACCCGGGAGGCGAACCGCAGCGCGATCACCAGCGTGCGAAGGTCCAGCCCGCCGAGCCGGCCACCGAGGACCCCGGCCGCGCCCAGCTGGTGCAGCAGCCCCGCCTGAAACGAGTCGCCCGCTCCCACCGTGTCGACCAGGTCGACCGGGATCGGTGGCACCCGGACGGACTGCTCGCCGCCCGCCGTACGCAGCGAGGCGAACACCCCGTCGCCGCCCAGCGTGATCACCACCACCCCGGCGCCCCGGGAGTGCAGCCGGGTGGCCGCGGTTTCGAGGTCGAGGCCGGGCCAGAGCTCCGCCAAATCGTCGCCGGAGAGCCGGACGATGTCGGCCAGCTCCGCCCACTGCTCGATGCGGTCCCGGTAGCGCTGCACCGGGATCAGCAGGGTGCGCAGGTTCGGGTCGATGCTGATGGTCGACGACGGCCGTGCGGCGGCCAGCAGGCGTTCGATCCGCGGCCCGGGCGGGTCCAGCGCCAGCGCCAGCGAACCGGTGTGCACCGCGACCGGTGTAGTGCCCGGTGTGGGGCCGAGCGCCCGGGCCAGCTCGGCATCGCTCCAGCCCCAGTCGGCCGTGCCGTCGGTGTAGAACTCGTACTGCGCCGCACCGGATGTCGACAGCCGGGCGATCGCCAGGGTGGCCGGCTCGGGAACGTCGACCGAGGCCGACAGGTCTACGCCGGAGGCTGCCAGGCGGTCGCGGCACAGCCGGCCCAGCGAGCCGGTGGACAGCCGGCCGGCGAACCGGGCCGTGGAACCGAGCCGGGCCAGCGCGAGCGCCGTGTTCGCCGGTCCGCCCCCGGGGTGCACGGTCAGCCGGGCGGTTCCGTCACCGATACCGTCCGGCGGCAGCACCGCGTCCGCCACGACCTCGCCGATGACGGTGATGACCGGCGACGCTCCGCGTTCCCGCACGGTGAGTGGGTATGCCCGGGGGTGTGGTCAGTGCTTGTCTCGTACCTCGCGCGCCGCCACCCACCCGAAGACGAGCATGGTCAGCGCCAGAATCGGAATGATGATCGCCCACGCCACCATGGTTTGCGCTCTCCCGTCGACCGGCCGGTGGAAGCGCCGTGATCACCGCTTCCGTCGGCGCCATCCTACGGCCGGGGCGCCCGGCGGCCCCTCGCCGGGGCGACGTGGGGTCAGGCCCAGCCCAGCTCGTCCAGCCGGTCGTCGTCGATGCCGAAGTGGTGCGCCACCTCGTGGATCACCGTGGTGACGACCTGGTCTCGGGCTTCATCCGGGGTGTGCGCGTGCGCCAGGATCGCGTCGCGATAGATGGTGATGGTGTCCGGCAGGTGACCGGAGTAGGAGCTGGTACGGCTGGTCAGCGCCACCCCGTGGTAGAGCCCGTACAGGCTGCGGGTCGGGTGTCTATCGGCCACCAGCACCACCACGTTGTCCATCGCGCGGGTGAACGACTCCGGGATCAGGTCCAGGGCGTCGGCGACCAGCTCCTCGAACTCCTCCGGAGACATCGTCACCGCCATGGCATCCATCATGCCTGCCCGCGCTGGTGGGTCCGAGCTGGCGGCCTGGGATACACGAGCGCAAGGGATTCGGCGGCGGGCGATACCCTCGTGCGGTGATTGACCTGCGAATAGTCCGCGACGACCCGGACACCGTGCGCGCCTCCCAGCGGGCCCGCGGCGCCGACCCCGCCGCCGTCGATCGGCTGCTGGACGCCGACATCGCGCGCCGCGCCGCCGTCTCGACCGGGGATGCGTTGCGGGCGCGGCAGAAGGAGCTCGGCCGCAGCGTGGGTCAGGCGTCGCCGGACGAGCGGCCGGCATTGCTGGCCCAGGCGAAGGATCTGGCGGCGCAGGTCCGGGAGGCCGAGGCGAGCGAGGCCGCCGCGAACGAGGCACTGTCGGTGGCGCACCAGGCGGTCGGCAACATCATCGAGCCGGGCGTGCCGGCCGGGGGCGAGCAGGACTTCGTGGTGCTCAAGCATGTGGGAGAACCGGCGTCGCTGCCCGACCCGGTGCGCGACCACCTGGAGCTGGGCGAGTTGCTGGGCGCCATCGACACCGAGCGGGGCACCAAGGTGTCGGGGGCCCGGTTCTACTTCCTGCGCGGCGTGGGAGCGCAGCTGCAGTGGGCGCTGCTGAACTTGGCGGTGACGACGGCGTCGGCGAACGGCTTCGTCCCGATGGTGCCGCCAGTGCTGGTGCGGCCCGAGGCCATGCAGGGCACCGGCTATCTCGACCAGCACGCCGACGAGATCTACCACCTGCCGGCCGACGACCTGTACCTGGTGGGCACCGCCGAGGTGCCGCTGGCCGCGTACCACTCGAACGAGATCCTCGATCTGCCAGGCGATCCGCTGCGCTACGTGGGCTGGTCGTCGTGCTTTCGGCGGGAGGCCGGCTCGTACGGCAAGGACACCCGCGGCATCATCCGCGTGCACCAGTTCGACAAGGTGGAGATGTTCTCCTACTGTCGGCCGGAGCAGGCCGCCGAGGAGCACAACCGGCTGCTGGCGTTCGAGGAGCAGATGCTGGCGGCGATCGAGGTGCCCTACCGGGTGATCGACACGGCGGCGGGCGACCTGGGCGGGCCGGCCGCCCGCAAGTACGACTGCGAGGGGTGGATTCCGTCCCAGGGCGCCTATCGGGAGCTGACCTCCACCTCCAACTGCACCACCTTCCAGGCCCGCCGGCTGGGCGTGCGCTACCGGGACGCCGATGGCAAACCGCAGGTCGCCGCGACGCTGAACGGCACCCTGGCCACCACCCGGTGGCTGGTGGCGATCCTGGAAAACCACCAGCAGAGCGACGGGTCGGTGCGGGTGCCGGCGGCGCTGCGGCCCGGGCTGGGCGGCCGCGAGGTGCTAGAACCGGTGCGCTGAGCGGGCCAGGTCCGTGCGGGCCGGCCGCTCGGCCACACCCCCGGCCCCGTCGGTCGGCTCTGGAACAATGGACGGGTGACGATCACCGCCCCCCGCGTCGGCCAGCGCATCCCCGCGATGGTCGTCACCGATATGGACGGCACCCTGTTGGGCGCGGACAGTCGGGTCAGTGCGCGTAATGCCGCCGCGCTGGCTCGGGCCGCCGACGCGGGGGCCCGAGTGGTCATCGCGACCGGCCGGCCGGTGTGCTGGCTAGGCCCCGTCATCGATGCCGGGTTCAGCGGCACGGCGGTGTGCATGAATGGCGCCGTGGTCTACGACATCGCGGCGGGATCGGTGCTGTCCTCGACGGTGCTGGAGCCGCCGGTGATGCGGGGATTCGTCGACGATCTCGACGTGCTGGCGCTGGAGTACGCGCTGGCGGTGGAGCGGGTCGGCGTGACGGCCGAGGACTTCTGGGCCGAACCGGCGTACGTGCATCCCTGGGACGACGGGGAGTACCGGCGGATCGGCCGGGCCGATCTGCTGGCCGGGCCGGCGGCCAAGCTGCTGGTGCGGTACGGCCGGGAGTCCGGGGCGCTGCTGGACGCGGCGCGGGCGGTGTCCGGGGAGCGGGTCGCGGTGACGTACTCCTCGGACGACGGCCTGATCGAGGTGGCGGCGGCCGGGGTGACCAAGGGCGCGGCGCTGTCGGTGTTGGCCGAGGGGTGGGGGATCGACGCCGCCGATGTGGTGGCCTTCGGCGACATGCCCAACGACCTGGAAATGCTGCGATGGGCCGGGATGTCGGTGGCCATGGCCAACGCGCATCCGGAGGTCGCGGCGGTGGCCGCGGAGGTCGGACCGCATCACGACGAGGACGGCGTCGCGCTGGTCCTGGAGCGCTGGTTCTAACGCTCAGGCGCCGAGCAGGCGGTTCAGCAGGGCAGCGACCCGGGACGGCCGGCCGGTGCGAGTCTCGGTGGCGTCCGCCAACTTGGCCATCGCCAGCCCCGCGTTGACCCCCAGCCAGCGCAACGGTTCCGGCTCCCAACGCCGGGAGGTATGTCCGACCCAGGGCAGGCCGGTCAGGTTCGTCTGTTTGCCGGTGACCAGGTCCGCGAGGGTGCGGCCGGCCAGGTTGGTGGTGGACACCCCGTCGCCCACATAGCCCCCGGCGTGCGCCAGCCCGGTCGTCGGGTCGAATGCCACCGACGCGTGCCAGTCCCGTGGCGCCGCCACCGCCCCGCCCCAGGAGTGGGTGAACGACACCCCCTGCAGAGCGGGGAACATGTCGACCAGCATCGCCCGCAGCCGTGCGAACACCCGCTCGTTTCGATCGTGGGCGCCGTCCACCGAGGAGCCGAAGTGGTAGGGGGCGCCGCGTCCGCCGAACACGATCCGGCCGTCGGCGGTGCGCTGGCCGTAGCACACCAGATGGCTCAGGTCCGCGAACGTGGGCCGGTCGGATAGGCCCACCGCGTCCAGCCGACGGTCGCCCAGCGGTTCGGTCGCCACGATCAGTGAGTAGACCGGCGCGAGATCCCTGCGGTGGCCGGGTAGCTGGGCGGTGAACGCCTCGGTGGCGCGGATCACCACGTCGGCGGTGACGGTGCCGGTCGGGGTGCGCACCCGGTGTGGATCGATGCCCGTCACCGCCGTTTGCTCATGCAGCACAGCTCCACGCGAGGTGACCACGTCGGCCAGCCCGCGCACCAGTCGGGCCGGGTCGATCGCCGCGCAGTGCGGGGTGAAGGTCGCGCCGAGAGCCCCTCGCGCGCCGCAGGTTTCGGCGACCCGGCTGGCATCCATGAAGCGCAGGTCATCGTCACCGCACTCCGCCGCCTCGGCGACCGCGGCGACCTCAGCCCTGCCCCTGGCCAGTTGTGCCGGCGTGCGGGCCAGGGTCAGGGTTCCGCCCCGCCGGTAGTCGCAGTCGATGCCCTCGGCGGCGGCCACCTCGCCGACCTCGTGCACCGCGTCGCGCATGGCATCACGCATCGCGCCCGCGGCCGCCGCCCCCCGCTGGCGGGCGATCCGGGACCAGGAGGTGGGGAACAGCGCCGAGCACCAGCCGCCGTTGCGTCCGGACGCCCCGAATCCGGCGATCTCCCGCTCCAGCAGCACGATCCGGGCCGACGGGTCGGCACGCTGCAGGTAGTAGGCCGTCCACAACCCGGTGAAACCCGCTCCGACGATGGCGATGTCGGCACGCTCGTCACCGCCCAGGCAGTTGCGCGGCCGGAGCGAGCCGGGGTAGCGGTCCAGCCACAGGCTCAGCGCCCGATAGCGCCGCTCGCACGCCCCGTCTCCCGCATGGATCATCTTGTCAGGCATGCACGAAGTTCGTCCCAGCAGCCACTTCCGTCACATTTCGGCGACGTTCGTGCCTGCCAGGGAAGTTGATCCATGCGCGGAGGCGATCCATGCGCGGGGTTACAGCGCCTGCCACGCGCGAGTGAGGGCGTCGCGCAGCACCTGCTCCATGAAGTCGAACTCCGTCTGGCCGCAGATCAACGGCGGCGCCACCTGGACCACCGGGTCGCCCCTGTCGTCGGCCCGGCAGTACAGGCCCGCCTCCCACAGCGCCGGCGAGAGCACGCCGCGCAGCACCCGCTCGGCCTCCGCGCCGGTGAACGTCTCCCTGGTGGTCTTGTCCTTGACCAGTTCGATGCCGTAGAAGTAGCCGTCGCCGCGGACGTTTCCCACGATCGGCAGGTCGTACAGCTTCTCCAGGGTGCGCCGGAAGTCGTTCTCGTGGCGCAGCACGTGGCCGAGCAGGTCCTCGGACTCGAACACGTCGAGGTTGGCCATGGCGGCGGCACAGGCCACCGGATGCGCCGCCCAGGTGTAGCCGTGCGCGAAGATCGCGTCGCCCTGGGAGAACGGTTGGTAGAGCTTGTCGGAGATGATCGCCGCGCCGAGCGGCGCATACCCGGAGGTCAACCCCTTCGCCGAGGTGATGATGTCCGGCTCGTAGCCGAACTTCGCCGAGCCGAACATGGTGCCCAACCGGCCGTAGGCGCAGATCACCTCGTCGGAGACCAGCAGCACGTCGTAGGCGTCGCAGATCTCCCGCAGCCGCTCGAAGTATCCCGGCGGCGGCGGGAAGCATCCGCCGGCATTCTGCACCGGCTCGGCGAAGACCGCGGCGACGGTGTCCGCCCCCTCCGCGAGGATTGCCTCCTCCACGCGGTTCGCGGCCCACTGGCCGAAGGCCTTCTCGTCGTCGGCCACGAACGCCGGAGCTCGGTAGAAGTTGGTGTTGGGCACCCGGATGCTGCCCGGCAGCAGCGGTTCGAAGTCCTTCTTGAAGCCCGGCACCCCCGTCACCGACAGGGCGCCCTGGGTCACGCCGTGGTAGGCGATGTTCCGCGAGATCACCTTGTACTTGCCGGGTTTGCCGACCGCCTTGAAGTAGGACTTGGCCAGTTTGAACGCGGTCTCCACCGCCTCGCTGCCGCCGGAGCAGAAGAACACCTTGTTCAGGTTGCCGGGCGCGAGTGCGGCCAGCCGGTCGGCCAGCTCGATCGCGCCGGGGTGCGCATAGCCCCAGATCGGGAAGTACTCCAGCTTCTCGGCCTGCGCGGCCATGGCGGCGGCGATCTCCCGCCGGCCGTGCCCGGCCTGCACCACGAACAGCCCGGACAGCGCGTCCAGGTACCGCTTGCCGTTGGTGTCGTAGATGTAGGCGCCCTCGCCGCGCTCGATGGTGGGCACCGGCCGGTCCGCGTAGGCGGACATCCGGGTGAAGTGCATCCACAGGTGGTCGGTGGCGCTGCTCATGTCTCCAGCTTTCTGATGGTGAGTGACGGTGTATCGGCGACGACGGTGCTATCGGTGACGGCGCTCAGCGGGTACCCCAGGTGTAGGTCTGCTTGGCGAGCTTGAGGTAGACGAAACTCTCGGTGCTGCGCACCCCGTCGATCGTGCGGATCCGCTCGTTGAGCAGCTGCAGCAGATCCTCGTCGTCCTCGCACACCACCTCGGCGAGGATGTCGAACGAACCGGCCGTCACCACGACGTAGTCGACCTCGTCCATCCCACAGAGCTGTTTGACGATCGGGTCGAGGTTGCCCTCGGCGCGGACGCCGATCATGGCCTGGCGCGCGAAGCCGACCTGGACCGGATCGGTGACGGCGACGATCTGCACCATGCCGGATCCGACCAGGCGCTGCACGCGCTGGCGGACGGCGGCCTCCGACAGCCCGACGGCGGCGCCGATCGCCGCGTAGGGGCGGCGGCCGTCCTGCTGCAGCTGCTCGATGATGGCCTTGGAGACCTCGTCCAGGGCGGCGGCACCCGTTCGGGGTGGCGTGCTGGCGCCCGCGGCGGCTGCTGCGACTCGTGCCATGCGCCCATGATGGTCGTTACGAGCGTCGAATTGCAAGCGATACCGTCGGTGCAACTCGATCAAACTGCGTAATCAGTCGTCGGCAGGTCAGATCGCGACGGATTAGGTGTCCACGGCTCGCGCCACGCATGGTCCGCGCCACGGAAATCGTAGGTCGCCGGCCGGAGCCGTTCGGCGCGGGTTCGCCCTGCTCGAAGGCACGTATCCCGGCATGATCGGCCGCACTTCGGCATCTTTTTCGTTGCGAATCTGAGGTTTTGCGACGGAATCCCTTGCTTCAGTGCCTGGTGTGGTGTCAGGATCCCCCCCGACCGGTGTTGTCACCCCCGGAGGTCAGTGTGAGCGAACGCGAACCCATCATCCCCCCCGCCCTGCTCGGGTCGGCCGGCCTGTCTCGGCGCAGGGTGTTGCGCGGAGCCGGCCTGGCCGGCGCCGCGGCCTTCCTGGCCGCCTGCGGCGTGAAGGGCACCGGTGGCGGCACAGGATCCGGATCGGGCCCCTCCGGCGGCGGGTCGTCCCCGTCGACGTCCGCGGGGGGCGGCGGGTCGGCCACCGGCGGCGGCAGCGGCTCGACGGGCGGCGGGTCGACGTCCGGCGGCACCGCCGCGGCGAGCGGCACGGGCGGTTCCGGCGGCGGCGACACCGTGGTGGACCGCTCCGACACCGACAAGGTCGTCAACTGGTCCAGTTGGCCCGAGTATCTCGACGTCGACGACAAGGACCCGAACAAGCACCCGTCCATCGACCAGTTCACCGCGAAGACCGGGATCAAGGTCAATTACACCGAGGACGTCAACGATAACGACCAGTACTTCGCGAAGATCCAGCCGCTGCTGGCGGCCGGCCGGCCGATCACCGCGGACGTCTTCGTCGTCACCGACTGGATGGTCGGCAAGCTGATGCGCCTGGGGTACCTGCAGGACATCGACCACTCGCTGATCCCGAATCTGAAGAACCTCAACCCGGAACTCAAGAACGTCACCTTCGACCCCGGCCGGAAGCAGTCCATCACCTGGCAGTCCGGGTTCGCCGGCATCGCCTACAACCCCGACGTCACCGGCAAGCCCATCGAGACCATGGACCAGATGCTCACCGACCCCTCCCTCAAGGGCAAGGTCACCCTGCTCACCGAGATGCGCGACACCGTTGGCCTCACCCTGCTGGACATGGGCGTGGACTGCAGCAAGTTCACCGACGCCGAGTTCGATGCCGCGATCGCCAAGCTGCAGAAGGCCGTGGACGCCGGCCAGATCCGGCAGTTCACCGGCAATGATTACGCGCAGGGGCTGGTGTCCGGCGACATCGCCGCCTGCGCCGCCTGGACCGGCGACGTGGTGCAGCTGCAGGCCGACAACCCGAACCTGAAGTACGTGCTGCCCAAGGCGGGCTGCACGCTGTGGAGCGACAACTTCGTCATCCCCAAGGGCACCCCGCACAAGAAGAACGCCGAGCTGCTGATCAACTTCTACTACGACCCGAAGATCGCCGCCGAGGTCGCTGACTATGTCAACTACATCTCGCCGGTGGTGGGCGCCAAGGAGCAACTGGTCAAGACCGACCCGGACGTGGCCAACAACCCGCTGATCTTCCCCTCCGACGAGGTGATGAAGCGCGCCAAGGTGTTCATGGCGCTGGACGAGGATCAGGAGAAGCGCTACTCCGCGGCCTTCGCCAAGCTGATGGGCTCATGACGGCTCTCGCCGAGTCCTCCACCGGGCCCGCCGCGGCGCCTTCGCCCGGCGTCGGCGACGGGCTGCGGGTTCGGGGTCTGACCAAGAGGTACGGCCCGTTCACGGCGGTGGACGCGATCGACCTGGACGTGCCGGAGGGATCGTTCTTCGCCCTGCTGGGGCCGTCGGGCTGCGGCAAGACCACCACGCTGCGCATGGTCGCGGGCCTGGAGGACCCCACCGCCGGCGCGATCTACATCTCCGGTGACGACGTCTCCCGCCGACGGCCGTACCAACGGCCGGTGAACACCGTCTTCCAGAACTACGCACTGTTCCCACACCTGTCGATCTTCGAGAATGTGGCGTTCGGGCTGCGCCGCCGCGGCGTGAAGGATGTGCGCACCCAGGTGATGGAGATGCTCGAGCTGGTCGAGCTGGCACATCTGGCCGCCCGCAAGCCCACCCAGTTGTCCGGCGGCCAGCAGCAGCGCGTTGCGGTGGTGCGCGCCCTGGTCAACCGGCCCAAGGTGCTGCTGCTGGACGAGCCGCTGGGCGCGCTGGATCTCAAGCTGCGCCGACAGATGCAGCTGGAGCTCAAGCGCATCCAGACCGAGGTGGGCATCACGTTCATTCACGTGACCCACGATCAGGAAGAGGCCATGACGATGGCCGACACCATCGCAGTGATGAACGCCGGCCACGTCGAGCAACTGGGCGCGCCGGTGCAGCTGTACGAGAACCCGTCCACGGTGTTCGTGGCGAACTTCCTGGGCCAGTCGAACCTGCTGCGCGGTAGCATTTCCGGCTCCGACGGTGGCTGGCTCACGGTGCACACCTCCGCCGGATCGGTGCGGATGCCATCCGAGAGGTCCAGCGCGTCGGGGCCCGACTGCCTGGTGGGGGTCCGGCCGGAAAAGATCCAGTTGCGCCCGGCGGAGCAGGAGTCCGGTCCGGTGCCCGACCGGCACAACACCCTGTCCGGCACCGTCGCCGATGCCTCGTTCATCGGAGTGTCCACCCAGTACCAGATCGCGGTGCCCGGTGATCAGCAGCTGACGGTGTTCTGCCAGAACACCGGGACCGTGCCCATCCAGCCGGGCAGTCAGGTGATGCTGCACTGGGACGCCGCGCACACGTTCGCGCTGGACGGCGCCCAGGACCTGCGGGCGGGCCTGGAAGACCCGGCCACGCCGGAAGCGGAGTGAGACCGTGTCCGGCGCGGGTTGCTGGCAGCGGCTGTTCGGCATGCTGATCGGCCTGGCGGTGGTCGCGTTCACCCTCGGCCGGTTCGGTGCGACGGTGCGTCGTTCGGCGGTGCGCCGGCCATGAGCATCGCCGCCGCACTGCCGGCGGGGCCGGCCGGAACGACACCACCCGCCGCCGGCCCGATCGGGCGTGGCAAGCTCACCCCCTACTTCCTGCTGCTGCCGGCCGGGCTGGCACTGGTGGTGTTCTACGTACTGCCCACCCTGACGCTGGCCAGCACCTCGTTGCAGACCGGGTCGCTGGAACAGGGCTACACGTTGACCTGGCACTGGCCCACCTACGGCGAGGTGCTGTCGGCGTACTGGCCGCAGTTCGTGCGCTCGTTCGGATACGCCGCTGTCGCCACCGTTCTCGCGCTGCTGATCGCCTACCCGCTGGCGTACACCATCGCGTTCAAGGCGGGCCGGTGGCGCACCTTCATGTTGGCGCTGGTGATCGCGCCGTTCTTCACCTCGTTCCTAATCCGCACCCTGGCCTGGCGGCAGATCCTGGCCGACGAGGGTCCTGTGGTGTCCTTCATGAAGGCCACCGGCCTGATGAAGATCACCGATTTTCTCGGGATGACCGAGGGCCGGTTGCTGGCTACCGGTTTCGCGGTGATCCTCGGCCTGACCTACAACTTCCTGCCCTTCATGACGCTGCCGCTGTACAACTCGCTGGAAAAGATCGACCGCGGCCTGCTGCAGGCCTCCGCGGATCTGTACGCCAACCCGTGGAAGGGCTTCTGGAAGGTGACGTGGCCGCTGTCGCTGCCCGGCGTGGTGGGCGGCACGCTGCTGACGTTCATCCCGGCCGCCGGCGACTACGTCAACCAGCGATTCCTGGGCACCATCTCCAACACCATGACGGGCAACGCGATCGACAGCCTGTTCCTGCAACAGCGTCAGTACCCGCAGGCGGCGGCGCTGTCCCTGGTGTTGATGGTGGCGATCATCGTGCTGGTGTCGATCTATGTCAAGCGCGCCGGCACCGAGGAGCTGGTGTAGATGACCAGCACCGCCATCCGCCCCCGCCCGGCCGGACGGTCGGTGACCGGCCGTGCGCCCGGCCGGCGCACCTCGGTGGGTCGGTGGATCCGGGAACACCTGGTGGCATTCTTCGGGATCCTGGCGCTGATCTACCTGTTCGTGCCGATCTTCGTGGTGGTGCTGTTCTCCTTCAACGACCCAACCGGTCGGTTCAACTACACGTGGGTCCGGTTCTCGACCGCGGCGTGGACCGACCCCTGCGGCGTGTCCAACATGTGCCAGTCGCTGGGGATCAGTCTGAAGATCGGCCTGCTGGCCACGGTGGCGGCCACCATTCTCGGCACCGTCGCGGCGTTCGGCATGGCTCGTCACCGCTTCCGTGGCAAGGCCGTCGCCAACCTGCTGATCTTCCTGCCCATGGCCACCCCCGAAGTGGTGGCGGGCTCCAGCCTGCTGACGTTGTTCATCAACCTGGGCATGCCGCTGGGCCAGCTGACGATCTTCATCGCGCACGTGATGTTCTGCGTCAGCTTCGTCATTGTCACCGTCAAAGCGCGCCTGGCGGGGATGGACCCGAGGCTGGAACAGGCGGCGATGGACCTGTACGCCAACCGGTTCCAGACCTTCATGAAGATAACCTGGCCACTGGTACTGCCCGGTATCGTCTCGGCGGCGCTGCTGTCGTTCTCGCTCAGCTTCGACGATTTCATCATCACCAACTTCAATGCCGGCCAGACGGTGACGTTCCCGATGTTCGTCTGGGGCGCCTACCAGCGGGCGCTGCCGGTGCAAATCAACGTGATCGGTACCGCGATGTTGGCGGTGTCTTTGATCCTGGTGCTGATCGGCCGGCTGATCGCCCGGTTGCGGGCCCGGTAAGCCATGCCTGCAGGGTTGCGGGCTGCACGGGCCTCGTTGGCGGATGCCGAACCATCGTGCTGGTGGCTCGACGATGTAGACGCGCCCGAGGCCTCCGAGCCGCTGACCGGGGCGCTGCGCGCCGATCTGGCGGTGGTGGGCGGCGGCTACTCCGGGCTGTGGACCGCTCTGCTGGCCAAGCAGCGCGACCCGTCCCGCGAGGTGGTGCTGCTGGAAGGACGCGCGGTCGGCTGGGCGGCATCCGGGCGCAACGGCGGATTCTGCTCCGCGTCGCTGACCCATGGCCAGGCCAACGGAATGGACTGGTACCCGCGGGACATGCCACGGCTGGAGCGGCTCGGACGGGAGAACCTGGCCGGCATCGTGCAGACCGTGGAACGCTTCGGCATCGACTGCAAGCTGGAGCGCAGCGGGGAACTGCGGGTGGCCACCCAGCCCTACCAGCTGGAGGACATCGAGGCCGACTACCTGCGAATGCTGGACTTCGGCGACGACGCCGCACTGCTGGATACCGAGGCGATCCGGGCCGAGATCGCCTCGCCCACCTACCAGGGCGCGGTGTGGAGCAGGAATTCGACCGTGCTGGTGGACCCGGCGCGACTGGCCTGGGGACTGGCCGACGCCTGCCGGTCGCTCGGGGTGCGGATCTTCGAACGGTCGCACGTCGACTCGTTGACTGACGACGGCGACGCGATGCTGCTGCAGACCGCGCATGGGTCCGTCCGGGCCGATCGCGTCGCCTTGGGCACCAACGCCTTTCCGTCGCTGCTGCGGCGGGTTCGGCCGTACATCATCCCGGTGTACGACTACGTGATGGCCACCGAGCCGCTGACGGATGACCAGCTGCGCTCGATCGGCTGGCGGCACCGGCAGGGAGTCTCCGATGCCGGCAACCAGTTCCATTACTACCGGCTCACCGACGACAACTGCATCATCTGGGGCGGCTACGACGCGATCTACCACTTCGCCGGGCGGATCGACTCGGCGCTCACCCAGCGGCCGGCAACGTTCGCCCGGCTGGCCGAGCACTTCTTCGACACCTTCCCGCAGTTGGAGGGGCTGCGATTCACCAACACCTGGGGCGGAGTGATCGACACCTGCTCACGGTTCTTCCCGTTCTTCGGCTCGGCCTACGGCGGGCGGGTGGCGCACGCGACCGGGTACACCGGGCTCGGTGTGGGCGCGACCAGGTTCGGCGCGCAGGTGATGCTGGATCTGCTGTCCGGCCAGAACACCGAGCTGACGACACTGAAGACGGTGCGCTCCAAACCGATCCCGTTCCCGCCGGAGCCGCTGCGGTCGGCGGTGGTGAACCTGACCCGATGGTCGATCGCCCGTGCAGATGCGCATCAGGGGCGCCGGAACCTGTGGCTGCGCACCCTGGACCGGTTCGGGCTGGGCTTCGACTCGTGACCGGACTGCTGCCGGCATGACACCAGAGATGAGGCTGCTTCATGACTGACCCGGGTGATGTTCGGGCCCGACTACACCCTGCTGGGCGTGCCCCGCTGCTCGCTGGAGGACCCCGGGTCGCTGCCAGCCGGCGGCGCCGTGGTGTTGGGCGCACCGTTCGACTCGGGAGTGTCCTACCGACCCGGTGCTCGCTTCGGTCCGGGCGCGATCCGGGCCGCCTGCTACCTCCCGCACGACGGATCGCGGCCGCACCTGGCGTTGCGGGTGGATCCGCTGGTGGACCTTCCGGTGCTGGATGCCGGCGACGTCACCATGCCCCCCGGCGAGATCCAGCAGTCCCTGCGGGCGCTGACGTCTGCGGTGATGACGGTGCTGGACGCCGGCGCGCTGCCGGTGGTGCTGGGCGGGGACCACACCGTCGCGATGGCCGACGTCGGCGCGCTGTCCCGGCACTACGGCGACGGCCGGATCGCGGTGATCCACTTCGACGCGCACGCAGACACCGGCGATCTGGAGTTCGGCTCGCTGTACGGGCACGGCCAGCCGTTCCGGCGGCTGATCGAGTCCGGCGCGCTGCCCGGTAATCGGCTGATCCAGGTCGGGCTGCGCGGCTACTGGCCGGAACCGGAAACGCTGGAATGGATGGCACGGCAGGGGATCCGGTCGTTCGAGATGGCAGAGATCGGCGCCCGCGGGCTGGCCGATGTGCTCACCGAGGCGCTGGCCGTGGCCGGCGGAGACTCCAACGGGGGCACCGACGGGGTGTTCCTGTCGGTGGACATCGACGTGGTGGACCCGGGCGCGGCGCCCGGCACCGGAACCCCGGAGCCGGGCGGGCTGACGGCCCGCGAGTTGCTGGATGCGGTGCGCCGGATCGGCCGGGACTCGAACCTGGTCGGCATGGAGGTCGTGGAGGTCGCACCGTCCTACGACCACGCGGATGTGACGGCGCTGCTGGCGAATCGAGTGGTGGTGGAGACGCTGTCCGGGGTGGCGCGGCGCCGGGCCGACGCCCTGGCCGGCGGGCGGTGGGACGAGACGGTGCCGGTGCTGTCCGGCCGGGCCGACGCCGCCGCCCGGTCGACGGGTGCCTCCGGCGGACGGCTCAGAGTGCTGCTGGTGGGCGCCGGAGGGGTGGGCTCGGCGATCGCCGTCACCGCCGCCCGGCGGGATTACCTGGAGGCGATGGTGGTCGCCGACTACGACCCGGAGCGGGCGGAGCGCTGCGTCCAGGCCACCGGCGACGGGCGGTTCCTGGCGGCCCAGGTCGACGCCACCGATTCTGCGGCGGTGACGGAGTTGTTGCGGCGCTACCGGTGTGATCTGTTGCTCAACGCCACCGATCCGCGCTTCGTGATGCCGCTGTTCGAGGCGGCGCTGGCCGGCGGGGCGCACTACCTGGACATGGCGATGTCGCTGTCGCAGCCGCACCCCACCGAGCCGTACGCGCTGCCCGGGGTCAAGCTCGGGGACGAGCAGTTCGCCAGGTCGGCGGACTGGGAAAGGGCCGGCCGGCTGGCGCTGGTGGGCATGGGCGTCGAGCCGGGACTGTCGGACGTGTTCGCGCGATACGCGGCGGACCACCTGTTCTCTCGCATCGACGAGATCGGGGTGCGGGACGGCGGCAACCTGGAGGTGGAGGGATACGCCTTCGCGCCGACGTTTTCCATCTGGACCACCATCGAGGAGTGCCTGAACCCGCCGGTGATCTACGAGCAAGGTCGTGGCTGGTTCACCACGGAGCCGTTCTCGGAGCCGGAGGTGTTCGACTTTCCGGACGGCATCGGCAAGGTGGAGTGCGTCAATGTCGAGCACGAGGAGGTGCTGCTGATCCCGCGCTGGGTGCCGGCCGGGCGGGTGACGTTCAAGTATGGGCTGGGCCGGGAGTTCATCGAGATGCTCAAGATGCAGCACACGCTGGGCATCGACTCCACCGAGCAGGTCCAGGTCGGGGACGTGTCGGTGTCCCCCCGGGACGTCATCGCCGCGCTGCTGCCCGACCCGGCCACGCTCGGAGACGCGATGCACGGCAAGACCTGTGCCGGGACCTGGGTGCGGGGGCTGGGGCCGGATGGTGATCCCCGTGAGGTGTACCTGTATCACGTGGTGGACAACGACGCCTCGATGCGGGAGTACGGCTCGCAGGCGGTGGTGTGGCAGACCGCGGTGTGCCCGGTGGTGGCGATGGAGCTGATTGCGAACGGGACCTGGTCCGGGGCAGGGGTGCTCGGTCCGGAGGCGTTCGATGCGCAGCCCTTCCTGGAGCTGCTCACGGAGTACGGCTCGCCCTGGGGGATTCGCGACCAGACCGCGGTCGCCCCCTGAGCCTTCTGCCGTGCACGAACTCGGTTCCTTGCATCGTTCGTGGGGGAGACGGCCGGTCAGCGCGAGCGGTCGGCGGGCCGGGTGCCCGACGTCTGGGCCAGCGCGTCGGCCGCGGGCACTCCGGCGGCGGCGCGGACCAGGGCGGGCAGGTACCTGTCCAGGGTGAGCACGTTGGCGCGCACCGCGCGGTCGATCATCGCCTCGGTCAGGTCATCCCGCCCCACGCCCAGCCCGGTGCGGAAGCGCACCTGGCCGGAGTCCACATCGAACTCCACACAGCCGACGACCAGCTCCGAGTTCACCCGCAGAACCAGATCTGCCACGCCCGAACGGGTCGGCTCGGGGATCGGCAGCGGGCACACCGAGTACACCAGCAGCTGTTCCACATCGTCGAACCACCAGGTCTGGCCGTACCATTCCCCGTTCTCGCCCCGGTAGGCCCAGTTCACCCCGGAGCCGGTCCCGACCGATTGCACCGGCCAGTCCTGGCTCGCAAAGTACTCGCGGATCCGGTCCATGCCGGATCCGCCATCGGCGGAGTCCATCAACCCAAGCCCATCAGCCGAAGTCGAGCCGGAGGTCCTCCGGCGTGCACTTGAGGACCTTGCAGACATCGTCGGCGAAGCTCGGGTCCTCCTTGATCAGCGTCGTGATGAGCGCATGGGTGACCTTGATGCCGTCCTGGACAAGCGCTGTGGCGGCCAGCATGTTGCCCACCATCATCGAACCCATGCCCTCGAACTGGCTGAGCACCTTGGCGACGGCGGCCCGTTCCTTCGCCCGCTTGGCGTCGCCACGGGAGTCGCCGCCGCCATCGTCGCCGCCCGAGTCAGGCTTCTTCTCGTCGTCGAAGGTTGCCGATGTGGGGTCGGTGAAGATGGCGAAGTGGTCGCGGCGCACCCAGTAGATGTCGCCACGGTTGCTGACCGCGACCCAATCCTTGGTCTGGTTGGGATCCTTGATATCGATCAGGGTCATGTTGGCGACCTCCTGCTCGGTCCAGGCGCCCATGGCCTTATCGGAATCCTTCGGGGGCATGAAGGTACCCCAATGGCTCAGCCCCTGCGCCAGGAAGGTCTCCCGCTCGCTGAGCTTCTTGGGAGGCTTGGCCGCATCGTAGAAGTCGTCCGCGTCGATGAACAGGATCTGGGCGCCCATCTCGATCGGCACCGCATCGTTGTCGGCGATGAACTTCTTATCGTCGATGATGATGTAGTCGGTGTCGTCGTCCAGCGTGATCGTCTGGTCGAGAGTGGCCGGGTACATCCCGTATCTCAGTTGAGCGCCCTGGTGCAGCTTGATCTTGGTCCGTTGCTGGCCGGGCGGCGGCAACTGGAACGTGTGGGTCTTGTACTCCCCCTCGACGTTCTCCTCGCCGGCCTCCCCGAAGGCCTTGGCGCGGGTCGCCAGTTTGGTCATCGCCTTGGACTCCTCCTCGGTGTCCTGGGTGGCGACGTTCTTCTTGCCCTTGACCCACTCCTTCATGATCGCCCAGTAGAGGTTGCCCGGCGTGTACGCCATACCGGGCAGCAGGCCCTTGCCCGGGTAGCTCCCGCCGGCCGCCTGGACGATCTCGCGGGCGAACGCCGTGCAGTTGTAGCCGGTCAGCACGTACGGTGGCGGGTTGTTGTACCGCTCGACGGCCATGTCCAGCGCCTTGCCGAAGTCCTTCTGCTTGACCGGGTAATGCTTGTAGGCCTTGGTCGCGTCGCCCTCGTGCGCGATATCCGGATGCCGAACCTCGCCAGGGCCGACGGCGATGGGGCCGGCGTAGCCGCCGTAGGTGTCCGCGTACTCGCCGGGCGAGTACAGCTTTTGCGGCCACATGCCGTAGGTGTAGAGCTCCTTGAGCTGCCCCCCGACATAGGCGGACAACCGGACCCAGGTGTGGCCGACATCGTGGATGCCGCCGCTGAACTTCTCGACCAGTTGTTGGATCTCGCCCTCGGTCTTGCCGTCCAGATCGCCGCGGCTCATCAAGGTCTTCTGTGCCAGCTTCTGCTCCGCGGCGCCCATGTCGCCCAGCAGCTCCCGCGGGGAGAGGACCAACTCTCTCAGCGCCGTCTTCTTCAGGTCCTTGACGTTGCGCATCCAGGCGGTGTCCTCCTGCGCGACCGCCAGCGTCACCTTCCACTCATCGGGTTCCGCCCCGAACAGCGCCGGGTTGGAGTAGTCGGGGTTCTCGCCGGGGCCGGACCCGCGGTAGCGGCGGTTGTGCTCCATCCGCTCCTCATGGGTCTTGGTGTCGATGTAGTCGTCGCCGGTCTTGGTGTCGTCCACCGGCTTTGCCTTGCCGAACAGCGACTTAGCGACCTTCTTCACCTTGCCGAAGACCCGACGGATGGTGCGCGGATCGCGCTGCCGCCGGACCGCCCCCGGCACCGGAGCCACCGGTGTCGCGCCATCGAACGTCTGGTGTCGGAGGCCGTCCACGACCGAATCGGCCACCCGGTCGGCGGCCGCCTCCGCGGGGTCGTCCGCCCGGCCGATCATCGGGGCGCCCGAGGCGCTGGACGACGCGCCGGCGGTGCCCTGGACGACGTGCGCCAACTCGTGCGCCAGCAGGTGATCGCCGGAGCCGGTGCCCGGCGCGTAGCTGCCCTGACTGAAGTAGATGTCGGCGCCGTGGGTGAAGGCGGTGGCCTGCACCGAGCGGGCAATGGAGTCGGCACCGGGGCCGGTGTGCACCCGCACCGCCGACAGGTCCGTTCCCAGCTGGCTGCCGAACCGGTCTGCGTCGGCCCGGTTCAGCGGCGCACCGCCCCCATTGCGGCGCAGCGCGTCGGCGACCTCGGGCGCTGCTTGCGTGCCGCCCAACGGATCCACCGCGCCGCTCGATCGGCGCAATGCCGATGGCACGAGCTGTCGGTCGGCGGCGCTATCCGGTGCGGTGACTGCATCCACCGGGTCCACCCGACAGCTCGATCGGAGCAGCGGATCCGGGGCGTGGGTCGAGCCGAACCGGGCCGGTGGCGCTACCGGTGCGACCGGCGCAATCGGTGCGACCGGACGCAGGCCGATCTGCTGGTCCGCCGCGGCGGACGTGTCGGGCTCGACCGGCGCTCTGCGGGCGCCGGTATCGGGCATGGGTTTGCGGGCCCCGGCCTTGAGCATGCGATCAGACCCCTTTGTGGCTCGATGCGTGACCGCACGCCCCGACCTGCGGTGATGCATACTGTACGGCCGTGCGAGGATCGGCGGCAATGGGATCTTCGGGCTACCTCACGCCCCGGTCAGCTCCGCCAGACAGTCGTCGAACATGGCGGTGTGCGCGGCCACGTCCGCTTCGGTCGTGGCCGGGCACATCAGCGCCATGTTGTGGAACGGGGTCAGCAGGATCCGCCGGTTGAGCGCGTACAGGTGCAGGAACTGCTGCAGCTCGAAATCGTCCGCGGCCGCGGCGGCCGCCCCGTCGCGCGGCTGCTGCGCCGAGAACCCGTACTCGCCACGACATCCCAGCCGGGCGACGTGCCAGGGCACGGAGTAGGTGTCGATCGCCGCTTGTACCCCGTCGGCCCAGCGGCCGCCCAACGGGATCATCCGCTCGAATGCCGCGGGGGTCAGCACCGAGCCGAGGGTGGCTGCCATGGCCGTCATGGACAGGGCGTTGCCGGCCAGTGTGCCGCCGATGCCGCCGACGTCGATGTCCTCCAGGGCCACCACCTTCTCCACCCGCGCCGCCACCTCGGCGGACAGACCAAAGGTTCCGCACGGTATCCCGCCGCCGATCGCCTTGCCGATCACCAGCAGATCCGGCGAGAGGCCGTGCGCTGCGGTGTATCCGCCGGGCCCAGCGCAGATGGTGTGCGTCTCGTCGATGATCAGCAACGCTCCGTGCCGGGTACACAGCTCACGCACGGCGTCGTGGTAGCCCGCATCGGGCAACACGATCCCGATATTGGTCAGGGCCGGCTCGATCAGCACGCATGCCACCTCGCCGGTGGCCAGCGCCGCCGCGAGCGCCTCGATGTCGTTGAACGGCACCACGATCGTGGTCTGTGCCGTGTCCACCGGAGGTCCGATGGTGGAGCGCCGATTAACCGTGCGCCCGTCGGGGCCCCTGGTGGCGAACGCCTCGTCCACCGAGCCGTGGTAGCAGAAGTCGTGCACCACGATCTTGCCGCGGCCGGTGAGCGCCCGGGCGTACCGGATCGCATGCCGGTTCGCGTCGGTGGCCGTGAGCGTGAACTGCCAGTGCGGCAACCCGAACCGTCCGGCGAGTTCGGTGGAGACGTCGATCGCCGCCGCCGACGGCAGCATGGTGGTGATGCCGTGCGGCAACGACCGCGTCACCGCCTGCACCGTGGCCGCCGGGGAGTGCCCGGCCATCGCCCCGGTATCGCCCAGGCAGAAGTCGATGTACTCATGCCCGTCGGCGTCGGTGAAGTGCGCGCCGCCAGCGTCGGTGACGAATACCGGGAAGTCGCCGGGCCACTTGGCCATCCAACTCATCGGCACCCCGTGCGGCATGTGCTCGGCCGCCCGACGGAACAGCTCCGCGGATTGTGGATGCTCGGCGGCGAAGCTCTCACGTTCCCGGCGATGAAGGCGGCGCAGCAGGTCCCGGTCGATCATGAACCGATCCTGCCAGCCAGGGCGTGCCGGCGAAACCGGGACGTGCTACAGGTACTGCCCGGTGCTCGGCCCCGGCTGCTGGCCGTCCCGGCCCGGACCGGACGGCATCCCGGGCGGCAACTGGCCGCGCCGCATCTGCTCCAGCTGCATGCGCGCCGCCATCTGCTGCGCGAACAGCGCCGTCTGCAGCCCGTGGAACACGCCCTCCAACCAGCCGACCAACTGGGCCTGCGCAATCCGCAGCTCGGCGTCCGACGGGACGCTGTCGTCGGTGAACGGCAGCGACAGCCGCTCCAGCTCGTCGCGCAGCTCCGGGGTCAGCCCCTCCTCCAGCTCCTTGATCGACTTGGCGTGGATCTCCCGCAGCCGCACCCGGCTGGCCTCGTCCAGCGGTGCCGCCCGGACCTCCTCCAGCAGCTGCTTGATCATGGTGCCGATGCGCATCACCTTGGCGGGCTCACCGACCGCGCTCTCGGTCAACTCGTCCGGCTCGGCGGCAGGCATCTGCGCCATACCCACCGGCTGGCCGTCCGGTCCCACCACCACGACCTGCCGTGGGGACTGGTCGCCCGCGTTCTGCGACGCTTCGCTCACTGGGTTGCCCTCCTCGTCGTCCGTTTCATCATGACTCACGTACCCGGGTGCGCGGCACCGTGAGCACGATCTTGCCGATCACCTCGCCTGCCTCCAGCGCCCGCTGCGCCTCGGCGGCCTCGTCCATGCCCAGCCGCAGGCCGATCACCGAGCGCACTCGCCCGGCGTCCAGCAGCGGCCACAGGCCCTCCCGCACGGACGCGACCACGTCTGCCTTGGAGCCCGGCCCGGTCGTCGGCCGGCTGCGCAGCAGGGTGCCGATCACCCCGGCCCGGCGGGCCATCAGCGCCGAGATGTCCAGCTCGGCGGCCCGGCCACCCTGCAGCCCGATGATCACCAGCCGGCCGCCGTCGGCCAGCGCGGTCACGTTGCGCTGCAGGTACTTCGCGCCGATCAGGTCCAGGATGATGTCCGCGCCACGCCCATCGGTGGTGGCCAGGATCTGCTCGACGAAGTCCTGCTCGGTGTAGTTGATCAGCACCTGCGCCCCCCACCGCCGGCAGGCGTCCAGCTTGTCCGCGGTGGAGGCGGTGACGGCGGCCCGGGCGCCCAGCGCGCCCACCACCTGGATGCCCATCGTGCCGATGCCGGAGGACCCACCGTGCAGCAACACGGTCTGCCCGGCGTGCAGCCCGGCTGTCATCACCAGGTTCGACCACACGGTGCACGTCACCTCGGGCAGCCCCGCCGCGTCCACCAGGTCGACGCCGTCCGGCACCGGCAGCAGCTGCCCCGCCGGCACCACCACCCGCTCGGCGTAGCCCCCACCCGCCAGCAGCGCACATACCCGGTCGCCGACCGCCCATCCGGCGGCCCCGTCACCGATACCGGCGACGATCCCGGAGCACTCCAGCCCGAGGATCGGCGACGCGCCCGGCGGCGGGTCGTAGCGACCCTGTCGCTGCATGATGTCGGCGCGGTTCACCCCGGCGGCCGCGACCTCGATCAGCACCTCGCCGGGGCCCGGCTCCGGATCGGGCGCATCGCCCCAACCGAGCACCTCCGGGCCGCCGGGCGCCGCCATCGTCACCGCATGCATGGCGTTCACGGTAGCGGCCGGGCCGCCGGAGCGACGACGGGGACTCAGAGCGGTGACGAGGCTTGCGGGGTCAGGCGCTCGGCCAGGAACTGCGCGAAGGTCTGGCGGCCGTCGGCGTGCTCGGGTGTCAGGTTCGCCCCGGCGGCCAGGGCGCGCATCATCCGCCCCGGCGCCGGCACCGTCACCATCCGCCGGGTGATGCCGGCCGCGTCCAGGTAGGCGCCGGCCAGTTCCGCGGCCTGCAGCACCTGCGGGCCGCCCAGGTCCGGCACCCGGCCGGCCGGGTCCCCCGCCGCCAGCTGCGCCAGCCGGTCGCCGACCTCCGCAGCGGCTACCGGCTGCAGGGACAGGCCCCGGGGCAGCAGCATGACCGGCGGGCGGGCCAGCGCCCGGGCCAGGCCCAGCGCCAGATCGTGGAACTGGGTCGCGCGCAGGATCGTCCACGGCCGGGCGGACGAGATCAGCGCCTGCTCGGCGCGGAGCTTCTGTGCGTAGTACGGCATGGGAATGTCGTCGATTCCGACGATCGAGACGTAGACCAGGTGGGTGTCCGCGCGGGCGGCCGCCGCGACGGTCCGCACGATCGGTGCGTCCCGGAAGGCGCTGGTGGCCAGCACCACCGCCGCCGCCCCGGCCAGCGCATCGGCCATCCCGGCCCCGGATCGGTAGTCCACCACCGCCCACTCGTGATCCCTCGGGCGACCGGCCGGCCTGGGGTGTCGGCTGGCGATCCGGGGGGACTGCCCGGCGGCCGCGAGCGCCCGCACCACCTCACGGCCCAGCGTGCCCGTTCCGCCCGCCACCAGCACTGTGCCCATCACGATCACCCATCTTCGGCCGCTACCCGCCGATGTCCAGGGTCCTCCATCCGGCGGGTTGCCGTCCGCTAATACCCGGAGGTGTCGGCAGCCCCAGCGGACCCGGCGGTGACGATGGCAATCCCCGAACTGGTGCCCAGCAGCACCGCGCCGGCGTCCAACAGGGACACCGCCTGATCCAGGCTGGTGATCTTTCCCGACGCCTTGACCAGTACCCCGTCCCGGGCCCGGCCCACCAGATAGCCGATGCTGCCCGGGTTGGCGACCTCGATCGCACCGCTGCTGGCGTTCTTCAGGTAGGCCGCGCCCGCGTCCATGGCCAAGTCCACCGCCCGGTCGCGCTCACCGGGGGTGAGCAGCGGCAGCTCCAGCATCACCTTCACCGGGATGCCCGCGGCCACCACGCCGGCGATGTCGGCGGCGAACTCGCGCTCCATCCCGCTTTTCAGCCAGCCGATCTGCACCCCGATGTCGATCTGGTCGGCGCCCGCCTCGGCGATGGCACGGGCCTCGGCGGCCTTGCCGGCGGAGGTCATCACCCCGACGGTGGGGAAGTCCAGCGCCGACGCAACCTGGACGCCGGTGCCGCGCAATACCTGCACGGCGAGCGGCACCCAGCTGGCGGGCACCATCGCTGCGTTGAAGCTGTACCGGGCGGCCTCCTCGCAGTGCGCGACCAGCTCGTCGCGGGTCAGTCCGGCGGAGATCCGGGTGTGCTGGATGTATGGGGCCAGCGAGGTGGGGTCGGTTACGGAATACATCAGCGGGTCCTTTCCCAAAGCGGAGAGAATCTGAGATTCTGCCGCTAGATTCGCCCGAGCCCGGCGCGACCTGCGGAAACGCTGGCGGGGTCGGAATCTGGCGGCAGATTTTCAGACAACAGCGCGGCGAGGTCCTCCGCGGTGCCCAGGCCGGGAATCACCTCGGGCCGGCTGACGGCGAATGCACCGGCCGCCACGGCATATCGGGCGGCGGCGAGGGGGCCCTCGCCGCGGCACAGCGCGACCGCCAGCGCGGCGTTGAACGCATCGCCGGCGCCGGTGGTATCCACGATGGCGGGCGGTGCCACCGGCTGGATGGCGGTGCGCCCGGTGGCCGGGTCGTCCACGAACGCCCCGTCGCCGCCGGCGGTCAGCACGACCGTCGCGGCGAACCGCTCGCGCAGCCGGTCCAGGATCTCCTCGACACCGGCCCGGTCGCCGGCGCCGGCCAGCAGTCGGGCCTCTCCCAGGTTCGGCGTGAGGTAGTCGACCAGGCCGCGCGCGTCGGCGGGCAGATCGCGGGCCGGCGCCGGGTTCAGCAGCGTCCGGGTCCCCCGCTCGCGGGCGGTGCGCAGCGCGGCCACCACGGTGTCGGCCGGGATCTCGTTGCACACCATCAGTAGGTCGGATGCCGCGATGGCGTCGCCGAATCCGGCGACGTGCCGTGGGGTCAGATGGTCGAGCGCGCCGGGGGCGATCACGATTCGGTTCTCCCCGTCCGACTCGACCAGGATGACCCCGACCATGGTCGCGGCATCGGCGGTGATCACGCTCCCCGCGTCCACTCCTTCGGCCTGCCACAACCGGCGGGCGGCGGCCCCGAACTCGTCGTCACCGATCGCCGTGAGCAGCTGCACCCGCGCGCCCAGCCGAGCCGCACCGATCGCCTGGTTGGAACCCTTGCCGCCGGGACCGGCGGAGAACCGGGCGCCGCCGAGCGTCTCGCCGCGCCCCGGGACCCGGTCCAGCCACATCGTCATGCCGGTGCCGTAGCTACCGACCACCGCGATCCGGGGAGTCGTGATCGGACGGCGGCCATGTCCCGGGGGGTGGGCGGCGCGCATGGGATCAAGATAACCGGAAATCGGACCCCGCTCGGTCCGGGCGGCCCCGGGGACGCCGCTCGGTGCGCCGGCCCTCGGTACGCTGGCTGCTTCCGGACAACCGGACCATGCGACCCCCGGCTGGAGATTCCCGTGGCCATCCCCCTCGTCATCGACACCGACACCGCGCAGGACGACTGCGTGGCGCTGCTGGTGGGTCTGCTGGATCCCGCCGCCGACCTCACGGCGGTGACGATGGTCGCCGGCAACGTCGGCTTCGACCAGCAAGTGCGCAACGCCTTCCTGACCATGTCGGTGGCGGGCCGGCTGGGCTCCGTTCCGGTGTACCTGGGCAGCCGGCAGCCGCTGGTGCGCCCGTGGGTCAGCGCCGAGAACGTGCACGGCGACGGGGTCGGCGGCCTGTCGATCGATACCGTCGGCCTGGAACCGGAACGCGAGCATGCCGTGGACGCGCTGATCCGGCTGGCCGCCGAGAACCCGGGCGAGCTGTGTGTGGTCGCGATCGGGCCACTGACCAATATCGCGTTGGCGGCCGCGAAGGATCGCGACTTCGTGCGGAACGTCAAGGCGCTGTACATCATGGGCGGGTCCAACAATGGCCGGGGCAATATCACCGCCGCCGCCGAGTTCAACTTCTATGTCGACCCGGAGGCGGCGAAGGCGGTGCTGGCCGCGGGGTTCGACACGGTGATCGTGCCGTGGGACCGGCTGACGCTGCGGGATGCCGTGTTCGGGCAGGATCGGTTGGACGAGATCGCCGCGGTGGGCACCCCGCTGGCCGACTTCTTCACCCAGATCGTGGCCACCACCCTGGATTTCGATCGTCGGGTGGGCATCGACGGTTCCACGCACCCCGACTCGCTGACCGTCAGCGTGCTGCTGCATCCGGAGTTGATCGCGGCGAGCGCCCCGTACCACGTGGACGTCGAGGCCGGCTCGGAGCTGACCCGCGGCTACTCGGCGATGTCCTGGGGGGTGCACGGCCTGGAGCCCAACGCGACCGTGATCGAGGCGGTCGACTCGGAGGCGTTCTTCGCGCACATCAGGGCGACGTTGTCCACCCGGACCGAGCCCTCCCGACCGGTACGCCAACCTCGTAGCGTTATGTAACATTGCACTGGCGCCCGAAACGGGGCACGACGGGAGGCGCGGTGGCACGGGTCGTGGTGATCGGCGCCGGCATCGTCGGCGCGGCCTGCGGCTACTTCCTGGCCCGCGACGGCCACCACGTCACCGTCGTGGACCGCGGCACGATCGGCGGCGGCACCACCGGTCGGGGTGAGGGCAACATCCTGGTCTCCGACAAGCCGCCCGGCCCTGAGCTGGAGCTGGCCCGGTGGTCCGGCGCGCTGTGGCATGCCCTGGGCGCGGATCCCGGATCCGGCGTGAGCACCGATGATCTGGAGTGGCAGCCTAAGGGCGGGCTGGTGGTCGCGACCGGGGCCGAGGCGCTGGCCGGCCTGATGGCGTTCGCCGAGCGTCAGGCATCCGCCGGGGTGGAGTGTGCGCCGGTGGGCGGCGACGACCTTGCCGGGTACGAACCGCATCTGGTTCCCGGGCTGCCCGGCGGGGTGTTCTACCCGGCCGACCAGCAGGTGCAGCCGGTGCGGGCGGCTGCGGCATTGCTGCGGGCTGCCCGGGCCTTCGGCGCGACGGTGCGGTGCGACGTCGAGGTGACCGGGGTCCGGGTCGACTCCGGTGGCGCGGTGCGGGCAGTGCGGTATCGAAGCGGTGACGGGGTACGGGAGATCCCGGCCGAGGTGGTGATCAACGCCGCGGGCACCTGGGGCGGTGAGGTGTCCACCCGGCTCGGTGCCCCCATCCCGGTGCTGCCCCGCAGAGGCTTCATCCTGGTGACCGAGCCGCTGCCGCAGGTGGTACGGCACAAGGTGTACACCGCGGACTACGTCGCGAACGTCGCCTCCGGCGATGCCGGCCTGGAGACCTCGGTGGTGGTGGAGGGCACCCAGGGCGGCACCGTGCTGATCGGCGCCAGCCGGGAACGGGTCGGATTCGACCATGCGGTGCGCTATCAGGTGGTCAGGCTGCTGGCGGCGCAAGCGGTCCGGCTGTTCCCGATGCTGGCGGGGGTGTCGCTGATGCGGGTCTATCGCGGCTTTCGGCCGTACTGCCCGGACCACCTGCCGGTGATCGGGCCGGACCCGCGGGTGCCCGGGGTGTGGCACGCGTGTGGGCACGAGGGCGCCGGGATCGGGCTGGCCCCGGCGACCGGGGCGCTGATCGCGGACCTGCTGGCCGGTCGCGCGACCCGGGTGACACCGGAACCGTTCTCGCCCGCCCGGTTCGGCGACCCATCCGCTCCGACCCCGCGAGTGCCCGGCGCCCCTCGGGATGCCGGCACCGTCGCGTGGGGGGCATCGGCATGAGCAGCTTCACCTTCGACGGGACACCGGTCGAGTTCCGCCCGGGGCAGAGCATCGGCGCGGCCCTGATTGCGGCCGGGATCCGGTCCTGGCGCACGACCCGGATCGCGGGCCGGCCGCGCGGTGTCTTCTGCGGCATCGGTATCTGCTTCGACTGCCTGGTCCGAGTGGACGGGTCACCCAACCAGCGGGCCTGCCGAGTGATCGCGGACGAGGCCATGACGGTCACCAGTCAGGAGGGCACCGGCCATGGCGACCTTGCCGTGTGAACCGGACGCATCTGGACTGGGCCTGCGTGGACCGGCGCTGGGTGGACCGGCGCTGGGTAGACCGGCGCTGGGTGGACCGGAGGCGTCGGGCTCGGTGCCGTCGGCGATGGCCGTGGGCGGGGTGCACGCCGAGGGCATCGTCACCGATGTCGCCGTCGTCGGCGCCGGGCCGGCCGGGCTGGCGGCCGCGGTCGCCGCCGCCGCGGCGGGTGCCGCCGTGGTGTTGATCGACTCCGAGCCTGTGGTGGGCGGCCAGTTCTGGCGCCACCCGGCCCCCGCGCCGGTTTCCGGAATCGGCCCGCTGCGCGAGGCCGAGGTTGCCGGCGTGCACCACAATCTGCGGCGCTACCGCAGCCTGCGCCGCCGGCTGGCCGGCCACGTCGCCGCCGGAACGGTGACGCACCTGGCGGGGCACGAGGTCTGGGCACTGGAACCGCTGCCCACCGGCGGGGCCGGGTGCGATGCCCGGGGTGATGCCGAGGAAGCACCCGAGCCGCGGTTCGCGGTGTACGCCACCGCCGGAGCGCCGGGTGCGCGCCGCGAGACCACCGTGCACGCCCGCAGTCTGGTGCTCGCAACCGGCGCCTACGACCTGCAGCTGCCGTTCCCCGGGTGGGACCTGCCCGGCGTGATGACCGCCGGTGGCGTCCAATCCCTGCTCAAGGGGCATGCGGTGCTGGCCGGCCGGCGTGTGGTGGTGGCCGGCACCGGCCCGTTCCTGCTGTCGGTGGCCTCCGGGCTGCTGCGCAGCGGCGCCACCGTGCCCGGCGTGTTCGAGGCCGCGCGACCCACCCGGTGGCTGCGCGAGGTGCGGGCCGTGGGGGCCGCGGCCGGCAAGCTCGCCGAGGGGCTGGGCTACGCCAGGGACCTGGCTTTGCACCGGGTGCGCTATCGCACCGGCTGGACGGTGCTGCGCGCCTCCGGCGAGGACCGGCTGCAGACCGTCACGGTGGTGCCGCTGGATTCCGCCGGACATCCCGTCACCGCTGGGTCCAGGAGCATCGCCGCCGACGTGCTGGCGGTTGGCTGGGGGTTCGTGCCGCAGCTGGAGCTGCCGGTCGCGCTGGGGTGCGGAACCACGCAGGACCCGCACGGGCTGCCGGTGGTCGTCGTCGATTCCGAGCAACGGTCCAGCGTGCCGGGGGTGTTCGCCGCCGGAGAGATCTGCGGGGTGGGCGGTGCTGCGATGGCCGTCGTGGAGGGCGAGATCGCCGGAACCACTGCGGCCGAGGAGTTGACCACCCGCACCGGCGCGGACCGCTTGGCCGAGCGGGCGATCGACCCCCGACGGGTGCACCTGCTGCATCGCCGGGACGCGTGGCGCGCGTTCGCCGGCGCACTGGCCCGAGCCTATCCGGTGCCGGCCGGCTGGATCGATCGGCTCGACGGCGACACCCTGGTATGCCGTTGCGAGGAGGTCACGGCCGGGGCCATCCGTGCGGTAGCGATCCGGGACGGTGCCGCAGATGCGCGCAGCGCCAAGCTGCTGGCGCGGCCGGGCATGGGCTGGTGCCAGGGCCGGGTGTGCGGCTACGCCACCGAGTGTCTGGCCGCACGGACCGCCGGGACGACGCCGCGCCACCCGCCGACCGAACGCCCGATTGCAGCGCCGGTGCCGCTGGGGCTCATCGGTGCCGAGTGTTGATGCCCCGAGGAACGGGAGGACTTCCGGCGGCGATCAGTAAGGTGTAATATTGTACTGATCGGAGCCATCGTTAGCACCGTCGAGCGCGAGGAACAGCCCATGGCAGACACACCAGCGACCAGCTCGGACCACGGTCCGGCGACCGACAAACCATGGCGCGGCGTCATCGTCGCTACCGCGCTCCCGTTCAACGACGACCTTTCGGTCGATTACGACGGCTACGCCGAACACGTCGCCTGGCTGGCCTCGCAGGGCGTCGACGGCGTCGCCCCGAACGGCTCTCTGGGCGAGTACCAGACGCTGACCCCCGACGAGCGGGCCAGGGTGGTCGAGACCGCCGTGCAGGCCTCGCCCGCGGGCTTCGTGGTGATGCCCGGCACCGGCGCCTACGGCGCGATGGAGGCCCGGCGCTGCGCCGAGCAGGCCGCCGAGGCCGGAGCGAAGGCGGTGATGGCGTTGCCGCCCAACACCTATCCCGCCGACGAGCGCGGCCTGATCGAGCACTACCGGGAGATCGCCAAGGCCGGGCTGCCGGTCTCGGCCTACAACAACCCGATCGACACCAAGGTGGACCTCACCCCGCCGCTGCTGGCGACGCTCTCCGACGAGGGCCTGATCGTGGCCGTCAAGGAGTTCTCCGGGGACGTCCGGCGGATCTACGAGATCGTCGAGCTGGCACCCGCTCTGGACCCGATGATCGGCACCGACGACACCGTGCTGGAGGTGGCGCTGGCCGGTGGCAAGGGCTGGATCGCCGGATACGCCAACGCCTTCCCCGTCGCGTCGATGCAGCTGTACCGGGCGTGCATGGCCGGCGACCTGGCCACCGCGCTGCCGCTGTACCGGTTGATGCATCCGCTGTTGCGCTGGGACTCCAAGACGGGCTTCATCCAGGCGATCAAGCTGTCCATGGAGATGATCGGTCACCGGGGCGGCCGGTGCCGCCCGCCGCGCCAGCCGCTGTTGCCCAAGGAGGAGGCCGCGGTGCGCAAGGCCACCGAGGCCGCGCTGGCCGCCGGGCTAACCTGAGCCGAACCTGACCGGACGCTGAGAGCGGGGCGAACCGATGCGATCGAGCAGGGTGCTGCACGCCGTCGACTCGCACACCGAAGGCATGCCCACCCGGGTGATTACCGGCGGCGTTGGCACGCTGCCCGGCGCCAGCATGGCCGAGCGGCGCAGCTGGTTCCTGGCGAACTCCGACGAGCTGCGCACCTTGCTGATGTACGAGCCGCGCGGCCATGCCTCCATGTCCGGCGCGATCCTGCAGCCGTCCACCCGGCCGGATGCCGACTACGGCGTGCTGTACATCGAGGTGTCCGGTTGCCTGCCGATGTGCGGACACGGAACCATCGGGGTGGCAACGGTTCTGGTGGAGACCGGGATGGTGACGGTGACGGAGCCGGTGACAACGATCCGGCTGGACACCCCCGCCGGGCTGGTGGTTGCCGACGTCGCCGTCACCGATGGGCACGCCGAGTCGGTGACCATCCGCAACGTGCCCTCCTTCTCCGTGTCGCTGGACGCGACGGTGCCGGTGCCCGGCCTGGGCGAGGTGCGATACGACCTGGCCTACGGCGGAAACTTCTACGCCATGGTGGAACTCGCCGAGATTGGCCTGCCGTTCGACCGGGCGGCGAAGAACGAGTTGCTGGCCGCCGGGTTGGCGATCATGACGGCCATCAATGAGTCGGCCGAGCCGGTGCACCCGGCGGACGCCACCATCCGCGGCTGCCACCACGTCGCGCTGATTGCGCCCGGTTCGGATGCGAAGCGCTCCCGGCATGCCATGGCCATCCACCCGGGCTGGTTCGACCGGTCCCCGTGCGGCACCGGCACCAGCGCCCGGATGGCGCAACTGCACGCGCGCGGCCATCTGGCGCTGGATACCGACTTCGTCAACGAGTCGTTCATCGGCACGCACTTCGTGGGCCGGCTGATCGGAACGGACACGGTGGGGCCGTACCCGGCGGTGCTGCCCAGCATCACCGGGCGGGCCTGGGTCACCGGCACCGCGCAGTACCTGCTGGATCCCACCGACCCGTTCCCTGCCGGATTTCTTCTGTGAGCGACGCCGGAGCGGGCGTGGCCCGTCGCCACGGAGTGGCAGGGCCCGGCTGCGGAGCGTGGAGCGAACGATTGGGCACTGTGAGCGACGCCGGAGCGGGCGTGGCCCGTCGCCACGGAGTGGCAGGGTCCGGCTGCGGAGCGTGGAGCGAGCGATTGGGCACCGTGAGCGACGCCGGAGCGGGCGTGGCCCGTCGCCACGGAGTGGCAGGGCCTGGCTGCGGAGCGTGGAGCGAGCGATTGGGCACTGTGAGCGACGCCGGAGCGGGTGGCGTCCGTCGCGACGCAGTCGCAGGGCGCCGGAGCGGTCGCACGGCGCGCTAGCACTGCCGGTAGCGTGGGCCAGCTACCGGTGACATTCGGACGCGTCCGCCACTCGTGAGGAGAGAGTTGATGATCGAGAGCCGTTCCCCGCAGCGCCCCGACGACGTGGTCGTTGCCGTGCCGGAGGCCAGCCCCGAGCAGGTGGCCCGGTCCGCCGAGACGGCCCGCACGGCGCAGGTCGAGTGGGCGAGCGCCGCGGCGCTTCGATCGGCCGCGTTGACCGCCTCCGCGCAGGCCATCGCCGCCGCCGCCGAGGAACTGACCGACCTGATGGTCCGGGAGGTGGGCAAGCCGTTGGGTGAGGCCCGCGGTGAGGTGGCGCGGTCGGTGGCGATCTTGCGCTACTACGCGCAGCAGGTCTTCGACCCGATCGGCGCCCTGCATGCCCCCTCCGGTGCGGGACTGCTGTATTCGGTGCGCCGGCCGCGGGGCATCGCCGGGCTGATCACCCCATGGAACTTCCCGCTGGCCATCCCGTTGTGGAAGGCCGCGCCGGCGCTGGCCTATGGCAATGCGGTGCTGCTCAAGCCGGCCCCGGAGGCGACCGCGTGCGCGCTGCGGCTGGCCGAGATCCTCGCGCCGCACCTGCCGGCGGGATTGCTGCACGTGCTGCCCGGCGACGCCGCGACCGGGCAGGCCGTGGTCGACGCCGCCGACGTCGTCTCGTTCACCGGATCGGTGGTCGCGGGTCGCGCGGTCTCGGCGGCCGCCACCGCCCGCGGCGTCGCGGTGCAGGCCGAGATGGGTGGCCAGAACCCGGCGATCGTGCTGCCCGACGCCGATGTCGAATCGGCCGCGGCCCAGATCGCCTCGGCAATAGCGGGTTTCGCCGGGCAGAAGTGCACCGCCACCAAGCGAGTGATCGTGGTAGGCGACCCGGCGCCGTTCCGGGATGCGCTGGTGGCGGCGATCGAGGCGCACCGCATCGGCGACCCCGCGCAGGACGGCGTGACGGTTGGCCCGGTGATCGACGGCGCCGCCCGGGACCGCGTCACCGCCGCAGCCGCGTCCGCCGCGGACGCGGGCGGCCGCATCCTGGCCGGTGGGAAAGCCATGGACGGTGACGGCTTCTTCGTACACCCCACGCTCGTCGAGAACGCCCCCATCGACCACCTGCTGGCCTGCGACGAGGTGTTCGGCCCGATCGCGCTGCTGCGCGGCGCCGAGTCCGCCGAGCAGGCGCTGGCGATCGCCAACGGTGTGCGATACGGGCTGGCGGCCGCGGTCTACACCTCGAACCTCCCGGCGGCACTGGATCTGTCGGGTCGGATGGAGGCCGGGCTGGTCAAGGTCAACGCCCCGACCACGGGAGTGGACTTCTACCTGCCGTTCGGCGGAGAGAAGGACTCCAGCCTGGGCCCGCGCGAGCAGGGCAAGGCCGCACAGGACATTTACACCTCCACCCATACGGTGGCGGTCGCGCCGTAGGCCCGCATCGAGCCGGGTCCGGTCACGATTAGGCAACGACCCCGCTCCGAACCGGTCCGCTTCGACTCACCAGGAGTACAACGTCACACATCACAATGGCGGGGTCCGCTCCGCAGAAGGCGAGGCAGGAATGGGCTGGGCGTGCTCTACGCCTCGCTACCGCGGATGGCGTTGCTGCACGCCGATGGCCGGCTGGACGCGGGACGGGTGTTCACCCACGAGTCGATCATCGGCACCCGATTCACCGCGACGGTGCCCGCCGTGGCCAGGGCAGCCGGCCGCGATGCGGTGATCACCGAGATCACCGGGCGGGCGTTCCGCACCGGTGAACACCGGTTCAGCGTGGACCCGCGAGACGAGCTCGGGACGGGATTTGCATTGCGGTGACGGGTATCCCAGATCCAGACCGGTACCGGACCGATACGGCGGTGCCGTACTTGAACCCCGCGGCCGTGCAGGCCGTGCCGTTTGCCGACGTCGCCGACGCGGTGGTCGCGGCACTGGCCGACGGGCTGGATCCCGCCGCGGATCCGGCCCGCGCCGTGCTGCCCGTCGCGGCCGGGCAGCTGCTGTTGATGCCCAGTCAGACCGCCGGTCACGTCGGGGTCAAGATCGTCGGGGTGGCGCCGGACAACCCGGCCCGCGGCCTGCCCCGGATCCAGGGCAGCTACCTGTTGCTGGACGCGCTCACACTGCGCCCGGTCGCGATCATCGACGGGGCCGCCCTGACGACGCTGCGCACGCCGGCGCTGTCCCTGGCAGCAACCCGGCTGCTCGCTCCCGAACGGACCAGGCGGCTGGTGATCTTCGGTGCCGGGCCGCAGGCCGCCGGACACCTGCGCGCCCTGCACGGTGTGCTCACCCCGGACTCCGTCACCGTCCTGTCCCACAGCGCCGAGCGTGCGGCCGCGCTCGCCGGAGCGGCCCGGCGGGATCTGGGTGTTGCCGCCCGGGCGGCGACTGCCGGGGGCATTGCGGCCGAGATCGCCGCCGCCGACGTGATCGTGTGTGCCACCACCGCGGTGCGACCACTGTTCGCCGCCGACGATGTCCGGCCCGGCGCGCTGGTGATTGCCGTCGGCTCGCACGAACCGGACGTGCTGGAGCTGCCGCCGCCGCTGCTCGCCGGCGCCCAGGTGGTGGTGGAGGACCCGGCCACCGCGGCGCGGGAGGCTGGCGAGGTGGTGACGGCGATTCGCGAGGGCCTGCTCGACCCATCGGCGCTGGTCGGCCTGGCCGACCTCGTCACCGGCCGTGCCGCCGCCGACCCCGATCGGACCCGGGTGTTCAAGAGCGTGGGGATGGGTTGGGAAGATCTGGTGGTGGCGACCCGAGTGTTCGCCCACTACACGAGGGGGGTCGACGGCGATGGGTAAGGCAGCCGTACCCCCGGACGACGCCGCTACCGAGTTCGTGGTGCCGCACTTCGGGTCCCGAGCCAGCCTGCGTCAGCAGGTCACCGAGGTGCTGCGTGGCGCCGTGATCACCGGCGTGATGCGGCCCGGCGCCCTGTACTCGGCGCCGGCGCTGGCCGAACGGTTCGGGGTGTCCGCCACCCCGGTGCGCGAGGCGATGCTCGACCTGGTCAAGGAGGGCCTGATCGAGGCGGTGCGCAACAAGGGATTTCGCGTCACCGATCTCACCGATGCGCAGTTGGACGACATCACCGCCGTCCGCATGCTCATCGAGGTGCCCACCGTCGCCGCCATCGCCGAGAAGTACACCCCGGCATGGGATTCGACGATCGACGAGCTGCGCACCGTGGCGCGGGAGATCGTCGAGCACGCCGACTGCGGGGACCTGATCGCCTATGTGGAGGCCGACCGTCGATTCCACCTCGGCCTGCTGACGCTGGCCGGCAACGCGCAACTGGTCGCGGTGGTCGGCGACCTGCGCTCCCGCAGCCGGCTGTACGGCCTGGAGCAGCTGGCGGCGCACGGGCAGCTCGGCCGGTCGGCGGTCGAGCACGAGCAGCTGCTCGACCTGGTGCGGGCCGGCGACGCCGTGCATGCCGGGGCATTGATGCGCCGGCACATTGCGCACGTCCGCGGGCTGTGGGCGGGGCGCCCGGATCAGGACGGATAACGAGCTGCTGGAAATCGCCGTCCAGGTCGGACCAAGATCCACTCGACCTGGGCGAACGCCGAGCTGCCCGAATCCAGACGGCGAAAAACAGCAGACCTCGCGCGCACCCGTCAGCCGAGGTCGCTCGCCGAGAACGTGTCGCACCTGCCCGGGTCGCCGGTGCGGTAGCCGGTGGTGAACCAGCGCTGCCGCTGGTGTGCGGTGCCGTGTGTGTAGGTGCTCGGATCGGGGTTGCGTCCGCCCAGGTGCGCCTGGATCCAGTCGTCACCGATCTTGCCGGCGGTCGCCACGGCATTGGCGATGTCGGTGTCGCTGATGTCCGTGATGAGCGTCTGCCCGTCGTCTCCCGCGACCGTGCTGGCGTGCTTCGCCCAGACCCCCGCATAGCAGTCGGCCTGCAGCTCCAGCCGCACCGAGTCGGATCCGGCTCCGGCGGCGGTGCCGACGTGGTCGGTGGTGCCCAGCAGGTCCTGGACGTGGTGCCCGTATTCGTGGGCGATCACGTAGGCCTGGGTGAAGACCGAGTTGTCGGCTCCGAACTCGGTCTTCAGGTCGTTCCAGAATGTCAGGTCGACGTAGACCGTCGCGTCGGTCGGGCAGTAGAACGGACCCATCTGCGCGGTGCCCTGGCCGCAGCCGGTCGGGGTCGATCCGGAGTAGAACACCGTCGGGGCATCCCGGTAGCGGGTGTCGGCGCCCGCCATCTCGTCGGTCCAGAACGCTTGCACCGAGTTGACGATCGCCACCACCGCACAGTCGTCCTTGGCGTCGGCATCCGCGCCGGTGTGGCATTCCTGCTCCAGGTCGGCGTTGTTCGCCGAGCCCGAGGAACCGCCACCGGACAGCTCCCCCAGCAGCCCGCCGGGCAACCCCGAGCCGCCGCCGGAGCCGCCGCCAGAGAACACCAGGTACAGCACCACCGCGATGACGCCGACGATCCCGATACCGCCACCCGCCGCGCCGGCCCTGCCGATGCGGATGCCACCCAACCCGCCGGTGCCGGAGCCCCGCCGGTCTCGCACCTGCGAGGTGTCCAGCCGGGCGTTGCGATTGAACCTCATGGCCCCTCCCGCGTCGTGCGCTGAGAATGCTGAGGATACGGCCCGATCTGCGTGCTGTTCCGCGATCCGCGTGCTCGATTGCGTACGCGGACCGCAGATCGACACGCGGACCGCAGGTCGTCGCGCGGATCGCACCCTTGGCCCGAGCACGGCCATCGGGTGCGACCGGGTTCACACTGAGCAATTTTGCGCATTGGGCAATTAGCGCGTAGCGTCGGTGACGTGAACGTCGAGACGAGCCTCCCTGCGGCCGCCGAGCCCGACACCGGCCTGCGGGAGCGCAAGAAGGACGCCACCCGCCGGGCGCTGGCCGAGCGGGCGTTCGAGTTGGCCCACCAGCGTGGCTACCACGCCTTCACCATCTCCGACCTGGTCGCCGATGTGGGTGTCTCCCGCCGCACCTTCTCCAATTACTTCACCGGCAAGGCCGAGGCCATCGCCGCCGTCACCGACGGGTGGCTGGACGACGTGCTGACCGCGATTCGCCACGCTCCCGCCGACGCCAGTCTGTCCGACGTGCTGCAGACCGCGCTGATCGCCGTCGCCCGGCAAGGCACCGCCCGCTGGGGAGCCCTGCAGCCGATGGTGGAGGCGCAGCCCGACCTGGCCGCCCAGATGCTGGCCGGCGACGAGGCCGTCACCGAGCTGGTCGCCGAGGAGGTGGCCGCCCGATCCGGCCTGCCGACCGACGACATTCGGATCCGGCTGCTGGCCGCGTTCGCCGTCACCGCCGGTCGAGAGGTGTTGGGCCGTTGGGCATCCTGTGGCCGCTCCGAGGGTCCGGCCGCCGACGAGGCCACGCTCGCCGCGCTGTTGGAATCCGCGTTCTCCATCATCGACGTCACCCGGCTGACCGCACCCGCGCCGAACTAGCCCCACACGTCCCGACGCCCGGCGACCCGCCCGCCGCCGGCCGACCCACCACGACCACGAGAAGGTTTCCATGGCACGCCTGCTGTATCGCATCGGCCGCTTTGCCGCCCGCCGCCGCTGGGCGGTGCTGGCCGTCTGGTTGGTCGCCCTGCTGGGCCTCGGCGGGGCCGCGCTGGGCCTGTCCGGCACCATGACCGACTCCTTCTCCATCCCCGGCACCCCCGCGCAGCGGGCCATGGACCAGTTGGCCGCCAAGATGCCCGCTGCGGGCGGGGCTACCGGGCGCATCGTGTTCGCCGCGCCGCAGGGCCACTCCGTTGCCGAACCCGCCTACCAGCAGGCGATCTCGCACATGCTGGCGAAAACCTCCGAGCTGCCGTCGGTGGTCGGCGTTGTCGATCCGGCCGCCGCCAAGGCGATCTCTCCGGATGGCCGGGTCGCGCTGGCCCAGGTCACCTTCGCCGGCCAGATCACCGAGATACCCGAGACCACTCAGGATCGGATCGCCGACCTGGCCGGCAGCTACGCCGTGGACGGCCTGACGATCGACCTGTCCGGTGCCGCGGTGAAGCAGGTGCCGTCGATCGGCTCCACCGAGGGCCTCGGGGTGATCGTCGCCCTGGTGGTGCTGCTGGTTACCTTCGGGTCCGTGGTCGCCGCGGGGCTGCCCTTGCTGACCGCACTGATCGGCGTCGGGGTTGGCATGGCCGGGATCCTCACGGTCTCCGGCTTCGTGCAGATGTCCTCCACCGCACCGATCCTCGCGCTGATGCTGGGCCTGGCGGTGGGTATCGACTACGCGCTGTTCATCGTCAGCAGGCACCGCCGGCAGTTGCTGGAGGGGATGCAGGTCGAGGAGTCCATCGGACGGGCGGTCGGCACCGCCGGGTCGGCCGTGCTGTTCGCCGGGCTCACCGTGGTGATCGCGCTGGCGGCGCTGTCCGTGGTGGGTATCCCGTTCCTGACCATCATGGGCATCGCCGCCGCGGCGACCGTGGTGATGGCGGTGCTGATCGCCATCACGCTGGTGCCCGCGCTGCTGGGCTTTGCCGGCCGTAAAGTGTTGCGCCGCAAGGATCGCACCACCTCGCCGGTTGCCGATACCGCCGGGCGGGAGAACCGGTGGAGCCAGCTGGTCACCCGCCGCCCGGTCGCCATGCTGGTGGTCGGCGTGCTGGCGCTGGGTGTGCTGGCCGTGCCAGCGTTCTCGCTGCGGCTGGGCCTGCCCGACGACGGCACCGCGGCCCCGGACACCACCCAGCGGCAGGCCTACGACGTCATCGCGCAGTCCTTCGGGCCGGGGGCCAACGGCCCGCTGATCGTCACCGTCGCAGCGGAGAGACCCGCCGGGCTGCAGGCGGCCATGGCCGCTACCGTGCAGCGGATCTCGCGGCTGGACGGCGTCGCACTCGCGGTGCCGGCCGGCGCCAGCACCGACGGCAGTCTGGGGATGATTCAAGTCGTGCCCACCACCGGGCCGGGCGACGAGGCCACCGAGCAGCTGGTGCACACGATCCGGGATGCAGCCGTGGCGCTGGGCGATGTGACCGGCGCCGAGATCGCCGTCACCGGCCAGACCGCGCTGCAGATCGACGTCTCGGAGAAGCTCTTCGATGCGCTACCGGTCTACCTGGCCATCGTGATCGGCCTGGCGCTGATCCTGTTGCTGGTGGTGTTCCGCTCGCTGCTGGTGCCGCTCAAGGCCGCGATTGGGTTCCTGCTGAGCGTGGCCGTCAGCTTCGGGCTGGTGGTCGCCGTCTACCAGTGGGGCTGGCTGGGCGGCCTGTTCGGCGTCGATACGCCTGCGCCGGTCATCAGCTTCCTGCCGATCCTGCTGATCGGGGTGCTGTTCGGGCTGGCGATGGACTACGAGGTATTCCTGGTCTCCGGGATGCGCGAGGCGTGGGCGCACCGGGGCTCGGTGACGGGGGATGCGACAGCGTCAGTACGCCACGGGTTCTCGGCCGGATCCCGAGTGGTGACGGCGGCGGCGATTATCATGGCGAGCGTATTCTGTGGCTTCATCATGGCGCCGGACACCATCATTGCCTCGATCGGCTTCGCGCTCGGCATGGGCGTGCTGGTGGACGCTTTCGTGGTGCGGATGACGCTGGTGCCTGCGGTGATGACGCTGCTGGGCAGACGCGCCTGGTACCTACCGCGCTGGCTGGATCGCATTCTGCCCAACGTGGACATCGAGGGCGCCGCGCTACAGCCCCCGGCACAGCCGGAGCGGGAGCTGGCCGGGGTCTGATGCTGCTAGCCTGACCACTTGGAGGCGTGTCCGAGTGGCCGAAGGAAGCCGCCTTGAAAGCGGCCAGGTGTAAC
>ERZ778018.316-NODE-316-length-83113-cov-10.597414_pt1 | contig 83113 bp, 72 predicted proteins | sample MGYA00375748_ERZ778018 | MGnify/ENA primary metagenome ERZ778018 (study PRJEB29350, sample SAMN05509839) | bioreactor metagenome | biome: bioreactor; material: wastewater | place: South Africa: University of Cape Town | collected 2014-04-22 ... | reverse complement strand
ACCGAAGCGAACGGCCGTGCCCGCCATGACCCTCACGCCGCCATCGACGCTTGCAGCGAGGATGCTCTCATGAGCATCGCGCCGGATGCCGTCAGCCCGCATTTCGCGGTGCGCCCGGACTGGCTCGCGTTGCGCGACGAGCCGGTTCTCGCGCCGGAATTACCGATCGTCGATGCCCATCATCATCTGTGGGATCGCCCGGAAAGCCGCTATTTCCTGTTCGACTTTCTCGATGACGTGAAGGACAGCGGGCACGACATCCGCGCCACGGTTTTCATGGAATGCGGCGCCATGTACCGCAAGACCGGGCCGAGCGACCTGCGCGAACTCGGCGAAACCGAGTTCGCCAACGGCGCGGCGGCGATCAGCGCCAGCGGCGCCTATGGCAGCGCCAGAGTCTGTGACGGCATCGTCGGTTTTTGCGACCTGCGGCGCGGCGACAAGGCCGCCGCGATCATCGAGCGCCATGTCGCGGTTGCCGGCGGGCGTTTGCGCGGCCTGCGCTATATCGCTGCCTGGCATCAGGACCCGGCCGCGCGCGGCTCGATGGCGACGCCGCCGCCGGGGCTGCTCGCCGAACCCGGCTTCCGCCGTGGCCTGAGTGCCCTGCAGCAATTCGAGCTGCCGTTCGAAACCTTCGTCTACCATACGCAGATCGACGAGGTGACCGCCCTCGCGGAAGCGTTTCCCGATCTGCCGATCGTGCTCAACCATGTCGGCGGCGCTATCGGCATCGGCCCTTATGCCGGGCAGCGCGACGCGGTGTTTCAACACTGGAGTGCCGGCATGCGTGCCTTGGCCAGCCAGCCCAATGTGCGCGTCAAGCTGACCGGCCTCGGCATGCGCATGTTCGGCTTCGGCCTCGGCGACCGGGCGACACCGCCTTCCTCGCAAGAGCTTGCCGCAGCCTGGAGCCCCTATGTGCTGACATGTATCGAGGCTTTCGGCGCCGAGCGCTGCCTGTTCGGCAGCAATTTCCCGGTCGACAAGGGAGCGTGCAGCTACCGTGCGCTGTGGAATGCCTTCAAGCGCATCACCGCCGGGGCCAGCGCGGCGGAAAAGACCGCATTGTTCAGCGGCACCGCCGAGGCGCTTTACCGATTGAACGCGTAGCTGAACCAGCCCGGCGCAACCCGCCGGGATCGCAGGGAGGACCGTCCGTGGACCATAAGCAGCGCCGCCGCATCGCGCGCACCAGCCTGAGCCTGCCGATCCTGGGCTTCGGCGGCGCGACGCTCGGCGATGCGGCCGGCGCGATCCCGGACGCGCAGGCGCAGGCGGCGCTCGAGGCGGCCTATGCAGCCGGCATCGCCCATTTCGACACCGCCCCCTGGTACGGCAACGGCAAGAGCGAATTGCGCGTCGGGCAGATGCTGCGCAGCAAGCCGCGCAACTCCTTCGCGCTCACGACCAAGGTCGGCCGGGTCTATTCGCGTTGCGTGGACCCGGAACATGCCAGCCAGCAGCGCTGGCGCGGCGGCCTGCCGTTCAGCCCGGTGTTCGACTATAGCGCCGCCGGCATCGCGCGCTCCTACGAGCAGAGTTTGCTGCGGCTCGGCCTGGGCAGCGTGGACGCCCTTGTCATTCACGATATCGACGAGGGTCATCAGGGCAGCGCCGAACAGGTGGCGTGCCGCCTCGACGAACTCGGGCAAGGCGGCGGCTTCGCCGCCCTTACCGCCCTCAAGCAATCGGGCGAGATCGCGGCGATCGGGGCCGGCGTCAACCGGATCGGCATGATCCCGAAGTTTCTCGCACGCTTCGCCATCGACTTCTTCGTGGTGGCGATGCCCTATACATTGCTCGACCAGGCGGCGCTCGACAAGGAGTTGGCGCTATGCACCGCGCGCGGCGTCTCGGTGGTGATCGGAGCGCCTTTCGCCTCCGGCATCCTGGCAAGCGGTCCGCTGGCCGACGCATCCTATGGCTATCGCCAGGCGCCGGCCGACATGCTGGAGAAAGCACGCGCCATCCTGCGCATCTGCGAGCGTCACGACGTGCCGCTCGGCGCGGCCGCCTTGCAGTTTCCGCTCGCGCATCCCGCCGTGGTGTCGGTCATTCCCGGTCCCAACCATGCCGATCAGGTCAGGAGCAATCTGGCATGGATGGCGCAGGCGATCCCGGACGCGCTGTGGACGGATTTGCGCGCGGCGGGGCTCATCCGCGCCGATGCGCCGGTCCCGTCAGGCGGCCCATGACGAGTTCGTGCCGGACGTGACGCCAGTTGGCGCGCGATCGGCGCGATGAATGCAACGCAAGGGGCGGCATGAAGCGGCCCAGGAGGAGGAAACCATGGATCGGTCACGTCGACATCTCACTTTTGGCCTGGCGGCAGCAGGATTGGTCTCCGGCATCCCGGCGGCATCGGCACAGGCAAAGATCAAGCTGACATTGGCGCATAACTCGCCGCCGGCGAGCCCCAAGGGCCAGGGCGCCTCGAAATTCGCGGAACTGATCGAGGCGAAATCCGGCGGGCGCATGCATGTCCACGTCGCGCCTTCCGAGCAGCTTGGCAACGAAAACACCAATATGGCGGCGCTGCGCACCGGAACGCTCGATTTCGGCAGCCTCGGACAAGGCGCGATGCTCTCCATCGCGCCGGAAATCGCCGCACTCGGCCTGCCGTTTCTTTTCAACACGCTGTCCGATGCCTGGGCCGTGCTGGACGGGCCGGTCGGGCAGGCCTTCGCCAAGCGCCTCGAAAGCAAGAACCTGGTCTTTCTCGGCTGGTGGTGCAACGGCATCCGCCAGACCACCAACAGCAAGCACTCGATTCAGCGGCCGGAAGATCTCCAGGGCCTCAAGATCCGCACGCCGCTCGATGCGGCAACCGTCGACATGTTCTCGGCCATGGGCGCCAGCCCGCAGCAGATCAGCTACGGCGAGGTTTATCTCGCGCTGCAGAGCGGCGTTGTCGACGGGCAGGAAAATCCGCTCGCCAACATCTACACGGCGAAATTCTACGAGGTTCAGAAATACATCAGCCTCACCAACCACAAATACGAGGCGACCGGCCTCATCATGAGCACGGCCGCCTGGGGGCGCCTCAAGAAAGACGATCAGACGCTGGTGCGCGACGCCGCGAAGGAGGCGGGCGCCTTCCAGCGCAAGGTCATGGCGGATTCGGAGGACAAGCTGCTGTCGGTGTTCAAGAAGATGCCGGATATCGCCATGAATACCGTCGATACGGCCCCGTTCAGAAAAGCGACGGAAGTCGTGTGGGATGACTGGGAGAAGAAGCCGTTCGGCGATCTCGTCAAGCAACTGCGCGCCATGCGCACATAATCGCGCCTGAAGCGAAGCGGGTTGAAGCGATGCCGGCGGGCCTGTCCCGCATGGCATCGCTGGCCTTGCGAGGAGGTTACCAATGGGGTGGAGAGCGCAGGTCCTGTCCGTCGCGGGAGGCGTGGAGCGGGTCATCCAGATAGGTTGCAATTTGCTTCTTCTGGTCTCCGGGCTCAGCCTGCTCGCCCTGTTGAGCGCAACGGTCGGGTTGCGCTACGGCTTCCATGCCGGCCTGAACTTCGCGCCCGACCTGTCCGAACTTCTGTTCGCGATCTTCGTCATGGCCGGCATCGCCGAAGCCTCCCGGCAGGGCGTTCATGTCGCGAGCCAGTTTCTCAACCACGCTCTTGGCGGCAAGTGGCGCTTGAGACTTGCGCTGCTCATCCATGGCGTCACCGCGTGCGTTTACCTGCTTCTGGCCTGGTACGCGTTGCTGAATGCCATCATCGCCAATGACCAGACGTCGCCGGTCCTGCAGATACCATGGAGCGTCGGCTATGGTTTCCTGACGCTTGGCCTGGCGCTCGTCGCGCTTTGCAGCATCGTGGCGATCATCCGCCACACGCTCGGCGGCGAAGCGGTTGAAGTCGATCTGGCCGATGCGGGAGCAGCCGTCACATGAGCCTCATTCTCGTCGGCGGCTTTGTCGCCTGTCTCGTGCTGTCCTTTCCCATCGCGCATGCGCTTCTGGCCGGAGCGACGCTGAGCGTGCTGCTTTCGGACGATCTTTCGCTGTACGGCATCGTGCAGCAAATCTTCCTGCCGACCCAGAGTTTCCCGCTGATCGCCATTCCGTTCTTCATCATGGCGGCGGAGCTGATGATGGCGGGGGCGCTCGGCAAGAACCTGATGGCGTTCGCGACCGATCTCGTCGGCCGGTTCCGCGGCGGCCATGCCCAGGTCAGCGTGCTCGGCTCGACGCTGTTCGGAGGCGTATCCGGATCGGCGGTGGCGGACGCGACTGCGCTCGGCAAGCTGCTCATCCCGTGGCAGGTCAAGAACGGCTACCCCAAGGCGTTCTGCGGCGCGACGATCGCGGCGGCCTCGACGATCGATATCCTCATTCCTCCCTCGATTCCGCTCATTCTCTATTCGCTGGTGTCGAATGCCTCGCTCGGGCGTCTTTTTCTGGCCGGGGTCGTGCCCGGCCTGATGCTCGCCGCCGGCTTCCTGATCGTATGCAATGTCAGCGCGCGCCTGCGTGGCTTCCCGTACCAGAAGGAGCCGGTGTCCTGGGTCCTGATGGTGAAACGCGGCTTCTACGCGCTGCCCGCATTGATGATGCCGGTTCTGGTCCTGATCGCGTTGCGCTTCGGCGTGATGACGCCGACGGAGGTCGCGGCCGCCGCCGTGATCTATGCGATGCTCGTGTCCGGCCTGTTCTACCGCGACCTGAGCTGGGGCCGCATCAAGGATTCGGTTTATTCGGCAGGCGTTGCCACCGGCGTCGTGCTGTTGCTGATCATGGCCTCCACCGCCGTCGGCTGGATTCTGACGCTCGAAGAGATCCCGCAACGCTTCCTCGATTGGACCAAGGGCCATTTCGACACGCCCTTTTCCGTCATCCTGCTGATGAACCTGATGATGCTGCTCGCCGGCATGTTCATCGACCTGCCGGCGGCGATCCTGCTGCTTGCGCCGCTCTTCGTGCCGCTCGCCACGTCCTACGGCATCGATCTCGTGCAACTGGGCGTCGTCATGGTCGTTAATCTGGCGATCGGCCTCTACACGCCGCCGGTCGGGACAACGCTGTTCATCGGCAGCATGTTGTCAAAGGCCAGCGTCGGCGCGACGGTGAGGGAATTGCTGCCGTTTTATGCCGTCGGCCTTCTCGTCCTGCTGCTGATGAGTTACGTCCCGGCATTCACGCTGTGAACGCCAGCGCCATTCCCTCCGAAAAACCGCAGGATACGCCATGACCGAGCCAGTTTTTGCACATATGTACCGGCTGGAAGGCGCGGTCGCGGTGGTGACGGGCGGGTTGTCCGGCATCGGCCAGGCCGCGGCGCGCGCCCTGACGCAGGCCGGGGCCAAGGTTATCGTTCTCGACCGCGCCGAAGCGCCGAAAGTACCCGATGCGACGGTGGCCTGCGAAAACCAGCAGGTCGATATCGCCGACACCGATGCCGTGCGCGCGGCCTTTGACGCGATCGGCGCGCGCCACGGCCGTCTCGACGTGCTGGTCAACAGCGCCGGCGTCGCCATCCGGCGCGCGGCCGTCGATCATTCCGTCGAAGACTGGAACACGGTGATGGCCGCCAATGTCACCGGCAGTTTCCTGTGCGCACGGGAAGCGGCGCGCATCATGATCGCCGCCGGGCGCAACGGCGCGATCGTCAATGTCGCGTCGATCATGGGGCTCTCGGGCGGCGGCATCTATCCCAATATTTCGTACCAGACGAGCAAGGGCGCCATCGTCAACATGACGCGGGCGCTGGCGGTCGAATGGGCCGGCAACGGCATCCGAGTCAACGCGGTCGCGCCGACCTATGTCCGCACGCCCTTCATCGCCGGGCTGCTGAACCAGCCGGAGGTGATGCGCAGGATCGAGGACATGACCCCGCTCAAGCGGCTCGCGACACCGGAAGAGGTTGCCGCCGCCATCCTGTTCCTGGCCAGTCCCGCGGGCGCAATGATCACCGGCCACACCCTGCCAGTCGATGGCGGCTTTCTCGCGCAATAAACAGCGTGCCCGCGACGCCGCTGTTCAGAATGCCCGGATATGCTGCAGCACGATGCGATCGAGCCCGGTCGCATCGTGGCGCTCGATGGCATCGACCATGGCGAAATGATCGGCCGCGCTGGCGGAGATCCCCTCGAGCGTGCGCCAGCGTCCCGTCGTCGAGTAATAACTCTGCTCGCGCAGCGTACTGATCAAATCCAGCAGCACCTGATTGTTGGCGATCTGGTAGAAACGGCGATGAAAGGCAAGGTTCGCCAGCGCCAGCTCCTGGCGGCTGCCGGTGCCGATCGCCGCCGCGAACGCCTCGGCAAGTTCGCGCAATGCGGCGATATCGTCGGCGGTCGCCTGCTCGAAGACCAGCGGCACGGCGGCGCGCTCCAGGATGAGCCGGACATGGCGCAACTGATCGCGCCCGACCGGATCCTGCTGGCAGATGCGGAAGCCGCAATTGTGCCGGTGCTCGACGAGCTTCAGCGCCTTGAGCTGCGATAGCGCCTGCCGGACGTGGAACTGGCTCGCATGATAGGTTTTCTGCAGTTCCGACAATTTCAGGCGCTGTCCGAAATCATAGGCGCCAAACCTGATATCCGCTTGGATGCGCTGCATCAGTGCTGCGACCAGTTCGGCGGATTCCCTGGATTTTGCCATATCCGTTCACGTTCCCCCGTGGCGCGGCGCCGCTGGCCGTTTCGTCACGCCTCCGCCATGCGGCACTTGAGGCCACCCGACGCTTGAGGCCATCCCTCCGGCGAGGCATCATGATGCCAATCCACCCTATCAAGTTTTTGCGCAAAAACAATTGAACTGCCGCAACGCTTCGTCTAACCTTTCGGGGAAAGCACATGGTCAAGCGCCAGAATATGAGGTGTTATCAATAACTTACCTCATAATATGGGGAGCTGGCTTGCAATAATTTCGAAGGAAACGCCGACCGGGTGATTTGCCCGCACAAGCAGCGGACCAGTCGCCCGATCTCGCGCAGGGGTCGCGCCCGTCACACCGGGCCGACAACGGCAACGAGGAGGAAGACCGACGAATGCTACCGCTTTCCCGTTACGAACTCGGCCACACCGCCCTTGTCGCAAGCCAGATGGACCAGCGCTTCTGCTACGCGCTTTACGTCCCGAAGAGCTACAAGCCCGGTGCGAGCGCCGGCAAACGCTACGACCTGATCATCGCCATGCACGGCTCGGCACGCCTCGTGCTGCCGTACCGCGATGGCTTCGCCGCGCTTGCCGAAGACTTGGGCTGTTTCGTCCTCGCGCCGCTTTTCCCGATCGGCACCATCGAGCAGGGCGACGCCGACAATTACAAATATATCGCCTATCGCGGCCTGCGTTACGACCTTATCCTGCTTGGCATGATCGCCGAGGTCGAGGCGCGCTATGATGTCCGCTTTGCCCGCCGGGCCATTCACGGCTTTTCCGGCGGCGGCCAGTTCGTGCATCGCTTCGCCTATCTCCATGCCGAGACGCTGGTCGCCGCCTCGATCGGCGCACCCGGCAAGGTGACGCTGCTCGACGACAGCCGCGACTGGTGGATGGGCACGCGCGACGTGCCGCGCCGCTTCGGGCGCGCCATCGACCTCGCCGCCCTGCGCAAGCTCCGGCTTCATCTGATCGTCGGCGGCGCCGATGTCGATGAAACCGAGATCTTCATCCCCGAGGACAGCCCGCTGTGGATGCCCGGCGCCAACGATGCCGGGCGAAACCGCATCGAACGCCTGAAAACCTTGCATGACAACCTTCAGGCGCAGGGCATGTCCGTTGAGATGGAAGTCGTTCCGGGCGTGGCGCACGAGGGGCTTGGCCGCGTGCTCGAGCGCGCCGGCGTGTTCCTCGCCAAGGCCTTTGCATAGGAGGGGATGAAGAGAAGCAATCGTGGACGAAGAGGAGCAAGTCCCGGCCTGCTATCCGCCTGCACAGTTCGCGACGGTATCGCCACAACCGACAATGTCGAAACGGGAGGAAATACCATGAACAAGCTAACCAGAAGAACCGTGTTGGGCGCAGGGTCCGCGCTCGGGCTCTCGGTCGGGCTGCAACTTGGCAGCACCGTCACGGCCACGGCACAGCAGGCGGGCCAGCCGAGCTACTATCCCGGCGACTATGCCAAGATCATCGAAGCCTCGAAAAAGGAAAACAGCCTGCTGATCTACTCCAACATGGCGGAGTATAACTGGGCGCCGGTGATCGCGGGCTTCAACAAGCTTTATCCGTGGATCAAGGTCCAGACGCTCGATCTCGGCAGTTCCGAAGTCTTCACGCGCTATAATGTCGAAGCCGGCTCGAACGCCAAGTCCGGCGACCTGCTGGCGACGGGCTCGATCGAGGGCTGGCTCAAATTCGTCGCCGACAAGAGCATCATGGACTACAAGTCCGCCGAAGACGCGAAATTGCCGGATTGGAGCAAGCCGTTCCCCGGCCTCTATACCGTGTCCACCGACCCGATGGTGCTGGTCTACAACAAGCAGGTCGTGACGGAAGCGGAATGGCCGAAGTCGATGGCCGACATCGCCGCGCTCATCAAGAAGGACCCCGCCAAGTACAAGCGCGGCGTCACGACCTATAACGGGCTGGCATCCTTCGGCGAGCCGATCCTGTCCGGCTGGCTGCGCCATGGCGGCGACAAGGCGCTGGCCGAGTTCAAGATCATCGGCCCGGCCACCGTGGCCGAGGAAAGCTCCGGCACGATGGTCGCCAAGCTGTCCTCGGGCGAATACAAGCTCGGCTACTTCATGTCGGGCATCGTCGTGTTCCCCAAGAGCGAGGGCGGGCGCGGCCGGCTGCTCGGCTGGCATTTCCCCGAGGACGGCACGCCGCTGGTGATGCGCAGCCTGGCCATCCCGGTGAAATCAACCCATGTCAACGCCGCCAAGCTGATGCTCGACTTCGTCGTCTCGCAGGCCGGGCAGACCGCGTTCGGCATTGGCGGCCTGACGCCTTATCGCGACGATGTCGAGGTCGCCGGCAAGTTGCGTCACACCTACCAGAGCATCACCAAGCAACTCGGCGAGAAGAACATCATCCTGGTCAATTACGACAAGGCCTTCATGGAAGGTAAGCCGGCCTTCGAGAAGACCTGGAAGGAGATTGTCGGCGAATAAACTCCGGACGGCCGGCGGCCACGAGCCGCCGGCCGTTTCTCATCTCAAGATGGATCGTCGGAGATCGCTATCGTGACGCTAACGGATCGCGCACCCGCCGCGGTGGGGTTGAGCCGCCGCGAAGGCCTCGCCGGCGGACGTATCGTGCAATACGCGACGCTCATCATCACGGCGGTGCTGGTGCTGGCGCCGTTCGTGCCGCTGCTCTATCAGGCCCTGCTCTCGGGGCCGCTCTACGATCCGACCGCCAGTCTGTCGCTGACGAACTTCCAGAAGCTGGTCGTTTCAGCGAAATTCTGGACCGCGTTCATGAACGCGCTGCTGTTCGGGTTCGGCACCGCCCTGATCTCGCAGCTTTTCGGCACGGTCTTCGCCGTTCTCGTCGGCCGCACCGATATGCCGGGCGTCAAATGGATCGGCGACTTCCTGATCTGGCCGCTGTTCATTTCGCATCTGGTTCTGGCGCTGTCCTGGTACACGATCTACGGCCCGTCGGGTTACCTCACGCTGTGGCTGAAGGGGTTGATCGGCGTCGAGCCCTGGAACCTTTATTCGATCTCGGGCATGTCGGTGGTGGGCGGCGTCGCGCAGGCGCCGCTGGCCTATCTCTATTGCCTCGCGGCGATCAACGCGGCCGACCCCGCGCTGGAGGATGCCGCGCGCGGCGCCGGCGCGCGCTCGTGGACCGTCTTGCGCAAGATCACGGTGCCGCTGCTGCGCCCGGCCATTCTCTACGGTCTGGTGATCAATTTCGTGATCGGCATGGAAATGCTGTCGATCCCGCTGATTTTCGGGCGCGCCGCCAAGATCCAGACGTTCTCGACCTACCTTTATGACGAAGCGCTCACCAAGGCCTCGCCCGATTACGGCCTGGTCGCCGCCGCCTCGCTGGTCGTGCTGATCTCGGTGGTGGCGCTGCTTTTGTTGCAAACCCGTCTCGTCGGCCATGCCAGGCGCTACGTGACCGTCGGCGGCAAGGCGACGCGGCCGAAGCGCTTCCAGCTCGGGCGGATGCGCTGGCCGCTCTGCATCGTGACGCTTCTCTACATGTTCTTCGCCGTGATCCTGCCGATGGGCGGGCTGATCCTGCGCTCGGTGACCGAGTTCCTGACGCCGCTGGTGCCGTTCTGGGAAGTGATGACCGCAGAGCATTACGACACGCTGTGGACGCATCAGGTCTTCCTGAACTCGATCTGGAACACGCTGCTGATCTCGAGCGCCGGCGGCGTCATCGGCACGGTGCTGATCGTGACGATCAGCCTGGTGACGCACCGGTCAGATTTCCGCTTTGCGCGCCATCTCGACTGGCTGGCGCAAATCCCGCGCGCCCTGCCTGGGATTTTCGGCGGCCTCGCTTTCCTTTATCTCGCATTGTCGGTGCCGCCGATCGGCTGGATGCGCAACACGGTCTGGCTGCTCGTCCTGGCCTATATCGTGCGCTACATCCCGACCGGCCTCGGCGCGGTGACACCGAGCCTGCAGCAGATCGGCGCCGATCTCGACGCCTCGGCACGCAGCGTCGGCGCCGGCTGGATCAAGACGTGCCGCGTCATCCTGCTGCCACTGCTCAAGCCGGCGATGTTCTCGTGTTTCGCGCTGCTGTTCATCCTGTTCATGCGCGAATACGTGACGGCGGTGTTCCTGATCGCGCCGGGCTCGGAAGTGATCGGCACCACTTTGCTGCAATTCTGGGAAAACGGCGATAACGGGCCGGTCGCGGCGCTTGCCACGGTGCAGATCCTGATCACCGTCATCTTCGTCTATCTGGCGCGCAAGATCCTTGGAGTGAAGATCTATGGCTGACCTGATCGTCAAAGGGCTGGAGCGGCAATTCGGCACTTTCACAGCCGTCAAATCCATCGATTTCACCGCGCATGACGGCGAGTTCGTAACCCTGCTCGGCCCGAGCGGCTGCGGAAAATCGACAACGTTATGGATGCTCGCCGGACTCGACCGCCCCTCGGGCGGCCGGATCGCGCTTGGCGAGGAAACCATCGCCGATGTCGCGGCCGGGCATTACGTGCCGGCCGAGAACCGCGATTTCGGCCTCGTCTTCCAGAGCTACGCCCTGTGGCCGCATATGACGGTGCGGGACAATCTCGCGTTTCCGCTCAAGCTCCGCAAGCTCGACAGGAAGCAGCGCGATGAGCGCATCGAGGAAGCACTGGCGCTGGTCGAGCTGGTCGGGCAGGCCGACAAATACCCGTTTCAACTGTCGGGCGGCCAGCAGCAGCGCGTCGCGCTGGCGCGGACGCTGGTGTACCGGCCGCGCCTGCTGCTGCTCGACGAGCCCTTGTCCAATCTCGACGCGAAACTGCGCGAGCGCGCGCGCGTCTGGCTGCGCGATCTGCAGCGCCGGCTCGGCGTGACCACGCTGTACGTCACCCACGACCAGAGCGAGGCGCTGGCGATGAGCGACCGCATCCTGGTGATGCGCGAGGGCGAGATCGTCCAGGACGCGACGCCGGAGACGATTTATCGCCATCCGACCGATTCCTTCGTGGCCGACTTTATCGGTTCGAGCAATTTCCTCACCGGGCGCGCGGACAGCGATTGCAGCGGCGTCGTGCTGGAAAACGGCGCCCGCATCGCCGTGCGGCCGCCAAGCGGGGTCGGCGCCGGCGCGCCGGTCACCGCCGCCTTCCGGCCCGAGACCACGCGCCTGCTGGCCGATCACGAGACGGCCGGCCCGGCGGAGACGGTGTTCGAGGCGACGGTGCATCTCGTCAGCTATCTCGGCGCCCATTACCAGGTCGTCGTCGAAGTCGGCGACACGACATTGCGGGTCGAGACCGCGACGCCGCCCCGTGCCGGCAAGGTCCGGGTCGCCATTCCGGACCAGACCTGGATGCTGTTTGCCGGCGGACCGCTCGAGGCCAGAAAGGACGAGATTTCAAACCATGCCCATTAAGCAACGTGCCTTCGATACCGACCAGCAGGGGCCGCTTTCCGGCCTGCGCGTCCTCGATATGTCGCGCCTCGTCGCCGGAAACATGCTGAGCCTGCAACTGGCGGATTTCGGCGCGGAGGTCATCAAGGTCGAGGAGCCGCAGCGTGGCGACACGTTGCGCGCCTGGCGGGTGAAGGGCCACCCGATCCATTGGAAAGTCTATGGCCGCAACAAGAAGAGCATCACGCTCAACCTGAAGAAGGCCCGCGCCCGTGAAGCCCTGCTGGAACTGGCCAAGGGCGCCGCGGTGATGCTCGAGAGTTTCAGGCCGGGCTACCTCGAGGAAATCGGGCTCCCGCCTGCGCGGTTCCTCGAGGCCAATCCGCGCCTGGTGATCGTGCGGCTTTCCGGATTCGGGCAGACCGGCCCCTATGCCAAGCGGCCGGGCTTCGGCACGCTGGTCGAGGCGATGAGCGGCTTCGCCGCCATGAACGGGTTTCCGGACCGCGAGCCCGTGCTGCCGCCGCTCGCCCTGGCCGATATGGTGGCGGCGCTGCATGGCTCGACCGCGATCATGATCGCGTTGCGCGAGGTCGAGTTGAAGGGCGGCGCCGGGCAGATCATCGACCTGTCGCTGCTTGACGCCATGGTCTCGATCCTCGGCCCGCTGGCAGCGGATTTCGAGGTTTCCGGACGCGTGCGCCCGCGTACCGGCAGCGCCTCCAACGGCAGTTCACCGCGCAATGTCTACCTGACCTCGGACGGTCACTGGATCGCGATGTCGGGCTCGACGCAGCGCATGACCGAGCGCATCTTCACCACGATCGGCCGCCCCGACATGATCGGCGATCCGCGCCTCGCCAGCAATGCCGGGCGCGTCGAGCATCGGCCTGAGATCGACGCCGCGGTCGGCGGCTGGATCGGCGCGCGCAGCCTGGCTGCGTGCATGGCGGTGTTCGAGGAAGCGGGCGTGACCGCGGCGCCGGTCTACGATTCCTCGCAAGTGGCTGAAGACCCGCATTTTCAGGCGCGCCCCGTGCTGACCCGCCTGCCCGATGCCGAACTCGGCAGCATCCTGATGCATGAGGTCACGACGCGCCTGTCGCGCACGCCAGGCGCCATTCGCATGCCGGCGCCGGAACTTGGCGCCCATACCATGGAAATTCTCGGCGCCCTCGGTCACGACGCGGCCGCGATCGCCGACCTGCAATGAGGTAACCTGATGACCGCTCAACATCCCGCCCACGATATTTCCAGGTGGCGCTCGCTGCTATTCGTGCCGGCCAACGTGCCGCGCTTCATCGACAAGGCGGCCGGGCTCGACGTCGATATCATCATCCTCGACCTCGAGGATTCGATCGCGCCCGATGCCAAGGGTGCGGCGCGCGAGGCGGCGGTCGCGGCCGCCACGCGCCTCAAGGCGGCGGGGCGCACGGTTGTCGTGCGCATCAACCAGCCTCTGGAAGTGGCGGTGCGCGATATCGAGGCGGTGGTGTCGGCGCCGGTCTCTGGCCTGATGCTGCCGAAGATCGCCGGACCGGATCATGTCCGCCTGCTGTCGGAACTGGTCGGCAAATGCGAGCGCGCCGCCGGCCTGACTGAGGGCAAGACGCGCTTCATCGTCATCATCGAGAGCTGTGAGGGTTTCGCCAAGATGCGCGAGATCGCCGCCGCCGACCCGCGCCTGTTCGCGCTGATGCTCGGCTCGGAGGATTTCACGGCGGCGCTTGGCGCCTATCCCGATCCGGAGGTGCTGGCTTTCCCGAAACAGCAGATGCTGATCGCGGCGCGCGGCGCCGGCCTCATCCCGCTCGGCACCATCGGCAGCATCGCCAGTTTCGACGATGTCGCGACGTTCCGGCAGGTGGTGAAACGCTCGCGCCGCTATGGTTTCGAGGGCGCGACCGTGATCCATCCCAATCTGGTTCCGGCCCTGAACGAAGGCTTCACGCCCGATAGCGGCGAGGTCGAGCAGGCGCAGCGCATCGTCGCGGCTTATGAGGACGCCTATGCCAAGGGTATCGGCGCGATCGCCATTGACGGGAAGATGATCGATGTGCCGATCGTGGCGCGGGCGCAGGATACGCTGCGCCGCGCCGGGAAGAGCGCAGGCGCCAAGCCGCATTGAGGTTCCCGCCAGGCGGCGGCGCCGGGGGCTTGGCGGAATCAGCGCGGCCAGTCGAAGATGCCGGTTGACGCCGGCTTGCCGCGCTTCGCCGCGTCCGCCACGATATTGAGCCCGGCGAGCTCGCCGGCCGCAAGCAGCGGCAGGCGCTCGACGGTGGCGATGAAGCGCTCCTGCTCGGATGGCGCGATGATGCCATCGGCCAGCGTGCGGAACTTCTCGACATAGTGCGGCCGGGCAAACGGGCGCTTCCCGAGCGGATGGGCGTCGGCGATCGCGAGTTCGTCCTCGATAGCCGTGCCGTCCTTCAGGGTCACGACGACGCGGCCGCCGAAGGCTTTCTCCCGCGGATCGCGGCTGTGATAGCGCCGTGTCCAGTCCGGGTCCTCGACCGTGGAAATTTTATGCCACAGCGCCACCGTCTCAGGCCGGCCGGCGCGTTCCGGCGCATAGGAGCGCGCGTGATGCCAGCCGCCATCCTCGAGCGCGACGGCGAAGATATACATGATGGAATGGTCGAGCGTTTCGCGGCTCGCCTTCGGGTCCATCTTCTGCGGATCGTTGGCGCCGGTGCCGATGACGTAATGCGTGTGATGGCTGGTGTGGATGACGATGCGCTCGACCTCGGCGAGATCGCCGATTTTCGGTCCCATGCGGCGCGCGAGATCGATCAGCGCCTGGCTCTGATACTCGGCGGAATATTCCTTGGTGTAGCTGTCGAGAATGGCGCGCTTGGGCTCGCCGGCCTCCGGCAAGGGCACGTGGTATTCCGCCGCCGGGCCGCCGAGCAGCCAGGCGATGAAACCATCCTCGCCCTCCCAGGCCGGTGAGGGCGCGCCCTCGCCGCGCATGACGCGATCCGCGGCCTCCACCGCCATCTTGCCGGCGAAGGCCGGTGCATAGGCTTTCCAGCTCGAGATTTCCCCCTTGCGCGATTGCCGTGTCGTGGTGGTGACATGCAGCGCCTGCTGCACCGCCTGATAGATCGTCTCGACCGGAAGCCCCAGCGCCGCGCCGATGCCGGCGGCAGCCGAGGGCCCAAGATGCGCGATATGGTCGATCTTGTGCTCATGCAGGCAGATGCCCTTCACGAGATCGATCTGGATTTCGTAAGCCGCGGCGAGACCGCGCAGCAGGGCCGCGCCGTCGAGCCCACAATGCTGGGCAACGGCGAGGACGGGCGGGATGTTGTCGCCGGGATGGGAATAATCGGCGGCGAGAAACGTATCGTGGAAATCGAGTTCGCGCACGGCGACGCCGTTGGCCCAGGCGGCCCATTCGGGCGAGAAGCGCTGCTCGGGCGCAAGGCCGAATACCGTCGCGCCGGGTTTGTACGGATGCGCCAGCGCCTGCGCCCGTGCGCTTGCCACCGGTCGGCGCGCCAACGAGGCGGCCGCGACGGCGGCATTGTCGATGACGCGGTTGCCGATCATCTCGGCGACGGCGGGCTCGATCGGCACCGCATCGGCCGCGACGGCGGCGATCTTCCAGGCAAGCTGCTGCTCGCGCGGCAGGTTCTCGGCGGATTTATGCATGCGGACGGAGTGCAACTTCACGACGGATCGTTCCTTGAAGCGAGACAGGCAGCGACTAGAGCACGCTGCGAAAAACTGGCAATGGATTTTCGCGCCCCAGGCATGGCCCAGCGCCGCGATGTGCTTGCCCGCGGTCTTGATGTTTCCCTTATGGCGGCCCTGAGGATCGCCAATCGATCCCTGAGGCGGTTTGGCGCGACAATCCGGTTCGTTCATGGAACCGGAGATGCACCGTGCTTGACCTTGTCTTTCTCGCTCTCGGGCTGGCCGTGATCGCGGCACTCGGCATCTATGCCGTCGTGCTCGATCACGTGTGAGGCCGGCCATGACAGAGCCCCTCATCGGCGTGGCCGTCGCCGTCGTCATCGGCATCTACCTCGTCACAACCCTGGTGTGGCCCGAGCGCTTCTGAGCGCCTCACCTTCTGTCCTTGGCATGCCGCCGCCCGCGACGGCACGGAGAACGCCGGAGTTTCCGCGATGACCCTCAACGGTTGGCTGCAAATCGCCATCGTCCTTCTCGCCGTCCTGGTGACGGTGAAACCGCTCGGCACCTTCATGGCGCAGGTCTTTTCCGGCGAGCGCACGTTTCTTTCGCCGGTCCTGAGCCCGGTGGAGCGTGGCTTCTACCGCCTGTCGGGCGTCGATCCCGAGCATGAGCAGGGCTGGCTGTCCTATACGCTGGCGATGCTCGCCTTCAGCGCCGCCGGCTTCGCCTCGCTTTATGCGCTGTTGCGGCTGCAGGGCCTGCTGCCGTTCAACCCGCAGGGGTTCGGCGCGGTGGCGCCCGATCTCGCCTTCAACACGGCGGTGAGCTTCCTCACCAACACCAACTGGCAGGCCTATGGCGGCGAGACCACGATGAGCAACCTCAGCCAGATGGCCGGGCTCGCCGTGCACAATTTCCTGTCGGCCGCGACCGGCATCGCCCTGGCGCTCGCCGTGACGCGGGCCTTTACCCGTTCCAGCGCCAGCACGCTCGGCAATTTCTGGGTCGACATGACGCGCGCCACGCTCTACGTGCTGCTGCCGCTCGCCATCATCGTCGCCTTCGCCTTCATCCTGACCGGCGTGCCGCAAACCCTGCTCGGTGCCGTCGATGCCAGCACGCTCGAGGGCGCGAAACAGACGATCGCGCTCGGCCCGGTCGCCAGCCAGGAGGCAATCAAGCAGCTCGGCACCAATGGCGGCGGCTTCTTCAACGCCAACGCCGCCCATCCATTCGAGAACCCGAGCGCCCTATCGAACGCCATCTCGATCTGGGCCATGCTCGCGGTCTCGGCCGCCCTGCCCTACACGTTCGGCCGCATGGTCGGCTCAACGCGGCAAGGCTGGACGCTGATCGCGGCGATGGCCGCGCTGCTCATCGTCGGCGTGGCGATCGTGTACTGGTCCGAGGCGGCGGGAAATCCGCTGCTGTCGGCGCTCGGCCTCGATCCCGCCGGCGGCAACATGGAAGGCAAGGAAACCCGCTTCGGCCTCGCCATGAGCGCGCTGTTCGTCGCCGTCACCACCGGCCTGTCCTGCGGCGCGGTCAACGCCATGCACGATTCGCTGACGCCGCTCGGCGGGCTGGTGCCGCTGTTCCTGATCCAGCTTGGCGAGGTTTTGCCCGGCGGGGTCGGCTCCGGCCTGTACGGCATGGTGGTGTTCGCCATCCTGTCGGTGTTCATCGCCGGCCTGATGGTCGGGCGCACGCCGGAATTCCTCGGCAAGAAGATCGAGGCGCGCGAGGTGCGCTTCGCGGTGCTGGCGATCCTGATCCTGCCGCTGTTCATCCTCGGCTTCACCGCCGTCTCGGCCATGCTGCCCACAGCGCTCGCCAGCCTGAACAATGCCGGTCCGCACGGCCTGAGCGAAATCCTCTATGCCTTCTCGTCGGCCGCCGGCAATAACGGCTCGGCCTTTGCCGGGCTCAACGCCAACACGCCGTGGTACAATACCACGCTCGGCCTGACGATGCTGGCCGGCCGCTTCGGCTATGTCGTGCCGGTGATGGCGATTGCCGGCGCAATCGCTGCAAAAAAGAAGGCCACCGCCTCGAGCGGCAGCCTCGCCACCGACACGCCGCTCTTCGTCGGCCTGCTCGTGGCGATCATCGTCATCGTCGGCGGCCTGCAATATTTCCCGTCCCTCGCCCTTGGGCCGATCGTCGAGCATTTCCAGATGCTCGCCGGCAAAACCTTCTGATTTCCGGGAGTTGCGTCACATGTCGCCCAAACACCCGGCCAAGCGCCAGCCGCTGCTCGATTCCGCCATTCTCGGCCGCGCCGCGCTGAATGCGCTGCTGAAACTCGACCCGCGCCAGTTGATGCGCAACCCGGTGATCTTCGTCACCGAAGTGGTTGCGGCGCTGGTGAGCGCGCTCTGGCTGCGCGAACTCATCCTCGGCATCGGCACGCCGGGGTTTTCCGGCCAGATCGCCACCTGGCTGTGGTTCACCGTGCTGTTCGCGACCTTCGCCGAGGCGATCGCGGAAGGGCGCGGCAAGGCGCATGCCGACGCGCTGCGCAAGACGCGCTCCAGCCTGCGCGCCAAGCGGCTGCTCGCGCCCGAGGCATTCGACAAGCTGTATTCCTGGGTCGAGGCGGAACTGCTCGATATCGGCGATGTCGTGCTCGTCGAGGCCGGCGACATCATTCCCGGCGACGGCGAGGTGGTCGAGGGCGTCGCCTCGGTCAACGAAAGCGCCATTACGGGCGAATCCGCCCCGGTGATCCGCGAGGCCGGCGGCGACCGCTCGGCGGTAACCGGCGGCACCATGGTGCTGTCCGACTGGATCAAGGTCCGCATCACCACCCGGCCGGGCTCGACCTTCATCGACCGCATGATCGCGCTCGTCGAGGGCGCCAAGCGCCAGAAGACGCCAAACGAGCTGGCGTTGTCGATCCTGCTGTCGGGCATGACGCTGATCTTCCTGATCACGGTGGTGTCGATCTGGGGCCTCGCCGGCTATTCCGGCACCGTCGTCTCCGTCGTGGTGCTGGTGGCGCTGCTCGTCACCTTGATCCCGACGACGATCGGCGGCCTGCTTTCGGCCATCGGCATTGCCGGCATGGACCGGCTCGTGCGCTTCAACGTCATCGCCACTTCCGGCCGCGCGGTCGAGGCCGCCGGCGACGTCGATACGCTGCTGCTCGACAAGACCGGCACCATCACCTTCGGCGACCGCATGGCGACCGAATTCCTGCCGGTTCCTGGCGTCACCGTGGCGGAGCTCGCCGAGGCGGTGCTGCTGGCGAGCCTCGCCGACGAGACGCCGGAAGGGCGTTCGATCGTGGCGCTTGCCAAGGGCGAATACGGGCTCGCCGCGCCCGCTCTCGGCAAGGCGGAAGTGGTGCCGTTCAGCGCCCAGACGCGGCTTTCCGGTATCGATCTCGGCAGTCGCAAGCTGCGCAAGGGAGCGGTCGATGCCATCTACCGCTTCGCCGACACCACGACCGAGGCAGCCCCTTCCGCGTTCCGGCAGGCGGTCGATCGCATCGCCCGCACCGGTGGCACGCCGCTGGCGGTGGCCGAGAACGGGCGCCTGCTCGGCGTCGTCCACCTCAAGGATGTCGTCAAGCCGGCGATCAAGGAGCGTTTCGCGGCGCTGCGCGCCATGGGCATCAAGACGGTGATGGTCACCGGCGACAATCCGGTCACGGCGGCCGCGATCGCCTCCGAGGCCGGCGTCGACGATTTCCTCGCCGAGGCGACGCCGGAGGACAAGCTCGCCTATATCCGCAAGGAACAGACCGGCGGCCGCCTGATCGCCATGTGCGGCGACGGCACCAACGACGCGCCGGCGCTCGCCCAGGCCGATGTCGGCGTGGCGATGCAAACCGGCACGCAGGCCGCGCGCGAGGCCGGCAACATGGTCGACCTCGATTCCAACCCGACCAAGCTGATCGAGATCGTCGAGATCGGCAAGCAGTTGCTGATGACGCGCGGCGCGCTGACCACCTTCTCGATCGCCAACGATGTCGCGAAATATTTCGCCATCATCCCGGCGCTGTTCATCATCACCTATCCGCAACTGGGCGCGCTCAACGTCATGCAGCTTGCCTCGCCGCAATCGGCCATCCTGTCGGCGGTGATCTTCAACGCCCTCGTCATCATCGCGCTCATTCCGCTGGCGCTGCGCGGCGTGACCTACCGGCCGGTCGGCGCCGCCGCCCTGCTGCGCCGCAATCTCGTCGTCTACGGGCTCGGCGGCCTGATCGTGCCGTTCATCGGCATCAAGCTGATCGATGTCGCCGTCACCGCCCTGCATCTTGCCTGAAGGAGGATTGTTCATGCTCCAGCACGCCCGTCCCGCCATCGTCATGCTCGCGCTGTTCACCGCGCTGCTCGGCCTCGCCTACCCTCTCGCGGTTACCGGCATTGCCGGGGTCGCCATGCCCGATCGGGCCAGCGGCAGCCTCGTCAGCAGGGATGGCACGGTGATCGGCTCGGCCCTGATCGGCCAGGATTTCACCAGCGCGCGCTATTTCCACGGCCGCCCGTCCGCGACCAGCGCGCCCGACCCGAAGGATGCCGGCAAGACGATCGATGCGCCCTATAACGCGGCGAATTCGTCAGGCTCGAATCTCGGCCCGACCTCGCAAAAACTCGTCGAGCGCGTCACGTCCGAGGTCGCCGACCTGCGGGCGCAGGGCCTTGCCGGCCCGGTCCCGGCCGACGCCGTCACGACGTCGGCATCCGGGCTCGATCCGGCGATATCGCCGGCTTTCGCCAGGGCGCAGGTGGCGCGTGTCGCGCAGGCGCGCGGTCTTGGCGCGGACCGGTTGCAGGCCCTCGTCGACGGCAACACCGCGGGGCGGCTGTTCGGCATCCTCGGCGAGCCTCGCGTCAACGTGCTGCGCCTCAATCTGGCGCTGGACGCGCTTGGCCCCTCGTGACAGCCTCCACCGGCAATGGGCAAGATCGACCAGGCTTCCGACAAGCGCCCTGACCCCGACGCGCTGCTCGCGCTCGCGGGGCAGGACCGGCGCGGCAAGCTGACGGTGTTCCTGGGCGCCGCGCCCGGCGTCGGCAAGACCTATGCCATGCTCGCTCGCGCGCGCCAGGCCCGGCACGAGGGCATCGACGTGGTCGTCGGCCTGGTCGAGACGCATGGCCGCACCGAAACCGCGGCACTGCTGAAGGGGCTGGACGTGCTGCCGCGTCTCGAGGTCGACTATCGCGGCCACAAGCTGCGCGAATTCGACATCGACGCCGCGCTCGCCCGCAAGCCGCGTCTCGTGATCGTCGATGAACTGGCCCATACCAACCCGCCCGACAGCCGGCATCCCAAGCGCTATCAGGACGTCGCCGAACTGATCGATGCCGGCATCGATGTCTGGACCGCGCTCAACATCCAGCACATCGAAAGCCTGTCCGACGTCGTCGCCAGCATCACCGGCGTGACGGTGCAGGAGAGCGTGCCGGATGCGGTGTTGAGCAATGCCGACGAGGTCGTGGTCGTCGACATCACGCCGACCGAACTGATCAAACGCCTGCAGGATGGCAAGGTCTATCTGCCCGACAATGCGGCGCGCGCGGCGGAAGGCTTCTTCAAGCCCGGCAACCTGACGGCGCTGCGCGAACTGGCCTTGCGCCGCACCGCCGACCGCGTCGACGACCAGATGGTCGATTTCCTGCGCCAGAACGCCATCGAGGGCCCGTGGGCGAGCGGCGAGCGGCTGCTGGTCTGCGTCAGCGCCAATGCGCATGCGGCGGCCGTCATCCGCTCGGCGGCCAGGCTTGCCTCGGGCCTCAACGCGCGCTGGATCGCGCTCCATGCCGAGCGGCCCGGCCACGAGCCGGCCAGCCCTGAAACGGTGCAGCAACTCGCCGCCGCGCTGCATCTTGCCGAAAGGCTCGGTGCCGAGACGCGCCGCCTGAGCGCCAAGGACCTGCCGCGCGAGATCCTGCGCTTCGCCCGGAGCGAGAACGTGACGCAACTGGTGCTCGGCCGCTCGCGCGCCGGCTGGTGGCGCCGCCTGCGTGGCCGCTCGCTGCCCGACGAGATCATCCGGCAGGGCATGGATATCGGCATCCATATCGTCACCACGGACGAGGAACCCGCGCCGCCGCGACGGCGGCGGCTTCCCAAGCCCGCCTATCTCGGCACGGCGGCGATCGCGACGCTGGCCTCGGTCGCCTGCGCCATCGGCGTCGGGCTGTCGATCAGCGAGTTCGTCGCGCTGCCGAACCTGTCGATGGTGTTCCTGACCGCCGTGCTGTTCTCAGCACTGACCTATGGCGTCTGGCCGGCGATCGGCACGGCGCTGCTGTCGTTCCTCGCCTATAATTTCTTCTTCATCGCGCCGGTCAACACGCTCACCATCGCCGAACCGCACGAACTGTTCGCGCTGATGATCTTCCTGATCGTTGCAGTGTTCACCGGCGGCCTCGCCGGCCGTGTCCGCGACCAGGCCGAGGCGACGCGCCTGCGTGTCAGGACGATCCAGTCCCTGTATGAATTCTCGCGAAAGCTCTCGGGCACGGCGAAACTCGACGACGTGTTATGGGCGGCTTCCGCCCATATCCACGAAACCGTCGGCGGCGCGGTGGCGCTGCTGATGCCGCGCGACGGCGATCTCGCGCTGGTGATGGCCTGGCCGCCCGAGGATACGCTCGGCACCTCGGAAATGACCGCCGCGCGCTGGGCCTACGAGAAGGGCGAGCCGGCGGGCGCCGGCACCGGCACGCTGCCGAATATCCGCCTGCAATTCCGGCCGCTGCTGACGCCGCGCGCCACGGTCGGCGTGTGCGGCATGGCGCTGCCGCCCGCCGGTGACGTGCGTGCCGCCGAAACCGAGCGCGCCTTGTCCGCCATCCTCAACCAGACCGCGACCGCCATCGACCGGGCCTTGCTGGTCGTCGAGACGGCGCGCGCCGATGCGCTCGAGCAGAGCGAGAAGCTGCGCACCGCGCTGCTCTCGTCGATTTCGCACGACTTGCGCACGCCGCTCGCCACCATCACCGGCGCCGTCACCAGCCTGCGCACCTTCGGCCCGGAACTCGGCGAGGCGAGCCGCAGCGACCTGTTGCAATCGATCGACGAGGAAGCCGCGCGGCTGTCGCGCTTCGTCAGCAACCTCCTCGACATGACGCGCATCGAGGCAGGCCCGCTCGACGCCACACGCGACTGGGTCGATATCGCCGATACGATCCGCACGGCCGTCGCGCGCGCCCGCGATGCCTTTCCGGGGCAGGCGATCACGGTCAGCCTCGCGCCCGACCTGCCACTGGTGCGCGGCGACAGCACGCTGCTCGGCCAGGTGCTGTTCAATCTGCTCGACAACGCGCAGAAATATGGCGACAGCTCCGCCGGCACGGTGGTGTTCGCGCGCAAGGACAGGGATTGGCTGGTGATCTCGGTGACGGACCAGGGCAGGGGCATCGCGGAAGCCGACCTCGAGCGCGTGTTTGACAAGTTCCATCGCCTGGCAGCGGCGGATGGCCGGGCGCCCGGCACCGGGCTCGGCCTGTCGATCTGTCGCGGCCTGATCGAGGCGATGGACGGCACGATCCATGCGGAGAGCCCGGCCGCACGCCGGCGCGGCACCCGCATCGTCATCCGCCTGCCCGTCGCCGACGGCACTGTGCCGGTGGAGGCGATGCCATGAGCGGCGAGCGCATCCTGATCGTCGACGACGAGCCGCAGATCCAGCGTTTCCTCAAGCACGCGCTGCATGCAGCCGGCTACGAAACCATCGAAGCGCTGGGCGGCGCGGAAGCCCTGCAGGCGATCGCGACCGCCGCGCCCGATGCGGTCGTGCTCGATCTCGGCCTGCCCGACATGGACGGCAAGGATGTGCTCAGGCAAGTCCGGGCCTGGTCGCAGGTGCCGATCATCGTGCTCTCGGCCCGCGATCGCGAGGCCGAGAAGATCGCCGCCCTCGATCTCGGCGCCGACGACTATGTCGAAAAGCCGTTCGGCATCGGCGAGTTGCTGGCGCGGCTGCGGAGTTCGCTGCGCCACAAGGCGCGCGATGCCGGCGAGGCGACGCAGTTCGAAAACGGCGGACTGGCGGTCGATACGCTCAAGCGCTTGGTCAGCCGCGACGGGGTGCCGCTCCGGCTCACGCCGCGCGAATACGACCTGCTCGCCGTGCTCGTGCGCCATGTCGGGCGCGTCGTCACCCACCGCCAGTTGCTGACCAGCGTCTGGGGGCCGGCCCATGTCGACGACATGCAGTATCTGCGCGTCTTCATCGGCCAGTTGCGTGGCAAGATCGAGCGCGATCCGAACGAGCCGAAGCTGCTGCGCACGGAGCCGGGCGTCGGCTACCGCCTGCTCGAGAATTGACGCAGAGCGCGCGCGCGTTCACTTCGACCTCAGCGCGGCAAGCCCGTCAGCCAATGCGCGTTGGAACAGGTGATGGTCGAGCCCGTAGGCAATCATATTGAAGCCGTGCGCGAGATACGCGCGCGCCCAGGCTTCGTCGGCGGCCATGAAGCCGGCGGCCTTGCCGTGTTTGCGCGCCGCCGCCACGATATCGGCGCGCACCCGCAAATAGTCCGGATGCTCGAACTGGCCGGGAATGCCGAGCGAGTTGGTCAGGTCGAAATGGCCGAGCCAGAGCACGTCGATGCCGGGCGTGGCGGCAATCGCCTCGACATTCCTGGCGCCGAGCCCGCTTTCGATCTGGGCGATGAGCAGCGTGTCGCGGTTGGCCGCCGCGATCTTGTCGGCAACCGCCCCGGCGGAATAATCGTCATGGGCGACGCCGAAAGCCGCCCCGCGCCGGCCGACGGGTGGATATTTCGCCGCCTGCACGATGGCCTGCGCCTGCTCGGGCGTCTCGACCATCGGCACCATGATGCCCTTGGCGCCGCAATCGAGCGTGCGCGCAATGAAGTGGTATTCGCTGTTGGGCACCCTGATGATCGGCGTGATGGCGAGGCCGCGCGCATAGGCCATCTGCTGCTTGATGGTGTCGATGCCGGCGCCGGCATGCTCCATGTCGTAAACCAGGAAATCAGCCCCCGCGGCCAGCGAAAGCTGCGCGATGCCGGGCACGTAGAATTCGAAGATCATGGTTCCGAAGGCGCGCCCGCCATCGGCAATCATGTCGCGGATCGAGGGCATGGAAATCTCCTGGAGCAAATATTCTTCGGCGCGAACCACCCGTTGATGCTCTCGAGCACGGGTTATCATTCAGTTCAAGCCCTGGGATCGGAGCAGGTGGGCTACGCGCCGCCGCGCATGGAAGACCGGGCCGTCAGAGGAGTTCGCGAAGCGCCTGCGCGCGCGCTTTCGCGCCGACGAGCAGGTAGCTATGGTCGGTGCCGCCCAAAACGAAGCGCGCGCCATCATTGATATAGCGGCTGGCCATCTCGCTGTCATAGACCCCGCCCATGCCGAGCGCCTTGCCGTTGGCACGACAGGCGGCGGCGACGGTCTGGTAGGCCTGCTTCACGCGCTCGTGGCCGATCTGGCCGGAGATGCCCATTTCAGCGCTCAGGTCGGAGGTGCCGATCATCAGCACGTCGATGCCCGCGACGGCGGCGATCTCGTTTGCGTTGCGGACGCCTTCCTCGCTCTCGATCATCACCACGACCAGGATCGCGTCGTTCAGGAGCGCCTGCGCCTCGGCATTGCCGGGCGGCTGGAATTTCAGCACGGCCGGGGGGCCGCCCCAGCTGCGCGCACCAAGCGGCGGGTAGCGGAAGGCACGGGCGATGCGCTGCGCCTGCGCGACGGTATCGACATGCGGCACGACAATGCCATGCGCGCCGTTATCGAGCGCACGCGTCGCCTCATCGAGCGCATCGGCCGCGACGCGCACGATCGGCGTCACCCCGGCCGGCAGCGCGGCAAGGCAGACCTGGCTCGCCTCATGCACCGAGAACGCGCCGTGCTCCATGTCGATGAACAGCCAGTCGTGATCGCAGGCCGCCGCCAGCAGGGCGGTCGCGCTGGTGCGCAGGTGGTGGACGCCGAAACCGAGCGCCAGTTGGTTCGCCCGCAGCTTTTCCTTGGTCCGGTTCGGGAAGCCTGCCATGGCCGTTCCTTTCAATCGCCTTCGAGGAGCACGCAATGTTCCGGCTCGACGGAAAGGCGCGCCTGCTGCCCCTCGCGCCATTCCGGGCCGCGCGTCTGACGGATGATGATTTCCTGCCCGGCCCAGCCGACATGAATCTGGCGCATGTCGCCGAGGAAGATCGAGCGCCGCACCGTGACGGGCCAGTTATTCGGCGCGGCGATAGCGGCATCGTCGGACAGCATGAAATGCACCGTCCTGACCGAGAGGGTTGCGCGCTCGCCGCGCTTGCGGCCATGGGCGACGCCGCGAATGACCACGCCGTCATCGGTGTGCAGCGTGACATCGCTCCCTTGCGACGACGCGGCTTCCAGCCGCCCCGCAATCAGGTTCGCCGAACCGACGAAATCGGCGACGAACCGGGTGCGCGGCCGGTTGTAGATATCCTCCGGCGAGCCGTTTTGCTCGATATGGCCACCCTTCATCACGATGATGACGTCGGACATCGCGAGCGCTTCCTCTAGGTCATGCGTGACATAGAGCGAAGTCACGCCGAGCCGGTGCTGCAACTCGCGCAGCTCGACCCGCATGTCGCCGCGCAGCTTGGCGTCGAGATTGGACAGCGGCTCGTCGAACAGCAGCACGCTCGGGGAAAACGCGCAGGCGCGCGCCAGGGCGACGCGCTGCTGCTGGCCGCCGGAGAGTTGCGAGGCCATGCGGTCGGCGAACCCCGCCATCTGGACCAGTTCGAGCGCCTCGCCGACGCGCTGCCTGACCTCGGCCCCACTCTTGCGGCGCACGCGCAGGCCGTAGGCGACATTTTCGAACACGCTCATATGCGGCCAGATGGCGTAGGACTGGAACACCATCGACAGGCCGCGTTGCTCGGCCGGGATGTTGATGCCGCGCGCGCCGTCATACATCACCTGGCCGCCGATCTGGATGCGGCCTGACACCGGCTTCTCCAGCCCGGCAATGGCGCGCAGCGTCGTCGTCTTGCCGCAGCCAGAGGGGCCGAGCAGGGTCAGCTGCTCACCGGCCGAGACGGAAAAGCTGATCGGCCCGACCACCGGCACCGGACCGTACTGGACGACGAGATCCTCCACGTCGATATGCGGTGTCGTGGTCATGCGGACGAACTTCCATGCTGCGAGGCGCGTTTGATGAGCGGCACCAGCACCAGGATCGCCAGCCCGATGACCACCGTCTGGATCAGGGCCATCGCGGCGGTCAATTCGCTGCTGGACGAGAAGAACGCTTCGACGATGGCCGGCGTGATGACCTTGCTGTTCGGCCCCATGAGCAGGATTGAGGCGCCGAGTTCGCGCACGCTGGCAATGAAGATCAGCAGCCAGGCGGCCAGCAGCCCCGGCCGCAGCAGCGGCATGGTGATCGTGCGCAGCCGGTAGCCCCACGAAGCGCCGCACATCTCGCCGCACTCCTCGAGGCTCTTGTCGAGTTGCACGAGCACGCCGGTGATGGTGCGCACGCCGAGCGGCAGGAACACGGTGACATAGGCGATCAGCAGCAGCCAGATCGTGCCGTAGATCGGGATCGGGAACACCAGCCAGGCCCACATCATGCCGAAGGCGAAGACGAGGCGCGGCACGGCCTGCGGGAACATGACGATATATTCGAGCACGCCTCGCCCCGGCAGCCGCGAGCGCTGGATCAGCCAGGCGATCAGGCCGGTGACGGCGACACCGAGGGTCGCGGTGAAGAAGCCGAGGACCAGGCTGTTGCCCATCGCCGAGCGGATCGCATTCAGGGAAAACGCCGTGCGATAATGCTCGAGCGTGAAGTTGTCGGCGGCCGGAAATGCCACGGCAAGGCGCTGCACCGAGGCATAGATCAAGGTCGCGAACGGCAGGATGACCGACAGGAAGACATACAGGAAGCAAATGCCGAACAGCACCCAGCGGAATGCGCCGACATCCATGGCGCGCGGCCGGAACGCCTTGCCGCCCACCGTGACGTAGCTGCGGCCGGCGACGACGCGGCGATACAGGAACAGCATGATGAACATCACGGCGAAAAGCGACACGCCCATCGCGGCGGCCAACGGCATGCGCGGCGGATATTGTGAGACGAGCTGATAGATCGCCGTGGTGATGACGTAGAAGCGGCTCGGCGTGCCGAGCACGAGGGCTGCCGTGAACGAGCCGAGCATTTCCGCGAACACATAGATCGCCGCTCCGAGCACGCCCGGCGCGACGAGCGGCAAGGTCACCTTCATCATCGTCCGGAAACGCCCGGCGCCGATCACCTGGCTCGCCTCCTCGAGGGAAGGGTCCATCGAGCGCATCACGGCGCTGATCATGACGAAGGCGACGGAGCCCTCGAACAGCGCCATCACCCAGGCGATGCCGACCGCACCGGTGACATCGATCAGCGCGCCGGTGCCGCCCATGGCGCGCCAGACCTGGTTGATGAAGCCGCTTTCCGGCGCGCCGAGCAGGCTCCAGGCGAGCGCGCCGAGCAGCGGCGTGACGTAATAGGGCACCGCCATCATCTGCTCGAGCGTCTTGCGGAACGGCACGTTGGTGCGGGTCAGGATCCACGCGGTCAGAAAGCCGAAAACCAGCGCCATCAGCGTCGCGGCAAAGGCGACGCTGAGCGTGTTCAGCATGATTTCCCAATAATCGGGAAGCCTGGCGAAATTATCGAGCCCGTATGCTTCCGGCGGCCGCACATTCGGGTCGCCGACCGCGAAAGCCGCCTGCAGCAGATAGAAAATCGGGTACAGGACGAAGATCGCCGCCACGAGGGCGACGCCGCCGCCGATGACAAGCTGCATCGGCGGCCGTGCTTTGACGGCGGGAACCGGCATCGGCCGTCCCTAAAGCCCCATCATGCCGTTCCATTCCTTGACGAAAGTGGCGTGGGACGCGGCGAAGGCAGCCACGTCCTGCGGATAGAGCACCTTGAAATCGCTCAGCTTCATGCCGCCCGGCATCGGCGGCGGGTTCTTGCTCAGCGACGGATACAGGAAAAACTTGTTCTCCTGGTAGATGACCTGGCCGCGCGTCATCAGCCAGTCGATGAACAGCTTGGCGGCTTCGGGATGTGCAGGCTTCGAGACGATGCCGGCGGCCGTGACCGTCGCCGGCAGCCCGTCAGGCGGGGCGACGAACTTGACCTTGGCGCCGCGCGCCCTGACCAGTTCGTATCCGGCCCACTCCGCCATGGCGCAGATCTTGTCGTCGCCCTTGGCGAGGCGATCGAACAGCTGGGCGCGCGAATCGAAGCCGCGCGGACGCTGCTTGGCGAATTCCTTCCAGAATTCATCGCCATACAGGCGCTTGAGTTCGTACCACTGCACGAATTGCGTGCCGCTGGTCGCCTGCTTGCAACTCATGGCATTGCGCCATTTCGGATCGAGAAGATCCTTCCAGGTCTTGGGCGCCTCGGCCTCGGACACCCTGTCGGTGTTGTAGGCGATGCCGCAGAAGGTGACGCCGGCCTGGAAGAAATAGCCCGGCGGCGTGCTCAGGAACCTGGCGTCGTATTTCACCTTTTCCGGCGAATCGTAAAGTTCGTAGCCGCCGCGCTTCTGCAGGTCGAGCGCGGTGGCGATATCGGAGAACTGCACGACGTCGCAGACATAGCGCCCGGCCGAGCGTTCCGCGAGGAGCTTGCTGAACAGCGCCCCGGTCTGCGCCCGGAGGTAGGAGCCCTTGATCTTCGGAAAATCCTTCGTGAAGGCTTCCATCAGCGCCGCGCCTGCGGGGTCGCTGTCATGGGTATAGAACAGGACCTCGCCCTCGGCTTCCGCCTTGGCGATATCGGCGCTGGTCTCGAAATCAAGGACTTTGGTGACCGGGGCCGCCTGTGCCGCGGTGGAGCGCAGGATCGCCGGCAAGGCGAGCGTGGCGGCGCCTGCCTGCAAAATACCACGTCGTGACAGATTAAACCTGGATATGCCCTTGGTCATAACGCTTTTCCTCCGTCAAATCGTGGATTTCCGTTGCAATCGTCACCATTCAAGGCGTGATATCAGGCACATAACCTTTCGATTTCTGTTTGATCGCTTGCGCGTGGTAAGCATCCAGGCAGAAAAGCATCTGGCATTGCTGCACATCACACGCTTGTCCCTCGCCGAACCGCGGCACGGCTTGCCGTACCACCTGTCCGCTCGAACCGCAGGTCCGCCGCAAGGCGCGATCCGGCCGAAGCAGTTGCGGCAAGCCTAGAGGCCAAGCCGATGGCGGTAAAGCACCATCTGCATATTGCCCGATATATCGGCAAGACCGCCGGCTGGCGCACCGTCCCCCTCCCCGGCGCGGTCGGAATGGCCTCGCGAAATCGTCGCTTTCCGGGCTCGCGGCAACGCCCGGATCATTCTACGATCGCGCCACGACCGAAGGCATGGCGGGGGCAGGACGCATGAAGGATGACGCAGGTGGCGGGGAGCTGGCGTTCCGCGCGCAGCCCGACTGGGCCAAGCTCCCTCCCGGGATCGTGCTCGGCGATGTCGCCGGCATCGCGGTCGATCAGCGCGATCAGGTCTATCTCTTCAATCGCGGCGAGCATCCGGTCGTCGTCCTCGACCGTGCCGGACACTACCGGACGTCGTGGGGGCACGGCCTGTTCGTCAATGCGCATGGCGCCAGCATCGGGCCGGACGATTCGATCTACCTGACCGATAACGGCGACCATACCGTGCGGAAGTTCACGCTGGACGGCAAATTGCTGCTGTGCATCGGCGAGCCGGGCAAGCCGTCCGCGCCAATGAGCGGGCAGCCATTCTGCCGCTGCACCCATACCGCCCTGTCGCCGAGCGGCGACATCTACGTCTCGGATGGCTATGGCAATGCCTGCGTCCACAAATACACGGCCGACGGCAAGCATCTCATGTCATGGGGGCGGCCGGGCAGCGGGCCGGGCGAGTTCAACCTGCCGCATAATATCTGCTGCGATGGCGATGGCTGGGTCTATGTCGCCGACCGCGAGAACCATCGCGTGCAGATTTTCGATGGCAACGGCCGCTACGAGGCGCAGATCAACAACATGCACCGCCCGAGCGGCCTCGCGATCATGCCCGGGCGCTGTCCGCACTGCATCGTCGGCGAATTGAAGCCCTATATGCCGGTGAACCGGGCCACGCCCAATCTCGGACCACGCGTGAGCATCCTCGACCAGAAAAGCAATCTCGTCGCCCGGATCGACGACGGACAGGGCGCCGGCCTGGAGCCCGGCCGCTTCGTCTCACCGCACAGCATCGCGCTCGACTCGCGCGGCGACATGTATGTCGGCGAAGTCGCGGAAAGAGATTGGCCGGCCGTCTTTCCCGATACACCCCTTCCGGGCAGGCTGGGCCGCGTCCAGAAATTCATGCGGGTACAGCCGCAACAGGCGAACCGGCCCTAGGATTTTACGCTGAGCCGCCGCACACGCCGCACGCCAAACGACACCAGCGGCATGAAGAGCAGCAGCAGGCCGGCGGTCATGATCGTCGCGGCGAGCGGATTGGACCAGAACACCGTCAGGTCGCCTTGCGACATAATCATCGCCTGGCGGAAGGCATCCTCGGCCTTGTCGCCGAGCACCATGGCCAGCACCAGCGGCGCCAGCGGATAATCGAGCTTCTTGAACAGGTAGCCGACGACGCCGAACACCAGCACGAGCCAGAAATCGAAGGCGTTGCTGTTGACGCTGTAGGCGCCGATGAAACAGACCGCGACGATGATCGGCCCGATGATGGCGAACGGGATGCGCAGGATGGCGGCAAACAGCGGCACGGTCATCAGCACCAGCACCACGGCGACGACATTGCCGAGATACATGCTGGCGATCAGCGCCCAGACGAAATCATGCTGTTCGGTGAACAGCATCGGACCGGGGTTGAGGCCCCAGATCATCAGGCCGCCCATCATCACCGCCGCCGTCGCCGAACTCGGCACGCCGAGCGCCAGCATCGGCAGCATGGCGCAGGTGCCGGCGGCATGGTCGGCAGTCTCCGGCGAAACGACGCCCTCCGGCCTGCCCTCACCGAACTCCTCCGGCCGGCGCGACCAGCGCTGCGCCAGGCCGTAGCTCATGAACGAGGCCGCCGTCGGCCCGCCCGGCGTGATGCCCATCCAGCAGCCGACCGCACTCGAGCGCAGCAGGGCGACCCAGTAGCGCGGCCATTCGAGGATGGTGCGGCCGACCTCGCGCGGGCTGACGCGCGTCGCCACGCTGTTGAAGGCCAGCCCCTCCTCCATGGTCACGAGCAATTCGCCAATGCCGAACAGGCCGATCACGGCGACGAGGAAGCTGATGCCGGGCAGGAGCTGGTCGAAGCCGAAGGTCAGCCGCAGGCTGCCGGTGACGGAATCCATGCCGACCGCGCCGAGCGCAAAACCCAGCATCATCGAGACGATGGTCTTGAACGGCGAGGCGCTGCCCATGCCGATGAAGGCGGCGAAGGCGAGGAAATACACGCCGAAATATTCCGGTGCGCTGAAGCGAAGCGCGAAACGCGCCGCCCAGCTCGACAGGAAGGTGATGAGGACGACGCCGATCAGCGCCCCGAAACCGGCGGACATGAAGGCCAGCGTCAGCGCCCGCGTCGCCTCGCCCTTGCGCGCCATCGGGTGGCCGTCGAAGGTGGTGGCGACCGAGGACGGCTCGCCGGGAATGTTGAACAGGATCGAGGTCGTCGAGCCGCCGAACAGCGCGCCCCAATACATGCTGGCAAGCAGGATGATGGCGGAGGCCGGGTCCATCGAGAAGGTGAGCGGCAGCAGCAGCGACACGCCGTTGGGTGCGCCGAGGCCGGGCAACACGCCGACGAGCAGGCCGAGCATGACGCCGACGATCATCAGCATCACGTGATAGCTGGTCAGCGCGAGCGAAAATCCGTGCATCAGCGAAGCGAAGTTTTCCACTGGTCCTCCCGACGACAGGCGCTTCCTGACGCGTTTCGGTGCTTTCGAGTTTCAGTAAATGCCGAGAAATTCTTCGAGCGGGCCTTTCAGCAGCGGGACCTGGAACCACACTTCGAAGATCACGAAGAAGAACAGGACCGTGCCGATACTGACCACTAGCGAAAACGGCCAACGATAGCCGCCCTGGAAGCGCATGACGACCAGAAGATAAACCGCCGTTCCGACATAGAGCCCCAGGAACACGCTGATGATCACGAAAATCAGCATCGGGACAAAGAACGAAACCAGCCGTTGCAATTGCGCGCGGTCGAGGAAGACGCTGTCCGATCGCGCGAACACCGCCTGGGCGCCGGCGCCGATGCCGCCGAAGATCAGCAGCAGCCCGACATAGAACGGGAAATAGCCCGCCTCCGGCCCGGATTCACTCCAGCGGATGCCGAATTCCATCGCCCCGGTCACGACAATGGCCCCGGCGATGCAAACCGCCAGGGCGACAACGATTTCCATCGCGAAACGCGAGATCGACATGGCCGTTCAAATCCTCTGCTCGTGCGGCGGCGCAGCCGCTGCCGGCCGCGCCGCTCACGCTGACCGCCGGTTACTTGATGGCCCAGCCCTCTGCCACGAAAACCTTCGTCGCATTGGCTTCGTCGGTCTTGCGGAAGTCATCGAAGGCCGCGCCGGTCAGGAACTGGCCGGATTGCGAGGTGCGCTGCACGTAATCCTTCCATTCCGGCGTTTCCGAGACCTTCTTGAACAGTTCGCGGTAATAGGCGACAGCCCCCTCCGGCACACCGGCGGGAAGCCAGATCGTGCGCGGCATCTCATAGGAATCAATGGCGATGCCGGCCGATTTGCAGGTCGGGATATCCGACCAGCCCTTGCCGTCGTGGATCTTCGGCCCGGCTTCCAGCGTCTTAGGCGCGAACACGCAAAGCGGACGCAGGGCGCCGGCCTTCCACTGCTCGATATTCTCGCTGGGATTGTTGACGTTGGCATCGACATGGCCGCCGACGAGCTGGACGTTGACCGCGCCGCCGCCGTTGAACGGCACATAGGTGAACTTGGCGCCGGTGACCTGCTGGATCAGGCTGACCAGCGTCTGGTCGGTATCCTTCGACTGGCTGCCCGCCACCTTGATCTTGCCGGGGTTGGCCTTGGCCGCGTCGATGAAGCTCTTGGCGTCCTTGTAGTCGGATTTGGCGTTGACCCAGATCAGGAATTCATCGAGCGCCATCGCCGCAACCGGCGTGAGATCGGCCGTCGTATAGCCAAGCTTGGTGACATGCGGCAGCAGATAGACATTGTTGGTGCCGAAGATCAGCTTGTGGGGGTTGCCCGCGTTGGTCTTGGCGTAGATGAAGGCCTCCGCGCCGCTGCCGCCGCCCTTGTTGAGCACGGCAATCGACTGATCCATCAGCTTATGGGCGGCAATCGCCTTCTGCACGGTGCGGGCGAAGTTGTCGGTGCCGCCGCCGGCACCCGAGGCGACGACGAACTCGACCGGACGCTCCGGCTTCCAATCCGCCGCGACGGCCGTGCCGCCGGCCATGATCATCGCCGCCATGGCGACCAGCAGTGAACTTTTCCTGAGCATCTGTTTCCTCCTTCGATTTGTGCGTTTGCCGCAAGATTGGCGTTGGCGGGCCCGTGCAGAACCGTTTGCTGCAATGACCGGGAACCGCATGGCGCCAAAGCCGGTTGTCATGATCGGCTCCCGCCCAATCGGCGAAACGCTAATGCAATCGCGCCGAGGTATCAAGCATTCTGCGCTCTAAACTCTACATACTGTATACAGTGTCCACCTTACCCGCACCGCCAACCCACGACCGCCTGAGCGGGCGAGGGAAGCGGGCAGCGCTGCATCCGGACGGATGGCTGGGAAAGAGGGCCGGCAAGGAGAAGGGACGATGCGCCATGCCGGCACGCCGCGGCCGGTGATCTGCACGCAAAGTCCATCGTGCTTGCCCTGCGCCCTCACGGGATTGTAGCTATGAGCGCGACGACGCCCTCTTGCACAGCGATCCGTGAACATGAAAAGAGACGCTTCCACGGCGGGCGGCCTGAACGCCGCCTGCCTGCCCTTCGACCTCGATGACATGCTGCGCGGGTTGCGGCTCTGGGTCGAGCAGGAAAGCCCGACCTACGAATGCGCCGCCGTCAACCGGATGATGGACGTGGCTGAGCGCGACCTCACCATCATGGGCGCCGCCGTGCAGCGCATCCCGGGTGATATGGGCTTTGGCGATTGCGTGAAGGCGCGCTTCCCGCATGCAAGGGCCGACCAGCCCGGCATTCTCGTCCTCGGGCATCTCGACACAGTGCACCCGCTCGGCACCATCGAGACGCTGGCCTGGCGCCAGCAGGGCGAGCGCTGCTACGGGCCGGGCATCCTCGACATGAAGGGTGGTAACTACCTCGCGCTGGAAGCCATCCGGCAGCTTCAACGTGCCGCGTTCACGAGCCTGCTGCCGATCACCGTTCTGTTCACCTGCGACGAGGAGGTCGGCAGCCCGAGCACGCGCCGGCTGATCGAAGCGGAAGCCGCCCGCCACAAATACGTACTCATCCCCGAGCCGGGCCGCCGCAACGGCGGCGTGGTGACCGGCCGTTATGCCATCGCGCGTTTCGCCCTCGAGACGCGCGGCCAGCCGAGCCATGCCGGTCTGCGGCTGAGCGAGGGCGTGTCGGCGATCCGCGAGATGGCGCATCAGATCGTCGCCATCGAGGCGATGACCGATGACGAGACCGGATACAGTGTCGGCGTCGTTCAGGGCGGGCGCTGGGTCAATTGCGTGTCCACGACCTGCGACGCCGAAGTGCTGGTATCGGCGACGACCGACGAAAAGCTCGCGGTCGCGATCGCGCGCATGAGCGCGCTCGCCCCGATCGGCAAGGGCGCCGGCGTTACCGCCAGGACGGCGCTCGTGCGCCCGGTCTGGACCCGGAACGATGCCTCATGGCAACTCTATGAGCATGCCAGCGCGCTGGCTGGGGACCTTGGTTTCGAAATTCCGCACCAGAATTCCGGCGGCGGCTCCGACGGCAACTTCACCGGTGCGATGGGCATCGCCACGCTCGATGGCCTCGGCGCGCGCGGCGACGGGCCGCATACGCTCGACGAGCATATCATCACGGAAAGCTTGCTGGAGCGCGGCCGGCTGATGGCCGCGCTGCTCGCCACGCTGCACTGAGGCCCCCCGGCCGGGAAACGCCGCGGCGGCGTCACGCCGCCTTGAACTTGTTCGAGCGTTTCGGGTGCCACCATTTGCCGGCGATGACTACGCCTTCCGAGACGATCTTCCTGTCGCCGGTCAGGTGCTCGTCGACGACATCGACATAATCGAACTTGCCGGTCTTGACCGAGAGGATGGTGGCGTCGCCGACGCTGCCGGGCTTGAGCGAGCCAAGCTCCGGCCGGCGCAGCGCAAAGGCCGCGTTGATGGTGGAGGCCGCCACGACCTTGTCGAGCGGCATGCCGAGGCAGAGGAATTTCGACATCGTCGTGACCTGGTCGAAAGCCGGCCCGTCAATGCACAGCGTGTGCACGTCCGACGAGATCGTATCCGGCTCGAAGCCGTTGGCGAGCATGTTGCGCGCCGTCTTGAAGGCGAAGGAGCCCTTGCCGTGGCCGATATCAAACAGCACGCCGCGCTCGCGCGCTTCCAGCACGGCGCGCTTGACGGTGCCCTGCGCGGTGGACGGCGCGTTCGGGAACGGCCGGAAGGCGTGGGTCAGGATATCGCCCTGGCGCAGGCGGCCGATGACATGCTCGTAGCTCGGCGGCGGATGGTCGATATGGCACATCAGCGGCATGCCGACCTCGTCGGCGACCTGCAAGGCCATATCGAGCGCCGCCTCGCCGTTGGTGCCCGATGAATGCAGCCCGACGCGCACCTTGATGCCGACGACGAGATCGCGGTTCTCGTCGGCGACGCGGGCGCAATCGACCGGGCTCATCAGGCGGATTTCCTCGCTCTCGCCGACCATGACGCGCTTGTCGAAACCATAGATGCCGGCATGCGAGACGTGGAGATAGGCCAGGATGCGGACCTGGCTCTTCTCGATGACATGTTTGCGGAAGCCGGCGAAATTGCCCGGCCCGGCACTGCCGGTATCGATGGCGGTGGTCACGCCTGACAGCCGGCAGAACGCCTCGGCATCGATGCCGAGCGAGGTGCCGCCCCAATAGACATGGGTGTGAAGGTCGATCAGCCCCGGCGTGACGATGTAGCCCGAGACGTCGCGCACCTGCGCGCCCTCGCCCGCCAGCTTGTCACCGATCTTGACAACCTTGCCGCCGGAGAAGGCGACATCGGTCACCTTGTCGAGTTTTTGCGACGGGTCGATCACCCGCCCGCCACGCAAGATCAGTTCATATGCCCCTGCCATTGCTGCTCACTCCCGGTCAATCGCCACAGTTCTCGACGCGCAAATCTTCATGACGCTGGAAATTGCCGGAGACGGCAGAGTGCGATTTTCTGGAGATTTGCCGCTTGCCTATGTCGCTTACCGGGATAACCTAACAAAAAAATCAGGGAGAGAGCAGCATGAAAACGACGCGTCGCCGTTTCGTACAAGGTGGCGTTGCCGCCGCCACGCTGATCAGCGCGCCCTCGATCGCGCGCGCGCAATCGGCCCCCACCGCCGCCCGCACGCTGAAATGCGTCATGCAGGGCGACCTGCGCTCCTTCGACCCGATCTGGACGACCGCCAACATCACCGCCTATCACGGTGCCATGATCTACGACATGCTGTTCGGCGTCGATGCCGACAACAAGCCGCAGCCGCAGATGGTCGAGAGTTTCGCGCCCTCCGACGACCGCCTGTCATGGACGTTCAAGCTGCGCGACGGCCTGAAATTCAGCGACGGCAGCCCGGTGACCTCCGCCGATTGCATCGCCTCGATGCGGCGCTGGGCGGTGCGCGACAGCGCCGGCCAGCACATGTTCGAGCGCGTCAAGGATACCTCCGCCAAGGATGACCGGACCTTCGTCATCTCGCTCAAGGAGCGCTATCCGCTGATTCTCGACGCCATGGCCAAGCCCGGCACGCCGGACCTGTTCATCATGCGCAAGAAGGATGCCGAGACCGACCCGATGCAGCAGATCAAGGAGTTCGTCGGCTCCGGTCCGTTCATCTTCAACCAGGACGCGACCAAGATGGGCGCGTCCTACGTCTATGATCGCAACCCGAATTACGTGCCGCGCAAGGAGGCTCCGAGCGGGCTTTCCGGCGGCAAGGTCGTCAAGCTCGACCGCGTGATCTGGGACAATATCGCCGACGAGCAGACGGCGATGGCCGCGCTGCAGGCCGGCGAGATCGACTTCATGGAACTGCCGCCGCTCGACCTGATCGACCAGCTGGAATCGGATGCCAACATCACCGTCGAGGTGCTGAACCCGACCGGCAATGTCGGCTTCATGCGCCTGAACTTCCTGTATCCGCCCTTCGACAACAAGAAGGCGCGCCAGGCGATGCTGTATCTCGTCAACCAGTCCGACGTGATGAAATCGACCTTCGGCAGCGGCAAATACTGGAAGAAATGCGATTCCCTGTTCGGCATCGGCACCTCGATGGAGAACCACGAGAACACCGAGTGGTTCAAGGAAGCGCCGAACATTCCCAAGGCGCAGGCGCTGTTCAAGGAAGCCGGCTATGACGGCCGCCCAGTCATCCTGCTGCAGGCAAGCAACTTCGCCTTCATGAACAACGCGCCGCAGCTCGTGGCGCAATGGCTGCAACAGGCCGGCGTCAACGCCCAGCTCGCCACCTCCGACTGGGGTGGCGTGGTGACGCGCCGCGCCAATCGCGAGCCACCGGACAAGGGCGGCTGGAACACTTTCACCACCTTCTCCTCGACCTCGAATATCGCCAGCCCGATCAACTTCATCGGCCATGTCGCCAATGGCGACAAATCCTGGTTCGGCTGGCCGAAGGACGAGACCAACGAGATGCTGCGCGACAAATGGGCCAAGGCGGAGCCCGATGACCGGCTCGCCGTCGCCAAGGAGATGCAGAGGAACGCCTGGGACTTCGTGCCCACCGTCTATATGGGGCAATGGACCTCGCCCGCTGCCTGGCGCAAGAATGTCAAAGGCTTCGTCAAGGTGCCCGAGATCATCCCGTTCTGGAACGTCGAAAAGACCTGAGCAGTTGCCTGGGAACGCGTCCCCGGCGGCAGTAGGGCACGGCGCATGATCGCCTATGCGCTGCGCCGCCTCGCCTCGCTCGTCGTGGTGATGGCGCTGGTCGGCATCTGCGTGTTCATGCTGCTCCACCTCGCGCCCGGCGATCCGGCCGCGATCATCGCCGGCGACAACGCCTCGCCGGCCCAGATCGCCGCCATCCGCAAGAATCTCGGTCTCGACGACACGATCTTCGTGCAGTTCTGGCGCTGGGCGACAGCGGTGCTGTCCGGCGATTTCGGCGTGTCGATCTTTTCCAACGCGCCGGTGGGCATGCTGATCATGCAGCGCCTCGAGCCGACCGTGTCGCTGACGCTGGCCACGCTGCTCTTCGCCGTGCCGAGCGCGCTGCTGCTCGGCGTGCTGTCGGCCTGGATGGTCGGCACCACAATCGACCGCATGGCGATGGCGGTCTCGGTGCTCGGCTTCGCCGCGCCGACCTTCGTCGTCGGCTATGTGATGATCTATGTGTTCGCGATCACGCTGAAATGGCTGCCGGTGCAGGGCTATGCGCCGTTCGCCAACGGCATCGGCGATTGGGCGCGCCATCTCGTGCTGCCGGCGCTGACGCTTGGCCTCGCCTATGTGGCGCTGATCGCCCGCATCACGCGCGCCACCATGCTCGACGTCCTGTCGGAGGATTATATCCGCACCGCCAAGGCAAAAGGCGTCGAAACCCGCTCGGTGCTGATGAAACACGCGCTGCGCAATGCCGGCGTGCCGGTGGTGACGGTGATCGGCATCGGCATAGCCCTGCTCATCGGCGGCGTCGTCGTCACCGAAACCGTGTTCAACATTCCCGGCATCGGGCGGCTCGTCGTCGATGCCATCTCGAAACGCGACTACCCGATCATCCAGGGCGTGATCCTGGTGTTCTCGGCCGTCTACGTGATCATCAACCTGCTCGTCGACCTGTCCTACACGCTGATCGACCCGAGGATACGCTATTGACCGAGGTCCCGGTTCTGGAGGCGGGAGAAGAGCTGGCGGCGACGCCGCGCCGTCTCGTGCGGCCGTGGCGCTTCATCCGGCGCAATCCGTCCCTGGTCGCGGGCGGCGTCATCCTGGCGATCTTCGCCATCCTGGCGCTCGCAGCACCCTGGCTGCCCGGCGATCCGCTGACCATGAAGCCGAGCAACCGCCTGCTGCCGCCGGGCGGTGCCTTCCCGCTCGGCACCGACTCGCTCGGCCGCGACGTGATGGCGCGCGTCATCCATGGCGCGCGCGTGTCGCTGTTCGTCGGCTTCTCGGTTGCCATCATGTCAGTCGCGGCCGGGCTCGCCATCGGGCTCGTCGCCGGCGCGGTGCGCCCGACCGATACGCCGCTGATGCGCCTGATGGACGCGTTGATGGCGATCCCCGCCATCCTGCTCGCCATCGCGCTGATCTCGCTGACCCAGGCCAGCGTCACCACGGTGATCATCGCCATCACCATCCCCGAAATCCCGCGCGTCGTCAGGCTGGTGCGCTCGGTAGTGCTGAGCGTGCGCGAGCAGCCCTATATCGAGGCGGCGATCGCCGGCGGCGCGCGCATGCCGAAGATCATCCTGCGCCATATCCTGCCCTCGACCATCCCGGCGCTGATCGTGCAGGCGACCTATATCTGCGCCTCCGCCATCCTCGTCGAGGCGACGCTGTCGTTTCTCGGCGCCGGTGCGCCGCCGGAAATCCCGAGCTGGGGCAACATGATCGCCTCGTCGCGGCTCTATCTCGCGCGCGCGCCGTGGACGATCTTCTGCCCCGGCCTTGCGCTGGCGCTCGTCGTGCTCGCCGTCAACCTGCTCGGCGACGGGTTGCGCGACCGGCTCGACCCGCGCCTGGCGCGGCGGATGTGAGCGCCATGGCCGAACCCCTGCTCAGCGTGCGCAACCTCCAGACGCATTTCTTCAACAATGACGGCGTGACGCGCGCTGTCGACGGCGTCAGCTTTGATGTTGCACCGGGCGAGACGCTCGGCGTGGTCGGCGAATCCGGCTGCGGCAAGAGCGTGACGGCGCTTTCGGTGATGCGGCTGTTACCGCCGCGCGTCGCACGCACCGTCGGCGGCGAGGTGCTGTTCGAGGGCAAGGACCTGCTGGCGCTCGACGAAGCGGCGATGCGCAGGATTCGCGGCAACCGCATCGCGATGATCTTCCAGGAGCCGATGACCAGCCTCAATCCGCTGATCCGCATCGGCGAGCAGATCGCCGAGGCGCTGCGCATCCACACCGGCGCCAACAGCCGCGATGCCCGCGCCAAGGCGGCCGAGATGCTGCGCCTCGTGCGCATTCCCGATGCCGAGCGCCGGCTCGACGACTACCCGCACCAGTTCTCCGGCGGCATGCGCCAGCGCGTGATGATCGCGATGGCGCTCGCCTGCGACCCCAAGCTGCTGATCGCCGACGAGCCGACCACCGCGCTCGATGTGACGATCCAGGCGCAGATCCTCAAGCTGCTGATCGAACTCAAGGCGCGCACAGGTGCTGCCATCGTCATGATCACCCACGATCTCGGCGTCGTGGCGCAGACCTGCCAGCGCGTCATCGTGATGTATGCCGGGCGCAAGATCGAGGAGGCGCCGGTCGAGATGCTGTTCGACCGCCCGGCGCATCCCTATACGCGGGGCCTGATGGCGGCGACGCCGCGCCCGGCGCACGGCGAGACTGGCAAGCGGCTGACCGAAATCCCCGGCCTGGTGCCGTCGCTGCGCGAGCCGATCACCGGCTGCGCTTTCGCGCCGCGCTGCCCGCTCGCCTTCGACCGTTGCCGGCGCGAAAGCCCGGCCTTCGCCGAGATCGCGCCCGGCCACGGCACCGCCTGTTTCGCAGCGGAGCGCGTGCCGGCATGAGCGTGACCGACACCAGCCCGACTGCCGCCGGCGAGACCAGCGCGCCGTTGCTCGAGATATCGAACCTCGCCAAGCATTTCGAGATGCGCGCCGGCGCCCTCAAGCTGACGCGGCTCGTGCTCAAGGCGGTCGATGATGTCAGCTTTTCGCTCCAGCGCGGCGAGACGCTGTGCCTGGTCGGCGAATCGGGCTGCGGGAAATCCACCGTCGGCAAGCTGATCCTGCGCCTGATGGAGCCGAGCGCCGGCGCGATCCGCATCGACGGCGACGATGTCACCCATGCCGGCGGCGCGGCGCTGCGCCAATTCCGCCGCCGCGTGCAGATGATTTTCCAGGACCCGTTCGCCAGCCTCAACCCACACCTGAATGCCGGCACCATCGTCGGCGAGCCGCTGGAGAACTACAATCTCTACAACGCCCGCGAGCGCCGCGAGCAGGTCGCCGCCCTGTTCGCGCGCGTCGGGTTGCGCCCCGAGGCTGCGGCCAAGTTTCCGTTCGAGTTTTCCGGCGGCCAGCGCCAGCGCATCGGCATCGCGCGGGCGCTGGCCCTGTCGCCCGACCTGATCGTCGCCGACGAGCCGGTCTCGGCGCTCGACGTCTCGGTGCAGGCACAGGTGCTGAACCTGCTCGTCGATTTGCGCGACCAGCTTGGCCTCGCCTACCTGTTCATCTCGCATGATCTCGGCGTGGTCGAGCATATCGCGCACCGCGTCGCGGTGATGTATCTCGGCCGCATCGTCGAAATCGGCGACAAGCGGACGATTTTTTCACGCGCCCAGCACCCGTATACGCAGGCGCTGATCGCCGCCGCGCCGGTCGCCGATCCGCGCGTCAAGCGCGATGCGATCGTCATCGAGGGCGACGTGCCCTCGCCGCTCGATCCGCCCAAGGGCTGCGCCTTCCACACGCGCTGCCCGTTCGCCTTCGCGCGCTGCTCGCAGGAGACGCCGCTGCTCACGCGGCGCGGCGACGGCCACCTCGCCGCCTGCCATCTCGATATGCCGTGAAACCCGCGATCAGCGCGCCGGCGGTGCGTTGCGCAGGCTGCTGACAATCTCGCTCAATTGGCCGACCACCACATCGGTGATCGCCTTGCCCTTGTCGGCGCTGGCCAGCGAGGCATCGCCGACGACGCCGGAGCCGCCGGAAATCTCGCGCATCGAGCGATAGAGCGAGGCACGTCCCGCGCTCAGCATGTCGGAATTCGCCCAAGAATAGGTCGGCACGTAACTCAACCCCGCAATCAAGTCCGTGCGCACGCATTCGGGCACGCCATGCATCAGCACCGCGGTCTCGAACTCGCAGGCATGGCCGACGCCGCCGAAGCCGGATTCGCGGATCGCCGCCAGTTCCTTGCCGGCCATGGTCCACCATGTCAGGAACACCACGCGGCAATCGCGATGGGCGGCGCCGAACTTCTCGAGGATCACCTGGCCGACGGCCTTGTTGCCGCCATGGCTGTTGACGATGACGATATTGCGGAAGCCATGGGCGGCGACGCTGTCGAGAATATCGCCGACATAGGCGATCAGAGTCTCGTGGCGCACCGACAATGTTCCCGGATAATCCATATGGTGGGCCGAGCAACACACCTTGACCTGCGGCAGGATCAGCACGGCGTCCCCGAGTGATTTGCCGAGTTCGTCCATGAACAAGCCGCCGATCAACGCATCGGTATTGACCGGCAGATGCGGGCCATGCTGCTCGATGGCCGCGATATTGAGCACGACAGGTGTGGTGCGGTCGAACTTGTCGATCTCGCCCGAAGTAAGGTCTTCCCAACGCATCTGATCGCGATCCCTCTCCATGCGGCCGCACGACCGACCATGTGCCAGCGGATTTTATAGAGCGATCAATTGCCGAGCACCAGATTAGGCAGCCAAAGCACCAGTTCGGGGAAGACCGTGATGGCCAGCAGGATGCCGAGCCCGACGGCCAGCATCGGCAGGACCTCGACGATGACGGCCTCGATCTTCACATTGGCGAAGTTGCCGCAAATGTAGAGCAGGATGCCGACCGGCGGCGTCAGGAGGCCAAGCATCAGGTTGAAGACCATCACCAGGCCGAAATGCACCAGGTCGATATGCGCCGCCTCCACGACCGGAAGCAGGACCGGAATCAGGATGATCATGGCGGCGATCGCTTCCATGAAGCAGCCGACGACCAGCAGCAGGGCGTTGATCAGCATCAGCACCGCGAGCGGGTTGGTGGCGAACCGGCCGATCCAGTCGGCAACCACCTGCGGCAAGCCGCTCACCGCCAGCAGCCAGCCGAAGCCGGACGCGAAGGCGATGATGATCATGACGACCGCCGTATCGAGCCCGGTCTGGACCAGGATTTCGCCGATATGGTGCCATTTGAGCTCGCGGTGAATGACCATGCCGACAAACAGCGCGTACAGCACGATGAAGGCGGCGCTTTCCGTCACCGTGACGATGCCGCCGGTCACGCCAAGCAGGATCAGGAACGGCATGGCGAGCGCCCAGGAGGCCTGGCCGGCGGAGGAGAGCAATTCCCGCATCGGCACGGCTTCGTGGACGGGATAGTTCCGACGCCTGGCGATCAGGTAGACGACCAGCATGAGGAGGGTGCCGAGCAGCAGGCCGGGCACGACGCCGCCCAGGAACAGGGCTGCGATCGAAACGCCTTTGCCGACGGAGAGGCCATAGATGATCAGCGGAATCGAGGGCGGGATAATCGGCCCGTTGACGGCCGAGGCCGCGGTGATGGCCGCGGCGAAGCCGGCGCCATAGCCCTCCTTCTTCATGCCCGGGATCAGGACCTTGCCCAGCGCCGTGGCGTCGGCCACGGCGGAGCCGGACACGCCCGAGAACACCATGCAGGACAGTACCGTCGTCAGGCCGAGGCCGCCATTGAAACGGCCGACGGCGCTATTGGCGAACTTGATGATGCGCTCGGTAATGCCGCCGACATTCATCAGGTTGCCGGCCAGGATGAAGAACGGAATGGCGAGCAGCGAATACGAGTTGGCGCCGACGAGCGCGCGCTGGGTGAAGAGGGAAAACGGCAGGCTGCCCTGGTCGGCGATGGCAACCACCGTCGCCAACGCCATGGCGAACGCGATCGGCACGCCCATGACGAGAAAGACCATGAAGCTCAGCATGAGAAACGAGGCCATGATGCTGCTTTCTCAAAGATGCACTTCGCCGTCGGGCACGCGAAAGCGCGGATCGAAGAGCTTTTCGATCCAGTAAAGCACGATCAACGCGCCCGCGACCGGCGCGGCGAAATAGAACCAGGACGGCGATATCTCAAGCGCCCCAAAGGTTTGCGGCATGTTGGCGATCGCGTGCTGGCCGCCGAACCAGATCATCATGAGCGCGAGAACCAGGACCAGGACCTGGTTCAGCCAATAGACCAGCTTCTGCGCGGCCACCGGCAGCATCAACACGATCATGTCGATGGCGATGTGCAGCATGCGGCGATAGAGCACCGCCGTGCCAAGAAAGGTGATCCAGACGAAGACCATGCCCGAGACCTGCTCGGTCCATGACAGCGGCGCCTCGAGCACGTAGCGGAACCATACCGCGCCGACCGTGATGGCGACGATCGCCGCCACCGCCGCGCCGATCAGGACGCGGCACACCGTTTCGGTCAGGTCACAGAGGGCACGCAAGCCCGAACGGGCCGATATCCCTTGCGCCGATATCTCTTCCATGGGCCCCGCTTTCTACGTCGCCGCGTCGCGGCAGGCGGGGCAAGGACCTCCCTGCCCCGGCGTCATCAGGTCAGGATATCGCGGTGATGCGCTCCGCCCATTGCCTGACGTGCGGGAACTCGGCCTCCATGCCCTTCAGGCTGGCACGGAAAGCATCCTTGTCGACATCGTTGATGGCGACCTTCTTCTCCTTCACCTTGGCGAGGGTGACCGCATCATCGGCGAGGACCTTGGGGCGGATGTTCTCTTCCATTTCGCGCGCGGCCTGGACCAGCGCCTTGCGCTGCTCGGCGCCGACACCCTGGAACGTCGCTTCCGGCAGCACGATCATGTTGTCCTGCATCATGTGCTCGGTCAGCGCCAGATTGTGGTTCACGTCGAAAATGCCGCTGTTATAGGTCAGGGCGGTCGGGTTCTCCTGGCCGTCGATCACGCCGGATTTGAGGGCCTGGAACACATCGGGGAACGGCATCGGCGTCGGCGAGGCGCCGAAATGCTCGAATGTCCGCTTCCACATCGGCGTCTCGGGAACGCGGATCTTGAAGCCCTTCAGGTCGGCCGGCGTTTTCACGTCGCGGTTCGAGGACAGCATGCGCGGCATGCGGGCGATGGCCGCGATCGGCCGGAGCTTGGCCTTCTTGGCAACCTCCTCGCCGTATTCGTCCATGATCGCCGTCATGGCGCGATCCTTGTGGGCGACGCTCTTGAACAGATACGGATAGGTGAAGACCTCGGCCGGCTTGTACCAACCAGCCAGCAGGGCCGCGCCCGGCGTCGCGACCTGGATCGAGCCCTGCAACAGCCCCTCGACGTTTTCGCGCTCGCCGCCGAGCGAGCCGGCGTAATGCGAGGAGATCAGGATCTCGCCCTTGGTCAGGTCCTTGACGCGCTCCGCATAGACATCGAGCGCCTGGCTGATGAAATCCGACTGCGGCGCGGTCGACGCGCCGATCCATTTGAGCGTCTTGGCGCGGAGAACGGCCGGCATGGCGACCGTTCCGACCACGGCCGCGCCGACGCCAAGCAGGCTCCGGCGGCTGATGGCAATCCTGGACATCGTTGTCATGAGCTCTTCTCCCTTTTTCTGCGATCGCCCCATTGTCAGGGTTCTGATCGGGTTAGCGGCCTGTCATGCCGCCTTGTCGTCTCCGTTGTCGCATGCGCCGCCGCTGCCGGGCGGCTGTCAGGTATTCGGCCTGGCGAAAGCCGCTTCCATTTCGCGCCGGGTTTTGACGGCAAGGTCGCCGGTGTCATATTCGACGTCGCTCCACTTGATGCGGCTGCCCTCGGCGATATCGTTCTTGAGCTTGACGTGATGGGCGAGGCCAAGCGGCAGATAGCCTTCCGCGAGCGAGCGCTCGGCCGGCGTCTGCTTGCCCCACACACAAAAGCCGCCTTCGCCATCGAGCATTTCGCCGGCCTTGAGCTTGCGCTTGGCGGTGGCCACGACATCGGAATTGAAGATGATCGGCGCGCCGGTCGGCTCGTGGCGCAGCGCTGCCGAGGCGACGGAGACGCCAAGCTCGAGGCCGATCATGTGAATGGGCCGGTACAGCGAGGCGTATTTGCCGCTCTTGTCGGGAAGCATGCTGTATTCCCGGAAACATTCCTCGGAATAGGCGCTGTCGCTCTCGAACACGACATAGGTCCCCATGACGAGGCTGTTGGGAACGTCGGTGCCGTCGCGGTACACGGAAGAGGTGACCTCGGTGACGCCCTTCCTCTCCAGCACGCCGCCATCGGCCTTCGGCTTGCAGATTTCGGCGTGCTCGAACCGGCTCGCGGGCGGGAAGGTCAGACCTTCGGCTTGTGCGTGAAGACCGGTGGCGTTGCACACCGCCGTCATCTCGATGCCGGATTTGGTGCCGTCCACGAACGAGTTGAACATCTTCGGATTGATCGAATTCCGATCCTTGATCTTCATGTATTTGTCGAGGATGTCCCAGACGGTATCGGGCGTCGATTGATGGTAGGTCGGGTGATAGCGCGTGCCCTTGCCGGCGGCGACGATCTTGAAACCCGCCGTGCGCGCCCAGTCGACATGATCGGCGATCAAGGCCGGCTGGTCGCCCCAGGCCAGGGAATAGACCACACCAGCCTGTTTGGCCTTGCGGGCGAGGAGCGGGCCTGCCACGGCATCGGCCTCGACATTGACCATGACGATATGCTTGCCGTTCTCGATCGCCTTGAGCGCGAAACGGATACCGGCGCGGGGATCGCCGGTCGCCTCGATGATGACCTCGATGCCCGGATGGGCGATCAGTTCGTCGGCATTGTCGGTCACCACCGTGCGCCCGGTCTTGATCGCGTCGTCGATGGTGCGGGCGCCATATTGCTCCGCCGGCCAGCAACCGGCGGCCAGTTGCGAGCGGGCGCGCGCGGTGTTCAGGTCGGCGACCCCGACGAGATGCATGCCATCGGTGGAGCGAACCTGCGACATGAACATGGTGCCGAACTTGCCGGCGCCGATCAGGCCGACCGTGACGGGTTTGCCGGCGGAATGGCGCTCCAGCAACATGCGGTGAAGATTCATGACGTTCCCCTGAGGCACTATCGATCCGGGCTGGCGCCCGGCCTGTCGATGATTACAATTGCTCGGATCGCGCCCTCTCGGCGGCCAGTTGCCGGCGCGTTGTCGCCTTGGATGGCTGCCGGGAAATCCGGCGCGAACTACATGATGGCGCGACGCTGCGGAGGCGGATTTCACGCCAATCCACGGATTCCTACCGTAAAGCAGCGACCTCGGCCGTAACCTGTTGCCAAGTCCCTCCCCGTTTTTTGCATGGCGCCTTCAGCGGCGCTCCTTGATATGCAGTGATGCTAACAAGCGTAGCCGGAACCTGAAAATGAATTAACATGGGCTGATCGACGAACTGGGCTCATCAATGATAGCTGGTCTGCCGCCCCTGCAATGGCTGGTCACGTTCCGCGCCGTGATGGAAGCGGGCAGTTTCGTCGGCGCGGCGCGCCTGCTCAACCTGACGCCGTCGGCGATCAGCCATCAGATGCGCGCGCTGGAGGGGCGTCTTGGCCGGCCCTTGTTCGTGCGGGCGCGGCGCACCGTGATCCCGAACGAGGATGCGCTGGCCTACAGCGCCTCGATCAGCGAAAGCTTCGCGCAGATCATCACCGCGACGAGCCGGGTGGCGGCGGGCGCGGGCGTGCGGCGGCTGCCGATCCACTCGTCGCCGAGCTTCGCGACATTGTGGCTGATGCCGCGCCTCGGCGCCTTCATGCGGCAGAACCGGGATATCGACGTCGCGCTATTCGCCAGTCACGAGCCGGCGAAGCTCGGCGAGGACGGCTTCCTGATCGACATCCAATATGCCCGTTCCGTGCCCGATGCGTGCGAGGGCATCATCCTGGCGGACGAGTTGGTGATGCCGCTGGCGAGCCCCGCCTTCATTGCCGAATATGGCCTCAGCCGCTTCAGCGATATTTCGCGCGTGCCGTTGATCCACTCGACGCGCTCGGTCGTGCAATGGGAGCAATGGCTGGCACGCCACGCTCCGGGCATCGCGCTCAGCGCGCGCGGCATGCAGTCCGACCGGTCCTATCTCGCCCTCACCGCCGCCATTGACGGGCTCGGGCTGGTGCTGGAATCATCGCTCCACGCCGCCGATTACCTGCGCCTGGGGCAGCTGGTGATGCCATTCGGGCCGATCGGCATCCCGGTCGCGGCCCATCGGCTGGTTTACCGCCGCGAGGATCGCGCCAACCAGGAGGTGACCGCCTTCATCAACTGGCTGATCCCGACGATGAAGGCCGATCGCGCGCGTAGCCTCGAGCCGGTCAATCGCCACGACCCCGCGCCGTAGCGCCGCGGCCGGCAAAGCGCCGGCGGCATGCGTCAGATGAACAGCCGGCGAAGCTGCTGCGACAGCAGATCGGTCAACGTCACGGTGGCGATGACGATGATCAGCATGGCGGAGGCTTCCGGGTAATAGAAGCCCCGGATCGACTCGAACAGGACCTGGCCGATACCACCCGCGCCGATCAGGCCGAGCACGGTGGCCGAGCGCACATTCGATTCGAAACGGTACAGCGTGAATGACAGCCACAGCGGCATGACCTGCGGGATGACGCCGAACACGACCTCCTGCAGGCGGGACGCTCCCGTCGCCCGGATCGCCTCGACCGGTCGTGGATCGATCGCCTCCACCGCCTCGGAGAACAGCTTGGCGAAAATGCCGGTGGTGTGGATGAACAGCGCCATCACGCCGGCAAACGGGCCGAGGCCGACCGCGACCACGAACAGCACCGCGAACACCATTTCATGGATGGCTCGGAACAGGTCCATCAGGCGGCGCACCGGCTGGACGATGTACCACGGCGCCATGTTGCGCGCCGACAGGATGCCGAACGGCACGGCAAGGAGCACGGCCAGAAACGTGCCCCAGAGCGCGATCTGGATCGTCACCAGCATCTCTTCGAGATAATAGCGCCATTGCTCGAAATTGGGCCGCGCGAAGCCAGACGCGTAGCGCGTCATGTTGCCCGCATCGGTGAACAGATACGACCAGCGGCCCATATCCGCCGGACCCCAGCTCCACAGCAGCAGCGCGGCAAGGATGACCCAGAGCCCGGTATTGCCGATGCTCCGTGTCCAATCGCGCGCGATGGTGACACCGGCCGCTTGGGGCGAAAACTTGCCGATGTGGCTCATCCGCTTTCCCTCATGTCGATTGAGAATGCCGGCCGCTGCGCAAGCGGCCGGCAGTTAAGAACACTCTGAAAGCGTTGCCGCGCGGCTCAGCTCTTGCTGGCCTTCTGGATGCGCTCTTCAAAGGCGGCTCGCTCGGCCTTGAGCCTGGCGATCGCGGCCTGCTTCTCGTCCGCGCTCATCTTCTGGTCGGCGTCGAGCTTGGCGATGGCCTTGGTCAGTTCCATGACGCGGATCGGCAGAAGCTGGTCGTTGGTCGAGGCCTTGAATGGCGCCCAGCTCAGCCCGGCCAGCACCTTCTTTTCGCGGGCGGCGTCGCCCTTCGACTTGTCGGTGCCATAAGTCAGGAAGAAGGTCTTGAGCTTGTCCTTGACGGCCGGCGCCAGATCGTTGCGCCACACGATCGGATCGGACGGGATCAGCGGCGACTTCCAGATCACCTTGATCTTGGCGAAGGCCGCCGGATTGTTCTTTTCGATCAGGGCCAGGCTCTCGGTATTGTTGGTCGCGGCATCGAGTTGGCCGTTGGCGACCGCCATGGCGTTGGTTTCATGATTGGCGTTGGTGAGGTTCTTGAAACACGTCTTCGGGTCGACGCCGCGGGCCGAGAAGATGAAGGTGGTCGGCACCAGGAAGCCGGAGGTCGAGTTCGGATCGCCAAGGCCGAAATTCAGGCTCTTGTCGCATGTCAGCACGTCGTCGACCGAGGTCAGCTTGCTGTCCTTGGGCGCGAGCACCAGCGACCAGTAGCCGGGGTTGCCGTCGGCATCGACGGTCTGGGCGAAGATTTCGCCCCCGGCGCGATCGACGGCTTCCATGGCCGACTTGTTGCCGTACCAGGCCAGTTGCACCTTGCCGAAGCGCATGCCTTCGATGACGCCGGCATAGTCGGAGGCAAAGAACGGCTTCACGTCGAGGCCAGTTTCCTTCTTCATGTCGTCGAGGAAGGGCTGCCATTTCGGCTTCAGGTTCTGCTGGGATTCGGTCGAGATGATGCCGAAATTGATCTCTTGCGCCTGCGCCGCGTGCGACAGCGTCGCGATCACGGCGGCCGTGGCGATGGTTTTCAAGAAGGCGTTCATGTTGGTTCCTGTCCTTGTTGGGTGACTGTCATGCCGCAACCAGGGCGCGGGCCTCGATGAGCGGCCTGCCCCGTTGCGTGTCTTCCGGCCGCGCCGGCGCTGCCTCCGGCAGGATCAATTCCTCGGAATCGGCGCCGTAGAGCGTGGTGAGAAAATCGTTGGTGAGCGCGGCCGATGGCCCGTCGAACACCACGCGGCCATCGCGCAGCGCGATGGTGCGCGGGCAATAGCGCCGCGCATATTCGACCTGGTGCAGCGAGACGACACAGGTGATGCCGTTCTCGCGGTTGATGGTGGCGAGCACCTCCATGACGCGCCGCGCCGAGGACGGATCGAGCGAGGCGATCGGCTCGTCAGCGAGCAGCAGCCTCGAGCGCTGCACGAGCGTGCGGGCGATGGCGGCGCGCTGCTGCTGGCCGCCCGACAGGGTCGAGGCGCGCTGCCAGGCGATCTCGCGGATGCCGACGCGGGCGAGCGCGTCGCGCGCCTCGCGCTTTTCCGCTGCGGAGAACAGGCCGAGCGTGCCGCGCCAGCGCGGAATGCGGCCGAGATTGCCGACCAGCACGTTGGTGAGGACCGGCAGCCGGTTGACCAGGTTGAACTGCTGGAAGATGACGCCGATGTCGCGGCGCAACTCACGCGCGTCTCTCGAAATGCGCCCGTCGCTCTGGATGGCGCGGCCGCAAATCTCGATGGCGCTGGCGCCGTTCTGGGCGGTTTCGAGACCGCAAATATGGCGGATCAGCGTGCTTTTTCCCGATCCGGACGCACCGATCAGCGCGACCATCTCGCCCTGCCCGATCTCGAGGCTGACGTCGTCCAGCGCCTGCTTCTTGCCGAAACGCTTCGACAAGTTCCTTACCGAAATCACCGACATGGTTCGACCTCTCGAGTCTGACGACATTGAGAGGTGATGTGCCCGCGCCAGATGACGGTAGGACGACCGGTTTGTGACAGTTCAGAACTTGCGCGCCCGCAGCAGCGCCGCGCTCAGATGTGGATCGGGCGGCCGAGGGCGCGCAGGGCTGCTTCCATGAAAGCCTCGCCCTGTGTCGGGTGGGCATGGATGGTGGCGGCGATATCTTCGAGCCGCGCGCCCATCTCGAGCGCGAGGCCGAAGGCGGCGGAGAGTTCCGCGATACCGGCGCCGACGCCCTGGATGCCGAGAACGAGATGATTGTCGGCGCGCGCCACGACACGCACGAAACCGTCGTCGCGCCCGAGCGTCATGGCGCGGGCATTGGCCTGGAACGGAAACAGCCCGACCTTGGTCTCGATGCCGGCGGCCCTGGCCGCTTCGGGCGACAGCCCGACCGTGACGATCTCCGGATCGGTGAAGCACACGGCCGGGATGGCGACCTTGTCCCAGACTTGTCTTTCGCCGGCGATGATCTCCGCCACCATCTCGCCCTGCGCCGAGGCACGATGCGCCAACATCAGTTCGCCGGTGACGTCGCCAATGGCGTAGACGCCGCGCATCGAGCTGCGGCAATGCTCGTCGATGCGCAGGAACGGCCCGTCGCGATCCAGATCGAGCTGTTCGAGGCCCCAGCCTTCGGTGAGCGGTTTGCGGCCGACCGTGACGAGGATTTTGTCGGCGGCAAGCGTCCGTGCCTTGCCCTCGGCCGTTTCGACGGCCAGCCCCTCGCCCTTCAGCCCTTTCGCCTTGGCGCCGAGCAGCAATTCGACGCCGAGCTGGCGCAGGCGCGCCTCGACCGGCCTGGTCAGTTCGCCATCATATTGCGGCAGGATGCGCGGCAATGCCTCGACGACGGTAACCTTGGCGCCGAGCTTGGCGAAGGCGGTGCCGAGTTCGAGCCCGATATAGCCGGCACCGACGATGACGAGCCGGCCCGGCAACTCGTTCAAGGCCAGCGCCTCGGTCGAGGAGATCACCTTGCCGCCGAATGGCAGCAAGGGCAGCGCGGCAGCTCGCGAGCCGGTGGCGATCACGACCTGCTCGGCGCGGATCACCTGAGGACCGGTTTCGGTCTCGACCTCGACGGTCTTGCCGTCGCGAAACCGCGCCCAGCCGGCAACGGTCTTGACGCCGGCCCGCTTCAGCAGCCCCGCGACGCCGTGATTGAGGCGCCCGACAATGCCATCCTTCCAGGCCATGGTCCGGCCAAGATCGAGCGTCGGCGCGCTCGTGCCGATGCCGAGCGCGCTTTTGCCGGCGGCGAGATGCGTGGCCGCCTCGAATTCCTGCGCCGCATGGATCAGCGCCTTCGACGGAATGCAGCCGATGTTGAGGCAGGTGCCGCCGGGCTTCGCCGCCTCGACGATCACCGTATCGACGCCGAGCTGGCCGGCGCGGATGGCGCAGACATAGCCGCCGGGCCCAGCGCCGATCACCAGCAGCCTGCATGAAATGTCTTTCACTTGCGGTCAGCCCTCCATGAAGAGCAGCGCCGGCGTTTCGAGCAGCGCTTTGATACGCTGCACGAAACTGGCGGCATCCCAGCCATCGATGACGCGGTGATCGAAGCTTGACGACAGGTTCATCATCTTGCGCGGCACGAAGCCGGAACCGTCCCAGACCGGGCGCATCATCATCTTGTTGACGCCGACGATCGCCACTTCGGGGTGGTTGATGATCGGCGTCGAGACGACGCCACCCATGGCGCCGAGCGACGAGATGGTGATGGTCGAGCCGGTGAGGTCCTCGCGCGTGGCGGTGCCAGCCTTGGCCGCCTCGGCGATGCGGGTGGCTTCCATGGCGCAGCCCCACAGGTCGCGCGCCTCGGCATGGCGCACCACCGGCACCATTAGGCCGGACGGCGTCTGCGCCGCGATGCCGATATGCACGCCGGCATGCTGGTGCACGATGCCGGCCTCATCGTCGAACAGCGCGTTGAGTTGCGGCTGCTCGGCAACCGCCCGCACGATGGCACGCATCAGGAACGGCAGCAGCGTCAGCTTAGGCTGATCGGCGCGCTTGCCCCGGTTGAGGCTGGCGCGCAACTCCTCGAGCGCGGTGACGTCGATCTCCTCGACATAGGTGATCGACGGGATATGGGCATGGGCTGCCGCCATCTTCTCGGCGATCCTGCGACGCAGCCCGACCAGCTTGACCTCCTCGACCGCCGTCCTCGGCTGGAGGGTCGGGCTACCGCCGGCACGAGGCGGCGCGGCGAAATACGCGTCGAGATCGTCATGGGTGATGCGGCCGGCAGGCCCGGTGCCGGCGACGCGGCGCAGATCGACGCCAGCCTCGCGCGCGCGGTGGCGCACGGCCGGCGAAGCAACCGGCTTGTCGCCCTCGGCGCGCGGCGCACTCCCGGCCAGGTGGCGTGATGGCGCGGGCCGGGCCGGCGCACCGGCAGCAGGCGCGGGCGCGGGCGCGGATTTGGGCGCGGGTGGCGGCTGGGGCGCGGGCGAAGCTTTTGGCGCCGGCGGCACCTTGGCGGGCTGGGGCGCCGGCGTGCTCGCTTCGTCGCCCGCCACCTTGAGGCGCACGAGTTCGGAGCCGATCGCCACCACGTCGCCGACCTCGGCGCCGAGCCAGACGACCTCACCCGACACCGGCGAGGGAATTTCGACGGTCGCCTTGTCGGTCATCACGGCGGCGAGCAGCGCATCCTCGCGCACGAGGTCGCCGAGCTTGACATGCCACTCGACCAATTCAGCCTCGGCGACGCCCTCGCCGACATCGGGCAGCTTGATGACATGCTCGCTCATGTCACTGCTCCCTTGATGACATGCTCGCTCATGTCATTGCTCCATGGTCTCTAACAACGCGCGGCCAAGCCGGGCCGGGCCGGGAAAATAATCCCATTCCTGCGCGTGCGGATAAGGCGTGTCCCAGCCGGCGACGCGCTGGATCGGCGCTTCGAGGTGATGGAAGCAGGTCTCCTGCACAAGCGCGGACAGTTCGCCGCCAAAGCCCGAGGTCAGCGTCGCCTCGTGCACGATGACGCAGCGCCCGGTCTTGCGCACGGAGGCGGTGATCGTGTCGAGGTCGAGGGGCACCAGCGTGCGCAGGTCGATGATCTCGGCATCGACGCCGGTTTCCTCGGCCGCGGCGAGCGCGACATAGACCATGGTGCCGTAGGCGAGCACGGTGACGGCACTGCCCGCGCGCCGGATCGCCGCCTGGCCGAGCGGCACGATGTAATGCCCGTCCAGCACCTCGCCCAACTCATGCTTCGACCATGGCGTCACCGGGCGGTCGTGATGGCCGTCGAACGGGCCGTTATAGAGCCGCTTCGGCTCCAGGAAGATCACCGGATCGGGGTCCTCGATCGCCGCGATCAGCAGGCCCTTGGCGTCGCGCGGCGAGGACGGCACCACCGTCTTGAGGCCGGCGACATGGGTAAACAGCGCCTCCGGGCTCTGGCTGTGGGTCTGGCCACCGGAAATGCCGCCGCCGGTCGGCATCCTGACGACGAGCGGACAGGTGAAATCGCCGTTCGAGCGATAGCGCAGCCGCGCCGCTTCCGAAACGATCTGGTCGTAGCCCGGATACATATAGTCGGCGAACTGGATCTCGACGCAGGGGCGCAACCCGTAGGCCGCCATGCCGACCGCCGCGCCGACAATGCCGAGTTCGCTGATCGGCGCGTCGAAGCAGCGGCTCTTGCCGTATTTCGCCTGCAACCCCTGCGTGGCGCGGAACACGCCGCCGAAATAGCCGACATCCTCGCCGAACACGACGACATTGTCGTCGCGCGCCATCATCACGTCCATGGCGTCGCGGATCGCCTCGATCATCGTCCTGCGCGCCATGATCAGACCCCCGCCTCGTGGCGCTGGCGTCTGAGATGCGGCGGCATCTCGGCATAGACGCCCTCGAACATGTCGCGCACCGAGGGCTTGCCGCCGGCATGCAGGGTGCCGTGCTGCTCGGCCGCCTTCTGCGCCGTGATCACGCTGTCGAGGATTTCGGCCTCGGCCTGCTTGTGGCGCTCCTCCGACCAGGCGCCGCGCAGGATCAGGTGGTTCCTGAGCCGAATCACCGGATCGCCGAGCGGCCAGGCGTCGGATTCGGTCTTGGGCCGGTAGGCGGCCGGATCGTCCGAGGTCGAATGCGCGCCGACGCGGTAGGTGACATGCTCGATCAGCGTCGGCCCGAGATTGCGCCGGGCACGCTCGACGGCCCATTTCGCCACCGCATAGACGGCCAGATAATCGTTGCCGTCGACCCTCAGCGCCGGAATGCCGAAGCCGAGACCGCGCGCGGCAAAGGTGCCGGAGCCGCCGCGAGCGATTCCTTGAAAGGTCGAGATCGCCCATTGGTTGTTGACGATGTTGAGCACGACCGGCGCCTTGTAGGTCGAGGCGAACACCAAGGCGGCGTGGAAATCCGATTCCGCCGTCGAGCCGTCGCCGATCCAGCCGACGGCGATGCGGGTATCGTGCTTGACCGCCGAGGCCATCGCCCAGCCGACCGCCTGAATATATTGCGTGGCGAGATTGCCGGAGACGGTGAAGAAGCCGTCCTTCTTCGACGAATAGAGCACCGGCAGTTGCCGCCCCTTGAGCGGATCGCGCTCGTTGGAGAAGATCTGGTTCATCATGTCGCCCATCGGATAGCCGCCGGCGATCAGGAGGCCTGCCTGGCGATAGGTCGGGAAATTCATGTCGCCCGGTTCGAGCGCCATGCGGAAGGCGCAACTGACCGCCTCCTCGCCCATATGCTGCATGTAGAACGAGGTCTTGCCCTGGCGCTGCGCCATCAGCATGCGAGCATCGAACGCCCTGAGCGTCATCATGTGGCGCAGCCCTGCGAGCAGTTCCGCGTCGCTGAGCAGCCCGGCCCACGGGCCGACCGCCTCGCCGGAGCGGTTCAGGACGCGGATGATCGAATAAGCGAGATCGCGGATCGATTCAGGCTCCGCATCGACCTCGGGGCGCGCCACCGAGCCGGCCTTGGGGATGCGCACGCTGGAAAAATCCGGCGTGCCACCGGGCCGAACTTCGGGCTCAGGGACATGGAGAGAGAGCGGAGCATTCTCGGCCATAGCGTCACCGTCGTAATCGCGTCCTCCCCATCCAAAGCACGTCTGCGCCTTGCGGAAAAGCCGATTCCACCCGAACATCGCCGGGCAGGCCTCCCGGTTTCCCGGGCAAACATAATGGTCGTCATCGGAAGGAGACGTCATGATCGACACGGACGAGTTGGCACGGATGCTGGTGCGCGACCATGAGCAGGGCAACCGGTTCCGGCCCTTCGCGGCAGCAAACGGCGCCGCGTCGCTCGAGGATGCCTATGCGATCCAGGACCGTTTCGTGTCGCTGCTCAAGACGCGGCACGGCGCGCCGGTCGGCTACAAGATCGGCCTGACCTCGAAGCGCATGCAGGCGATGTGCGGCATCGACCAACCGATCGCCGGCGTCGTGTTCAGCGATCGCGTGCACCGTTCCGGCGCCAGCGTGGCGGCGGCCGATTATGGCCGGATCGGCCTTGAATTCGAGATTGCCGTGCGCATGGCAACTGATTTGCCGGCGCAGGCGGTGCCGTTCACGGTCGAGAGCGTCGCCGCGCATGTCGGCGGCGTCTGCGCCGCGATCGAGATCGTCGATGACCGCGCCGCCGATTATGGCGAACTCGACGTGCTGTCGCTGGTTGCGGATAATTCCTGGAATGGCGGCATCGTGCTGTCCGAATTCCGCTCCGCTTGGCCGGCACTCGACAGCGCGCGCGGCATCGTGCGCAGCAACGGCACGGAAGTGGATCGCGGCCATGGCCGCGACGTGCTCGGCCACCCGTTCGCGCCGCTTGCCTGGCTCGCCAATCACCTCGCCGCGCAAGGGCGCCACCTGCGCGCCGGCGACATCGTGATGACCGGCAGCCTGGTGACGACGCGCTTTCCGACCAGCACCGAGGCCTACAGTTTCGAGGTCGAGGGGCTGGGGACGGTCGACCTCACCGTCAACGCCGGCAGCGCAAGCTGAGGCACTCGCAAACGCCGGCCAGTTCCGGCGAGACACCATTCTGCAAAAGGACCGCTCCATGCCCGTGACCATCCACCCCGTTGCCGCCGGCGATCTGACCGAGGCCGAGATCGCGCGCTGGCGCAAGGTGCCGGTATCAGTCGCGGTCGATCTCGGCGAGAATCGCGGGCAGATCGATCCGGCGATCAGGCCGCTGCTGCCGCCCGGCCAGCAACCGCGCCTGTTCGGACGCGCGGTGACGGTTCATTGCGAGCCGCCGGATTTCGGTGCGGTCGTCTATGCGATCGACCTGATCAGGCCGGGCGACGTGCTGGTGATCGCCGCCAACGGCCACCGCGAGACGGCGATGATCGGCGATATCCTCGGCGAGCATATCCGGCGGCGCGGCGCCGCTGGGCTGGTCTGCGACGGCGCGATCCGCGACGTGGCGGCCATGGCCGGCTGGCGCGACTTTTCGATCTTCACGCGGTGGACGACGCCGCGCGGGCCGATTTCGGTCGAGCGCGGCACGATCAATCGCCCGGTGGTCGTCGGCGGTTGCAGCGTCGCGCCGGGCGACCTGATCATCGGCGACGATGACGGGCTGGTCGCGCTGACCCCGGCGATGGTCCGCGACCGTATTGCCAAAGCGGAAGCCAAGCTCGCGCTCGAAGCCGACTGGCAGGCGCAACTGGCGAATAACCGCCCGGTCCTCGCTATGTTCGGCCTGCCGCCGGCGTTGGAACCGGAGCAGCCGTGATCGCCTGAACGCCACCGGCGCGGCGCGACCGAACCGCCTGAGGATCGATAATCCTCACCAAGCCAGCCACGCAAAACCAGCCACGCAGGAGGCGCCATGACCACGATCCGCATCACCGCCGGCCCGTACCGTTTCGAGGCCGTGCTCGAACACGAGGCCGCGCCGAAAACCGCGGCGCTGTTCCTGAAGCTGCTGCCCTATCGCGAGCGCATCATCCATGTGCGCTGGAGCGGCGAAGGCTGCTGGATTCCGCTTGGCGACAGGGATTTCGGCCTGACCTTCGAGAACGCGACCTGCTACCCCGCGCCCGGGCAATTCCTGTTCTATCCCGGCGGCTATAGCGAAACCGAGCTTCTGCTCGCCTATGGCAGCGTGAATTTCGCCAGCAAGCTCGGCCAGCTCGCCGGCAACCATTTCATGACGATCAGCAAGGGCGCCGAAAACCTCGCAGCCCTCGGCAAGAAGACCCTGTGGGAGGGCGCGCAGGATATCCTGTTCGAAGCGTGACATATCCCGCCATTCCGTAATGCCGGGCCGGGGCGCTGCCGGCGCGTTTTTCACAGCCGACCCCGTTGCACGGCGAGTTTTTTTCGGCCGGCAAGATTGACTCCATCAAATTCCCGGCGGCAATATCTGTTCAGCTTACTGAACTTGATTTTGATATATGTCCGCAATGGTACGATCCGCCGCCAGGGTCCTGGACGTTCTGGAGTTCCTTGCCGGCCAGGCGGAGGGCGTCTCCCTGAGCACCGCATCGGCCAAACTCACCCTGCCGAAGAGCAGCACGCTGATGCTGCTGCGCACCTTGCTGGCGCGCGGCTACGTCACGCGGGACCCGGCCGATCGCTACAGTCTCAACGAGATTTTCCGCCGCCATGGTTTTGGCTGGGGCGGGCACCGCTTCGCCCGGCTGATCGCATTGGCGGAGCCGGTGATGGAGCAGCTTTGCGAGACTGTCGGCGAAACGGTGCTGCTGGGCGCCGCGGTCGATAACGCCATCCGCACGCTCGCCAAATCCGTCGCGCGCCAGGACTTTCGCTACGATGTCGATCTCGACCGGACCGCGCCGTTCTACTGCACGGCGATGGGGCGCGTCATCGTCGCGTTCTCGCCGGCGGAAGAGCGCGATGCGATGCTGCAGGCGACGCCACGGATCAAGATCACGCCAGCCACCATCATCGACCTCGAAACCCTGCACGCCACTGTCGAACTGACACGCCAGCAGGGGCTGGCGATCGTCGAGGAGGAGTTCGCGCTCGGCGGCACCGGCATCGCGGCGCCGATTTTCGCCGCCGACGGCACGATCCTGGCGACGCTCGATATCGGCTGCGTGACGACGCGCTTCCAGGCCAAACGCGAGCGGCTGCTGCCCGCCCTCGTCGAGGCTGCCCGTTCACTGACACAACTCGTCGCCATCCAGACCGAGAGCGGCCGAAACCCGGATCCGTCAGAAAAACCCGAAAACGCGCAACGAGGGGGAAAACAACCATGACGAGCCACGCATCAGCCCATATCGACGACGCTGTCGGTCACACGGAAATGTCGCATGCCGTCCGACGCCGCCAGTTGATGGCCGCCTCGATCGGCAACGTGATGGAATACTATGATTTCGTGGTCTACGCCTATCTGGCGACGACGATCGCCGCGAAATTCTTCCCCAACGAGAATGCCGTCGTCGGGCTGCTGGCATCGTTCGCGGCCTTCGGCGTCGGCTTCCTGGCGCGCCCGATCGGCGGCGCCATCATCGGGCGCATCGGCGATACCAAAGGCCGCAAGATCGCACTGATGATCACGATCTTCGGCATGGCGCTCGGCACGGTCGGCATCGGCCTGCTGCCGACCTTCGAAACCATCGGCATCCTGGCGCCGGTCCTGCTCGTGGTCATGCGCCTGGTCCAGGGGCTGGCGGCTGGCGGCGAGTGGGGCGGGGCGACCGCCTTCATCATCGAATCCGCGCCGACCGGCCGCCGTGGCCTGTTCGGCAGCATCGGGCAGGCCTCGATCGCCGCCTCGAGCCTGCTTGGCAGCGTCGTGGTCGCCATCGTGGCCAGCCTGTTCACCGGCGATCAGATGGCGAGCTGGGCCTGGCGCATTCCCTTCCTGCTCGGCGGGCTGCTGCTGCCGATCGGCGTCTACATGCGGCGCAACATCGAGGAAACGCCCGCCTTCACCGCGGCGCAAAAGGCCCCGGCGCGGGCCGAGCACGATCTCGGCCAGCCGCTCGCGCTGATGGGGAAAGCCTTCGGCTTCACCATCATCTGGACGGTATCCTACTATGTCATGCTCAACTACCTGCCGACCTTCCTGGTCAAGCATGCCGGCCTCACCCAGAGCCAGGCGCTGTGGGGCAACTCGGCCGCGCTGATCATCCTGGTGCTGACGACGCCGCTCTTCGGCATGTTGTCGGACCGCGTCGGGCGCAAGCCGCTGCTGCTGGCATGCTGCGCCGCCTTCGTCATCCTGCCCTACCCGCTGTTCACCGTGATCCTGTCCGGCGCGCCGCTGGTGACGATCGTGGCGATCATGATCCTGTTCAACCTGTTCATCGCCGCCTTCTCGGGCGCGGGACCGGCGGCGCTCTCGGAACTGTTCCCGACGCATTCGCGCACCACGCTGATGTCGATCGGCTACAGCCTCTCGGTGGCGATCTTCGGCGGTTTCGCGCCGTTCATCGCGACATGGCTGATCAAGGTCACCGACTCGCCGATCTCGCCGACCTACTACCTGATCGCCGGCGGCATCGTCTCGGGCGCCGTGATCTGGACCTTCCGCGAGACCGCGCATGAGGATCTGCGTTGAACGCCGCGCTTGATTTCACCGGCAAGACGGTCGCCGTCAGCGGCGCGGCGATCGGCTTCGGGCTGGCGATCAGCGAACGCTTCGCCAAGGCCGGCGCCAGGGTGTTCGGCTGCGACATTCGCGAGGATGCGTTCGGCGGCCTCGTCGCGGCGGGGGTCACCGCCGACAAGGTCGACCTGCTCGACAGGCAGGCCGGCGCCGCCTGGATCGCTTCGGTGGAACAGCGCTCCGGCGGCGCGATCGACGTGCTCGTGTGCAATGCCGGCGGCGTCGCCGGCCAGAGCAATCGCCCGCTGGAAGAGGTCAGCGATGCCGATTGGGACCGCGTGGTCGCGATCAATCTCGGCGCCGCCTTCACGCTGTGCCGGGCCGCCGCGCCGGGCATGAAGAAGGCCGGGCGCGGCGCCATCGTCACCACCACCTCGGGCGCGGCGCTGCAGGCCTCGCTGACCGGCGTCCAGGCCTATTGCGCCGCGAAACACGGCCTGCTCGGCCTGACGCGCCAACTGGCGCATGAGTTCGGGCCTCACGGCATCCGGGTCAACAGCGTCGCGCCGGGCTTCGTGCAGACCAACGACGCGACCAAACGGCAATGGGCCTCGTACAGCCCCGAAAAACAGCGCCAGCTTGTCGAAAGCGTCGCCATGAAACGGCTGGGAACCGCCGACGAGATCGCCAAGGTGGTGATATTCTTCGCATCCGATCTCGCCAGCTTCGTCAACGGACAGGTCCTGTCGGTCGACGGCGGAAAATGAAGGAGAACATCCGGTGGACAATCGCAGCACCCAAAAGCAGGAACCGTGGCAGTGGGAGGAAGCCCATTGGCGCAAACTGGTCAATCAGGTCCGCGCCGGCCGCAGCTACCGCCCGAAGACCTGGAAGAACGGCGCGCGCTGCGCCTTCGCGCTATCGTTCGATTCCGACCATGAAACCAACGAATTGCGCGATGGCGGCACCTCGATCGGCCGCATGGCGTGGGGCGAGTACGGCACGCGCGTCGGCGTACCGCGCATCCTGAAGCTGCTCGCGCGCCATAGCGTGCCGGCGACATTCTATGTTCCGGCGGTCGCGGCCCTGCTGCATGAGGACGAACAACGCCGGGTGATCGCCGAAGGCCATGAAATCGGCATTCACGGCTGGATTCACGAACTGAATTCCGTGCTGCCCTACGAGGCCGAGCGCGACCTGATGATGCGCGCGGCCGCGACGCTGGAAAAGATCACCGGCGTGCGCCCGGTCGGCCTGCGCACACCGTCATGGGATTTCAGCCCCAACACATTGCGCATCGAGAAGGAGATGGGGCTGCTCTACGATTCCTCGCTGATGGCCGACGAGGATTGCTACGAGTTACTGCTCGATGGCGCGCCGACCGGCATTGTCGAACTGCCGGTGGAATGGGTGCGCGACGACGCGGTCTACTTCATGATGCACCGCTTCCAGTCGCTGCGCCCACATACCGCGCCCGAAGCCGTGTTCAACATCTTCAAGCGCGAGTTCGAGGCGGCGTATGAGGAGGGCGGCATCTTCCAGCTCACCACCCATCCCCATATCAGCGGCTACCGGTCACGCATCTGGATCATCGAGGAGTTGATCCGCCTCGCCAAGGCCAAGGGCGATGTCTGGTTCGCGACCCATGCCGATGTCGCCGCCTTCGCCCGCGACAACGCCGCTTGAGTTAAGACCCGTCCGGAGGACATCATGACGAAAACTGCCATCGTCACGGGCGGCGCCCGTGGCATCGGGCGCGGCTGCGCCCTTGCGCTCGCCGAACGCGGCTATTCCATCGCGCTGGTCGATCTGCTGCGGCCCGAAATGGCCAAAACAGCGAAAGAACTCGAAAGCCTCGGCGTCAAGACGCTGATCTTCGAGGCCGATGTCGCGAATTTCGCCCGCGCGCATGAGATCGTCGCGGCCGTGAAATCGCATTGGGGCCAGCTCGACGTGCTGGTCAACAATGCCGGCGCATCCAACGCCAAGAGCATCCTCGAGATCGGCGAGGATGAGTTCGACCGCACCATCGCCGTCAACCTGAAGAGTTGCTTCAACTTCATCCACGCCGCGGCGCCGGTGATGCTGGAGCAGGATGGCGGCGGGCGCATCATCAGCATGTCGTCGCTGAATGCGCTCTCCGGCGGCGTGACGAGCGCGGTCAGCAAGCACGCCTATGCGACGGCCAAAGCCGGCATTCTCGGCCTGACCCGGTCGCTGGCCAAGGAGCTTGGGCCGAAAATCGCCATCAACGCCATCTGCCCCGGCGTCATCAAGACGGAACTCGGCAACAGCCTGACGCAAGCCCGCGAGCCCGAACTCGTCAAGGGCATCGCGCTTGGGCGCCTCGGCTCGCCGCAGGATGTCGGCGGCCTTGTCGCCTATCTGGCGACCACCGAGCCGATGTTCATCACCGGCCAGCATTTCGTCATCGACGGTTTTCAATGGGTGTGCTGACCGGCGAAAAGCCGCTTCAACGCTATCGGGGCGCCGCACGGTTTCGTGCAGCGCCCCGACAGACGAACGTGCTCTAGCGCCGCGACATCCTTTGCGCGTGCCGGGCCGAACGATGATGCCTTCTGTGCGAGGTCACGGCATGGCCCGAAGCCGGCGATGCCACCGGATCGAGACAGCCTCGGAAGAAGTCATATTGCCGGCAGGTGCCGCTGGCCGCGACCGGCGTGCCCGGGTGCGAGGCGCCCAGCGCCGCTGTCGTGACGCGCGCCGCCTGCGCCTGGGCACCGACATAGCACTGCACGCCCTGCACGCTCAGCGCCTCGGCGACCTGCGGATCGTTGCACAGGATCTGCGTCGCCGCGCCCTTGTATCCGAGGCTGTAGAGCGTGCGCGAGAACAGGCGCAGGTTGCAGCCCTTATCGGTCACCGTGCCGGCGATGGTCAGGCCGAAGCCCGGCCCCGACCCGCCGATGCTGGCGCTGCCGAGGCAGCTTTCGATGCCGGCGGCGGCGAGACCGGGTGCGACGACGCTCGGTGTGTTGCGCCGGCTGCGAAAGTTGACGGCGCTCGACCCGCCGGAACTGGTCAGGATGTTGCCGCTGCCGTTATTGTTGCCGTTACCGTTGCCATTGCCGTTGCCGGAACCAAAATTGCCGTTGCCGTTGTTGCTACCGGATTGAGCAAAAGCCCCGGTCGCCGCCAGCATGAGCGCGGATGCCAAGATCAGAGTTCTCATTTTTAGCTACCTCTCTCGTTGCAGCTTCAATGCGTCTTCCAATGCCTTGTACGTGTCTGCTACTTTTGGGGCGACCACTGTCCGCGCGTTTAAAAGTTAAGACAATGTTAATTTATCGACTTGGTTCCGAAATATAAAAACTTCGTTAATATTTAACGGATCGCCCCCGCGCCTGATGCCGGGCAGCAGCGGCGCTGATGAAGGCGGCATAGCTCCAGGCGAGATGTCGGGCCGAGCTCTGGGCGCCGCTCGTCTGGTCGAACTGCTCAGCCATGGCGCCATTCTCCGGCGTATAGGCGCGCACGGTTTCAAGGTAGGCGTCGCCCCTTGCCACCAGCGCCACGGCGGCCGGGCCGGGCTCGAGTGTACAGGCGCGCCGGAAGCAGAACTCGGCCGCGCCAAGCGTCGAGAAGTAATAGGCGCCGCCGGAGTAATATGTGTCGCCCGTGTAACGACCGAGCGCCGGGCCACGCCCCGGCGGCCGCGCGCGGTTGATGGCGTATTCTGCCGCAAACAGCGCATCGAGGCGGCCGAGCGTCGCCAGCATGCGCGCATCGGCCGGAGAATGTGCGCCGCTTCCACCGGCATGGATGGCGGCCAGGATCACGGCGATGTCGAGATTCTTGGGCGCGCTTGCGTCGCCTCCGAGGCGCGACCGGTAATAGCCCGCCCGAGGGAGCCAGTAATCGTCGAGCCGACGCATGATTTCGGTCGCACCCGCCCGCGCGGCGCGCGCCGCGTCGGTGTCGCCGCGCTGTTGCAGCCAGACCGCACCATGCTCGAGCGCGGCGCCTTGCAAGCGCAGCGTATAGTAATGATGGGCCTTTTCCTCCTCCCAGAGGTCGAAACTCGGCTCGCGCCAATGCGCCAGCACGAAGCGCAGATCCTCAGTGAGCAGCCGCGCGATCGCCCGGTCGTGCTCGGCGCCGAACGAGCCGCAACCCGCCACCCAGCGCAGCACGGTCAGGGCGCGCGCGGCGATGCCGTCATGCTGCGGACGGCTCCAGCGCAGGATATCGAGGCTGCCATCCGGGTTGACGCGGGTCTCGCCACGGATGTCGACGGCGGCAAGCTCGGCATCGTCACGCAGGTATTGCGCAAGGTCCGGGGCAACCGCATCGCGCCAATGCGGATCGGCGATCAAGCCCCTGCCTTCGCGGCGATCAAGGCCGAGGCTGAACGCGACGAAATCGCAAAAATGCGCGCACGCGGCGGCGGTGCCGACCAGGCGCAGGGCATCCATCACCACGGCGGAATCGCGATACCAATGGAAGAAGTAATCGGGATCGGGATCGTACGAAGCCGGCACCGGCGAGGCGACGACCGAGCCTTTTGCCGGTACGATTGTCTGGCCGAAACCGGCCCGGTGCTTGACGAGGCCGGCCGCCGAGACGCTGAGCAGCATGTTGGCGACGGCCGTTTGCGACTGCCGCGCGATCCAGCCAGCGAGGCCCTGATCGACCATCACCGGAGATGCGGGCTTTCAAAGCCGAGCCGAACCAGTCCCTGGCGGATTTCCGGGCAACTCATGAACAGGCGCCATAGCAGGCCGGTGCGGTAATTCTCGATCATGACGACGATCGGGCCTTGATCGATGGCGAGATGCGTGTCGGCGACCCAGTCGCGCGCCTCGCAAAACGCATCGACGAAGCCGTAATCGCGCCACAGCCTGCCACCGAGCGCGCCATGGAAATGCTTCAGCGCGGCAAGCGCGGCTTCGGGCGCATAGGCGATCGAGGACAAGGCGGCGGTCGGCGCGATCACGCCGGCATCGCGATCGGGCGCGAAGGCGCCATAGCCGTCCGGGCCGTCGCAGGCGGTCAGACCCCAGGCGGCCTCGCCATAACCCTTAAAGCCGTTCGGGTTCGCCAGGCAATGCGCGCGGTTGATGGCGACATGCTGCACATTCTGCTGCCAGTAATCGGCGTAGCGATCCTTCAGGCCGCGCGGATCGAGGCCAAGGAATGAGTAATGCGCGAAGAATAGCGGCCCGCCGAAATCAGGCCCAAGCGGCAGGTCGAGCCCATAATAGCTGCGCCCATTGCGGAAATCGCGACCCTCGGCCCAGCCATTGTGATAAACCTGCGGGCTGACGGGATAGCGCGGCGAGGAGGCGGCGAGCACATAGGCGATCAGGCATTCGTTCCAGCCGCGAAGCTCGAAATTCATCGCCCAGCCGTGATTGGGGCTCCAGTGCCAGGTGAGGACGTTGCCCCACCCATGCGTATGCCAGTCCCACTCGGTCTCTTCCCAGAGCTGGGTAATGCGGGCGCGCAATTCGCGCTCCGGGGCTTCGTCGCCGGCAAAATACTGCCGCGCGCATAACAGGCCGACGAGCAGGAAGGCCGTCTCGACAAGATCGCCGCCATCATCCTTGCGGCCGAAATGGAAGGTCTTGCCGGTGGCGCCATGCAGCATATGCGGTAGCACGCCATGAAAGCTGTCGGCGGCGAGCAGGAAGCCGGTCATCCTGAGCAGGCGCTCGAGCGCCTCGTCGCGCGTGATCCAGCGGTGCTCGACGGCAACGATGATCGCCATCACACCAAAACCCGAACCGCCGGTGACGACGATATCGAGGCTGTCGGGCTTGGACGGGTCGTAGCGGTCGCGGGCGAGGCCGCTGACCGGATGGGCGAAATCCCAGAAGTAGCGAAACGTGCGGCGCTGGACCTCTTCCAGCAAAGCTTCGTCGGCGGCCGGGATTGTCTTCTGGCCTGGCTTGCTCATGCGACCTTCCCCGCGGCAACGACGAGGTCGAACCGCGCTTGCAGCAGGCCTTCGGCACGGGCGCTCTGGCCGACGAGAATATCGAACGCTCCCGCCTCCAGCATCGGCCGCAGGTCGGGTCCGAGGAAACGCAGATCGTCCGTGCCGAGCCGGAAGCGGAGCGTGCCGCGCGCGCCGGCTGCCAGCGCGATCTTGCCGAAATCCTTTAATTCCAGCGCCGGCCGCGTGATGCTGGAGATCAGGTCGCGGACAAACAGGAACACCATCTCCTCGCCCGCGCACGGCCCATGATTGGTGACATCGACTGCGATCTCGACCGTGTCGCCGGCCCCGATCGCGGCGCGGTCGAGGCGCAAGCCATCGAGCGTGAACCGGCTATAGGACAGGCCGTGCCCGAAGGCGAAGCGCGGTTCGTTCGGCATGTCGAGATATTTACTGGAATAATGCTCTTCCGGCAACGGCGGCCGCCCGGTCGGGCGCTCGGCGAAGAATACCGGGATCTGCCCGACATCGACCGGCCATGACATGGTGAGCCGGCCGCCCGGATTGACGTGCCCGCTCAGCACGTCGCCGATCGCCTCGCCGGCGGCATCGCCCGGGAACCACACGGCGAGGATGGCGCCGGCCTTGGCCACCAGCCAATCGGGCAGGACCAGCGGGCGGCCGGAAAACAGCAGCACGATGACCGGCTTGCCCTGCGCCAGCACGGCGCGCGCGAGCGCGCATTGCGCCTCGGTGAGGCCGGGATGGGTGCGGCTGCTCGCCTCGCCGCTCATGCCCATGGTCTCGCCAAGACAGAGCACAACCGTGTCGCTATCGCGGGCGAGCGCGCGCGCCTCAGTCAGAGCAGCGCGGTTGCCGCGCTCGACGAGACAGCCTTGCGCGAAGGCAAGTGTCGCCTTGGGCAGCGCGGCGTGGAGCCCGTCGCGCACGACGATGGCGCGCTTGTCCTGAGCTTGCGGCGCATCGCCCTTGCCGTCGGCAAGCGGCCCGATCACGGCGATGCGGTCGGCGCCAGCACGCAGCGGCAGGGCGCCGTCCCGGTTGGTCAGCAGCACGACGGAACGGCAGGCGGCCTCGCGGGCGAGCGCGCGGCGCGCCTTGCGCGTCTCCGCGGCAGCCCTGGCCGGGCCGCAGCGCCGGTACGGGTCGGCGAACAGGCCGAGCTTCGCTTTCAAGGTGAGCACGCGGCGCACGGAAGCGTCGATGGTCTCGATCGTCACCAGGCCGCGTTCGAGCGCCTGCGGCAGCCCGTCGCCATAGGCGCCGTTGCCCATCATGTCGATATCGACGCCGGCATTCAGCGCCAGCGCGGCGGCTTCCGTCAGGTCGCGGGCGACGCCATGCACGATCAACTCAGCGACGGCGCCATAATCCGAGACCATCACGCCGGAAAAACCCCATTGCCTGCGCACGATATCGTTGAGCACACGCGCATTGGCGGTCATCGGCGTGCCGTTCAGGTCGATGAAGGCCGGCATGATGGCGGCGATGCCGGCTTCGACCGCGGCCCGGAACGGCGGCAGGTAAACCTCGTGCAGCAGGCGCTCCGAGATATCGACCGAGGTATATTCGCGCCCGGCGCGCACGGCGCCATAGGCGGCGAGATGCTTGACGGTGGCGGCGATGCTGCCGGCATCGGTCAGGTTCGCGCCTTGAAAGCCGCGCAGCTTGGCGAGGGCGACACGCGCGGCGACGAGCGCATCCTCGCCTGGCCCCTCGACGATGCGGCCCCAACGCGGGTCGCGCGCCACGTCGATCATCGGCGCGAAAGTCAGGTCGATACCCTCGCGCGCGCATTCCTCAGCCGCCACGCGTGCCGTCTTCTCCCAGAGTTCGGGATCGAAGGCGCAGCCCTCGCCGAACGGCACCGGAAACACCGTGTTCAGCCCGTGCAGCACGTCGAGGCTGAAGAAGAGCGGAATCTTCAGGCGCGATTCCTCCACCGCCAGGCGCTGGATCTCGCGCACCCGCTCCGGTCCCCAGACATTGAGCAGGCTGCCGATACGCCCGGAGGTGATCGCCTCGGCGGTGACGGTGGTGGTGACGGGGCCAGTCTTGACGAGATCGCCGCTGAGCATGGTCAGTTGCCCGACCTTCTCGGCCAGCGTCATGCGTGCGATCAGGCCCTCGATCTCGCTGTCACCGCCATGTTGCGCCATCATCATGCCCCCGCCCGTGCCGGCCAATCGTGACGGCGCGCAAAATTCGAGTCCAGAACCGATTGGCGGCGCGGGCATTTTCGTGGGATCACGTTAGTCTGGCTCCCCTGATACCCGAATGTGTCGGCAAAGCCCGGCCGAGGACAAGAGCAACATGAGCGCGCCGGCCGATTTGCCGCAACCTGTCGCCAACCGCCTGATCGACATGGCCCAGAGCAGCGTCTTTGCGCAGGTCGTCACGCTGATGCGGGCGCTGATGGTGGCGCCGCAACGCTGGACGCTGATCATCCTGCCGATCGGCAGCGTGGTGGTCATCACCGCCATCGCCATCGGGCAGGTGCGGCTGAACGACTGGCAAGGCGCGCTGTACGACGCGTTGCAGCAGCATGATCTCGCCGGGTTCATGCACCAGATCGGCGTTTTCCTGATCATCGTCTCGGCGCTGCTCGCGCTCGTCGTGGCGCAGACCTGGCTGACGGAAGTCGGCAAGGTCAGGCTGCGCGGCTGGCTGACGCGCGACCTGCTCGATGAGTGGCTGCGGCCGAAGCGCGCCTATCTGTTCGCCTTCGCCGGCGAGATCGGCGTCAATCCGGACCAGCGCATCCACGAGGATGCGCGCCATCTCTCGGAACTGTCGGTCAATCTCGGCAACGGGTTGCTGCAATCCTCTCTGCTGCTGGTCAGCTTCGTCAGCGTGTTATGGATGCTGTCATCGGAGGTGGTGTTCTCGTGGTCGGGCCGCGACTTCACCATTCCGGGCTATATGGTGTGGTGCGCCATTGCCTATGCCGCCATCGGCTCGTGGCTCGCCTGGCTGGTCGGGCGGCCGCTGATCGCACTCAACGCCGAGCATTATGCGCGCGAAGCGGAATTTCGCGTCGCGCTGGTGCGCGTCGTCGAGCGCGCCGAGGCGATCGTGCTGTACCAGGGCGAATCCGACGAAAGGGCCTCGCTCGACGTCAAATTCGACGCGACGCAATCGATCACGCGCAAAATCGCCGGGGGGCTGGCGCGCCTGACCTGGATCACCTCCGGCCATGGCTGGCTGGCGATCATCGCGCCGTTCGTGATCGCCTCGCCCGGCTATTTCAGCGGCAAGCTGTCGCTCGGCTCGCTGATGATCACGGTCGGCGCCTTCAACCAGGTGCAGAGCTCGTTGCGCTGGTTCGTCGATAATTTCTCGAGCATCGCCGATTGGCGCGCGACGCTGCTGCGCGTCGTATCGATGCGCGAGGCGCTGCGCGCCATCGACACGCTGCACGCGACCGAGGACCGCATCGCGTTCTCGGAGCACGAGGCGGAAGACATCGTGCTCGACCATGTCGAGGCTTACCTGCCGGGCTCGCTTGTCGAGCGTGCCACGCTCGAGGAAGCCCATGTCACGCTCAAGCCCGGCGATCACGTGCTCGTCGCCGGCGAGGTCGCGGCCGGAAAGACGACGTTCTTCCTGGCGCTCGCCGGGCTGTGGCCATGGGGCAGCGGCACGATCCGCCTGCCGCCGCGCGCCGACCTGATGTTCCTGCCGCAACGGCCCTACCTGCCGGCGGGCACGCTGCGCAACGCCATCGTCTACCCGGCCGACATCGCCGCGTTCAAGGACGAGGCTATCGGCGTGGCGCTGAAGCGGGTCGGACTCGGCGATATGATCGGCGAACTCGACCGGGATGCGACCTGGGACAAGTTCCTTTCGCTCGACCAACAGCAGTTGCTCGGCTTCGCCCGCGTGCTGCTGCATGGGCCGAAATGGGTGTTTCTCGACGATGCGCTCGGCGCGCTCGACCCGGCCAAGCGGCAAGACCTGATCTCGGTTTTCGACCACGAACTGGCCGGCGCCACGGTGGTCAGCACGGGCCGCAATCCGGATGACGGATTTTACACCAGAACCCTGCATTTGCGGCGTTATGCGCGCCAGGAGCGCGTCCCTGCGGCCTGAGGTGGCGGGTTCGCAACAGACGAGCCTACCTTAGATCGGCCACTCGCGCGGGTTCGTCGCCGGATCGATGGTGCGCCGGTAGCGGGCGAAGCTGTCGATGAAACTCCGCGCGAGCGGCGAGCCCGCCGCCGGGCCATGGCTCAATTGCATGAAGCTCAGGTCGATCATCGGCTTGAACGGCCGGATCACCAGGCCGCGATCACGGTATTCATGCGCCGAATACGGATCGACAATGGCGATGCCCGCCCCCTCGCACACCATGACGCAGGCGATCTGGGTCAGCGGCGTTTCGGCGACGATGTTGCGATAGGCATCGCCGAAAGCCGCATCGATGCGCGAGCGGAACAAGGTGCCGGCACCGACGCCGACCATCGGCTCTCCCGCCAGCGCCTCGGCATCGAGTTCCGGCAGGGCGGCGAGGCGATGGCGCGCCGGCAGCACGGCCACGGCGCTCGCGCTGATGCGCTCCGACTTGATGCCAAGACGCTCAAGCGGACCGATCGCATAGCCGATATCGGCCTGCCCCGCCGCCACCGCCTCGATGACGAGATGGGACGGCACGCCCGAAACCGTCAGGCGCGCCTGCGGCCTGGCGCGCAGGAACGCGGCGGCAAAGCGCGGCAGCACGCCCATCGCCATGGCCGGCAAGGCGGCGATGCGCAGTTCGCCGACCATGCCGGACCGAATGGCGGCGGCATGGTCGGCGATTTGCGCCAGCCCGACAAACGCGCGCTCGACCTCGCTCAGCAGCGTGAAGGCGGCGGCAAGCGGCCGCACGCGATTGCCGCGGCGCTCGAACAGAGCGAGTTGCACGGCGCTTTCGAAATCGCGCACCAGCCGGCTGACGGCGGGCTGCGTAATGCCGAGCAACTCGGCCGCGCTGGTGATCTGGCCGGTCAGCATCACGGCGCGAAAGGCTTCGACCTGGCGCGGATTGATCGTCATCTCGCCCTCCCCGGCCGGCATGATCGAGCATAACATTCCAGCATACAAGGCGATCCAAAAAAAATTTGACTAATTCCAGTCAGATGCGAGGCTTCCCCGAGAATAAGGGAGAGCAAACGCATGAAACCATCGATCCTGGCGTCCACCGCGGTATTGGGAGCGGTTTTGCTGAGCACAAGCGCGATGGCGCAGCAGAAAACCATGTATCTCGGCTCCTATGGCGGGTCCTTCGAACAGACCATGCGCAAGGAGGTGCTGCCGGCTTTCGAGGCGAAGCATAACGTCAAGGTCGAGTATGTCGCCGGCAACTCGACCGACACGCTCGCCAAGCTGCAGGCCCAGAAAGGCAACCAGCAGATCGATGCCATCATCGTCGATGACGGCCCGAGCTACCAGGCGGTGTCGCTCGGCTTCTGCGACACGCTTCAACCGGCCGACATCTACAAGGATGTCTATCCGGTGATGAAGTACCCGTCCAACAAGGCGGTCGGCATCGGCCTGAACGCGACCGGAATCGTCTATTCGAAGAAGGCTTTCGACGAGAATAAGTGGCCGGCCCCGACGTCATGGGCCGATCTCAAGGACCCGAAATACAAGAAGAAGCTGGTGATCCCGCCGCTCAACAATACCTATGGCCTGCATACGCTGATCGTCGAGGCCGAGCTTGCCGGTGGCGGCGTCAACAATATCGAGCCCGGCTTCAAGGCGTTCAAGGACGAGATCGGTCCGAACGTGCTGGTCTACGAGCCCTCGCCCGGCAAGATGACCGAGTTGTTCCAGAGCGGGCAGGCCGTCATCGGCGTGTGGGGTTCGGGGCGCGTCAAGGCGCTCGCCGAAACCGGCTTCCCGGCCGAATTCGTCTATCCGAAGGAAGGCGGCATCGCGCTCGGCGTGGCGATGTGCCCGGTTGCCGGCGCGAAGAACGGCGCCGAGGCGCAGGCGCTGGTGCAGTACATGCTGACGCCCGAAGTCCAGAAGATCATGGCGAAGGGCGCCGGCCTCGGCCCGGCCAACATGACGGTCAAGCTGAGCGCGGCCGAACAGGTCGGCGTGCCCTATGGCGACCAGGTCAAGCAGTTGAAGGCGATCGACTGGGACGTGGTCAACGCCAAGCGCGAGGAGTGGAACAAGCGCTGGGTTCGCGAGATCGAGCGCTGAAGCGCCGCTAGCACGACCATGGCGCATCTCGTCCTCGACAAGCTGAGCAAGGCGTTCGGAAACCAGCAGGCGGTTTCCGAACTCGACCTGACGGTGGCGAAAGGCGAGTTCGTCTCGCTGCTCGGGCCGTCGGGCTGCGGCAAGACCACGACGCTGCAGATGATCGCCGGCTTCGTCGAGCCGACGAGCGGCGCCGTCACGCTCGATGGCGCCGACCTGCTCGCCAAGCCGCCGAGCAAGCGCGGGCTCGGCATCGTCTTCCAGAGCTATGCGCTGTTCCCGCATATGACGGTGGCGGAGAATGTCGGCTTCGGCCTCGAAATGCGCGGGCTCGGCCGGGCCGAGCGCGACAGCCGCATCACGGAGGCGCTGACGCTGGTCGGGCTGGCCAGTTTCGGCGAGCGCTATCCGCGCCGCATGTCAGGCGGCCAGCAACAGCGCGTCGCATTGGCGCGCGCGCTGGTGATCCGCCCGCCGGTGCTGCTGCTCGACGAGCCGCTGTCCAACCTCGACGCCAAACTGCGCGAGGGCATGCAGGCCGAGTTGCGCGCCATCCAGCGCACGACCGGCACCACGACCATTCTCGTCACCCATGACCAGTCCGAGGCGATGGCGCTCTCGGACCGTATCGTGGTGATGAACCAGGGCCGCATCGAGCAGATCGCCGCGCCGGAACAGGCTTATGCCAGCCCGGCCTCGGCCTTCGTCGCCGGCTTTCTCGGCAAGACCAACCGGCTCGACGGCGAATGCACGGACCAGCGCATCAGCGTCGCCGGCGCCGCGTTCGCGGCGCCCGCCGGCACCGCCAGCGGGCCGGTCACCGTGTCGGTGCGCCCGGAGCGGATCGCGTTCGGCCCCGCCTCGCCGGCGGCGATCCCTGGCCGGGTGGCGACGCGCGTGTTCCAGGGCGCGCATTGGCTATTCGAGATCGAAACCGCGCAAGGCGCCGTCAGCGTCATCCGCCAGAACACCGGCGAGGGCGTGCCCGGCGAGGGCGACAACGTGCATCTGCATGCCGCGAGCCAGGATCTGCTGGTCACGGAGCGCCGGCCATGAAGCGCCGCCGCGCGGCGACGCTCGTGCCGTATTTCCTGAGCGCGCCGGCCCTGCTGCTGTTCCTCGCGGTCATGATCGTGCCGCTGATCATGACCGCGCTGCTCTCGTTCTACGATTGGGGCCAGTACAAGGGCATCGTGCCGGAATTCACGCTGAAGAACTGGCGCGAGATGATCGCGGACGATTATTTCCTCGAGGTCTATGTGCGCACGCTGCGCATCTCGCTGCTGGTGACGCTGTTCTCCGCGCTGATCGGCGTGCCGGAAGCCTATATCCTCAACCGGATGTCGCCGCGCTGGCGGCCGCTCTGCCTGCTGATCGTGCTCGGGCCGTTGCTGATCTCGGTGGTGGCGCGCACACTCGGCTGGGCCTTGCTGCTCGGCTCCACCGGCTTCCTCAACCAGGCCCTCGTCTCGCTCGGGCTGCTCAGCGAACCGGTCGGCTTCATGTTCACTGAGACTGGCGTGGTGATCGCGCTGACCCATGTGCTCGCCCCGTTCATGCTGCTGGCGGTATGGGCCGCGTTGCAGCGGCTCGACGGCAAGGTCGAGCAGGCGGCCTTCTCGCTCGGCGCCTCGCAATTCAGCGTCATCCGCAAGGTGGTGCTGCCGCAGATCATCCCCGGCATCCTGTCGGGCTCGGTGATCGTGTTCGCGCTCGCCGCCAGCGCCTTCGCCACGCCGGCGATCATCGGCGGCCGCCGGCTCAAGGTCGCCTCGACGCTTGCCTATGACGAGTTCCTCAACACCTTGAACTGGCCGCTCGGCGCGGCTGTGGCGGTGCTGCTGCTGGTGGCGCTGGTGGCGATCATCGTCGGCTGCAACCGGCTGATCGAGCGGCGCTTCGCACAGGTGTTCGAATGAGCAAGCGCGGCGAACTCGGTCGCAACGGCCCGCTCGCGCTCGCCTTCAACGGCCTGTTCCTGGCCTTCATGCTGGCGCCGATCCTCGTCGTGTGCGTGGTCGCCTTCACGCCGGAGGGCTATCTGTCGCTGCCCCGGCGCGGCCTGAGTCTGCGCTGGTTCCGCGCCATCCTCGACTATCCGGAATTCATCACCGCCTTCCGTGACAGCGTCTGGCTGGGAGCGCTGTCATCCACCATCGCCATCGGCTTCGCCGTGCCGGCCGCGCTCGCCATCGCGCGCTATCGCTTTGCCGGCCGCGAAACCCTGCTGTCGCTGATGATGTCGCCCTTGATGATCCCGCATGTCGTGCTCGGCATCGCCTTCCTGCGCTTCTTCACGCAGATCGGCCTGACCGGCAATTTCTTCGGGCTGGTTATCGGCCATGTCATCATCGTCACGCCGTTCGCGCTGCGCCTAGTGCTGGCCGCCTCGACCGGCATGGACCAGCGCATCGAGCATGCCGCCGCCTCGCTCGGCGCCGAGCCGTTCACCGTGTTCCGGCGCGTGACGCTGCCGCTGATCCTGCCGGGCGTGGTCTCGGGCTGGGTGCTGGCCTTCATCACCTCGTTCGACGAGGTCTCGATGACGGTGTTCATCGCCTCTCCGGCGACGAATACGTTGCCGGTCAGGCTGTTTCTCTACATTCAGGACAATATCGATCCGCTGGTGTGCTCGATCTCGACCGTGCTGATCGTGCTGATGGCCGTCCTGATGGTAGTGCTCGACCGGGTCTATGGGCTAGACCGGCTCTTCGTCGGCACAGGAAAAGGTTGATTGTCATGGTGGCGAAGACGCCAGCCTCGAACGAAACGGACATCGCCGTCATCGGCGGCGGGCTTGTCGGCTCGGCCATTGCCTGGGGCCTCGGCCGCCTCGGCCACGCCGTGACGGTGCTCGACGAGGGCGATATCGCCTATCGCGCCTCGCGCGGCAATTTCGCGCTGGTCTGGGTGCAGTCCAAAGGGCTCGGCATGCCGGAATATGCCGGCTGGACCAAGGCATCCGCCGAACAATGGCCGGGTTTTGCAGCCGCGTTGCACGAGGAAACCGGGCTCGACGTGCGCTACGAGCAGCCGGGCGGCTTTATCCTGTGCCTGTCCGAGGCGGAGCTGGAGGCGCGGCGCGACGCCATGATGCGGCTGCATAACCAGCCCGCAATGGTGAAGTATCCTTACGAAATCCTCGACCACGCCGAGACGAAGCGGCGCATGCCGGCGATCGGCCCGGATGTGGCCGGGTCGAGCTTCTGCCCGCTCGACGGCCATGTGAACTCGCTGCGGCTGTTTCGCGCCTTGCACCAGAGTTTTTCGCGCCACGGCATCGACTACCGGCCCGAGCACGACGTCCAGACCATCACGCCGCTGGCGGACGGTTTCGAGATCATCGGCGCGTGGGGGCGCCTGAAGGCGGGCAAGGTCGTGCTCGCGGCCGGGCTCGGCAACGCGCGGCTCGGGCCGATGGTCGGGCTGCATGTGCCGGTCAAGCCGAGCAAGGGCCAGATCATCGTCACCGAGAAGGCGGCGCCCTTCCTGCCCCACCCCGTGGTGACGATCCGCCAGACCGACGAGGGCGGCGTGATGATCGGCGACAGCCAGGAGGACCTCGGCTTCAACACGGTCGTCACCAACCCGGTGATCTCGACGATGGCCGAGCGCGCCGTCCGGATGTTCCCGGTATTGGGCGGCCTCAACGTGGTGCGCACATGGTCGGCGCTGCGCGTGATGACCGAGGACGGTTTTCCGATCTATGATCAGTCCGCCAGCTACCCTGGCGCCTTCGTCGCAACCTGCCATTCCGGCGTGACGCTCGCGGCCAACCACGCCCTCACCATTGCCCCGCTGATCGCGGCCGGCATGTTCCCAGAAGATCGTTTCGGCGTGTTCAGCGCGAGGAGGTTCCATGTTCCGGCGGCTGCCTGAGGCCAGGGGCGAGCCCCTCAATTTCACGCTCGACGGCAAGCCGTTCAGCGCCCGCAGCGGAGACAGCGTCGCTGCCGCGCTGCTGGCGGCCGGCATCGAGACATGCCGCGCCACGCCGGTTTCGGGCGCGCCGCGCGGCCCCTACTGCATGATGGGCGTGTGCTTCGAATGCCTCGTCACCATTGACGGCGTCGGCAACCGGCAAGGCTGCCTGATCCCGCTTAGCGAGGGCATGCGCATCGAAACCCAGCAGGGCGCGCGGGCGATCGCGCAGGAGGTGGCGTGATGGCCGAAGCCAGCAGCATCACCACCCCCGCCGAACTCGACGCCGCTTACGACCTCGCCATTGTCGGCGCCGGACCGGCCGGCATGGCGGCAGCCAAAGAGGCGGCGGGCCATGGTCTTTCGGTGCTGGTGCTCGACGAGAATGCCGGCCCCGGCGGGCAGATCTACCGCGCGATCACGCGCAGCCCGGCGCCCGGTCTCGCAGCGCTTGGCGCCGATTACTGGAAGGGCGCGCCGCTGGCGGCGGATTTTCTTGCCGCGCCGGTGCATTACGCAGCCGGTACGACGGTGTGGAGTCTTGCCATCGCAGCCGAGGGCTCGGGCCACGAGATCGGCGTCTCGATCGCCGGCGCAGCCCGCATGGTCGCGGCGCGTGAGGTCATCCTGGCAACCGGCGCGCTCGAACGGCCCTTCCCCGTTCCGGGCTGGACCCTGCCCGGCGTGATGACGGCCGGCGGCGCCCAGACGATGCTGAAAGCTTCCGGTCTGGTGCCGGATGGCCGCGTGGTGCTCGCCGGCAGCGGCCCGCTGCTCTACCTGCTCGCCGCGCAATTCGTCGCGGCCGGCGCCAATATCAGCGCATTGCTCGATACGACGCCCTCCGCCAACTGGGGCAGGGCGCTGCCGCATCTGCCGGCCTTCCTCGCCTCGCCCTATCTGCGCAAGGGCCTCGCGCTGCTGTGGAAAACGCGGCGCAGCCTGCGCGTCATGCGCGGCGTCAGCGCGATCAGCGCGGAAGGAGACGGCAAGCTCGCCAGCGTGCGCTTCAGCAAGGGCGGCGCGGCCGAGACGCTCCCTTGCGATCTGCTGCTGTTGCATCAGGGCGTGGTGCCGAACATCAACCTGTCCAATGCCGCCGGCTGTGCGCAGGACTGGGACGAAACGCAACTGTGCTTCACGCCGCGCCTCGATGCCTGGTTCGAGAGTTCGGTGCCGGGCGTCGCCATCGCCGGGGACGGCGCCGGCATTGCCGGCGCGGAAAGCGCCGCGTTGCGTGGCACGTTGGCCGCCATCGGCGCGGCCTTCCGCCTCGGGCACCTCGATGCGGTGGAGCGCGACAGCCGGGCAGCGCCGGTGCGCGCCGAGCTTGCGCGCATGGGGCGCGGTCGCGCTTTCCTCGACCACTTCTACCAGCCGGCCAAGCCGCTGCGCATCCCGCCACAGGACGATACCATCGTGTGCCGCTGCGAGGAGGTCACGGCCGGCATGATCCGCGCGGCCGTGGCGCATGGCGTCACCGGCCCCAACCAGATGAAATCCTTCCTGCGCTGCGGCATGGGGCCGTGCCAGGGCCGGCAATGCGGCCTGACCGTGACCGAGATGATCGCCGAGGCGCGCGGGCTGCCGCCCACCGAGATCGGGGCTTTGCGCCTGCGCCCGCCGGTCAAGCCGATCACGCTGTCCGAGCTTGCCAGCCTGCCGAAGACCGAGGCCGCGACCCGGGCCGTGGTGCGGTGAGCGCGACCGGCGCCGGCGGGCAGCCCGACGTCATCGTCATCGGCGGCGGCATCCATGGCTGCTCGAGCGCGCTGCACTGCGCGATGCGCGGTATGCGCGTACTGGTGCTCGAGAAGGATTATCCCGGTCGCCATGCCTCCGGCGTCAATGCCGGCGGCGTCCGCCAACTGGCGCGTGATTTCGCCGAGGTGCCGCTCAGCGTGCTGTCGATGGCGCTCTGGCATCGCATCGCGGAACTGGTCGATGACGATTGCGGCTTCACCTCGGACGGACAGGTTCTGGTCGCCGAGACCGAGGAGGAACTGACGGGCTTTCGCGAGCGCGTGCGCAAGCTCAACGATCTCGGCTTCACCCATGAAGAACTGATCGACGTCACCGAATTGCGCCGGCTCGTGCCGGCCGTCTCCGACAGTTGCCCCGGCGGCATCGTCTCGCGCCAGGATGGCGCGGCCGTGCCGTTTCGCGCCACGCAGGCGATCCGGCGCAAGGCCGAGACGCTGGGCGCGCGCGTGCTCGAAGGCGTGCGCGTCGAGACACTTGCGCGCCGCGATGGCGTGTGGACAGTCGCCACCAGTGCCGGCGCGTTTCAGGCGCCGGTCGTGGTCAATGCGGCGGGCGCCTGGGCCGGCCGTATCGCCGCCATGGCCGGCGAGCCGGTGCCGCTCAAGGTGATCGCGCCGATGCTGATGATCACCGAGCGCCGGCCGCATTTCATCGAGCCGGTGGTGATCCTGCGCGGGCGCAAACTGTCGTTCAAGCAATTCGCCAACGGCACAGTGCTGATCGGCGGCGGCCACGAGGGCCGGCCGAACCCCGACACCAACGAGACCATTCTCGACTGGGCGAAACTGGCGGAAAGCGCGCAGACGGTGTGGGAGGTGTTTCCGGTGATGCGCGGCGCCAGCATCATGCGCGCCTGGGCCGGCATCGAAGCGAGCATGCCGGACCACATCCCCGTCATCGGGCCGAGCGCGCGCAATGACGGGCTCTATCACCAGTTCGGCTTCTCGGCGCATGGTTTCCAGCTCGGGCCGGGCACCGGCGCGGTGATGGCTGAACTGATCGCGACCGGTGCAACCAACACGCCGATCGACGCGTTCCGGATCGGACGATTTCAGCACGACCCGCCGCAAAGCGCTGCGGCGCCATAGCGGATGATGGAGGGACAATTGGCAGATGTCATCGACGAGATGATCGCGGACCCGGCCATTGCCCGGCTGCGCCGGGCACGCGAGGATGTCGTGCAACTGACGCAGCGCTGCTATGAGGCCGTGCTGACGCCGAAGGAGCCCGGCGGGCTCTCGGCCGAGGAACGCATGGCGCTTGCCTGCCGCATGGCGCGCCTCACCGGCGTGCCCGCGGCGGTAGCGTTCTACGACGCCCATGCGCGCGCAACCGTGCAGAACCAGACGCTGCGCGACGTCGCGGCCGGCAGTCCGGCGCACGACCCGCGCCTCGCGGCCATCGTCGCGCATGTCGACCGCGTCACCACCAACCCGCATGCGAGCGGGCGCGCCGAGATCGCGGCGCTGGTCGCGGCCGGCATCGCCGAACGGGATATCGTCGCACTCTCGGAACTGATCGCCTTCCTGAGCTATCAGTTCCGCGTCGTGCGCGGCCTCGAACTTCTGCGTGGAGATGCGGCATGAGCAAGGTCGTGCATGACTTCACCGTCGAGGTGCTCGACTGGTCGCCCTTCGTGACGCCGATCGATCTGGCACAGGCAAGCCCCGAGCAGCGCACGGCACTCAAGATCACGCCGAGCAACACCAAGATTTCCGCCTATGTGCTGGTGTTGGCGCATGATCCGGAATCGCTCGAAAGCCGCTCGCCCTTGTTCAACATCATCATGATGGGCAAGGGCGGGCTGTCGCGCGGCGATCGCGAACTGGGAGCGATGGGGGCCTCGGCCGTCAATGGCTGCGTCTATTGCATGTCGGTGCATGCGCGCAATTTCAACACGTTCGGCAAGCGGCCCGATGTCGTGCAGGAGATTTTCGCGCACGGCACCAAGGCGACGCTCGACGAGCACCACGGCGCGATCTTCGACTTCGCCGCGCGCCTGTCGGAAAACCCGCCCGCCGTCGGGGCGGCCGATATCGGCCGCCTGCGCAACGCCGGACTGAACGAGGAGGAGATCGTCGATCTCATTCACTCGGCGGCGCTGTTCGGCTGGGCCAACCGCCTGATGCATACATTGGGGGAGCCGGTGCGCAAGGGTTGACGCGGGCCGGAATCCTGCGGCACTCCCTTGACACACGCCGGCATGTGGCCGTGCGGCAGAAAGTACTGGCATGACGCACAAGCCACCGCTCTATCGTGGCCCAGCCTCGCTGGCCGAACTGGAAGACAGGCTGCGCTGGGACCTCGAACGGATCGAGGAACTGCCGGCATCCTGGCCGTATGGGCAATCCGGCAGCGCCAGTGCCATGCTCGATGTCGCGGTGGTCGGCGCCGGCATGGCCGGCCTCACCACCGGCTTCGCTCTGATGCGGCAGGGCCTGCGCAACATCCAGCTGTTCGACCGCGCCCGCCAGGGGCAGGAAGGGCCATGGGTGACCTATGCCCGCATGGAGACGCTGCGCTCGCCCAAGCATCTCGCCGGCCCGGCGCTCGGTCTCGCCAGCCTGACCTTCCGTGCCTGGTACGAGGCGCAGTTCGGTGCCGAGAGCTGGGAGGCGCTCGGCAAGATCCCGCGCGCCCAGTGGATGGATTACCTCAACTGGTATCGCCGCGTCACCGCCGTGCCGGTCGAGAACGAGGCCGCGCTTTACGATCTCGAGGGCGACGCCACCGGCGTTACCGCGCATTTCCGCACCAAAGCCGGCGAGAGGACGGTCAGGGCGCGCTATCTGGTGCTCGCCAACGGCCGCGACGGGCTCGGCGGACCGTTCACCCCGGAGCCGTTCCGCTCACTGCATTCGAAACGGATCGCCCATAGCGCCGACGAGATTGATTTCACGGCATTGCGCGGCAAGCGTGTCGTGGTGATCGGTGCCGGCGCATCGGCGATCGACAACGCATCCGAAGCGCTCGAAGCCGGCGCGGCAGCTGTGACCTTGCTGGTACGACGCCGCGACATCCCGCGCATCAACAAGAGCCTTGCGGCAAACTCGCCCGGCTTCGCGAAAGGTTTTCGTGCTCTGACGCCCGAGGCGCGCCTGGCGATCAACGGCTATTTCGCCAAGGTCAATGCGCCGCCGCCGAAAGGCTCGATGCTGCGCGCCTCACGCCACGCCGCCTTCGCGGTGTGGACCGATTGCCGGATCGACGCCGCGCGCGAGCAGGCCGATGAAATCGTACTGTCGACCAGCCGCGGCGCGGTCGCGTGCGATCAGGTCATTCTCGGCACCGGCTTCTCGCTCGACTGGAGCCAGCGTCCGGAACTCGCCCGCCTCGCCGGCGCGATCCAGCTGTGGCGCGATGCTGATCGCGCGGACATGCCGGCGGAGTTCGGCGACCAGCCGTTCCTTGGGCGAGGCATGCAATTCCTGCCGCGCGCGGGCACGGACGCCGCCTGGGTTTCGCGCGTCTACTGCATGAACAACGCCGCGACGATGAGCCATGGCCGCATCGCCGGCGATATTCCGGGCATCAGCATCGGCGCCGGGCGCGTCGCCGAGCACATCACCGAAACGCTGTTCGCCAGCGAATGGCGCCAGCATCTCGACGCCGTCGAGCGCTTTGCCATGCCGGAACTGACCGGCGAGGAATGGACCGAGACGCCGGTGGGACAGGAAGGCGCGAAAACCACGGCAAGGCTCGCGACTTCAAGATAAGCGGACTTTGCGCGACAAATAGATCGCATGCGTCCTTCTCCCGCGAGGGGAGAAGGAACGGCGTTCTGCTAACCACTGCATCCTGGAAAAAACATCCAGGACTTCAACTTACTTGCCCCACTTCAGCGCCAGCGCGTCAAGGCTCTTCGCGATCTCGATCAACCCGGCGCGGCTTTCCTTGCGCACCGGCTTCAGCGGATGGCGCACAGCATCGGACTTGATGACGCCGCCCTCCTTCATCAAAATCTTGCAAGCCTGCAAGCCGCACTGGCGGTTCT
>ERZ778018.314-NODE-314-length-83495-cov-102.550336_pt1 | contig 83495 bp, 69 predicted proteins | sample MGYA00375748_ERZ778018 | MGnify/ENA primary metagenome ERZ778018 (study PRJEB29350, sample SAMN05509839) | bioreactor metagenome | biome: bioreactor; material: wastewater | place: South Africa: University of Cape Town | collected 2014-04-22 ... | reverse complement strand
TACGCCCAAGACCGCGAGTACCTGCCTGGCCCGGCGCGCATCATGAAGGCCGTCCAGCGCGCGCTCGACTACTGACCATTACTGGCGCGCCAGTGCGCGGCCGACAAGGAGTGACGCATGGCGAGAGAGTTACGGCTGCCCGAACTGGCCGAGTCGGTCGTTGAGGGTGAGATCATCCGCTGGTTGGTGGCAGAGGGCGAGAACGTCGTCCTCGACCAACCGGTCGCCGAGGTCCTCACGGACAAGGCCACCGTCGAACTGCCGAGCCCGTACGCCGGCGTACTGCTCAAGCACCTAGCTGCCGAGGGTGACGTGGTTGCCGTCAACAGCGCCATCGCGCTCTTCTCCGACGGCTCAGAGGCCGCCCCCGCCGCCGCCAGCCAGCCACCTAGCCTGCAGGCGGCCGAGGAACGCTCGATCGTCGAGCCGGGACACCAAACGCCTGCGGATGACGGTGAGAGCCTCAGCCTCTTCAAGCCGTCAGCCGATGAAGGCGGCCAGGCTCTGCCGCAGGTCACGCGAGCAGCGAGCGCCACGGCCGTGCAGGCGCCGCCGGCCGCACGCGGTGCGTTCGGCCGCGTTCTCGCCGTGCCAGCCGCGCGCCGCCTAGCTCGCGAGTTGGGCGTCGACGTCGAACAGGTCATAGGGAGCGGCCCGCACGGGCGCGTGCGCGTCGACGACGTGCGCAGTCACACTGCTGCGCCCGCCAACGCCGCTGGGCGCGCCGGTTTTCCGCCAGCCCCCGCGTACCACACCCCCGCTGGCTACGAAGCGCTCGAAGAGCGCGTTCCCGTAAGGGGCCTGCGGCGTGTGATCGCCAATCAGATGGTCGCCTCCCACCTCCATACGGTGCGCACCCTGCACGTGGACGAGGCGGACGTAACGGCGCTCGTCGCGCTCCGCGAGAAACTCAGGCCGCGCGCGGCCGCTCGCGGCGTGAAACTGTCCTACCTCCCGTTCATCATGAAGGCCGTCGCCACGGCGCTCGTGGAGTTCCCGGCGCTGAACACCAGCCTCGACGAGGCCAAGAACGAGATCGTGCGCAAGAAGTACTACAACCTGGGGATGGCCGTGGCCACAGATGCTGGCCTCATCGTGCCCGTCGTAAGGGACGTCGACAAACGCACCATCTTGGAGCTCGCCAGCGACATCAACCGCCTCGCAGAGGCCGCCAAGGCGGGCAAGGTCACCCCGGACGAGCTCAAGGGCGGTACGTTCTCCATCACCAACATCGGCAGCCTCGGCGGGCTGTTCTCGTTCCCCATCATCAACGCGCCGGAAGCCGCCATCTTGGGCGTCCACTCGATCAAGAAGCGGCCGGTAGTGCTCGCCGACGACAGCATCGTGGCGCGGCAGATGCTCTACCTGAGCCTGTCGTTCGACCACCGCCTGGTCGACGGAGCGGAGGGCGCCAACTTCACGGGGCGGGTGATCGACCTGCTCGAGAACCCAGAGGCGCTGATGCTCGACCTCTAGCGCGCCCAAGGTCGCGCGACCGGGCCGCGCGCCGCAGCGCCGTAGAATCGGGCAGTGAAGCGCGGCGACCTGCCCGTACTCCCCACCTCAAGTGGCTGTTATCTCTTCCACGGCGAAGACGGGGCCGTCTTGTACGTCGGCAAGGCCGTGAACTTGCGCAGCCGCGTCGGCAGTTACTTCGGGCGCCAGGCTGGGCAGAAGGCGCGCCTGCTAACGCACACGGCGCGGAGCCTCGAGTTCATCGTCACGACCGACGAGGTCGAGGCGCTCATCCTCGAATCGAACCTCATCAAGCGTCACCAGCCGCACTTCAACGTGCTGCTCAAGGACGACAAGAGCTACCCGTTCCTGAAGTTGACGAACGAGGAGTACCCAACCCTCATCTTCACGCGGCGGGTGGTCAAGGACGGCGGGACTTACTACGGGCCGTACCCCAGCGCGAGTTCCGTCCGCCAGGTCCTCGACCTCGTTTACAGCGTGTTCAAACTCCGCAAGAACAGCGGCGTGCCGATGGAGACGCGCAAGAAGCCGTGCCTGCGCTACCACATGGGCCGCTGCTTCGCGCCGTGCGTTGGGTGGGCCGACCCCGTGGGGTACGCGGAGGTGGTAGCAGACGTCAAGGCGTTCCTCGAGGGACGCATCTCCGAGATCGTGGAGCGCCTCGAGGAGCAGATGAGGGGCGCGGCAGAGCGCCGTGACTTCGAGCTCGCCGCCACCTACCGCGACCGCCTAGACGCGCTCAAGCGCCTCACCGGCTACGACAGTAGCGTCGTCATGACGGGCACGGACGACCTCGACTTCCTCGGCGTTGCGAAGGCGGGGAACACCGCCATGGTGCAGCTCTTCCAGATGCGCAACGGGCGGGTGATCGGGCGCGACAAGCGCGTCATGAAGAACGCGGAGAGCGCGACCGACGGCGAGATCTTGGAGCGGTTCATGGGCGACTACTACGGCCTTGCAACCCAACTCCCTCCGCGCGTGCTGCTGCCAGCGAGCGACCTCGACATCGAAGTGTGGCAGCGCTTCCTAAGCGCCCGCGCCAAGCGCAAGGTCGAGGTGCGGGTGCCGCAGCGCGGTGACAAGGTCGAGCTCATCGAGTTGGCGCAACGCAACGCCGTCACCGGGGTCGAGGCCGAGATCGCCCTCCTCGAGCGCCGCGGCGAGGCGCCGGGCGTCGGCGAGTTGCAGCGCCTCCTCGAGCTAGAGAACCCGCCGTGGCGCATCGAGGGCTACGACATCTCCAACCTCATGGGCACCCACACGGTGGCGAGCATCGTGGCGTTCGAGGGCGGGCGCTCGAAGAAGAGCGATTACCGCCGCGTGCGCATCAGGGACCTCGAGAAGGCGGACGACTTCTTCAGCATGCACCAGGTCGTCTACCGCCGCTTCACTGGCGCCCTCGCCGACAAGCTCCCGCCGCCCGACCTCCTGCTCATCGACGGGGGCAAGGGGCAGATCAGCGCAGCCAAGCGGGCGCTGGAGGAGGCAGGCGTGAAGGTGCCGCTAGTTGGCCTCGCGAAGAAGCAGGAGACGCTCATCACCGAGAACGGCGAGGAAGTACTGGTGCCCATCAGCCACCCCGCCCTCAGGTTGCTCATGCACGTGAGGGACGAAGCGCACCGCACCGCCGTCGGTTACAACAGGCAGCGGCGCGGCAAGTCAGCCACGCGGTCGCTGCTTGACGACGTGCCTGGCATTGGGCCGAAGCGCCGCGATGCGTTGCTGGCGCACTTCTCGAGCTTGGAGGAGTTGCGCGGCGCCGACCTGGCTACCTTGGCGGCCGTGCCAGGCGTTGGTCAGGCGGCGGCGCAGGCGGTCAAGAACTACTTCGAGGGAAGCAGCGAGTGAGCATCAGCTCGGCGTCGACTTGGAGCCGCCGACCACGCGCGGCCCATCGGGGCGCCACTCCGCGAGCGGGAGTTCCATGCGGATGTCAACGCGCCCGGTGGCGTCTACGCGGCGGTCGACCTCGTGGAACCCGACTTTCTTGAAGGCACGCTGCGCCCGCACGTTGTCGCCGAAGGTGTTCAGGCGCATGAGGCGCAAACCCAGCACCTGAAAAGCGTAACCAAGGAGGGCGTGCATGGCCTCCGGACCGTAGCCGCCAGCCCAATGCGTGCGCTCGCCGATGATGATGCCGAGCGTTCCCTGATCGCCACTGATGTCGTACAGCTCCGTGGTGCCGATGTAGTCGTCGCGTTCGTCGTAAATGCCGAACGTTGCGCGGTCGTGACGCTTAGAGTCGGTCTTGAGCAGGCGCTTGAGCAGCCATAAGGGCATGCGGTTCGGCGGGGTGCCGTTGAGGTACGCAATTTCAGGGTCGCGGAAGTGGCTCTGCAGCCGGCGCCAGTCGGCGTCCGAGAACTCCTCCAGCGGCCTTAGGGTCACACGCCCATAAGCCGGTCTCATACGCGCAACAGTGTACCTATTAGCCTAGGCTGTGACGGCAATCGCCTAGTCACGGCGCGGTCTGGTGAACGGCGCGGCTATACTCCGGTCACTCAAGCACAGCCGGGGCGGCGCGCGGCGGCGCCCGGCACCACCGAGGTAGGCATGTCAGATCACCCGACCACCAACAGACTTACGGGCGAGGATTTCGCCACAGACTTCCGCAACCTGGTCACGGCCATCTCCTCTGTCATCGTCGGGCAGGAACGCGTGGTGGAGGACTTGCTCGTCGCTGCCTTCGCCCGCGGCCACGTGCTCCTCGAGGGTGTCCCGGGCCTCGGCAAGACCAAGCTAGTGCACACTTTCGCCGACGCCTGCGCCCTAGCCTTCTCGCGCATCCAGTTCACGCCTGACCTCATGCCTGCGGACGTCACGGGCACCAACGTGTTCATCGAGGCGCAGCAGAGCCGCTTCGAGTTCCAGCCCGGCCCGGTCTTCACGAACGTCCTGCTAGCAGACGAGATCAACCGCGCCACCCCCAAAACGCAATCCGCGCTCCTCGAGGCCATGCAGGAGCGTGCCGTCACCGTCGCTGGCAAGCGTTACGCGCTCGAGGAGCCGTTCATAGTCCTCGCCACCCAGAACCCGCTCGAGATGGAGGGCACGTACCCACTCCCTGAAGCGCAACTGGACCGCTTCCTCTTCAAGGTCGTCACTGAGAGGCCAGACGCCGCCACCCTCCAGCGCATCCTGCTGATAACGACCGGCAGTTCTGAGCAGGTGGTCAAGCCGGTGATCACGCGCGAGAGGCTCCTCGCACTGCAGGCCATGCTGCGCGCCGTGCCCATCGCGGAGCCTGGGCTCGACTACGTCGTGCGCCTCGTAGAGGCAACGCACGCCAACCCGCTAGTGCGTTTGGGTGCAAGCCCGCGCGGGGCTCAAGCCATCACCTTGGCCGCCAAGGGCTACGCCCTCGCCGCGGGCCGCCCTAACGTGGAGTTCGCCGACCTGCGCCGCGCCGTGCTGCCTGCGCTGCGCCACCGGCTGCTCCTCAGCTTCGAGGCCGAGGTCGAGGGAGTCGCGGCCGACGCCGTGCTGCACGACATCATCGCGCAGGTCGACAAGGGGGGCTGACCCGTGCTGGCGGGCCGCACAAGGGCGCTCCTCGAGCGCTACACGTTGGCCTCGCGCGCCCTCTCCCGCGTTGGGGGTGAGCGCAGCGCCGTAGAGCCGGGTCAAAGCGTCGAGTTCCACGACTTCCGGCCGTACCAACCAGGCGACGAGCTCCGCTACGTCGACTGGCGCGTCTACGCTCGCACCGGGCGCCTCTACACGCGGCTCTATCAAGCCGAACGAGCGGTGCAACTGCACCTCGTGCTTGACACCTCCGGCAGCATGGGCCAGGGCGGCAAACTCCCTTACGCACGCACCCTCGTCCGCCTCCTCTCGTACGTCGCTCAGCGCGACGCGCCAACGCAACTTCACCTACTCGACGGCAGCGCCACCCCGCGAGCCCGCGGGCGCGTGGGCATGCTCGATACGTGGCGCTTCATAGACTCCGCCCCGCTCATAGCGGGCAGCGAACCTGGGCCGCTAACGGGCCTCATGCGTTTCGCCACTGGCCTGCCGACGGTGAGCGGCCGCGCGCTCGTACTCGTGGTATCCGACCTGTTGGAAGACACGCCGATCGAACCGAGCCTCGTGGCCCTGCGGGCGCGCGGGCTTGACGTCGGGTTCCTGCAGCTCGTTTCCAACGCCGAGCTAGACCCGCCAAGCGGCCGCCACGAACTGCACGACGTCGAGACAGGCGAGCGCCTACCGGTCGGGCCCGAACAAGTGCGCGCTTACCGCGAGGAAGTGCGCCTACACCTCAAGCGCACGCGCGCGGCCATCTTGCGGGCCGGCTTCCGGCACCAACTACTAGTAGTGCCTGGGGCAGGGGAAGAAGACGAAAGGCAAGCCTTCGCCGCGCTGGTGCGGCTAGGGCTGCTCGTCAAACGTTGACGGCTCCAACTGCCAGCCTAGAGGCCACTCGCCCGCGCGCTCTGAACCGTATGATGCCCCCGTGACTGATCGCTTGGCACTTGTCGTGCTGGTAGCGCTTACTGCGCTGGCAGTGTTCTTCGCGCCATGGGCAGCTGTTAACCGCGAGACCGGCGCCCGCAGCGCCGTCGTCATGCTGCAGGGCACAACCATCGACTTCACTGGCCGCACCCAACCCGTCGAACTGCCACAGCAGAAGACCGTTTTCGTGCTGACCCTCGCCTTACTGGCTGGCCTCGCTGCAGGCAGCGCCCTGCCGGTCAAGGCACGGCGCGTGACCTGGCTCGTGGCCGGCGTGGGCCTGATCCTCGTGACGAGTTGGGGGCTAGGGCGCTTCACCACCGCCGTGGACGGCACACGTTTCCAGGCGTTCGTCACGGAGCTACAGGGCGCCATAGCCAAACCGCGCCCCGCTTACGACGTCGAGAAGCTGGAGGCCGCGCTTGCCACCGTCGACGAGCGCGACCTCGCCGCCAACGTCGCGCTAGTCGACGACGCAGGGCTAGTGATAAGACGCCTGCCATACACGAACGCAGGCTTCGGGCCGAGCGCGTTCCTCGCGATCGTCACTGGTGTCTTCGCCTTGATCTTCGGCCTGCGCGCAGTGCGCGGGGCGCCGCGAGTCATCGACAGGCTGCTGCACGCTGCCGCGGTGCCCGCCACGGCTATCTTGCTTGCCCTATTGACCGCCGCCATCGTCATACTCGTGTTGCAGCCAACGCCGATGGGGGCGACCGCGCAAGTCAGCGGGCTGTTCGACGCCTTTGTTGGGCGCATAGACACCCTCTGGTACGCGTACTACTCCATGTTCCACGACTCGCTCGGGACCGTGAACGGCTTCGCAGAGTCACTCAAGTTCGCTACGCCGCTCATCTTCACGGGGTTGGCGGTAGCGTTCGGCTTCCAGTCAGGGCTCTTCAACATCGGCGCGCCAGGCCAGATGGTCATGGGTGCCATCTTCGCCATGTTCGCGGGGCTGTACATCCCCGGCCCGAAGGTCGTCGTTCTGCCGCTGGCGATCCTCGCGGCGGCGTTAGGCGGCGGCCTGTGGGGTGCGCTGCCTGGCTGGCTGAAGGCACGCTTCGGCGCCAACGAGGTCATCAACACCATCCTCCTCAACTTCGTGGCAGCCTCTGCGCTGCTGTTCATCTTGTCTGCAGGCAACGTCTTCGCCGCCGCGGCGCTGCGGATCACGGCCGTCGTCGGCGTCTTCGTGGTCGTCGTCATCGTGGCGCTGCTCATCCCGCCGATCCGTGCTGTTGCCGGGAAGGGACCGCGGGTGGCCTTCGCCATCGCGGCCGTCGTGCTCCTCGCCGGCTCCGTCGTGGCTGGCCTACCCCGGCCGGGCGACCGCCCCATCACCGTCCAGATGCCGTTCAAGGTCAGCGGCAACGAGCCAAAGTCCAAACCGCTCAATGCGAGCGCCACCATCCCGCAACTGCCGGCCGTGCTCGGCATCAAGAAAGGTGGCGTGAACGTCGTCGCCATCAATTACGCCGCCGTGCTCGCCGTCGTGGCCGCGCTCGTCGCCCTCTTCCTACTGCCGCGCTTCAGGCGCTTCAGGGCGTGGCCGCTGCGCATAGGTGGGACGCTCGTCGTCGGCGGCGCGGTCTACGGCGTAGGTGCGCTCCTCGGCTGGTCAGGCCTCGCGACGGCCATCCCGCCAACGAAACTCAACCTCTCGTTCGTGCTCGCCATCGTCATGGCCGTGTTCGTGCATGTCTTCCTCTTCAAGACGCGCTGGGGTTACGAGCTCCGCGCCGTTGGCTTCGCGCCGCGCGCGGCCGAGTACGGCGGCGCGCGCATAGCGCGCAACACGATCCTCGCCATGACCATCAGCGGCGCCCTCGCCGGCCTGACCGCCACCCACTACGTGCTTGGCGGGGCGCTCGAGGACTACGCCCTGCGGCAGTCCATCCCCACCAGTGACGGCTTCGACGGCATTGCCGTAGCGCTCCTCGGCGCCAACCAACCCGCCTTCATCGTGGCTGCGGCCTTCCTCTTCGGGGTGCTCAAGTACGGCGGCTCGGTTCTCAACATCACGTTCCCGAACCTCACGCGCGACGTCGTCAGCATGATCCTGGCGCTGGTCGTGCTCTTCATCGCCGCCAAGGGCTTCCTGCCTGCGCGTCTCATCAATCCAACGAGCTGGCGTGAGCGCCACGACGGCCCGGTGGCCGGTCCCGCCCCGGCGCCAGAGGAGGGCTGACGTGGACACCGTACTGCTCCTCGCGCTCGCGTCTTCGATGATCCGCGCCACCACGCCGCTCCTACTAGCCGCCCTCGGCGGCCTCATGAGCGAGCGTTCCGGCATCGTGAACATCGCGCTCGAGGGCATCATTCTCTTCGGCGCCCTCGCGGCCGCCGTCGTGGCTCAACTGATCGAGGCGCCTTACTTGCGAGCGGACCCGAACGCCCGTGTGTGGTTCGCACCGTGGCTCGGCCTGCTGGCCGCCATGGTGTTGGGCGCACTCGTGGCCGGCGTGCACGCGCTAGTCTCGATCAGGTACAAGGCCGACCAGATCATCTCCGGGACCGCCATCAACCTCATGGGCATCGGCATCCCCGCGGTCGTCCTCGCCGGCCTCTACCAGAACACCGCCACTTCCGAGCCGATCAAGACGCGCTTGCCAGAGATCTCCTTCTTCGGCATTCCGGGCATGAGCTTCAGCGTCCTCGTCTACATCGCGTTCCTCCTCGTGCCCGTCGTGTGGTTCGTGGTCTTCCGCACGCCCTTCGGTCTGCGCCTGCGCGCCGTCGGCGAGCACCCGGAGGCGGCGGACTCGCTCGGCATCAGCGTGACCCGCATGCGCTACGTCGGCGTCATGCTGTCTGGCGTTCTAGCTGGCCTTGGTGGTGCTTACCTCTCGATCGGCAACCTCAACCAGTTCATCAGCGAGATGTCGGGCGGGCGCGGCTTCATCGCGCTGGCCGCCCTCATCTTCGGGAAGTGGCACCCGCTTGGCGTGCTCGGGGCTACGCTGCTCTTCGGCGCCTTCCAAGCGACGGAAGTCCTCCTGGGTGGCGGCAAGCTCCTCCCGCCGACGCTCGTGCAGAGCCTGCCTTACATCCTCACGATGCTGGTGCTGGCAGGCTTCGTCGGCCGCTCCGTTGCACCGAAAGGCCTGGGTAAGGCGTGGAACGAGTGAACCAAGCCGAGCGCCGGGCCGGCCTGCTGCTGCATCCGACCTCGCTGCCGGGGCCGCACGGCATGGGCGACCTTGGGCGCGAGGCGTATGCCTGGGTCGACTTCCTCGAGGCCGCAGGCCAACGCGTCTGGCAGGTCATGCCACTTGGCCCAACGGGTTACGGCGACAGCCCGTACCAGTGCTTCAGCGCCTTCGCAGGCAACCACTTCCTCATCGACTTGCTCGCGTTGAGCACCGAGGACCTCTTGACTGCAGAGGAACTAGCGCCCCTGCGTGCCTTGCCGCGTGACCGGGTGGATTTCGGTGCCTTCATCCCGGTGAAGCTGGAGCTCCTTGGCGCGGCGGCGCGGCGCTTCGACGCCACAGCCACCACGCCACAGCGCGCCGCAGTAGCCGAGTTCGAGGCCAAGCACGCGGCGTGGCTACCAGACCACGCGCTCTTCATGGCCCTCAAAGAAGAGAACGGCGGGGCAGCCTGGACGGAGTGGGCGCCGGAGCTCCGCGACCGCGACGCCAGCGCCCTGGCGCGCGCACGCGAGCGCCTCGCGCCCGCGGTGGCGAAGCACGTCCTGTGGCAGTACTGGTTCTATACCCAATGGGGCGAGCTGCGCACATACGCCAACAGCCGCGACATCGTCATCCTTGGTGACGTGCCGATCTTCGTCGCGCTCGACTCGACAGACGCATGGTCGCACCCTGAGCAGTACTTCCTCGGGCCGGACGGTAATCCGATCGTCGTGGCTGGCGTGCCGCCAGACTACTTCTCCGCCACCGGCCAGCGCTGGGGTAACCCCCTCTACCGCTGGGACGTCATGGCGCAAGACGGGTACGCCTGGTGGGTGGCGCGCGTGCGTGCGGCGCTCGAGCTCGTCGACCGCGTGCGCGTCGATCACTTCAGGGCGTTCGCCGGCTACTGGGAGATCCCGGCAGCAGAGGTGACCGCCGTCAACGGCCGCTGGGCGCCAGGCCCTGGTCAAGCGCTGTTCGACGCGCTCAAGGCCGGACTGGGCGACTTGCCGTTGGTGGCGGAGGATCTAGGCGTCATCACCCCGGACGTCGACGCGCTGCGGCTCGCCAACGGCCTGCCTGGCATGAAGGTCCTGCAGTTCGCCTTCGCTGGCGACGCCGACGACCCCTACTTGCCGCACAACTACGAAGCTAACTGCGTTGTCTACACGGGCACGCACGACAACGACACGAGCGCAGGTTGGTACGAGGCCGCCAGCGAAGCCGAGCGGGACCTGGTGCGGCGCTACTTGGCGAAAGGCGACGAGAACATCGCCTGGGAGCTCGTGCGCTTAGCGCTGGCGTCCGTCGCCGCGACCGCCATCGCGCCCATGCAGGATGCGTTGGGGTTGAGTAGCGCAGCGCGCATGAACACCCCAGGCACGGCGGCCGGCAACTGGAGTTGGCGTTTCGAGTGGACCGACGTGCCCTACTGGCTGGCGCCGCAACTCCGGGAGCTGGCCGAGCTTTATGGCCGAGTGCCAGGCGGTGGCGGCGCCGATACCCCTTACCGTCAATCCGTTACCGACTAGCCAACGACCTCAATTGCGGAAGATGACCGACTCGCGTTTGAAATTCGCAAGCGCGAAGCGCAGCAGCAGCAGGCAAGCTACCGCCATGACCGCCCACGTGATCAAGACCTCGTCGCCGGTGAACGTGCCCCTCACGACGTTGTCCATGAGAACTAGGACGTTGAAGACGGGCACGTAGTAGACGGCGTCAGAGAGGCCGATGAGGTCCTTGAACTGCAGCGCCACCGCGGGGAGCACGAACACGAACGATAGCGGCGCGATGTAACTCTGCGCTTCCTTGAACGAGCGCGCGAACATCCCGACCCCAAGGAGCAAGGCGGAGACGAACCCGGCGAGCAGGAGGGCGCTGACGAGCAGCAGCAAGATGGCGACGAAGCTCACGGAGAGGCCGCCACCCATGACGCCGACGATGGCCTCCGCCTGCTCGCCGAGCCGCGGAACGAAGACGTTCTGCATGACTAGACTGCCGACGAGGAAGCCGATGATGGCCATGCTGGCGGCGCTTAGTCCGAAGAGCATGGTGGCGATGAACTTGCCCGCCACCACCTCGGCGCGGCGCACGGGGGCCACGAGCAGGACCTCGAGCGTGCCGCGCTCCTTCTCGCCCGCCGTGGCGTCGACGGCGGTCATCTGACCGCCGGTCAGGGTCCAGATGGCGATGAAGAACGGGATCAGCCACGAGAGCTGGCCGCTGGTGCGCTCGGCTTGGCTGCTGGCGTCCACGGTCGTGATGGTCACGGGGGTGAGCACAGCTGCGTTCAACCCGGCGGCCTCGAGGCGCTGGCCGACGACCCCGCGCTGATAACTGGAGACTGCTTGCTGCACCTTCGAAGCGCTTAGCTCGCTCTTCATGTTGCCGACCTTGGTGACGAGCTCGATGGCGGCGTTGCCGCCGGCCGCGATGGCGGACCCGAAGCCATCAGGCACTACGATCGCCACCTCGACCGTACCGTCCTGCACGGCCTTGGTGGCGTCCGTCACGCTTCGCAGGTCGAGGTTGGCCGCGGTGAACGCGGCCTGCAGGTCCGCTGGCATGTTGGTGAGGCCGACTGCGCCGACGGCCGTTGTCGTCACCTGCTCGCGCTCGAGCAGCCCGCCGAGGAGCAGCGGGAGGCCAAGCATCATCACCGGCACCAAGAGGAGCGGGATGAGCAGGTTCGAGATGATGGCGCGCGTGTCACGCAACGTCGAGACGATCTCTTTGCGCGCGAGGCGCGCGACTATGCCTGGCCTCACGCCGCCGCTCCGTTCGCGAGGTCGTAGCGGCTGACGAGGCGGAAGAACGCCTCCTCGAGGCCCTTGCCTTCACCCTGAGCGGAGAGCTCCGCGATGGTGCCATCGGCGATCTTGCGGCCACGGTAGATGATGCACGCCCGGCCGCATAGCTCCTCCACCTCGCTCATGACGTGAGTCGAGTAGATGACGGCCCGGCCGGCGCTGGGGTACGCCTTGACGAAGTCGATGACGGCGCGGCGCGCAACCACGTCGAGGCCGCTCGTCGCCTCGTCGAAATAGATGACGGGCGGGTCGTGCAGCACCGCTCGCGCGATGACGATCTTCTGCTTCATCCCGGTCGAGAAGCCGCCTGCGCGACGTGACAGGGTGTCGCCGAGCTGCAGGAGGTCGTCAAGCGCCTCGATGCGCTTCTCGACGGCAGCGGGCCTCATTCCGTAAAGGCCGCCGAAGTAGTGCAGGATCTCGCGGCCAGTCAGGCGGTCGTAGAGGCCCATGCCGCCGTTGACGACGCCGATGGCCGCTCTCAGGCCCTCGCTGTCTTTCACGAGGTCGTGACCAGCAACCGTCGCGGCGCCGGAGTCTGGCGCTAACAGCGTGGCTAGCACCCGCAGCGTCGTCGTCTTGCCTGCGCCGTTCGGTCCGAGCAGGCCGTAAACCTCGCCAGACCCGACAGAGAAGCTCAAGTCGACCACGGCTTTCACTGCACCGAAACTCTTGGAGATACCGCGTACTGAAATAAGCTCGTCCACGAGGGGAACTTTACCAGACAGGCTTCTGCGGCCCTCCGGCCGTCAGCGCAGCTGGGGGCTTGCTATCATCGCGGGGTGAATCAGCGCGACATCGCCGCGTTGGACGGCTACCAGTTCCTCCCGCGAGGCCTGCACGACGTGACGACCGTCGACCTGACGACGAGCGTGCTAGGAGTCGACTTGGAGGCGCCCATCGTGCTGCGCCGCCGTAGGGGAGACCGCGTTACCGCCGGTCAGCTCGCGGTCCTCCCGGCCGCCGTAGCGCTTTCGGGCACAGACAAACACGCCAGCTCGCTGACGATCGCCGTGCTACCGCCGCTTGGCATGGCTGACCTCGTGGCGCAGGTCAGGGAGCTGGCGACGCGCGGCGTGGCCGCCGTCGGGCTTGACCTTGCCCCCCTCGCCGAGAGCGCCCCTTACGGGGCAGGCGGCTGGTACCCCCGCACGCGCGAGGACGTCGCCGAGCTGCGGGCGGCCGCCGGCTGTCCGTTGTGGCTCTTCGGGGTGGCTAGCGCCGCGGACGCCGAGGTTGCGGCGGAGGCTGGCGCAGACTGCGTCGTCGTCAGTGGCGACCTCGGCAGCCGTGTTGCCGCCCCGGCGGCTATCGACCTCCTGCCTGAGATCGTCGACGCCGTCGGCGGCATGCTCAGCGTGGCGGCTGGCGGTCCGCTACGCGATGGGGTCGACGTTCTGCGCTATCTGGCGGTCGGCGCGGAACTCGTGGTCGTAGACGGCGACCGCGACCCGACTGACCTGCTAGCGGAACTCAGCTACGCCATGCGCCTAACCGGCTGCGCCAACCTAGGTGACGTCGGCTACGACCTCCTCTTCGCCCCGCTGTTCGACGAAACGTGATCGCGTTCGTCGACGGCGTCGTCGCCGAGGTCGGAGAGGCAAGCGTCGTGGTGGCTGTCGGTGGCTTCGGGCTGGAGGTGCTGGCGCCGAGTTCCACGCTCGCCCGCTGCACAGTCGGTCAACCGATCAAACTGCGCACGCTGCTCGTGTTTCGCGATGAGCAGCCGAGCCTTTTCGGTTTTCACCAGTCCGAGCAGGCCGTGCTCTTCCGGCGCCTGCTAGACGTTGGCGGCATCGGCCCCAAGCTAGCGCTGGCGATTCTCTCGAGCATCCCACCTGCCCTCGTCGTGACCGCCGTCGTCAACGCCGACCCTGCGCTTCTGACGAGCGCCCCAGGGGTGGGGAAGCGCACGGCGGAGCGCATCGTGCTCGAGCTGAAGGGGCGCTTGCCAGAGGAGCTTCTCGCCCTCGACTCCGGGGCCACTAATGCTGGCATCGGGAGTGCAGGCGAGGACGCCGTTGCCGCCCTGTTGGCGCTTGGTTACCGCGAAGGTCAGGTGCGCAACCTGATCGTCGAGTTGGCAGCCCAGAACCGCGAAGACGGCGCCGAAGCGCTCATCCGCAAGGCGCTAGCCCGGTTGCGTTGAGACCAGCTAAGCAGTGACGGGCTGGGAGCGCAGCGCCGCGGCAGGGTCGTGCGGCGTCAGGCCGAAGGTCTGTGCGACGGCCGCGTGGGTGACGACGCCTGCGTGCGTGTTGAGCCCCCTCAGGAAGGCTGGGTCGTCCAACAAGGCCTGCGTGCCCTTGGCGGCGAGCTTGAGCGCGTACGGCAGCGTCTGGTTGGAGAGCGCACGGGTGCTGGTGTTCGGCACCGCCCCCGGCATGTTGGCGACGCCGTAGTGCACCACGCCGTCCACCACGTAAGTCGGGTGCTCGTGAGTGGTGGCGTGGATGGTCTCGATGCAGCCTCCCTGGTCGACGGCGACGTCGACGATGACGCTGCCTGGCTTCATGTAGGCGAGCATGTCGCGCGTCACTAGCTGCGGCGCCCTCGCGCCAGGGATGAGCACGGCGCCGATCAGCAAGTCGGTGGAGGGAAGCAAGTCGCGGAGGTTGCCAGCGTTGCTAGCGAGGGTCTGCACGTGGCCGCTGAACACGTCGTCGAGGTACTGCAGGCGTGCATGGTTGACGTCGAGGAGGTTTACGCGCGCCCCGAGCCCGAGCGCTAGCTTGGCCGCGTTCGTGCCGACTACGCCAGCGCCGAGCACGGTAACGACGCCAGCCTGCACGCCGGGCACGCCTGCGAGGAGCACGCCGTTACCTCCGTGCGCCCGCTCGAGGAAGTGCGATCCGACTTGCGGCGCCATGCGGCCCGCCACCTCGCTCATGGGGGTGAGGAGCGGCAGCGCGCCCGTCGCCAACTGCACCGTCTCGTAGGCAACAGCCGTTGCGCCTGTGCGCATGAGCGTGTCCGTTAGGGCGCGATCGGCGGCCAAGTGCAAGTAGGTGAAGAGGAGCAGGTCATCGCGCAAGTAGTGATACTCGCTCGCGATCGGCTCCTTGACCTTCATGACCAAGCGTTGCGCCCAGGCGTCGTCAGCCGTGCCTAGCTCGGCGCCTGCGTTGCGGTACTCGTCGTCGGTGAAGCTCGAGCCGGAGCCTGCGCCCGCCTCGACGACGACGCGGTTCCCGGCCCTCACGAGGTCGTGAACGGCGCCGGGGGTGCATGACACCCGGAACTCTTGCGGCTTGATCTCTTTGGGGATCCCGATGTTCATCTCAGCTCCCTATGGGCCAGGTGCGCTAGCGGTTTGGCGGTGCGCTGCGGGGCAACCCCATGAGTGTACCGAGCGCGCACCTTGGGGTAGTGACGGTGTGGGCGCTGAAGGCCAACGAGGCTACCTCAGGGCGTCAGGCCGCGCTGCCATACGCGCAAGTAGCGCATGCGCTCGCCAGCAGGTTCGACGACCGCCGCTACCTTGCCGTCCTCGTCGAGCAGTAGCGTCGTGCCCGTGATGTCGAGGCCGACTTGCTTGCCTTGGCGCACGGCCACGGCGACCTTGGAGTCTAGCTCTACTTTGGGTAGGTCGATGGCGGTAACTGGGTCAAGGCGCGGCGCCGTGGCGATCTCCTCCAGCGGCGAGCAGCGCGTTAGGTCGATCGCTCCCGCCGCGACCCGCACGAGCCCAGCGAGGTGAGCAGGCGTTGCGAGCAGCGCGCCGAGGTCGCGGGCGAACGAGCGGACGTAAGTTCCTGCCGCCACTTCCAGGCTGAAGAGCGCGCACGGCAGTTGAGCCAACTCGGGAGGCAGCTCGAAGGTGTGGCCGCTTACGTCCGGTGCGGCGGCCCAACCGCTGGCGCTCGGCGCGAACGTCGTTGGCATGTCGGCGCGGCGCGGGGCGAACCCCAGCAGGTCGACCTTGAAGTAGGCAACGGCGCGGGCGGGTGGCTCGAGCGCTTCACCGCGGCGTGCGGCGGCGTAACTCCGCTGCCCCGCCTGCTTGATCGCCGAGTACGCTGGCGGCCGCTGCTCCCTCACCTCGAGGAAAGCGCTGGCTGCCTCGACGACGCGCTCGCGCGTGAGGCCCGCGGCGTCTCCCCAAGTCAAGTCCCCGTCATCGGCTGGCGCTTCCGCGTCGAGGGTCGGGGTGCCAAGGCCGAAAGCTACCCAAGCGAGGTACGACTTGCGGCTGGCGCTCAGGAAGGGCGACAGCTTCGTCGCTTCTTCGGACAAGAGGACGAGCACGCCGGTGGCGAGCGGGTCGAGGGTGCCCGCGTGCCCGACACGCCTAGTGCCGAGCAGGCGGCGCGCCCGCGCCACGGCGTCATGCGAGGTGATGCCTAGCGGCTTGTAGACGGGGTGGATGGGCACTGAGCCATCATGCCACCCGCATGCCGCTTGTTGGTCGCCCGCGGCCCTCGTCGGCGAGTTACAGGAACAGCGCCCGCACCCACGGGCTGACGAGCGCGGCGACTATCAACCCGACGTGGAGGGTGAGCTGCGCGACCACGACTTCCCAGCCGCTGCGGCGCCTGCGGTAAGCGTCCGCCAGGATGAGGCCGAAAGGTACGAGGAGGACGAGCGGCGCGCCGAACGCCAGGGCGTAGAGGGCAGCGGAGGCGATGGTCGCGATCGTCTTGTCGTAGCGCCGCATGAGGGGCGGGATGGCGAACGACCGGAAGTAGATCTCGGACAGCGGCACGAGGATCGAGGCTGCGACCACGAGGGGCGTGGTGCGCATGTAATCGAGGTAGAAGCGCCCGAGTGGTCCGTCGCCACCGCTGTAATGCAGGTAGGCGAGTGTGGCTGCGAGGAACAAGATGCCCCAACCGACGCCGTACGAGGCGTGATGGCCGTTGCCGAGCAGCGTCTCCATGGCGTCGAAACCGTTGGTCTGCACGCGCCGCCAAGAGAGCAGGGCGAGCGCCACGGCGAGGGTGAGGAGGAAGAGCGCCCTGCATTCGTCGGCGAGCGCGGGAGTGAACAGCGCGAGGAAGTTGTCGTAGCGCACTAGTCCGTAGATGACGGTGACGAACAGGGCGACGAGCAGCGAAGCGATGAACGTGCCGTACACCTGACCGACGCTCCAGTTGCGGGGCCCTTCCACGACCTCGAGGGTGGACGAGGAGGCTATGCGGCTCTCGCCGATGAGGTGCGCGCCGACGAGGAACAGGAGCAGCAGGAGCCAGATGAGCGTGTTGCCCGTGAGGAACGACGATAGGTTCTCGCGCTTGAGCGACTCGCGCAGGGCAAGCCCGCCAGCGCCGACGTCGCCGCCCGCGTACGCGATGAGCGCCAGGGCGCGCAAGTCTTGCGCTTGAGCGTCGATGTTGCGAGCGCCGCGCAGCTGGTGGGCGGTGGCGATGTTGCCGTTAGCCGCCTCCAACTCACCTTGGGCCCACTGGGCGCGCCCGAGGAGCGAGCGCACGTCGGCGTTGCGGTCGTCCCCCGTGAGGGTGAGGTAGCTCTGTAGTTGCTGCCCAGCCGAGGCGGCTTCGCCGAGCCGCAGCCTCAGGCCCGCGTCGGCTAGTCGGTAGTTGACGTCAAGCGGGTTGCCGAGGATGGCGGCGTCGTAAGCGCCGAGGGCCTCCCGGAAGCGGCCTTGCGACTGCATGATGCGGCCGCGGAGGAACGACACGCGCCCCTCCAACTCGAGGTTGCCCTGCGTGGCGAGACGCGCCTCGGCCGCTTGGAGCTGGGCCTCAGCGTCGCCTGGGCGCTGGCTTGCCAGTGCGGCTTCCGCCAACAGCACGAGCGGTTCGGCGGTGTTCACGCGGTTGAGTACGCGCCGCAGCCGGTTCTCTGCGCTGGAGACGTCGCCAAGGTCGAGCTCGATGCGGGCGAGAGCTAGTTCTGCGTCCGCGAAGTCCGGTTTGACTTGCAGGGCGTTGAGGCACGCTTGCCGCGCGGTCTCGAGGTCGCCGCCCGCCTCGAAGCGCAGGCACTGTTGGTAGTAGCGGTTCTCGTCGAAGCTTTGCGCATGCGCTATGCCCGCCCCCAGGATGATGAAGGCGGTCGCCGCAGCAAACGCGCGCGCCATGCTAGTCACACGCCTCCCTAGTTGAACCACTCCCGGGTTGCTTCGCATGCTTTCCCTTCTGACTTGCACAGCTGACGTACAGCCACATGATGCCGTAAGGCGGTCGGCAGGTGCGGTTAGTTCGTTCACTAACTGCCTGGCCCCGAGGCCGTGGCGCGCGAGTGAGACACGCGGTTAAGGTTCCCTGAAGCCGAGACGTCTCGGGGTTTCATGGGCCGTTGGTAGCATCATCGCATGACACGCAGTCTGCCAGCGCACCAAGCATCTGCGGGCGCTCCCACGGTTATCGGGGGCGTTAGGTGAGCTTGGCCTTCCTCTTCATGCTTGGGCAGGCCGTGCTGCAACTGCCGGCCATGGTGGAGGGCACCGAGGTAAGGCTCGTGTCGCTCGACCTGCTTACGGTGTACGTGTCCGCGCGCGTCGTCGATGGGCGCCTAGTGTTCCGCGAGTTTCCGCCGCCCGGCACGGAAGTGCGGGTGCTTATCTTCCCGCCGGGCGAGGACCCGGCCGCCAAGGCGGCCGCTTTGACCGGCGCGTCGGCCTACACGGGGCGCATTACCGACGGGGGCGCCGACGTGTTATTGACCGTCTATGGCAGAACTAACCCGGTCTCGCTGCGCGAGGTCCTCCTCGAGGAGCGCGAGGTGTGGCTAGACTTACCCATGGGAAGGAGCCGCTGAATGGCTACCAATCGGATCCTGATAGTCGAAGACGACGTCGACATCCTGCGGCTCCTCTCGCGCGAGCTCGAAGACGCCGGTTTCGAAGTCGCCGCGTACGACAGCGGCATGCGCGGCCTCTCGGCCGTGCGCGAGTCCAGCCCGGACTTGGTCATCCTCGACCTCGGCTTGCCAGACTTGAGCGGCCAAGAGATCGCGCGCAGGCTGCGCCACACGGGCAACATCCCCATCATCATCCTGACGGCGGCCGACGAGGTCGGCACGAAGGTCGAGATGCTCAACGCCGGCGCCGACGACTATCTGGCCAAGCCGTTCCACGTGGAGGAGCTGTTGGCCCGCATCAACGTGCAGTTGCGCAAGCGCACGTTAGGCGTGGCGCAGAAGATCGGCGACCTGACCATCGACCCTGCCCGCAGGCAAGTGTTCTGGGAGGCAGAGGAAGTGCGCTTCAGCCCCCGCGAGTACGAGCTGCTGCACTACCTGGCCGGCCAACCCGGCAGGGTCTACAGCCGCAAAGAGATCGAACATAACGTGTGGGGCGAGGAACTGCCGCCCTCCTCCAACGTAGTCGACGTGCACATCGCTAACATCAGGAGCAAGCTACGCGATGCGGGAGGCTTCGGCGTGATCAGGACCGTCCGCGGTGTGGGTTACGCCCTCAAGTCGTGAGGCGCGAGTGGGCCGCGCGGGCCTCGTGCCTCTGCTGAAGACCCCGAGACTGGCGCTCAAGTGGCGCGTAGCACTGCTCGCTGCCGCGGCCATCGCCCTGCTAGCCGGCTTGACCATGGTCGTGGCTTACCAGGTCGTGCGCAACGGCCTCTTCGACGAGCTGAGACGGGCGCTGCAGTCCGACGCCGCCGTGGTCGCCTCGCTCTACAGTTCGGGAGAGGGAAGCGCTTCGACTAGCCTCACCGGCCCGACCGGCGGGGTGGTTCTGCAGGTCTACGACCCGAGCGGGCACTTGCTCGTCGCCAGCCGGCCCGAGTTCGAAGCCAGCGACAAGGCCTTGCCGGCCGCCGACGTCATCGGCGGCCTCGGCGTGCCGACCACGTGGAGCGGGCTCGTTGGCGGCGTCCGCATGGAGGCCGCACTCGCACCGTTCGAGCTCGGCGTGGTGGTCGTCATGACCGACCCGGCTTACATCGGGTTCGTGCTCGCCGACCTCTCGCGCAACCTGCTCGTGGCCGCCATCTTGCTCGTCGTGGCTAGCTTGGTAGTCGGTTATCTCGTGGCGGCCGCCTCCTTGTGGCCACTGACACGCCTCGCCCGCCTGGCTTCCACCCTTGGGCCTGACCGGCTCGAGGCTATCGAGTACGAAGGTCCGAGCGACGAAGTCGGCCGCCTGACGAGCGCCCTGAACGGCCTCGTCGGGAGGTTGAGCGTTGCGCTAGACGCGCAACGCGTGTTCCTGGCAGAGACGAGTCACGAGCTGCGTACGCCGCTCACGAGCTTGCGGGGTTTCCTCGACCGTGCCGTCAGGCGCGCCAAGCCGGAGGTGCGCGACGACCTGATGGACGCGCAGCGCATAGCTGGCAGCATGACGAGGTTGGTGGAGGACTTGTTGCAGCTATCGCGCGGGCAGCTCGTGGTGGACCCCAACCCGCACTTGGTCGAACTACGCAGCGACGTGCTTGCGCCCGTCGCCGGCGAGTTCCCTGGGGTGGTCGTGACCCCCGGGCTGCCGGCGCTCGTGCTCGGCGACCCGCAGCGCCTGATGCAGCTGGTGCGCAACTTGACGGCGAACGCCGTGCGCGTCGCTAGCCACCCGGAGGCCGTCACCTTGGGCCTCGAGATAGGCGACCTCGAGGTCACCGTGTTGGTTGGGGATGACGGTCCTGGCATACCGTCCGCCACGCTCGAGCGCATCTTCGAGAAGTTCTACAAGGGCGCCGGCGGCGGCGCCGGCCTTGGCCTAGCGATCGCCCGTCAGGTGGCCGAACATCACCAGGGGTCGATAACGGTCGAGAGCGGCCCGGGCGCGACGGTGTTCAAGGTGCGCCTGCCGCTCATCGACGCGGATGAAGACGACTGAGAGTGCGGTTGGCGGTCTAGAGCCGCGGTAGCGTCACTCCGGTTTGGCCCTGGTACTTGCCGTCGCGGTCGGCATAGGTAGTGTCCGGCCGCTCGCCCTGGAAGAAGAGCAGCTGCACTATGCCCTCGTTGGCGTACACCTTGGCGGGCAACGGGGTGGTGTTGGAGAGTTCGAGGGTGACGTGGCCCTCCCACCCCGGCTCGAGTGGGGTGACGTTGGCGACGATGCCGCAGCGCGCGTAAGACGACTTGCCTAGGGCGATGACCATGGTGTCGTCTGGGATCTTCAGGTACTCGACAGAGCGCGTGAGCACGAACGAGTTCGGCGGGATGATGCAGGTCTCGCCGTCCCACTCGACGAGGCTGCGGGTGTCGAAGTTCTTGGGGTCCACTACGGTGTTGAAGGCGTTCACGAAGATGCGCCATTCAGGTGCGGCGCGCAGGTCGTAACCGAAGCTCGAGAGCCCGTAACTGATGACGCCTTGGCGCACGAGGCGCTCCTCGAAGGGCGTGATCATGCCCTCCTTGGCGCGGGCGCGGATCCAACTGTCAGGCCTGATGCTCATCGGGGCACTTTACCAGCGTGGCGGAGTCGGTCGCGGCTGCGGCGCGGGCGCCCACGGACCACTGCGCGAGTGATAGCGAAGTGATATCATCGTGCTAGCACATTGGAGGTGCCGTGAACGAAGTCGTTGAGCGAGTAGTGGAGAAGCAAGCCCGCGCGGGGAACGGGTTTCTAGGGCTGGGCATCATCTTGCTGCTGTTCGCAGTGGGCGCCGTGCTAGTCATCTACGCGGGCGTCAACGAGTTGGTTATCCCGCTGATCATTGGCGTGCTGTCCATGCTGATCGGCGGCCTGCTCATCGGCGGGCTAGTGGCGGTGCAACCGAACCAGGCGCGCGTCCTCACCCTGTTCGGCACTTACGTCGGCTCGTTGCGGTCTGCCGGGTTCTGGTGGGTCAACCCCTTCACCACCAAGAAGGCCGTCAGCTTGCGCGTCCGCAACTTCACTAGCGAACGCGTGAAGGTCAACGACGCGGACGGCAACCCCGTCGAGATCGCGGCGGTGGTCGTCTGGCGCGTCGCCGAGTCGGCCAAGGCGGTCTTCGACGTCGACGACTACGAGCAGTTCGTCGGCATCCAGTCAGAGACGGCCCTGCGCGGCCTGGCCACGCGCTACCCGTACGACGCCAGCGGAGCCGACCGCCCGTCGCTACGCGAGAACCCGGACGAGCTCGCCACCGCACTCCGCGGCGAGCTCGAGCAGCGCCTCGAAGTAGCCGGCGTAGACGTGATAGAGGCGCGCCTAACGCACTTGGCCTACGCTCCGGAGATAGCGCAAGCCATGCTGCGCAGGCAGCAGGCGCAGGCCGTCGTCTCCGCCCGCCGCCTCATCGTGGAGGCCGCGGTCGGCATGGTGGAGGACGCGCTCAATGGGCTCTCGCAGCGCGGCGTCGTCGAACTGGACGACGACAAGCGCGCTGCCATGGCCAACAACCTCATGGTCGCCCTCACGAGTGAGCAAGGGGTCACGCCGATCGTCAACGCAGGCACGCTGTACGGGGGCTGAAAGGAACGCACATGACCAAGCACTTTAGAACCGCCGCCGGCGTGACCCTGGCACTGCTACTCGGCGCCGGCACTGGCCTAGCCCAGGGGGCCGCGCAAGGAGACGCGCAAGGGGCCGCGCTCACCTTCGACATGATCGTCGGCGGCGCCACCATCGGCCAGGCCGGCATGACTCTCACCCGCACCCCGGAGGGAACGACCTCGAACGGCTTCGCGAACGTGACGGGCACGCTGGACCTCCATGACGTCCTCGAGACGGGGCCGAACGGCGCCGCGACGAGCTATCACCTGACGGGCGCCGTGCAGGGCACGAACGTGACGATCGACGTGAAGTTCGGGGCGAGCAGCGCGGAGATGACGATAGAACAGGGCGGCAAGAGCCAATCGGTAACGTTGCCGCTGCCGGGCCCCGTCTACGTGCTCGACAACAACTTCATCGATGGCTTCCAGATTCTCGCAGACGAAGTGCTCAAGAGCGGCGCGGCTGGAACCTTCGACATCATCGCCCCGCAAGTGGCTATGTTCGGCAGCGCCGCGCTTGGCGCGCCCGCGGCGGCGAGCGTCACGGTCGGCGGGCAGGAGACGCCAGCGCAACGCCTCGACGGGGTGCTCAAGGCCGGCCCGCAGTCGATCGACTTCAGCCTCTACCTCGACGCCAACGGCAACATCTTGGTGCTGACCACCAGCCAGAACGTGCGCATGGAGCGCGCTAGCGCTGCTCAGGCGCCGGCGCCCGCCACTACGGCCGTACCGGAAGCCTTGGCCACGGCGGCCGCGTGCCTCGTCGAGCGCGACGTGAGCATCACGAGCACCGGCGCCACCTTGGTCGGCAAGCTCACCCTCCCGAAGGCGGCGGCAGACGGCAGTGAAGGTCCCGCCCCGACCCTCGTGCTGATCGCAGGCTCAGGCGCCGTCGACCTTGACGGCAACGCCCCGCCCCTGCTCACCAACAGCGGTTACAAGCAGCTCGCGTACGCCCTAGCCTGCCACGGTTACGGGGTGCTGCGCGCCTCGAAGCTGGGCATCAGCCCATCTACCGGCGACGGCAACGCCGTTACCCTCGACACCTACGCCCAGAACACCGCGGACTGGCTTGGCTTCCTCGCTACCCAGCCGGGGGTTGACGCTGCGCGCCTCGGCATCATCGGTCACTCCGAGGGCGGGTTGGTGGCGTTGTACGCCACCGCTCACGGCAAGGTCGCGCCACAGGCGCTGGTGCTCTTGGCCTCCCCAGGTAGGCCGCTCGACGTCCTGCTCCGCGAGCAACTCCTAGCGCGCGCGCAAGAGGGCGGGGCGACGACGGAGGCGCTCGCCACGCTCGGGCAGCAGATAGACGAGCTCATCGCCGCCGTGAACGCCTCTACCGGCGTCGCGCTGACCCCAACCCCTGAGCTCGAGAAGAACCCGCTCACTGCCATGTTCGCCCCCGCCGCGGGGCTACTGCGGAGCGAGTTCGGGGTGGAGCCCTCTGACCTAGCGCGCGCCGTGGCGGTACCCGTAGCCGTCCTCCAGGGCGAGAAGGACATCCAGGTGACCACCGTCGACGCCGAACTCATCGCCGCCGCCGCGCCTCACGCTGACCTGTTCCTGTTCGCGGACCTTACGCACAACCTCGTCGACACGGCCGGCCCGGCGCTCGGCATGCCGCTCCCAGGCGCGGACGCGGTCATCTCACCCACGGTCGTGCAAGTGATCGCCACCTACCTCGCTGGCAACCTGCGCGCACGCGGTGCGAACTCGCCTAGGTGAAGCAGTAGGCGGCGGTCACAGTGGCTGAGAAGAGGCGCTACCTCCTCAGGCTCGACGCCGAGATCCACGGCGCCATAGAGAAGTGGGCGGCCGACGACCTGCGCAGCGTCAACGCCCAGATCGAGTACCTGTTGACGGAGGCGCTGCGCAAGGCGAGCCGCCTGCCAGCCAGGCGCTCACCTGCCGCGCAGGCCGCCGACGCCGCGGACGGCGACGATAGCGCCGGCTAGCCGCCGCCCCTCAGGAAGCGCTGCACGTCGCGGTTATGCGCTGGCAGGTTCGTGTTCGGTCGGAACACGGGCACCCCACCCTCGCTGCCGTGAAGGAAGTAGAGGTAGGGAACGCCGGCGTCCGTCAAGCGCTCCGGCGACAGAACGGCAAGTAGGGCCTCCTGGCCAGGGTTACCGATGGGGCCCGCCGGGAGGCCAGGTCGCGTGTAGGTGTTCCACGGCGTGTCCTTCCGCAAGTCGCCAGCAACGGCACTCAAGTCGGGTAGTGCCTTGCCAAGGCCGTAAGCGACGGTCGGATCTGACTGCAGCAGCATGCCGTCGTCAAGGCGGTTGAGGAACACCCCAGCGATGATGGGCATCTCCTCGACCGAGGCGGCCTCCGCCTGCACCATGCTCGCCAAAGTCACCCAATCGTGAACGCTTAGGCCGGACTGGGCGAGGGCGTCGACCACTGGACCCGTCACCTCGGCCTCGAAACGCGCGACCATGGCGCCGAGCGCCTCGGAGGCCGTCGAATGCACCGGCAGGTCGTAACTAGCGGGGAAGAGGTAGCCCTCCAACGTGTCGTCCTTGGCCAGTCCGGGCGGCGCCAGCTCGCCAGGCGAGCGGACAAGGGCGGCGAGTTCCGGCTCCTCACCCAAGCCGTTGGCAGCTAGGCGCGCTACTACCGCGGTCGCGCGCCAACCTTCCGGCACGACGATGCGCACAGTGCGCGGCCGCCCGCCAGCCGCCAAGGCGTTAGCCAGCTCGCGACTGCTCATGCTTGGCGAGAGGTCGTAAAGCCCCTCGCCGACGCGCCTGTCGAGATCGGTGAACCGCAGTAGCAGCTCGAAGGCGAACCCCGAACGCACGAGACCGGCGTCATGCAGCGCTCCCGCCACACGCGCGCCACCCCAACCAGGGAGCACCTCGAACTCGACTTGCCTAGGGGTGGCGCTAACAGGTGACAGTGCGAAGCGCACGACCACCCACCCGGTGACCACGAGCACGAGGACGAGCAGCAGCGCCAACGCCAGCGCGCGACCGCGGCGCTTCGGGCGCGTGATGGCAGCTCCGTTCGGCTTGCTCGACTCGTCGCTCACCACTGCTCCTGCACGCGCCGAAGGTACGACTCCAAGATGAGTACTGCCGCCGCTTCGTCGAGGCGTCCCCTCTCCTGACGCCGGCCACGGGGCAAGTCGGAGGCCCCAACCTGGCGCTGAGCGATGCGCGTCGTAAGACGCTCGTCCTCGAACTCGACAACGGCGCCCGCCGCCGCCAGGGCGGCCGCGAAGCGCCTCACGCGTTCCGTCTGCAGCGACTCTGCGCCATCGAGGCGCAGCGGCAGACCGACGATCGCCGCGGCGGCGCCGTCAGCTGCCATGAGCTGCAAGATGGCTGGCACGTCCTTCTTGGTCCCTTGCCGTTCAAGCGCTCCGCGCCCGAACGCGAGGAGCGAACCGACCGCGCCCGACGCCAGGCCGATGCGGGCGTCGCCGACGTCGAGGCCGAGCAGGCGGGCGCCAGCGGCCAACGGCGTTGTGGCGCTCGGGTCGGTGGCGCTCAGACGGCCGCCTCTGCTGACGCGCGCACCCAACTCTCCAACACCAGCGCCACGCCATCCTCTAGGTTGCTCGCCGTCACCAGATCGGCCGCAGCCAGGGCCTCCGGTTCGGAGTTGCCCATCGCCACGCCAAGCCCGGCCCAGGCGAGCATGGCGCTGTCGTTATGTTGGTCACCGAACGCCGCCACCTCAGACGGTTCAACCTGCCACTCCTCGCACAGGTGCGCCAGCGCGGCGCCCTTGTTGACGAGCGGATGGTGCACCTCGAGCAGGAAAGGCAGGCTCCAGGTCGTGTAGAGCTCCAGGTCGTTCAGGGATTCCGCCAAGGCAGAGGGGTGAGCGTCGTCGTAGACGGCCAGTAGCTTGATGGGGCCGCCATCCATGAACCCCTCCAGCGGCCCGATCGCCACGGGTGGGCCGCCGCGGAAGAGGTGAGCGGCGTTGCCTGGATCCCCGGCCGGCAACTCCGCGTCTAGGTACCAACCGCGTGAGGTCTCGAGTGCGAGGGTGGCGCCCGGCGCCGCCGCCCGCAGGCGCTCGACGGCGGCCTGCGCCACCCCAAGGTCGAGCGCCCGCAGGAGCTGGAAGCGCTGCGCGTGCCAGATGGCGGCGCCGTTGTAGGCCACGATCGTGCTGGTGGCCGCTATCTGCTCGGCCACCGGCAGCGCCGTGCGCAGCGGCCTGCCTGTCGCGACGACGACGTGCGCGCCGAGTGAGCGGACGGCGTCGATGGCCGCGCGCGTGCGAGCCGTCACGACCTTTTCAGGGCCCAGCAGGGTGCCGTCGATGTCTACCGCGATCACGCGCGGCAACTTTGCGCCAGACGGCAGTCTTGGCGGCTGACCGGTGAACGGTTCGGGCCGCGACGCTGCCGAGGCGCCTGGTGTGACCACCGGTCGGCTCAACCTGCCGTCAGCGCGCCGCCGACCGCGGCAAGCGCCTGGCCAAGCAGCGCGGGGTCCTTGACTCCGGCTTGGGCCATGTCCGGCCGCCCGCCGCCACTGCCGCCGACGCTGGCGGCCGCCGCCCTGACTACTTTGCCAGCGTTCGCGCCGCGCGCCTGCGCCGCGGGCGAGACCTTGGCCACGAGCGCGCCGCCAGAACCGACGACGACCAGGTCGGCGCCGCTCTTGGAGAGCAGGGTGTCTGCGGCGTTGCGGAGCGCGTTGACGTCGAGACCGTCGAGCAAGGCGGTCAAGTACTTGAAGCCGCCGGCCTCGAGCACCTCGTTGCCCCCGCCCGCACTCGTCTGGGCGGCCGCCAAGCGGTCGCGCAAGCGCGAGGCCTCCTTCAGCGCCTCCTTGTGATCGGCTTGCAGCTTGGTGAGCCTCTCCTCCAACTGTTCCGGCCTGCCGCCAAGGTGAGCGGCGAGCCGCAACTGCGTCTGGCGCAGGTCCGCTACGTAGCGCATGGCGGAGCCCCCGACGCGCGCCTCGATGCGGCGCACGCCAGCCGAGACGGCCTCCTCGCTGATGATGACGAAGGCGCCAATCTGACCGGTGCGGTCGACGTGCGTGCCGCCGCACAACTCCGTCGAGACGCCGCCCATGCTGACCATGCGCACGTTCTCGCCGTACTTCTCGCCGAACAGCATCATGGCGCCTGCACCGCGTGCCTCCGCGATCGGCACGACCCGCCAATCGACGGGTAGGTCAGATTGCACCCAGCGGTTGACCAGCGTCTCGATCTCGAGCTGCTGTTCCGCTGTCACGGCGTGCGGGTGCGAGAAGTCGAAGCGCAAGCGATCGGGCGCCACCAGCGAGCCCGCCTGGGCGACGTGCGTGCCTAGCACCGCGCGCAAGGCGGCGTGCAGTAGGTGCGTGGCAGAGTGATGCTTCTCCGTCTCGCGCCGCGCGGGATCGACCGTGGCGGTGACGGCCTGGTTGGCGTTCAGCGTGCCTCGCGCTACTCGCACGCGCTGCAGCGTCAGGCCCTGCCGCGACTTGCTCGTGGCGGACACGATGGCCTTACCGCCGGGCCAGACGAGCACGCCCGTGTCGCCCACTTGGCCACCGCCCTCAGGATAGAAGGGGGTGCGGTCGAGTACGACGGTGCCGACCTCGCCCTCAGTGAAGGACTCGAGCTCGCGCGCGTCATCGCCTTGCGTAACGAGCGCAACAACCCGCGCTTCCGCCTGCTCGGCGGTGTAACCAAGGAAGACCGTCTCGCCAGCGCGCTCCGCGACCTTACCGAGCGCGTCGCTCGTGGCCGTGAACAGTGCCTTGCCGCCTGCCGTGCCGCGCGAGAGGTCGCGCGCGTGCTCGCGGGCGGCTTCGTAGCCTTCGGCGTCGACCGCCACGCCGCGCTCGGCGGCCATCTCGCTCGTGAGGTCGAGTGGGAAGCCGTACGTTTGCCATAGGTCGAAGGCGACTGCGCCGGGAAGCAGCGGCCCGGCCAGTTCGTCTAGGAGGGCGCCAACGCGCTGGATGCCAGCCTCGAGCGTGCGAAGGAACTGCTCCTCCTCGGCGTGAATGATGCCCTTCACGCGCTCCGCTCCGTCCTTGACCTCCGGGTAGGCGGCGCCCATCGACTCGACGACCTGATCGACGAGCGTGTACAGGACGGGCTCGCGGAGACCTAGGAGCCACGCGTGGCGCGAGGCGCGGCGCGTGAGCATCTTCACGACGTAGCCGGCGCCGTCGTTGGCCGGCATGACGCCGTCCGTGATGGCGAAGGTCACGGCGCGCACGTGATCCGCGATGACCCTATGCGACACGGAGCTCGGGCCGGCGTAAGGCGAGCCGGAGAGCGCAGCTACGCGCCTGATGGTCGGCTGGAAGAGCTCGGTCGCGTAAGCGTCCTCCTTGCCCGTTAGCACGGCCACGAGACGCTCGAAGCCAAGGCCCGTGTCGATGTTCTGCTGCGGCAGCGGCTCCAGGTGGCCGCCGTCTTGGCGGTCGAACTGCGTGAACACGAGGTTCCAGAACTCGATGTAGCGGTCGCCCGAACCCGTGTTCGGTCCCACTTCCGTGTCCGTGCCGAAGCTCGGGCCGCGGTCGTAGAAGATCTCGGAGCACGGCCCGCAAGGCCCGTTCGGGCCTTTACTGACGGCGTTCGCCGGCCAGAAGTTCTCGTCCTCACCCCAGCGGCTGATGCGCGCCTCAGGCACACCGACCTGGTCGCGCCAGATGGCGTAGGCGTCGTCGTCATCGTCGTAAACGGTGACGTACAAGCGCTCCTTGTCGAGCCCCATGTACTCCTGCGAGGTGGCGAACTCCCACGCCCACGCCGCCGCCTCAGGCTTGAAGTAGTCGCCAAAGGAGAAGTTGCCGAGCATCTCGAAGAACGAGTGGTGCCGCAACGTGCGCCCGACGTTCTCGATGTCGTTGATCCGCAGGCACTTCTGGGCCGTGGTGACGCGGTGCCAAGTGCCATCGTGACCAGCGAACTTGGGAGTAGCGCCGAGGAAGTACGGCTTGAACTGCACCATGCCAGCGCTGTTGAACATCAGCGTCGGGTCGTCGCTCTTGAGCGGCGCCGAGCCGAGTATCAGGTGTCCGCGAGACTGGAAGAAGCGCAAGTACCTCTCGCGCAAGTCGTTGATCTGTTCGATGCCGTCAACCACGTGGTGCCTCCGAGCGTACCGGAGGGTAAGTATACCGACTGCTCACGAGCGCGGCCTTGGTGCCGAGACGCCTGGTGGCCGAGCGGCGCCCTGAACGGCGCGGTACTCTGCGCGCTACATGCGCACCCCGAGACTAGCTCCCCGCTACGCCGTGCTCTGGTTCAGCTTCGCGAGCTTCGCACTGATCGGCGCCCTGCAGGCGCTCTACGGCCCGTCGTTCCCCATGCTGAGGGAGCGCTTCTCCATCGGGGTCGAGCAGGTGAGCATCGTCGTGAGCGCGCAGTTCATCGGGTCGTTCCTCGGCATCATCGCCTCTGGGCTCCTCCTGCGCGCATTGGGCTACAGGCGCGCCCTTGTCATCGCCGCCGCCGGCTTCGTGGCAGGCGTGGCTGCTATCGGTCTCGCTCCGACTTGGGGCATGGTGCTTGCTGGCGCCGTGCTCGCCGGGGCCGGCGCTGGGCTGCTGAACGTGTCCTGTAACCTCATGGTGGCCGTCAGCTTCCGGCCGAAGGCGGCCCCCGCCCTCAACCTCATCAACGCGGTGTTCGGCGTCGGCGCCGTGATCGGCCCACTCCTCGTGACGGCGTTGGAGCCGCGCTTCGCGCTGCCGTTCCTCATCCTCGGCGCAGGGGGGCTTATCCTCCTGCCCTGGGCCCTACGCTTGCCGGTGCCTGAGGTGGCGCTCCGTGACCGCGGCGCCGCGCCCCTCGCGCTCGTCAACCTGGGCGCTTTCGTGCTCCTCTACATCTTCTACGTCTCCGTCGAAGTGGGGGTAACGTCGTGGGAGACGGAGTACCTCAACCCGCACTTCGGCGCCAGCGCCGCTGCTTACACGTCGCTCTACTGGCTGGCCATCACGGTGGGGCGGGTCCTGGCAGCGCCGCTCTCGGCACGGCTCCGGTCTCACCAGTTCGTCCTCTACGCCAGCGCCGCCACGCTCCTCTTCATGGTGGCTGCGCACCGCGTCGAGTCTGCGCCGGTGGCGTTCCTCCTCGTCGGGCTTAGCCTCTCACCCATCTTCCCGACAGCCCTCGCTTGGCTAACCGAGGTCTTCCCGGAGCGCTCGGAGCAGGTGACACCCATCGTGGTGGCTGGCGCCAACCTCGGCCCAGCGCTGACCGCGCCGCTCATCGGCCGCATAGTTCAGGTAGAGGGGGCGGCCGTCATCCCTACCGCGCTGTCTGGTTTGGCTCTGGCGTTACTCGTGGTAGTGGCCTTGCTGTGGTCGCGGACCCGAAGTCGAGCCGGATGAGCGAGAACGCGACGACCAGTACGGGGCCGATGCTCGTGATGGCTGTCGCGTAAAGCACCCACGGTCCGGCCAACGCGCTGGGCCACACGGGCGTGAGGGTTACGAGGGCGCCGAGCATCATGGCTACGGCAGCCACGAACGCCCAAGCACCTCGGAACGTGCTGGCGCCCAGGGTCACGCGCATGGCGTAGATGAGCCCAAGGCTGACGGCGCCGAGCAGGAAGGCGTGGAGGAAGAACACGTGCAGCGGCACGGCGAACAGCCACTCCCGCGCGGCTGGCACCGCGCCGGAGAACTCGACGACGCCCTTGATGGCGATGAGCGCAAGCGCCAGCTGCCGCAGCCACAGGGTCGCGCCGCTTAGCTGAGCTGGCCGCGGCTCAGCCGGCGGCCACACGGCGTGCACGAGCACGAGCCAGACGAGGGCGGCCACCGTGCTGGCGCTGGCGTCCGCGCCACCCGCCCAGGCCCAGCCGAGCCCGGCCACTGCGAAACGCGCCGCGCTGCGCACTGCGATCGCTGCCACCAACGCCCACACGAGCAACCCGATGGGGCGGCGCGCAAGGCGCCTTTGCGCTCCATGCCAGGCGGCGAGCCCTACTATGGCGAGTCCGAACCAGCCGTCAGCGAAGGCGGTAAGGAACCAGTCAACGAGCGCGAGCATCAGCGGGCGCTGCACTTGCCCCGTGGCGCCTAGCATCGCCAGCCCGCCGATGGCGACGGTAGCCACGACGAGCAGGGCGACGGCACCGTCGAAGAGCCGCAGGACGGGCCAGCGCTTCACGCGCCAAGTCGCCGCGACGTACAAGGCGACGAACAAGTACCAAGCGATGCCGTTGGCACCAGACGCGAACATCGAGATGGGCAGCGGCTTGCCGCCACCCAGGCTCAACAGGTGGTAGCCGGTCTTGAGGAACGGTAGATAGGTTAGGAGCCCACCGAAGACGGCCAGGGCAGCGGCGAGTCCGAACCCTTTCGTCCGCAGCCCGCGGCCACTCAGATGCGCCCCAACCAGCAGCATCAGCGGCGGCGTGATCCACGAGAAGAACATCAGGTGCGAGTGCGCGTGTCTGATGTATTCCAGCACGCCCGGTAGGCGGTAGATCAGGGAGAAGCGGTAGTACGTGCCGGTGCTGGCGGCTAGTACGAAACTAGCCATGCTCACGCCCCACACCCAACGGGCCCGCACGATTACTGCTTTGGCATCTTGAGGAGGCGCCTTAGCTCGGCGAGGAACTCCGCCTCTCCGGCGCTGACACGCGGGCGGAACAGGCCGCCAGATGCGTGAGACACGTGCCGCGCCAAGTCGTAGAGGAAGACCTTGAACTCGTCGCCCTCGGCGTCGTCCTTTACGAGTTCGCCGACCTCGGCAAGGCGCTTGAGGAGGCGTTCACGCGTAAGTGGCTCCTCGCTAGCGGTGTAGTCAGGCGCTTCCGTGCGTTGGAACACGGCGCTCACGAGGCCGTTGTGCGCGTACTTGCGCTGCGCGTCGTAGAGGTAGCGGCCAGCGGCGAGGATCTCGCGGTAGTAGGCCACGACGCCAGTCCTGTCCGACGCGACGGTGGCTAACAGGACCTCGGCGGCTGCGTCGAGGAGGCTGTCCCGGGTGGCTTCGGGGTAATCGCTCATCACGCCGATCATGCCACGCGCTGGGGCCCCCGATCGTCCCAGCGCGAGCATGGCGGGAGTCGGCGCTCAGACCAGGCGGCGCCTGATGTTCGAACTGATGGCGTCGACGACGATGATGAACACCACGATGACGATGATGAACATCGAGACTTCAGCCCAGCGCCTGAACTGCAGTCGCTGAATGAGGGGCAGACCGATGCCGCCCGCGCCGACCATGCCGAGCACCGCGGCGGACCGCAAGTTGATCTCGAAGCGGTAAAGCACGTTGGACGCGAACTCTGGGAGCACCTGGGGCACGACCGCGAAGAGGAACGTGTGGAGCTGGTTCCCGCCTGCGGCCCTGATGGCCTCCATCGGGCCCTGATCGATGCCCTCGATGACGTCGGAGAACACCTTGCCGAGGTAACCGATCGAGTGGATGCCCATCGCCATGATGCCCGCCGTTGGCCCTGGGCCCGCCGCGGCAACGAAGATCACGGCCAGCACGATCTCAGGGAACGTGCGCACGGCCACCAGCACGGCCTTGCCAGGCAGCGCCCAGCGCGTGCCGCCCAAGAGGTTGCCGGCTGCAAGGAACGACATGGGGAACGCGAGAACGGCGCCGAGGATGGTGCCGAGGATGGCCATGAAGAACGTGGTGACCATCGAGTTCCACGCGAGTTCGAAGACGCTCGTCTCCGGCCGCACCAGGCCGCGAAGCAGCGGCATGGCGTTGCGCTGCAGGCCGCTAAGGACACGCGACCAGGTCGGCAAGTTCATCGTCACCAACGCGAGGACGAAGAGTGCGACGAGGAGGGCAGCGCCGATGATCAAGAGGCTGCGGTTGCGGCGCACGCTCGCGGGCGCGCGCGGGATGTCTGTCGGGGGAGTCTGTAAGGTCTTGACCATGTTGCTAGATGAGCCGCGAGCGGGCCCAGACGCTGAACCCGTCGATGAGGAGGACGACAAGGAAGATCACGACGATGAGGGCGCCTAGGCCGGTGTAGTCGAAGAAGTTCAGGTAGCGCTGCAGCAGAACGCCGATGCCTCCGGCGCCGACGAAGCCGATGACCACGCTGGCGCGCACGTTGATCTCGAAAACGTAGAGGATGAAGGAGACCATGGTGGCAGCTACCTGCGGGACGACGGCGAAGACGATGGTGCGGTTACGTCCCGCCCCGACCGCCCGCAACGCCTCGAGCGGGCCGGGATCGATCGACTCCACCGTCTCAGACCCGAGCTTGGCGAGCACGCCGATGGAGAAGAGCGTAAGGGCCACCACGCCTGGCAGCGCCCCGAGTCCGAGTACGGCCACGAACAGCGCCGCCCACAAGAGGTCCGGAATGCTGCGCAGGACGGTCAACAGGGTGCGCGCCACCCACATGCTGATGGGGTCGATCGCCGTGTTGGCTGAAGCGAGGAAGATGAGCGGGATGGCGATGAGGCTGCCAACGACGGTGGCTACGTAAGCGATCTGGATGGTCTGCAGTAGCGGCGACCAGATCTGAGGCAGCGCGGTGAAGTCTGGCGCCATGCGCCCGAAGAAGCGGAAGAAGTCGGCCGCCCCCGTGAAGAGCGCGGGCAAGTTGAACTTCGTCGCCCTGAAGGCGAACAAGATGAGCACGGCAAAGACCGCCAGCGTGCCCCAGCTCTTGAGGCGCCTGGCAGCCTGCGGGCGCGCGCTGTCTTGGCTAGACACCCCGGAGGTCCTTGTCGTCGATGGGGCGACCGTAGATGTCCTCGAAGGCGGCGTCCGTCGCCTCGTCAGGCGTGCCGTCGAACACGACGAGGCCGTCGCGCATGCCGATGATGCGGTCTGCGTAGTCGCGGGCCATGTCGATGAAGTGCAGGTTCACCAGTGTCGTTATGCCGTCCTCCCTAGCGATGCGCTTGAGGTCAGACATGACGGCGTGCGAGGTGGGCGGGTCGAGGCTGGCGACGGGCTCGTCGGCGAGCATGACGGTCGGTCGTTGCGCCAGGGCGCGGGCGATGCCAACTCGCTGCTGCTGGCCGCCAGAGAGCGCGTCTGCCCTCACGTAGGCCTTCTCCGGGATCCCAACGCGCCGCAGGCAGTCGTGCGCGTAGGCGAGGTCCTCGCGTGGAAACGCGCCCAGCACGCCACGCCACGCTGGTAGGTCGCCGAGGCGACCAGCTAGCACGTTGCGGATGACGCTAGAGCGCTTCACCAGGTTGAAGGTCTGGAAGATCATGCCGATGTCTGAGCGCGCACGCCTAAGCGCCTGGCCGCGCGCGGCCGTGACGTTGGTGCCAGCCACGGTCACGTGGCCGGTCGACGGCGCGACCAGGTTGTTGACGGTGCGGATGAGGGTAGATTTACCCGCGCCCGACAAGCCGACGACAACGACGAACTGACCCTGAGGGACTTGCAGACTCACGCCCTTGAGGGCCTTGAGTCCAGTCTTGTAGATGACTTCGACGTTTTCGAACTCGATATGTGCCACGACGGGACAACGCTACACGGAAACGGGCGACCAGGGATAGACCCGGCCGCCCGCAATCTGTGAACTAGGCGCCAGAGCGCCCGAGAACTACCGCTGGAAGGTCTTGGAGACCTCGCGGACGATGTCGTACGCGGACGCGTCAACGCGAGCGAAGTCGGTCACGTTGAAGAGCGTCTTGGTGAGTTCCTTGCCTTCCGGCGTGCTGGCGATGTCGATGAGCGCGTCTGCGATCTGGTCGACGAGTTGCGGGTCGAGACCCTTGCGCACGACGGCGCCGTCGTTCGGGATGTAATCGGAGTAACCGAGGATGCACACGACGTCCTTGACGTCTGGGTACTCGGCCTCGATGGTCTCGCGGCCGTCGGAGCCTGGGCTGCCACCGAAGGTAACGGAAACGTCGACGTCACCGTTGTAGACGGCGAGGGCGGACGCATCGTGCGAGCCGGCGAAGATGGAGGTCATCTCCGTGTCAGGGTCGATGCCGTACGTGTTCTTGAGGGTGACGTACGGGAACTGGTAACCGGAAGCGGAGCCCGGATCGACGAAGGCGATGGTCTTGCCGCGGAGCTGCTCGAAGGTCGTGATGCCGCTGTCGCAACGCACGTTGAACTGGGCGCGGTACGCGGTGGCGCCTTGACGCACGGAGGCCAGGATGACCTGGGCGCCGTAGTTGTCGACGGCCTGAACGAGGGCGGCTGGCCCGAAGAGCCCGATGTCGACGCGACCGGTGCCGACGGCTTCTACGAGGCCGACGAAGTTGGTCGAAACGAAGGTCTCGACGGGGATGAGGAGGCGCTCGGAGAGCATGGCGGCGATCGGGTCAAGGCTATCGACGATGGTGTCGGCCTCGCGGCTAGGAACCATGCCCAAGATGAGCTTGGCAGGTACGTCGCCTTGTGCGCTGGCGGTGCCCATGAAGAGCGTGGCGCCTAGCACGACGGCTATAAGGGTTGAGAACAGTCGCTTCAAGTGGTTTCCTCCGACGTTCGTAATCGAGGCGTAACGCGGTGAGCGGACCGCCCGCTTCGCCGTGTTCGTGCCTGCGCGGGAGCAAGAGTAGCACGGGTGCGCGCGCCGTTACATCACTCTTTGTTAAGAGTCTCACACAGCCCGATGGTTGCGGCCAGCACGCTGTTACGTGACCCTGATGCTGGCTAACGCCGCCCTGGTGGCAGCGGCCGCGCACCCGTTCCAACGGCCACGGCTGCGGCTACTAGCGCATCGGTCGACGAGATGAGCGGAACGCCAACTCCGGCGGCTGCTAGGTCGCTCGAGCGCAGCACGAGGGGGACTTCTGTGCAGCCAGCGACGATGGCCGCCGCGCCGTCCGCCACCAGCTCTGTGGCCAACGCCAGCATCGCCGCGCGCACGTCCTCGCCCACCTCGCCCCCCTTTACGCGGTAGAGGAGGTCCATGAAACGGGCCCGGCTCTCGCCGCTTGGCTCGCTTACGCTCACGCCGCGCCCGAGGAACGCCGTGGCGTAGAGGCGGGCGTCTTGCGCCCCTGCGGCCGCGAGGACGCCCACCCGCGTCGCGCCGGGCGCCGCGGCCAAGGTAGCAGCGACCGTCTCGTCGATGATGCTGACCAGCGGCGCCCGCACCGCCTCCACGATGTCGTCGGCGTAGGCGTGGGCCGTGTTGCACACCATGAACAGGACTTCGGCCCCGGCGGCCTCCAGGCGTCTCGCCATGTCGGCGAGCCGCGGCCCTGGGCTAGGGCCGACTCCCGCCACCGCCTCGTTGCGGTTGGGTACGCGCGGGTCGGAGAGCAGCACGAGGTGGAGGTGGTCGCCGTCGCCGCGGGCTGGCGTTGCTGCCACGACCTTGGCGTAGAAATCGACGCTGGCAGCCGGCCCGAGTCCGCCGATGATGCCGAGCACTGGCCGGCGCCCCTGCATCAACCGACCAGCACGTCCTGGTAGGCGTACAGCGCCGGGCTGCCGCCCGTATGGAGGAAGACGACGTTGTCGTGCCGCTCGAACGCACCGCTGCGCACGAGGTCGATGAGCCCAGCCGCCGCCTTGCCTGAGTAGACGGGGTCGAGGAGCACACCCTCGAAGCGCGCGAACAGCTTCACGGCCTCGACCATGCCCGGAGTAGGGATGGAGTAGCCGCCGCCGACGTAACCGTCCAGCACCTCGACGTCGGCCGCCGTCGGGAGCCGCTCGGAGCCAGCCAGTTCCGCCGTGGCGCGGGCCAGACCGAGGATCTTCTCTTCCTGCGGCGCCTTCGGCGCACGCACGCTGATGCCAGTGACGGGTACGCCAGCGCTCGTGCCAGTCAGGCCAGCCACCACGCCGGAGTGCGTGCCGCCGCTGCCGCTGGCCGTCACGAGGCGCGTGACGTTCAAGCCGAGGTCGAACGCCTGTTGCATCAGCTCCTGGGCGCACGCTACGTAGCCGAGCGCGCCTAGTGGGTTGGAACCGCCGCCAGGGATGACGTACGCCTTGCGCCCGAGAGCTGCCACCTCGCCCGCCACCACCTGCATGGCCGCGTTCAAGTCGGTGCCTGCCGGCACGACCGTCACGGCCTCTACGCCCAGTAGGTTGAAGAGGAAGTTGTTGCCGCTCGCCTGCACGTCGTAGCTGTTCGGCACGCGCTCCTCGAGCACGAGGCGGCACGAGAGCCCCTCGTGGACGGCGGCGGCGAGCGTCAAGCGGCAGTGATTCGACTGCACGGCGCCGGTAGTCACCAACGTGTCAGCGCCCTGCTCCAAGGCGTCAGCTACCAGGAACTCGAGCTTGCGGGTCTTGTTCCCGCCAGCTGCCAGTCCAAGGAGGTCGTCGCGCTTGAGCCATAAGTTCGGGCCGCCAAGGTGCGCGCTAAGGCGCGGGAGAGGCTCGAGAGGCGTTGGGCCTTGGGTGTAGTGGCGACGGGGGAAACGAGAGAGTTGCATGCTGCATCATAAGTGCCGAACGCGGCGCCACAGCACCCGCCAGGGCTGGAAAAACACAGAGGGGGTATGCTCACGCATCGCGCTTGGCACGCGCTCCCGCGTCACGCGTCTCGAGGAGAGTAGGCATGACCATCTCACTGCATGAAGCCACGCTAGCAGCGGCTCAGCCAGGGGCCGGTGCCTTCGCGCCGCTGGCGCGCAACGAAGGTATGGCGCTTGAACTCGATTGGGTCGAGGGCGTGCGCGTCAACCGCAGCGCCGTCGAACGCCGCGCGGCCACGCTCACCACGCGGCGCAGCGTCAAGAAGGAGTGGCAGGCAGCTTGGCTGCTCAAGGCCATCACCCTCATCGACCTGACGACCCTGGCTGGCGACGACACCGTCGGCCGCGTTAGGCGCCTGTGCGCCAAGGCCGTCCAGCCCGTCCGCCACGACCTGCTCGAAGACCTCGGCATGAGCGGCGTGCGCATCACCACCGGCGCAGTGTGCGTTTACCACGACATGGTTCCCGCCGCGGTAGCGGCCCTGCGCGGCAGCGGCGTGCCCGTTGCCGCCGTCTCGACCGGTTTCCCCGCTGGCCTGTCGCCCCTGGACACCCGCGTCGAAGAGATCCGCCGGTCGGTAGCTGAAGGGGCGGACGAGATCGACATCGTCATCTCCCGCCGCCTCGCGCTCGCGCACGACTGGGAGGCGCTTTACGACGAGCTGCTCCTCTTCCGCGAGGCTTGCGGGCCAGCGCACATGAAGGCCATCCTCGCGACCGGCGAGTTGGGCACACTCCGCAACGTCTACAGCGCAAGCCTGGTTGCCATGATGGCCGGCGCTGACTTCATCAAGACCTCGACGGGCAAGGAGACCGAGAACGCGACCCTGCCAGTCAGCCTCGTGATGACCCGCGCCATCCGCGAGTATCACGAGCGCAGCGGCTACGCCGTCGGCTTCAAGCCGGCCGGTGGGCTGCGCACCGCCAAGGACGCCCTCAACTGGCTCGTGCTCATGAAAGAGGAGCTTGGCCGGCGCTGGCTCGAGCCTGACCTCTTTCGCATGGGCGCCAGTTCGCTCCTCGCGGACATCGAACGTCAACTCGAGCACCACGTAACGGGCCGTTACTCCGCCACCTACCGCCACCCCCTCGGCTGATGGGGTTCGCGAGCACAAGGAGCCTCCGAGCATGAGCATCAAGGAGATCTTCGAGACCCTGGATTACGGTCCAGCACCTGAGGCCACCGACGTCGCGAGCGACTGGCTGGAACGCCACGGTAGACGCTTCGGGCACTTCATCGGCGGGCGCTTCGTCAAGCCTGCTGGGGGAGAGACGTTCGCCACCTACCACCCTGGCGACGCGCGCGAACTAGCACAAGTTGCGCAGGGCGACGAGCGCGACGTAGCCAAGGCAGTCAAGGCCGCCCGCGCTGCGCAGGGCGCCTGGCAGGAGCTGGGCGGCCATGAACGCGCCCGTTACCTCTACGCCGTCGCGCGGCACGTGCAGAAGCACGCGCGGCTACTGGCAGTCCTCGAGGCGCTCGACAACGGCAAGCCCATCCGCGAGACGCGCGACCTCGACGTGCCGCTCGTGGCGCGCCACTTCTACCACCACGCTGGTTGGGCGCAACTCCTGGAGAGCGAGTTCCCCGCCTACACCGCCGTTGGCGTGTGCGCGCAGATCATCCCATGGAACTTCCCGCTACTCATGCTCGCCTGGAAGGTAGCTCCGGCGCTTGCCGCAGGCAACACCGTGGTCCTCAAGCCGGCCGAGTTCACGCCGCTAACAGCGCTGCTCTTCGCCGAACTGGCCGCCGAGGTCGGGCTGCCAGCAGGGGTCTTCAACGTCGTGACCGGCGATGGTCGCACTGGTGCCGCCCTCGTTGACGCGGAGGGTATCGACAAGGTCGCGTTCACCGGCTCGACCGAGGTCGGGCGCAGCATCCGCAAGGCAACCGCTGGCCGCGGCTTGAAGCTCTCGCTCGAGCTGGGCGGCAAGTCGCCGTTCATCGTGTTCGACGATGCCGACATAGACAGCGCGGTCGAGGGCGTCGTCGACGCCATCTGGTTCAACCAGGGGCAAGTCTGCTGCGCAGGCAGCAGGCTGCTCGTGCAGGAGAGCGTGGCCGCGCGGCTAGAGGCCAAGCTCATCGCGCGCATGGAGTCGCTGCGCGAGGGTCCGCCCCTCGACAAGGGCATCGACATCGGCGCCATCATCGCGCCGGTGCAGCTCTCCAAGATCGAGCGCCTCGTGGCCCAGGGCCGTGAGGAGGGCGCGCGCTGCTACCAACCCAGTTGGAGCGCCCCGAAGGACGGTTGGTACTACCCCCCGACGCTCTTCACCGACGTCTCCCCAGCCGCCACCATCGCCCAGGAGGAGATCTTCGGGCCCGTGATCGTCAGCATGACGTTCCGCACGCCGGCAGAGGCCGTCGAACTGGCCAACGACACGCGCTACGGCCTTGCCGCCAGCGTGTGGACCGAGAACGTCAACCTCGCCCTCGACATCGCGCCGCGCCTGAAGGCGGGCGTGGTGTGGGTCAACTGCACGAACCAGTTCGACGCTGCCGCTGGCTTCGGTGGCTACCGCGAGAGCGGCTTCGGGCGCGAGGGCGGCCGCGAAGGCATGTTCGAGTACCTCAAGCCGCGGTACGAAGGTGGTTTGACGCGCTACGCCGCCACCGACCTGGCGGACCCCGCCGCCGCGGCGGACATCACCGCCGGCCTGGATGAGGCGACCGCGCCGCTAGGCATCGACCGCACCCCGAAGCTCTACATCGGAGGTAAGCAGAAGCGCCCAGACGGCAATTACGTCTATCCAGTGGTCAGCGCCACGGGCGTCCGCGTCGGCGACGCGCCGCTCGGCAACCGCAAGGACGTGCGTGACGCCGTCGAGGCGGCCGTCAAGGGCACTGCCTGGACCAAGGCCACGGCCCACGGCCGCGCGCAAGTCCTCTACTACGTGGCTGAGAACCTCAGCGCGCGCGCGCCCGAGTTCGAGGCGCGCGTCCGCAGCCTGACCGGCGTCACGCGCCGCGCGGCCGCGCGCGAGGTAAGCAAGAGCGTCGAGCGCCTCTTCTCGGCCGCGGCGTACGCTGACAAGTACGACGGCAGCGTGCACCCCACGCCCATGCGCAACGTCACGCTGGCCATGAACGAGCCTTTCGACGTCCTCGCCATCGTCTGCCCTGACGAAGCGCCGCTGCTGGCTTTCGTTTCCCTGGTAGCGCCCGCGCTGGCCATGGGCAACCGCGTGGTGGCCGTGCCTAGCGCGCGCTGGCCGCTCCTCGCCACCGACCTCTACCAAGTGTTCGACACCTCAGACGTGCCTGGCGGCGCGATCAACATCGTCACCGGCGTGCGCGACGAGCTCGCGCAGGTCCTGGCGAGGCACGACGCGGTGGAGGCCATGTGGTACCTGGGCTCCGCCGCCGGCAGCGCCATGGTCGAACGCGAGAGCGCAGGCAACCTCAAGGCCACCTGGGTGAACAGCGGCAAGCAGCGCGATTGGTACGACGACGCGCAGGCGGCGGGCCCCGAGCTCCTGCGCCGCGCGACGCGCGTGAAGAACGTCTGGGTCCCGTATGGCGAGTGATCGCGCTGCCTTCCTCGGCGGGCTTAGCGATCAACTAGCCGAGCTGCGCGCGGAAGGCCTCTACAAGGGCGAGCGCATCATCGCCTCGCAGCAGCAGGCGCTCATCGAGGTGGCGGAGGGCGGCGCTACGCGCGAGGTTCTCAACCTGTGCGCGAACAACTACCTCGGGCTGGCGAACCACCCGGACGTCATCCGCGCCGCGCAACGCGGCCTCGATGAACGCGGTTTCGGGGTGGCGTCCGTGCGCTTCATCTGCGGCACGCAAGACATCCACAAGGAACTCGAGGCCCGCCTCAGCGCCTTCCTCGGCACGGACGACACCATCCTCTACTCCTCGTGCTTCGACGCCAATGGCGGCCTCTTCGAGACCCTCCTCGGTGAGGGGGACGCCATCATCTCCGACTCCCTCAACCACGCGAGCATCATCGACGGTGTGCGGCTGTCGAAGGCCGCCCGCTACCGTTACGCCAACAACGACATGGCCGACCTCGAGCGTCAACTGCAGGCCGCCGTCGCTGCGGGCGCACGCTACAAACTCATCGCCACGGACGGTGTGTTCTCGATGGACGGCATCATCGCCGACCTAGAGGCCATCTGCGACTTGGCCGATGAGTACGACGCTCTCGTCATGGTCGACGACAGCCACGCCACCGGATTCACGGGCGAGGCGGGTCGCGGGTCTCACGAGGAGCGCGGGGTCATGGGGCGCGTCGACATCCTGACCGGCACCCTCGGCAAGGCCCTCGGCGGCGCTTCTGGTGGTTACACGAGCGGTCGTAAGGAGATCGTGGCGTGGTTGCGGCAGCGCAGCAGGCCTTACCTGTTCTCCAACTCGTTGGCGCCGAGCGTGGTTGCCGCTTCGTTGCAGGTCCTCGACATGCTCGAGGACGGCGCAGAGTTGCGCGAGCGGCTACGCGCCAACGCTAGCTACTTCCGTGGCGCCATGACCGCCGCTGGTTTCACGCTGGTTGGGGAGGGCCACCCGATCATCCCGGTCATGCTCGGCGACGCCGCGCTGGCTGGCCGCATGGCTGAGCGCTTGCTTGACCTCGGCATCTACGTCGTGGCCTTCTCGTTCCCCGTGGTTCCGCGCGGCGCGGCGCGCATTCGTACCCAGATGTCTGCCGCCCACACGCGGGACCAACTCGAGCACGCCGTCGCTGCGTTCACGCAGGTGGGTAAGGAACTAGGCGCCATCTGAGCGCGCACATGCCGGGAGGAAACCGAAAGTCATGAGAGCCTTGTCAAAGCTCGAGGCGCGCGAGGGTATCTGGCGCGTGGACGCCCCTGAACCAACGCCGGGCCCCAACGACCTGCTGATCCGCATCTCAAAGACCAGCCTCTGCGGCACCGACGTGCACATCTACAACTGGGACGCCTGGTCGCAGCGCACCGTTCCGGTGCCGATGATCACCGGCCACGAGTGGGTGGGAGTGGTCGCGGGCGTTGGCTCGGAGGTGCGCGGTTTCGCGCCTGGCGACCGCGTTAGCGGTGAAGGCCACATCACCTGCGGTTACTGCCGCAACTGCCGCGCTGGGCGCAGGCACCTGTGCCGCAACACCATCGGGCTCGGCGTGCAGCGCCAAGGCGCCTTCGCCGACTACCTAGTCCTCCCCGCGTTCAACGCCTTCAAGCTGCCGGACGCCATCGATGACGAGGTCGGCGCCATCCTCGATCCGCTCGGTAACGCCGTCCACACCGCCCTGACATACGACCTGGTCGGCGAGGACGTGCTGATCACTGGCGCCGGGCCGATCGGCCTCATGGCCTCGGCGGTGGCGCGCTTCGTCGGGGCGCGAAACATCGTCATCACCGACGTGAACCCTGCGCGGCTGGCCATGGCGCAGCGCATGGGCGCCACTATTGGGGTCAACGTCGCCGACCCCGCCAGCGACCTGCATGACGTGATGGCGTCGCTAGGCATGCGCGAGGGGTTCGACGTAGCGCTCGAGATGTCGGGCGCTGCCGCGGCTTACTCGCAGATCCTCGACACCATCATCCACGGCGGCAAGGTCGCGCTGCTTGGCATTCCGTCCGTCGATATCGCCATCGATTGGAACCAAGTGATCTTCAAGGGCCTGAACCTCCACGGCATCTACGGCCGCCAGATGTTCGAGACCTGGTACAAGATGAGCAACTTGCTGCAGGCCGGACTAGACGTAACGCCCGTCATCACGCACCACTTCGCGGCCGAGGAGTTCCAGCAGGCCTTCGACGTCATGCGCGCCGGCGCGTCTGGCAAGGTCTTGCTCGACTGGGCATGAAGCTGGCAGCTGGCCTCCGCTTCACTACTGGGGCGTGAGCGTGAACCCAGAAGCCGCCGCGGTGAAGGCGCTCGTTTACCTCGGCCTCATGCTGCTGGTAGGCGGCGCAGTCACCACGACGTGGCTAGCGCGTGGCAGCGTCCGCGGTGGCAACAGGCGCCTCGTGACGTGGCTCGTCATCGTCGGCGCCCTCGCCCTGGTCGCGGCGTCACTGTTAGAGGTAGTTACGGTGCTGCATGACGTGCTTGGGCGTGTAGACGGGGCGCTAGTCGGAAGGTACCTCTGGTCGACGCAGCACGGGCAGGTCGTAAGGCAGCGAGCCGTGCTGGCGCCCATCGTCGCCAGCGCCACCGCCGCGTTAGCTTGGTGGCCGGCCGGCGCCTCCACGGCCGCCTGGCTGCGCGGTCGACCAGCTGGCGTTGCCCGTCGCGTGCTTGGTTTCGTCGCCTTCGCCGCCTCGGCCTGGCTCCTCTTCGGCTTCAGCCGCATCAGTCACGCCGCCGCCATGGGGGGCGGCCTGCCGTTAGCCGCGGACTTCGTTCACCTCCTAGCGGCCGCGCTGTGGGCGGGACCGCTTGGCTACCTCGCGCTGCTGCGGCACGGTGAGGTTGGCCGCGGCGCCATGCTCATCGCGTTCAAGCGCCTGTCGCTCGTCGGCCTGATCGCCGTCATCGTGCTTACGGTCTCCGGCGTTTACACGGCTCTGACGCACTTGTCAGCGCCGGCTGCTTTCGCTCGTTCTGGTTACGGGATCGCCCTGTGGGTGAAGCTCGGGCTCTTCGCGCTGGTGGTAGGGGCGGCGGCCGCGAACCGCTTCGCGTTCATGCCGCGCATGTTACGAGACGGCGCGGCCACGGCCCTCATGCGCTCCGTGCGCGTCGAGGCCATGCTCGTCGTGCTGATCATCCTGGCGACGGGGGCGCTCACGACGTCAGCGCTACCGCACGGCGAGGCCGCCATGCCTGGGGCGTGGGGCAACCTTTTGAACCTCATCGAGCTGCTGCGGCGCTGAGCGCCCTGCCGCTATCTGGGAGCGCGGTGCGCACTGACCACGGCGCGAGCGGGTGCCTGGACTACACTCCGCCTAGCGCGGCTAGCTCACTGCCACCTTCTTGACCTGGGCCCGCAAGCCGCGCTTGCCCGCCCCAAGTTGGGGGCGAGCCATCGCCCCAGGGGAGGGGTCACATGTTCCGCCACCTCCTACTGCCTCTGACGGGGGGCCGATCAGACGCGATCGCCATTGGCCACGCCCGCGCCATCGCCCTGAAGTCCGAGGCCGACATCCGCATCATCCAGGTGCTAGAACTCCCGGAGCAGGGTGCCGCCGCCTACCCGGTCGACCCCGTCGAGTGGCACGCCTTGCGCCTGGAGGCAGAAGCGTACTTGGAGCGCGTCTCCCGCGAACTGAAGGAAGCGGGGTTGCAAGTCGACTGCTCCGTCTTGGAGGGCCAGTCCTCGGAGCACATCATCCACCACGCCCACCAGGGCGCCGACCTCATGGTGTTGCCAGCTAGCGTCTTCGGCCGCTCGCAAATCGGCGCCCTCGGCGGCCAGGCCTTGTGGCGCTCGTACATCTCGACGCTGCTCGTCAGGGGCGAGGCTGCGCCTAAGGAGACGGAGCTTGGGGCAGCCAACCCGTCGACGAGGCCAGCTGATCGCGTGGTGCCAGAAGCGGACGCGTGGGATGCGGATGACGCGGAGGAGCCGGCGGCAGCGCTACCCGCCGTCCTCGACCCCAATGGGCTATATGCCATGGTGCTCGTGCCGCTCGACGGCTCTAAGCGCGCCGAGTGCGTGCTGCCTGCCGTGCGCTTTCTAACCGAGAAGTTCGGCTCGCGCATAGTCCTCGCCCATGTCGTCGAGGAGCCGGCCCTACCGCGCTCCCTGCCGCCGACCGCGGAGGAGCTCGAGCTGGTGCAGCGCTTGGTGGCCGTCAACCTGGCCGCCGCGACGACCTACCTAGACGACGTCAAGAGCAGGGTGGGGGAGGCGGCCGAGGTGAGGCTAGTCACTGGCCGCGGCACGGCGTCCGCCCTGCACGCCCTCGTCGAGGAGTACGCCCCGGACCTCTTGATCATGAGCGCCCACGGCTACGGTGGCGACCAGACGTGGCCGTTCGGGGAGGTGACGACCAACCTCATCGGGTACAGCCGCACCCCACTGCTCTTGATCCACGACCGCCCGTGGAACGAACGCACCGCGGCCCCCAGTGACGTAACCGACGAGGCGTGGGGCAGGTGACCGACGTAGTTGCCGGGAGTGTACCCGCCGCCGAGCCCGACGAAGCCCAGCAGTTCGAGCGCCTAGCTAGCGCCTGGGCGGCCGAGCAACCCGTTGCAAGTAGGGCCTCGAGCGGAGCACAGGAGGCGCCAACCCCGGCTACGCGCCTGAACGGCAGCAACAGGAAGTTGAGGCGCGCGCACCAACGGTTCGCCCAGCAATCGGCCGCCACGGAAGCCGACTCCTACGCGGCCGAGTGGTTCCTCGACAACTACTACCTGATCCGCGAGTCCGTCAGGCAAGTGATCGAGGACCTGCCGCCCGACTTCTACCGCAAGCTGCCGCGCCTCGAACGTGGAGCGCCGCTAGCTGACGCGCCGCGCGCGCAGGCCCTCGCCATGAAGCTGCTCGAGGAGTGTTCCGGCCGCGTGGACAGCGCGCGGCTCGCGTTGCTCGTCGAGGCGTACCAGCGCAGCGCGCCCCTCACCATGGGCGAGCTCTGGGCGCTGCCGAGCCTGTTGCGGCTTGGGCTACTCGAGTGGTTGAGCGAGAGCGCCGACATCCTCACGTCCAGCCCACCTGGCGCCGTCGGTGGCGAGGACCAAAGCGACCACGATCAACGCGTAGCGAACTGCATCGTCGGGCTGAGGACGCTCAAGACTACCGAGTGGAACACGTTCTTCGAGGCGGCGAGCTGGACCGAGCGCGAACTGCGGCGCGACCCGAGCGGCGACTACGCGAACATGACCTTCGAGACCCGCGACCGTTACCGCAAGGGAGTCGAGCGCATAGCGCGGCGCAGCGACGCCGATGAACTCGAGGTGGCGCGCGCCGCGGTCGAGTTGGCCGAGGCGGCGGCTGGCACGGAGCCAGGGAAGCCTAGAACGCGGCACGTTGGTTACTACCTCGTGGACCGCGGCGTCGAACGGCTCGAACACGCTTACGGTTACCGGCGCTCGGCCGGTGAACGCGTGAAGGCGTGGGTGTACGCCCACCCGACCACCGTCTACCTCGGCAGCATCATGGTCGCCGCGGCCGCCCTCATCCTGTGGGGCTGCGCGTACGCTGCCTCCGTTGGCGCCAGCGTCTGGCTGGTCGCGCTCGTAGCCGTACTACTGCTCGTGCCGGCCTTGACGGTGGCGGTCGCGCTCGTCAATTACGGGGTCAGCCACCTGCTCGAGCCTAAGCTCCTTCCGAAGTTGGACTTCAGGAACGGCGTCCCGCACGCGCACGCGACGGCCGTCGTCATGCCCGTGCTGGTCGGCAGTCGCGACGAGATAGACGAGCTCTTGAGTCAGCTGGAGCGCCACTATCTCGGCAATCCCGACCCGCAGCTCTCGTTCGCGCTCCTAACGGACTTCCCGGATGCCGATGCCGCCACCTTGCCAGGTGAGTCCGACCTGCTCGAGTACGCCGCTAAGCGCATCGAGCGCCTGAACGCCACCTACGGAACCGACGAGGGCGACGCGCCCTTCTACCTCCTGCATCGCGGCCGCCGCTGGAACCCACGCGAGGGGGTGTGGATGGGGTGGGAACGCAAGCGCGGCAAGCTCATGGAACTCAACCACCTCCTGCGCGGCGCGACAGGCACCACGTTCGAGTTGACCGTGGGCGCCATGGAGCGGCTGACGCAAGTCCAGTACGTGCTCACGCTCGACGCCGACACGCGCCTGCCGCCAAGCAGCGCCCACCGGCTGATAGGCACCCTCGCTCACCCCCTCAACCGCGCGGAGTTCGGCGAGAACGGCCGCGTCGTCGAGGGTTATAGCCTCCTCCAACCGCGCACGGACGTGCTGCCAGAGAGCGCCAACGCGTCGCGCTTCAGCCGCCTCTTCGTCGGAGAGAACGGCCTCGACCTCTACACCACTGCCGTCTCCGACGTCTACCAGGACCTCTTCGGGGCCGCGATATTCGTCGGCAAGGGCCTCTACCGCATCGACGACTTCGAGCGGGCGCTCGAGGGCCGCGTGCCTGAGAACAGCCTCCTGAGCCATGACCTCCTCGAGGGCATCTACGGCGGCGTCGCCCTCGTCAGCGACGTCGTTCTCTACGAGGAGTACCCGCCGACCTATCTAGCTCAAGTGCAGCGCGCGCAGCGCTGGGTGCGCGGCGACTGGCAGTTGCTGCCGTGGCTCGTCGCCACTCTCCTAGGCGTACGCGGTGGTGGTAGCGGTGAACGCCTCGGCCTCGTTGGCGCGTGGAAGATCGCAGACAACTTGCGCCGCAGCCTCCTCGCGCCCGCGCTCTTCCTCCTCTTCCTCGGCGGCTGGTTGGTGCTGCCTGGCTCGGTGCTCGTCTGGACCCTCATAGCGATCTCCACGCTGGCGGCGCCACTGCTCGCAAGTGCCGTGATCGCTTACGTCGCCGGCCTCATCGAGAACGACGAGGTGCCTGGCCGCCGCAGGCTGATGGCGTGGCAACCGCTCAGCCAGGCGCTTGGGCGCTTCGTAATCACCATCTCGTTCGTGCCGTACGAAGCGATCATGGTCTCGACGAGCGTGATCATCACGCTGTTCCGCCTCTTCGTCAGCCACCGCAACCTGCTGAAGTGGCGCACGGCCGCGCAGTCGAACCGCTCGCCTGCCCCGACGCTGCTCGGCAACATCCAGCGCATGGCGTGGGCCCTGGCTTTGACGCTGGCGACGACCGTCTTGCTAGCGAGGTTCAAGCCCAGCTCCCTAGCGGAGGCCGGCGTCGTGCTCGTCCTCTGGTTCCTTGCTCCGCTGACGGCGTACTTGCTGTCGGTGGCGAGCAGCGCCGCGCCGCGCGCCCTCACGGCCGAGGAGCGCAGCAAGCTCCACGGGCTCGCGCGGCGCACGTGGCTCTACTTCGAGAGCTTCGTCGGGCCAGAGGACAACTGGCTGCCGCCAGACAACGTGCAACTCGACCCCAAACCGGTCACGGCGCACCGCACCTCGCCCACGAACATCGGGCTGATGCTCCTCTCCACCCTAGCGGCGCACGACCTCGGCTACCTTGGCATGGTCGACCTGTCTCTCCGCCTGCGCCAGACGCTCGACGTGCTCGACCAACTCGAGCGCCACAACGGCCACCTCCTCAACTGGTACGACACCCGCAGCCTCGAACCGCTCCACCCGCGTTACGTGTCCAGCGTCGACTCAGGCAACCTGGCGGCCTCGCTCATGGCCTTGCGGCAGGGCTGCCTCGCGCTCCTCAAACAGCCGCTCGACCTAGCGGCGTGCTTCCGCGGGCTAGCAGACGGCCTGACCGTGCTCGAGGAGGTCCTCACCGCGGGCCTGCCGGCTGGCGCGGCACTCGTTGGGTCCGTGGCCGAGCTGCGCGAACGCGTGATCGCAGACGGCGCCGTGAGGGAGCGGTGGCCTGACCTCATCAGCTACCTGAGGACTGCCGCCTGGCCCGCCCTCGAGAAGGGGCTCCTCGACGCGATGGACTCTGGCGACCTGTCCGGGCAGGACCTCACCGCGGCCAGACTGTGGTCAGAGCGCGTCAATCACGGCATACGGGTGACCCTCAAGGAGTTCGAGTCGCTAGCACCATGGGTTACGGCTTTGGGTGAGGCGCGGCCGTGGGCGGCTGCGCTCACGCCCGGCAGCCCCGCTGCGGCAGCCTGGGCGGACGTGCGACTCGCCTTCTCCGCCGAGCCCGCCCTAGACGGGCAGGAGGGTTGGGCGGCGCAGGGCGCGAGCGCCATCACGGCGCTGCGTGGCGCGTTACCCAGCGCGGATGATGACGCGCGCGCGTGGTGCGACACGCTCCTGGCGCGCCTGACCTCGAGCACAAGCGCTGTGACCGGTCTCATGAGCGCCTTCGGCGAGTTGGCCACGCGGATAGACGCCCAGGTGAACGGCACCGACTTCAGTTTCCTGTTCGATTCGGCGAGGCAACACCTGCACATCGGCTACAACGTCGACTCTGGCAGGTTGGACAGCAACTACTACGACTTGCTCGCGTCGGAATCGCGGCTCGCTAGCCTCGTTGCCATCGCCAAGCACGACGTGCCTGGCAGCCACTGGGTCCACCTCAATCGCCCGCTCGGCGCCGCCCTCGGCCGCGCCACGCTGCTCTCCTGGAGCGGCACCATGTTCGAGTACCTCATGCCGCCCCTGCTGATGCGGCGTTACGGCGGCACGCTGCTCGAGCAGAGTTGCGACTCGGCCGTCGACGTGCAGATCGCGTACGGCAAGCGCCACGGTGTGCCGTGGGGCGTCAGCGAGTCCGGTTACGCGCGCGTCGACGCGGCAGGCAACTACCAGTACTACGCGTTCGGCGTCCCTGACCTCGCGCTCGACCGCTCGTACTCTGGCGACCTCGTCATCGCGCCTTACGCCAGCGTTCTCGCCCTGCCTTACCACCCGCACGCCGTGCTCGAGAACCTCGACCGCCTCGTCGGGATCGGCGCCCTTGGCCCGCACGGCTTCTTCGAGGCCCTGGATTACACGCCTTCGCGCAAGCCGTTGGCGGCCGACTTCGCGCTCGTGCGCTCGCACATGGCGCACCACCAGGGCATGGCGTTGGTGGCGTTGGCGAACGCCCTCACAGGCGACAGCATGGTCGAGCGCTTCCACGCCGATCCGCGCGTCGCTACCGTCGAGCTGCTCCTGCAGGAACGCATTCCGCTCGAGGTGCCCGTCGTCGATGAGGTGCGCGTCGAGGAGGAACCAACCGAACCCGTCGACCTGGCGGCGCTCGACCGTCCGTGGCCCGCGCCCCTTGGGACCATCCTCCCCCTTACCCAACTCCTGTCTAACGGCTCCTACACGGTGCTCCTCAGCGCGGGAGGCGGCGGTTGGTCCGCGGCAGGCGCTGTCGCGTTGACGCGCTGGAGCGGTGACGGCACCCGCGACGCGGACGGGACCTGGCTGTACCTCGCAGACGAGGACGGCGGCGCGGTGTGGTCCGCCACCCACCAACCTTTGCCAGGTGCGGCGCAGGCGGAGCGCGTCACTTTCCACCCGTACATGGTCGAGTACGAGCGCGACGTCGAGGGCATCCACTCGCACCTCGAGGTCGTGATCGGGCAGGACAAGGCCGAGGTGAGGCGCCTCACCATCGTCAACCGCAGCGCGCGCGAGAGGCGGCTGCGCGTTACGTCGTACGCGGAGGGTGTGCTTGGCTCGGCCGAGGCGGACGCGCGTCACCCCGCCTTCAGCAAGCTGTTCGTCGAGAGCCGCTTCGATGCCCAACGCTCTGCCCTGATCTTCCGTCGGCGACCGCGCTCGGCGAGCGACCGTGCGCAGTTCGCAGCCCACACGTTGCTTGGCCCCGAAGAGGGCGGCGGCGCCTGCGAGTTCGAGAGCGACCGCGCCACCTTCCTAGGACGCGGTAACGACGTCACCACGGCCGTCGGTCCGCATGGGCCACTAGCCGGCGGCGTCGGCGCCACCCTCGACCCCGTCATGGCTCTAGCGCAACCCGTCGTACTGCAGCCGAACGGTCAGGCGGTGTTCACGTTCATAACGGCGTTCGCGGAGAGCCGCAAGGCGCTGGTCGGCCTCATCGACCACCTGCGCCTCCCTGGCATCGTGGCGCGCGAGTTCGGGTTGGCGCGCATGCGTAGTCGCCTCGAGATGCGGCAGTACGAGCTGACGCCAGAGCGCGTCGAGTCCTACCAGCGCCTCCTCTCCGCGATCGTTTACCCGGATCGCGAGCTCCGCGCCCCAACCGCCACCTTGGCCGCCAACACCCTCGGCCAGTCTTCTTTGTGGGGCCAGGGCATCTCAGGTGACTTCCCCATCCTCCTCGTGCGCCTCGACGACCATGAGCACCTGCCGTTGGTGGTCGAGCTCCTCCACGCCCACGCTTACTGGCGCAGGCGCGCCGTGAAAGTGGATCTCGTGGTGCTCAACGCCAAGGACACCGCATACGACCAGGCGCTGCACGCGCGCCTGCGTTGGCACTTGAGCCGCACGGGGGGCGACGAGTGGCTGAACGCGCGCGGCGGCATCTACCTCCTACGGCAAGACCAGTTGGCGCCAGCTGACCTGAAGCTCCTGGAGAGCGCAGCGACCGTGCTGCTCGAGGGGCGCGGCGGTACCTTGGGTGAGCAACTCATGGCGACACGTGAGGTGTGGCAGCCGGGGTTACCGCGCTCGGCGCCGGTGCGCGCCCCCGAACCGGAGCCGGTCGCACCCGCCGCCACCGCGCCGGAGAAGCTCGCTTTCGGCAACGGCGTCGGCGGCTTCTCGGCGGATGGCCGCGAGTACGTGATGAGGGTGAAGCCAGGAGCGCTGCCGCCTGCTCCGTGGTCGAACGTCATGGCCAACTCGGCGCTTGGCTGCCTGACGACGGAGGCGGGCCTCGGCCCCACCTGGTCGGTCAACAGCGGCGAGAACCGTTTGACGCCGTGGAGCAACGATCCCGTTTCCGACCCAAGCGCCGAGGTCGTCTACCTCCGCGACGAGGAGACCGTCGAGGTCTGGTCCGCCACGCCGCATCCGGCGGGCGCAGACGTGCCGTTCGAGGTTAGGCACGGCGCTGGCTACACGACGTACGCGCATGTGAGCCACGGCCTCGAACAGAAGCTCGAGGTGTCCGTCGCGGCCTCCGACCCAGTGAAGCTCGCGCACCTCAGGGTGAGGAACTTGCTCGATCGGCCGCGGCGCGTGACCGTCACCTACTACGCGGAGTGGGTGTTGGGAGTCGATCGCCGCACGACCAGCATGTACGTGCTGCCTGATTACGACCCGCAGCGCTGCGCGGTCCTGGCGCGCAACCCCTACGCGGCCGATTTCGGGGAGAGGGTGGCGTTCCTCGCCAGCAACAAGTCCCCTCACGGGGTAACCACCGACCGGCGCGAGTTCCTTGGCGCACTCGGCGCCGCCGCCGCCCCTGACGCCCTCAAGCGCATCGGCCTGAGCGGCGCCACCGTGGCTGGCGCCGACCCCTGTGCTGTCCTGCAACTACACCTCGACTTGCCAGCTGGTGGCGAGGAGGAGGTGCTGTTCGTGCTCGGGCAAGCCGAGAACCGGGACCGGGCGCTCGACGTGGCGGACGAGTACCGCAACCTCAGCCACTACGCCGCTGCCAGGCGAGAGGCGGACGAGCTGTGGGACGCGCGGCTCGACATGGTGCAAGTCACTACGCCCGACCGCGCCTTCGATCTGCTCAACAACCGCTGGTTGCTCTACCAGACGCTCTCCAGCCGTTACTTCGGGCGCACCGCGTTCTACCAGCCGGGCGGGGCTTACGGCTTCAGGGATCAACTGCAGGACGTCGTGGCCGTACTGCACGCCGCTCCAGAACTAGCACGGGAGCAGCTGCTGCGGGCGGCTGCGCACCAGTTCGAGGAAGGCGACGTGCTGCACTGGTGGCACCCGCCTGCCGGGCGCGGCGTGCGGACCCGCATCAGCGACGACCTCCTGTGGCTCGTCTACGTTGCGGAGCGGTACGTCACGTGCACGGGCGACAGGGCAGTGCTCGACGAGGTCGTGCCTTACCTGCGTGGCCCCGCGTTGCAGCCGGCGGAGGAGGACCACTACGACCTCTTCCAACAGAGCGACGTGAGCGGCACCCTACTCGACCACTGCAGGCGCGCGCTTGAGAAGGGCGCCACCGTCGGGCGCAACGGCCTGCCGCTGATGGGTTCCGGTGACTGGAACGACGGCATGAACCGCGTCGGGATCGGCGGTCAGGGCGAGTCGGTATGGCTGGCCTGGTTCCTCACGGACGTGATCAAGCGCTTCACGCGCCTGCTAGACGGCCCTGACGATCAGGCTGAACGCGAGCGCTGGCTCGCGAAGGCCGAAGCGTACGCGCAAGCGTGCGAGGAGCATGCGTGGGACGGCAAGTGGTACCGGCGCGCGTACTTCGATGACGGCACGCCGCTCGGGAGCCACCTCAACGTCGAGTGCCAGATAGACTCCATCGCCCAGTCATGGTCGGTGTTGTCCGGCGCAGCGCCAGCCGCTCACGCCCAACAGGCGATGCGAGCCGTAGACGACATGTGCGTGCGGCGCGACGACCGCCTCATCCGCCTCTTCACGCCGCCCTTCGACCGCACTCCGCGGGATCCCGGCTACATCAAGGGCTACTTGCCTGGCGTGCGCGAGAACGGCGGGCAGTACACGCACGGCGCCATCTGGAGCGCTTGGGCGTTCGCAGACCTAGGCGACGCAGACGAAGCTCACGAGCTGCACCAGCTCCTCAACCCCGTCCTGCACGCTAGCGACGCCGCTGGCGTCGAGCGCTACAAGGTCGAGCCTTACGTCATGACCGCCGACGTCTACAGCCTGCAGCCTCACGTAGGGCGCGGTGGGTGGAGCTGGTACACGGGCTCCGCGGCCTGGTACTACCGCTTCGGCCTAGAAGGGCTGCTTGGGTTCGAGCGCGAAGGGCAGATGCTGCGCTTGCGCCCACGCGTGCCTGAAGCGTGGCCCGGCTTCGAAGTCCGCTACCGCTACGGCGCCAGCCGTTACGTGCTGCGGGCGAAACGGGGGCAGGCGCCCGCGAACCTCGACGTTGCGTTGGTCGACGACGGCGAGGAGCACGTGATCGACGCCGTTTACGTTGCCTGAGGCGCGCGCGGCCTCTCCGCGGCACGCGCGCTGCACGGCGCTGAGCGCCCCGCGCCTAGGCGCGAAGAACCGGCGCGCCGCTATCATGCGGCGCGCCGGTGCTGAGTGGTGACGACGTGCGTCTGGAGTGCTTAGGCTTTGTGCCTGCCTGGGCTGAAACTTTCGGTCACCTTCTTGGCGGCGCCCTCAAGCTTCGGGCGCCACTCGGAAACCTGCTTCTCCGCCGCTGCGCGGTTGATGTGATAACGCTCCTCGATGCGCCCGATGAGCTTGTCGCGGTCGCCAGCCACCATCTTGAGGTCGTCCGCCGTCAAGTCATGCCAGCGCTCTTGGATCTCCCTTTCGAAGTCTGACCAGTGCCCTTTGATGGCGTTCCAATCCGGCATCGCCGTTGGGGACTTGCCCGTTTGCGTCGTCTTCGCCGAGTTCTTCATCTGGTGCCTCCTTCGTCTAGGTCTTGCGCCAAGAGTATCGGCCCGCCGCTTCTGTGAGTCATGAAGCGCGCATGTGACCAACGTAGTGGGGCATGTGAAAGCCGCCCCGCGACTGCCGGAGCGGCTAGTTGCCTACTGGCAATTTCAGTGTGCGCGGCTGCTCACGCGCCGCACATCGACCGGTCAGAGGCCAGAGAGGCGCGTGTTCTTCTCGATGTAGGAGACCCAGTCCTCTGGCACGTCCATCTCCGGGTAGATGGCGTCTACTGGGCAGGCTGGCACGCAGGCGCCGCAGTCGATGCACTCTTCCGGGTTGATGTAGAACTGGTCGTCGGCCTCGTAGATGCACTCGACGGGGCAGACGTCTACGCATGAGGCGTCTTTAACGCCTATGCAGGGTTCCGTGATGATGTAAGCCATTGCCTACCTCCGGGCCGCGCTGGCGGCCACTTAGCAGCCCGGTGCGGCGCCATGACCGACCGAACGCGCTGGACGAGGGCTTCAACCCTCGATAATGTGTTTTAGCAGGTACGGCGGTGGATGGCAAGGACTCAAGTCCAATGGGCGCGCGATGCTATGACTCGTGTGGGCGCAAGGCATGCCACGCAAATACGAGCAACCCCGGCTACCTTTTCGTGCTCCGTCGGTGCCCTCCAGCGTGGTCTTGCGGTTTCTTCTGGCCGGGCTACTCTGTCGAGCCTCTATTGGCGCTAGGGTCGCTCTTTAAGAAGTGGTCTGTGATCTCTATCTTGTAGACCTCCTTCCGTATTCAGGGTAATGCCGTATGGCGGGAAAGACTAGGGCCACGCGTCCTAGTGTTCGCGTGGCCCTAGCAGTAGGCTTAAGAATTGGGGCCCGAGCCAACCGCCGGGTTCCCTAGTTACTAGTTCAGAAGAGCAACCAGCCGCCCGAGAGTGCGATGACCCCAGCGAAGATCAACGCCACCGTGTTGATGACCTTGATGAGCGGGTTGATCGACGGGCCGGCGGTGTCCTTGTAGGGGTCACCGACGGTGTCGCCCACCACGCTGGCCGCGTGCGCCTCGGAGCCCTTACCGCCGTGGTTGCCATCTTCGATGTACTTCTTGGCGTTGTCCCACGCGCCGCCGCCGTTGCTCATCATGAGGGCCATCATCAAGCCGGACGCGATGACGCCGATGAGCAAGCCGCCGAGGGCGAGCGGTCCGAACAGGAACCCGACGAGGAGCGGCGCAGCCACGGCCATGATGCCAGGAACGGCCATCTCGCGCAGCGCAGCCGTGGTGACGATGTCGACGGCCTTGCCGTAGTCGGGCTTGGCCGTGCCCTCCATGATGCCCTTGATCGTGCGGAACTGACGGCGGACTTCCTCGATGACGGCGCCGGCTGCCTTGCCGACCGACTCCATGAGGAAGGCGCTGAAGAGGAACGGCAGCATGGCGCCGACGAGCAGGCCGACTAGGACGATGGGGTCGTTGAGGCGGAAGGCGGCGTCGCCGAAGGCCACAGGGTCGACGAGCTTGAGGCGCTCCGCGAAGTCGGCGAAGAGCACGAGCGCGGCAAGTGCGGCTGAGCCGATGGCGTAACCCTTGGTGACGGCCTTGGTGGTGTTGCCGACGGCGTCGAGGGCGTCGGTGTTGACGCGCACGGACGCCGGCAGGTCGGCCATCTCGGCGATGCCACCCGCGTTATCCGTGATGGGGCCGTAGGTGTCCATCGCGACGACCATGCCAGTGACGGAGAGCATGGCGACGGCCGCCACCGCGATGCCGTAGAGGCCGCCGATGGAGTAGGCGATGAAGATGGCGAGCACCAGGACCACGACGGGCAACGCGGTCGACTGCATGCCGACGGCGAGGCCGGAGATGATGTTCGTTGCGCTGCCAGTCTCTGACGCCTTGGAGACGCGCCTGACGGGTGCGTAGCGCGTGCTCGTGTAGTACTCGGTGATGAACATCATGGCGATGGTCACCACGATGCCGACGAGGCTGGCGAAGAAGAGCGAGAGCCACGTCATCTCTCGGCCTAGAACGGAGAAGTCGAAGCCGTTGAACATGGCGTAGGTGAGCACGCCGAAGGCGACGACGCTGATGCCCGCGCTGACGAACACGCCCTGGTACAGCGCGCCCATGATGTTGCTCGAGCCCTCCGGCAGGCGCACGAACTGCGTGCCGATGATGCTCGCGATGATCGCGATGGCGCCGAGCAAGAGGGGGTAGAGCACGAGGTTCGTGACTACGCCAGTGCCAGGCAAGAGGTAACCGAGGAAGACGGCGCCGATGGCCGTGACGGCGTAGGTCTCGAACAGGTCGGCGCCCATGCCCGCGCAGTCGCCGACGTTGTCGCCGACGTTGTCGGCGATGACGGCTGGGTTGCGAGGGTCGTCTTCCGGGATGCCAGCCTCGAGCTTGCCCACGAGGTCGGCGCCGACGTCGGCTGCCTTCGTGTAGATGCCACCGCCGACGCGCGCGAAGAGGCTGATGAGCGAGGCCCCGAAGGCGAAGCCAACGAGCGGCTCGACGGGGTTAGGCAGCTCGAGCACTACGTGGAAGAGCCAGAAGAAGCCGGAAACACCGAGTAGGGCGAGGCCGGCGACGGCAAGGCCAGCCACCGCACCGCCGTTGAAAGCGATGCGCAAGGCCCCGGAGAGGCCACTGCGGGCCGCTTGCGCGACGCGCACGTTGGCGCGCACTGCAACGCTCATTCCGACGTAACCGCTGATGGCGCTGAATAGCGCGCCGACCCCGAAGCCTGCCGTAGTCCACCACCACATGGTGCGGTCGTGAGCGTTGCCTGCCGTGAGCGCAACGACGGCGAACACGGCGGCGATGATGACCGCAACCACCGTGATGGTGCTGTACTGCCTGTTCATGTAAGCGGCAGCACCTTGGCGCACGGCGTCGGAGATCTCGACCATGCGCGCGTCTCCCGTTGGCGCGGCCATGATGGTGCGCGCCAAGAAGAACGCCGCCACAAGCGCCACGATAGCGGCCAAGGGGACAAGGGTGATCAGCAGATCCATGCTTCCTCCAGCGATATGCCAGGGCGCGGTCACTGACTTGCACCCGTGGACTGTGACGTTGATCGCCGGTCGCGTTAGCTGCGAACCGACGTCGGGCGGCCCGCCGCTCGAGGCGGTGAGGCGTCCGTTGAGCAGTGGCGAGCTTACCATTCACGGAGTTCTCATCAGCGGGCAGTACTCGGCGCGTAGCCGGCGGCGGTGCGCCTAGCCGCCCACCTGTTCCGGCGGGGCCGCGCGGAAGGTAGTAGCCTGAACGCGGGTCCAGCACTGGTGCCACCTGTCGGGCCAGCAGGCGGGCCTAACGGAGGTAGAGGCATGACCCGCAGCCCATTAGCAGGACGCCAAGCGCCAAGGTCGCTCCTCATCGACGTTCCGCGGCTCGTTACCGACTACTTCGCCCTGAAGCCAGACCCGAACGCGCCAACGGAACTCGTGGCGTTCGGCACTTCTGGGCACAGGGGGAGCAGCGCTGACCGCACCTTCAACGAGGAGCACATCCTCGCCATCTGCCAGGCGATCGCCGATCGGCGTAAGCGCCAAGGCCTAGGCGGGCCGCTCTTCCTCGGTGCAGACACGCACGCACTCTCGACCCCGGCGCTGATTACGGCCATCGAAGTGCTCACGGCGAACGGGGTGCCTGTGGTGGTCGCAAGCGGCCTTGCCGCGGTGCCGACTCCCGTGATCTCGCACGCCATCCTCACCCACAACCGCGGCGCAGGCGCCAGGGCGCAGATGGCCTCCTCGACGGCCCAAGCCGACGGCGTGGTCGTCACCCCATCGCATAACCCCCCGAACGACGGCGGCTTCAAGTACAACCCGCCGCATGGCGGACCCGCTGGCTCTGACGAGACGGGAGAGATCCAGCGTGCGGCCAACGCCTACCTAGCCACAGGCTTGGCTGGCGTCAAGCGCCAGTCGTTGGCTGCGGCGCGCGCCGGTAAAGCGTACGAGGAGCGCGACCTCATGACGCCGTACATCGAGGACCTAGGTGACGTCGTCGACATGGACGCCATCAGGGCCGCTGGCGTGAAGATCGGCGTAGACCCGCTTGGCGGCTCGTCCGTGGCGTATTGGCGCCCGATCGCCGAGCGCTGGAAGCTGAACCTCACCCTCGTGAACGACGTCGTCGACCCTACCTTCTCCTTCATGCCGGTCGACCACGACGGCAAGATTCGCATGGACTGCTCCTCACCAGATGCGATGGCCAACCTAATCCGCATGCAGGCCGACTTCGACGTCGCCTTCGGCAACGACCCGGACGCCGACCGACACGGGATCGTCACCCCTAGCAGCGGCCTCATGAACCCGAACCATTACTTGGCCGTCGCCATCGAGTACCTCTTCACGAGCCGCACGAACTGGCCGGGTGACGCGCAGGTAGGGAAGACGCTCGTGTCGAGCTCCATGATCGACAAGGTGGCTGCCTCCCTGGGACGCAAGGTCGCGGAAGTGCCGGTCGGCTTCAAGTGGTTCGTCGATGGCCTGCTTACGGGCGCTTACGGCTTCGGTGGCGAGGAGAGCGCCGGCGCCTCGTTCCTGCGCTTCGGAGGGTCGCCGTGGACGACGGACAAGGACGGGCCCATCCTTGGGCTGCTCGCGGCGGAGATCTGCGCCAAGACGGGCGAGGACCCGGGCGAGCGTTACCTCAAGCTGACGCAACGCTTCGGCGACCCGGCGTACGCCCGCAGCGACGTACCGGCCTCGAAAGAGCGCAAGAAGGTCCTCGGCGCACTGACGGCTGACGCCTTGAAGGCGGCAGGCATGACCGAGTTGGCTGGCGAGAAGATCGTCAGCGTGCTCTCCAAGGCCCCGGCGAACGGCGAGCCGATCGGCGGCATCAAGGTCGTCACCGAGAACGGCTGGTTCGCCGCCCGCCCTTCTGGCACGGAGGACGTCTACAAGATCTACGCTGAGAGCTTCGCTGGCCCGGAACGCCTCGCGAAACTCCAGGATGAGGCGCGGGCGTTGGTGCAGGACCAGTTCGACCGAGCTGGTGTGTAAGCGCTCGCCGCGCTGAGTGCCGCGGGTCAGTCGACGTGCAGGGGCACGCTCAACACGGGGACCGTGCTCGAGCGGATGAGGGCGTCTGCGCGGCTGCCGAACAGTAGCCCAGCGGCCCCACGCTGGTGGCGCAGGCCGATGGCGATGAGCCCCGCGCCGACTTCTTGCGCTACTTGGGGAAGCACCGTAACGGGGTTGCCGGAGCGCACGACGAGGCGAGCGGCGGCCCCTTGCGAGAGCTCGCTTAGCTGCTGAGTTACGGCGTGCATGTTGTCGGCGTCGTCCTTCAGGCGCTCGTCGTCGATCACGTGGGCGAGGACCAGCTCGGAACCCGCGCTCGCCAACTTGACCGCGAAGTCCCAGGCCGCGCCAGACGACGGCCCGAAGTCCGTTGCCACCAAGACGCGCTGCAGCGGCGCGGAAGTAGTTTCCTCCCGCACGGTGATGACGGGCACGCTGGCGCGGCGCACGAAGCGGCCAGCGACCCCGCCGAGGAACACACTGTCGAAGCGGTTGGCGCCGTGCGCGCCCATGACCACTAGCTCGAAGCGGTCCTGCATGGCGAGGAGTTCCTCGACCGGGTTGCCCCACAGGAGCTCACTGGTGGCGTCTGGGCTGGAGAGGTGCGAGAGCATGCCGCGCAGGCGCTCGACTTCCTGGTGGCGGCTGTCGTCCGCTCGGCGGCTCAACTCTGGGTTGAAGCTGTCGAGTTGCGACCTCAAACGTGCGCTGTCTGACTCGAAGCGCTGCTGAACGTGCACCACGTGCAGCGTGCCGTTGGTCCGGCCACGCAAGTCGCGGGCCAGAGCTAACGCCAACTGGGCCGGCTGCGAGAAGTCGGTCGGGTGCAGGATCTGCATGCTTACCTCCAGGCGTGCGTTAGCGCATCATACGGGCAACGCCGTATTGACCACGCAGAACAAAGCCGTGCCAGGCACCGTGTAGGCATAACGCCGACGTGCGCGTAGGGGCTTTGCGAGCGCGCGAAGGCAACTAACGGTCGTACTCTGGTAGTAGGCGGAAGCGCCTTAGGAGGTCAGTTATGTATCACAAGATCTTGATGCCCACCGACGGTAGCGCGAGTTCGGACCTTGCACTTCGCCAGGGCCTTGAACTCGCCAAGCAGCTTGGTGCCGAAGTCACCTTCCTACATGTGCTCGAGAACCCACTCACCGCCGGTTACGCCACGCCGGAGACGCTGCCTTACTCCGCCCAGCTCTACCAGGACTTGCGCGAGGCCGCCATCGACCTACTCGATCAGGCGAAGGTCAAGGCCGAGTCGGCTGGAGTCGTGGCCACCACCGTACTGCTAGAGAACCACGACCCCGTTCAGGCCATTCACGCCGCTGAGGCGGACCACGACCTCGTCGTCATGGGAACTCACGGGCGGCGCGGGTTCAACCGCTGGATGTTCGGGTCCGTCGCCGAGGGCGCTCTGCGGCGCTCGAGCAAGCCGTTCCTGCTCGTGCGCTCCCAGGACGACAGCGAGGACTGAAACGAGGCGCCGTTAGCGCCCCTTGAGGAGGTAAAGATGACCGCTGCCACCCGAAGTGAGCGCGTTCGAGTGCTTGTGCCGCTCGACGGCTCCGAGTTCTCGCGTCAAGTGATCCCGTACATCATCGACGTGTTGCGTCCGGACACGCACAACGTGACTCTCCTGCGAGTAGCGCCAGTGCCAGAGGGCTACAACCCGCTACCCCCGCGACCACTCGTGTTGGAGGGCTGGTCGGGGTCGGACGGCTTCCCTAGGAGTGAACCGCCCGTCTACTACAGCCAAGTCTACGAAGGCGCCGTCGCGAACCTCGAAGACGAGTTGTTGGACGAGGCGCGCCGCCTCGACACGGCGGGCTTCGAGGTCACCCCGGAGGTCCGTTTCGGTGACGCCGCCACAGAGATCGTGGCCGTCTTGGACGAAGGCAAGTTCAACCTCGTCGTGATGGCGACGCACGGGCGCTCTGGCGTCGTGAGGGTGCTCCTCGGCAGCGTGGCCGGCGAGGTTCTCAAACGGGTGCATGTGCCGGTGATGATGGTCAGGCCAGCGGTCGAAGCTGCAGGTGAGCGGGTAGCGGAGCCGAGCCGGGCCGCGGTCAGGCCAGCCACGAGCGACGCGCCAGCCTAGTTAAGTGGACGGTCTTGTCGGCGCAGCTGGCGGGGGTGCTGACCTCTTGCGCGCACTGTTCAGGGCGCACGAGCAGGAGCGCGCAGCAGTCGCGGCCGAGTTGCACGAGGACGTAGGCCAGGCGCTCAAGGCGTTGCTGCTCGGCCTGCAGCGCCTCGAAGGTGGGGCGCCTGGCGCTGCGGAAGTCCAGCGGCTCAAGCGGCTCACGGGTGAGACGCTCGAGGTCGTAAGGCGCATGGCCCTCGAGCTTAGGCCCTCGACGCTCGATGAGCTGGGTCTGGCGCCGGCGCTGCGGGCAGCAGCTCGCGCTGCCGAGGCCAAGAGCGGCTTGACCGTCACCGTCCACTCCGACCTGCCAGTGCCGCCACCGCGGCCGGCGGGCGGCGCGCCGGAGGTGGAGCTCGCGCTCTTCCGCGCTGCCCAAGAGGCGCTCACGAACGTCGTGCGGCACGCACGGGCGGCCACGGCCTCGATCGTAGTTACCGGCGGCCAGGCGTCATGGTCCCTCGTCGTGGAGGATGACGGCGTCGGCTTCGACACGACTGCTGTAGTCGAGTCTGCGCGGCGCGGCCTAACGTGCGCCAGAGCGTGGCTAGTGGCGCTTGGCGGGGAGCTTCACATCGAGAGCTCGCTAGGGGGAGGAACGTCCGTATACGGACGCGTGCCGGTCGGCTAGCGTTAGGCATGGCGCCACGTACCATCAGGCTCTTACTCATCGACGACCACGTCCTCGTGCGTTCCGGCGTGCGCTCCCTGCTCGAGTTCCACGACTCTCCCCACTTCGTCCTCGAGGTGGTCGGCGAGGCTGGCTCGGCCGAGCAGGCCCAGGTGCTGATCGAGGCGCTGGCACCTGACGTCGTGCTCCTCGACCTCTCCCTGCCTGGGCGGAGCGGCATCGAGGCGCTCGCTGACTTGCGGGCCGCGGCTCCACAAGCGCGCTTCATCGCGCTATCCATGCACGAGGACCCCGAGTACGTTCAGCGCTTCTTGCAGGGTGGCGGTGTCGGGTACGTACCCAAGACGTCGCTAGAGGCGGAGCTCGTGGACGCGATCTTGGCGGTCGCCCGCGGCGAGTACTACGTGCCGTCGCGGTTGTTGGCGCACCTTGCCCGCGAACTAGCCAATCCAGACCCCTACCGCGCGGCCCAACTTACGGACCGCGAGCAGGAGGTCGTCACAGGCATCGCGTCTGGCGCTACTTACCGCGAGATCGCGGCGGAACTCGGCCTTAGCGAGAAGACCGTGGCGACCTACCGCGCAAGGGCGTCAGAGAAGCTCGGGGTGCGTTCGCGTGCCGAGCTCGTGCGCTGGGCGCTTGAGCAGCACCTTGTCTGACCGAACCTTGGGCGAGGCCAAGCACGGCCCCGCCCCGAATGCCTGCGCGCCTCACAGGCGCTTGAAGAGCGCTCCGCAGAAACCGCCGTACCCTGCTTCGGGAACGCCGCCCCACAACGCGTCGATGGTCGCCATGAGGATGGTCGAAGTCCAGTCGTTCACGTTCGGGAACATGCTCGCCGCCGTGTTGATCCCTGAGCAGACGGTAGTGAAGATGCACTCTGCGAGGGCGTCCTTGCTTTCTTGCGAGTAGCCCTGCAGGGGCAGGCTGATGGTCATGCCGAGGCAACGCCCGATGGAGGCGTACTGGTTGAGGGCGGTGCGCAGTTGCAACACGATGTTCGTCTGCTCGACGTACTCGCTCATCGCCTGACCCCAGCCGCGGTCACCGATGCCGAGGACGGCGCCAGTAACCGGGTCGATGCTCCACCAACCCACCGCGTCAGCGCCACCCTGCGGCACGAGCGCGAGGCGGCCTGCCGTCAGGTCCGCCACGACGCGCGCGCGCAAGTCTGCCGTGAGGTCGGGCGCGGCGGAGTCTAGTTCGGCGGCGTCGGCGACGACCCGCCAAGCGCGGCCAGCGGCCAGGTCGGCGGAGAAGGCCGCAGAGACCGCGGCTGGGCCGGTGGCGCGGGTGCTCGGGTCGGCTAGGTTCTCCTGCAGCACCGCCTCGATGACGGTGTCTTGCACGCCTTGGCCGAGTTGCGTTGGGCGCGCTGCCGCCTGGTCGAGAGCGGTTACGGCGCCAGAAACGACGTCGAACGCGGTGCGCGTGATCAGGTCGGCACCAAGGCTGCGGTGGTAGGCGACCACCAGCGGCGCGGACTGCACGCCTTGGAGGTGAGCGCCGCGGAGCTGCGAGTAGCGTTCGAGCGGAGTAGTCAGCCCCGCGATGCCGTCCAGGCGTTCCGCGATGGTGGCCGGCGGCAACTGGCCGCTCAGCGCGTGAACCTCTTCCCAGGCCGACCGTTGTTGGAGGAGGCGGCCGAGCGCTGCCGCCTGGGTGGCTTGCGCCGGCAGGCTAGCGCCGAGCACGAGGATCTCCGTCTGGCCAGATAGCGCCGCGGCGCGCAGCAGGCGTTGTTCGTCCGTCAGCTGGAGTTCGCTCACGCCGGCAGCGCGGGCGGCCGGGCCGATGAGGTCGAAGACCTCCCTGCGGTACGTCGCTTCGAACGCGCCGGCCGCCGCCACGGTGTAGTCGAGCCACATGGCCGTGAAGGCGCCAGCGTTCTCGTCGCTTGCGCCGGCCGTTGCGCCGCCGAAGCCGCCGAACATGCCGCCGATGCCGCCGCCGAGCATGCCAGCGTTACCGGCGGCGCCGCTGGCGGTGCCGTGCGTCGTTACTACTCCGTCGACGCCGACGGTGGAGTCACCGAAGGTGGCGTCGTCGACGAACAGCGTCGGCCGCCAGCTCGTGACCGCTAGGAGGGCGGTCTGGTACGCGGCCGTCGCGTTAGGTTCTGCGGTGAGGTCGACGTCCGGCCAGTCGGTGGGCAGCGCAGCGAAAGCCACGGCACGCCCTGGGCCAGCAGCACTCAGCAGGTCGGTGGCGGCAACTTCGGTCTCGCTGAGGGCCTCACCGTCCCACGACTCCACGACGACGGCAACGTGAACGCGGTGAAGGCGGTCGCCGCACGAGAGGTCGCGGCATGAACCGTCGACCGCCGCGAGCAGCCGCAGGTCCGTGAGGTCGAAGCGCAACTGGGCCGGCGCGATGCTGCTCCCGACGGTCGCATCAGCTAGGGTCGGGTCTAGGTCGAGCCAACCACCGTTCGCTTCGACGTTCACCCACCAATGGTCTGCCACGAGCTCAGTTGGATCTGGCAGTGCCGCGCCGAGGTAGTCGGCCGCGTGCCCTGACTCCTCGAGTGCCGCGAGCACGGCCGCGCTCTGGTAGTTGCTCCGCTCCGTTACGGCGCGGTCGACGGCGGCGTTGGCCGCCACGAACGGCGCGAAGCGCGCCTCGATGGCTGCCGGCTCGAGCCCGTAGAGCGTCGCTAGTCGCTGGACGGCGGGGCCAGCGTCTACTTGACCGTCGGTGGTTGGGGGGAGGCGCAGTGCTGCGACGGCCGTAGCGGCCTGCTGTGAGTCGAGCACGGCGTGAGCGACTATGGCGCGGTTGCCGTTCGCCTCCAACAGTGCCTTGAGGAGCAGGGCGCGGTCGAGTGAGTTGCCTGCGCGGTCCATGAGCACCCCGGCCGGCCCCTTGAGGGCGCCCCGGTACGGCACGTAGCCGATGCTGCCCTGCACGAAGGCGTAGATGCTCTCGACGCTCACCTCTCCTGGGTCACCGAGGGTGGCGAGGGCGGCGGCGACCTCGAAGTCCGCCTTCGGCGCCTCAGCGAGCGCCTGTTCGAGGTTCGCGAAGAGCACGGCTGGCTCTGGCGGGGTCTGAGCGAAGGAATAGGGGAGAGTCAGCGCGAGCAGCATGACCACGGCGAGCGTTGCGAGCGCCCGCTCGCGGCCTCTCGAACGAGCGCGCCCGCCGCCATCCGAACGCGTGAGAAGCCCAGCGTGTGAACTTGCCGGTCCTCGGTCCATAAGACACCTCCGTTGTTGGTTAGCAGGCCACTGCGTGGCGGACGCACACTTTACTACCGCAACTGCCGGCGCTGCTTGAGGGCAAGCGGGTGAGGCCCGGTGGAGTAGGCGAAAGTCCTACAAGCATGTAGGGCTGGCGCGGCGGCGGCGGGCAGTCGGTCGGGGCTAGCGTGGAGCCAGGAGCGGAGCGCTACGCCAACCGGGCCACGCGCCTCCGCCCGGCAGTGGAGGGAACATGAGACTAGCGGGCAAGACGGTGCTCATCACGGGCGCGGGTTCGGGGATGGGCCGCGCGATGGCCATTCGGTTCGCGGCGGAGGGCGCCAATGTCTACGGCGCCGACTGGAACGAGCAGAGCCTCCAAGGCGTGATCGGCGAGGTAACGGCGGCGGGCGGCGTCATGACTGGCGGGCGTACCAACGTTGCTGACCGCGCTGAGACCGAAGCAATGGTCGCCGCCGCAGTGGCCGCGTACGGGAAGCTGGACGTGCTCGTCAACAACGCCGGCGTCATGGACATCAACCAGGGCGTCGCAGACTTAGACGACGCCGTCTACCGCCGCGTCATGGGCGTCAACGTCGACGGGCCAGTGTTCGCCAGCCGGGCGGCCATCAACGCCATGGGTGAGCGCGGAGGGACGATCCTCAACATCGCCAGCGTGGCGGGAGTGGGCGGCGGCGCAGCAGGCGCGGCGTACACCATGTCGAAGCACGCCGTCGTTGGCTTGACGAAGAACACGGCCTTCGTTTACGGCCCCAAGGGCATCCGCTGTAACGCCATCATCGTGGGCGCCGTGGCGACGAACATCATGACGAGCGTCGACGCCAGCAAGATGAACGCCTACGGCAGCAGTCGCATGCAGCGTTACTACAACCTCATCCCCGCGCAGCTCCAGCCGGACGACATCGCCAACACGGCCCTCTTCCTCGTTTCCGACGAGGCCAGCATGGTGAACGGCGCGCTACTAGCGGCAGACGGGGGTTGGACCGCCGCCTGAGAGCGTTACTTCACACGAGTGATCAGGGCGCTGCGCCGCCACGGCACGGGGTAACCTTGAAGCGTGAACCGCACCGTAGGCAAGGCGCAGCGCCTGGCTTCGTTGCGCGAGGAGCTGGAGCGGCGCCCGCGCAGCGTGGTCGAGTTGGCGCACCTGCACGGCTACACCCGCCGCACGATCGAACGGGACCTCGTCACCCTCAGCGAGGACATGGGCGTCGACCTCCGGAAGGACGACAAGCACCGCTACTTCGTGCCGAACAAGCCGACCGCACTCAACGAGGTGGAGGCGCTCGCCGTTTACAGCGCCACGCGGCTGCTCCTGCACACGGGCGTTGGTGAACGGCATTACCGCGCTGCGCTTGAGAAACTGGCGCGGCAGGTGCCAGAGACGGCGCGGCGCTCGTTACTCGCCAGCGTCGACGACCTACGCTCAGGGCCTGAAGACCGCGTGCTCGACCTCGTCGCGCAAGCCTGGTTCCAACAGCGGGTGCTGAGTTGTACTTATGAATCCGCCAACTCCGGCACGACGCGCGCGCGTGACCTGCACATCTACTTCTACGAACTGAACCGCCGCAACTTGGAGCCGTACGTGCTCGCGTACGACGCCACCGTCCGCAAGGGAGTCGCGATGTTCAAGCTCGCGCGCATGCAGCAGGTAGTTCTGCGCCCCGCGACGTACGAGATCCCGGCGGACTTCGACCCGAAGCAGCAGCTCGCGGCGGCGTTCGGCATCGTGGTCGGCGAGGAGATCGAGATAACCCTTCACGTCGGCGAGACCGTCGCGCGGCGCATGGCAGAGAACTTCGACCGCAACCTGCGGTTCGGTGACGTCGCTTCGGATGGCAGGCGCGTCGTGTACCTGACCGGCACGGTCGACTCGCACGGGCAACCGCTCGAGCTCCTGCCGTGGCTCCTTGGTTGGGGCGCGTCCGTAGAGGTCGTGGCGCCCGAGACCGTGCGGCTGCGGATGGTCGAGGAGTTGCGCAAGGCGATCGGGGCGTACGCCGACTGATGTCCGGTGCGAACGGCGAGGCTTGACCTTGGAGTACGTCTGCCTCGCCGGGGGCCGCGGCACGCGCATGGGGCGCCTCGGGAGCTACTTGCAGAAATGCATGTACCCCGTCGGACTGAGGCCGTTCCTCGAACTAGCGCTCGCTGAGGCGGTCGCCGCCGGCGCGCAGCGCGTTCACGTGGTCGTCGGGCACCTCCAGGAGCAGATCAGGGCGTACTTCGGCGGCGAGTACGCTGGCATGGAGCTCGTTTACGTCGTCCAACAGCAGCCACTCGGCACCGGGCATGCCGTCGCGCAAGTGGCGCCGCTAGTGACGGGCGCCGGGTCGGTGCTCGTGTGGCAGGCGGACGTGTTCGTGCCGCGGGAGCTGTTCGAGCAACTGGCGCGCCACGCCGCACCTAACGTGCTCACGCTGGTCGAGGAGGAGGACGCCCCTCCAGACGTGATGGTCACGGCGGACGCCACCCACGTTACGCGCGCCTGGCAGGGCGCAGGGCCGTACTCCGACGCGGGCGTCTGGCGGCTCGAGCCAAGGCTGATGGCGGAGCTGGCCGCACAGGCGAGCCCGGGCGGCGAGTACCGCATGTTGCCCAACCTCCAACTACTCCTCGACGCTGGCCGGGCAGAAGTCGGCTTTCAGACCATCGGTCAGCGCTTGCACCTCGGCGGCAGCCACCCGTCGCCCGAGGAGAACGTAGCTGCGGTGGTCGGGCGCTTACTCGATCGCGGCCGCCAAGCGTGAGCGACATGCTAGTCGCACGGGCGCCGCTACGTGTCCCTCTCGCTGGTGGCCTAACGGACATCGCGCCGTACGCCGAGCGCTTCGGAGGCGTGACGCTGAGCGCCACCATCTCGCTCGCGGCGCACGTCACGTGGTTGCCGAGCCCGAGCGGGCGGTTCGAGGTGGCTGCGGAAGGTGAAGTCTTCGCGGCGGACTCCGTAAGCGAGTTGCGGCACGACCTGGTGCGCGTCGCCTTGACCTCCGTCGAGGTCGACCACCCGCCCGTGCGCATCGGGGTGTGGTTGGACGTGGAGGGCAGGAGCGGGTTAGGTGCATCTGGTGCCGTGTGCACCGCACTCGTTCATGCTGCGCTGAGCGCACGCGGAGAGGCGCCCAGCCCGGCGGAGCTTGGGGCATGGGCGGCGCGGCTAGAGGTCGATGAGTTGGCTGGCGCCTCCGGTTATCACGACGCCAACATCGCCGCTCGCGGCGGCCTCCGTTGCCTCGAGTACGCAGGCTCTCACGTCACGGAGTCGCCTCTCGCGCTTAGCGAGGCGCAGAGGGACGCCGCGCTGGGAGCGTTTCTGCTGTTCGCTTCGCCGCGGCGCGGCTCGACGCACGCCTCGTTGACGAAGCTCGTCGCGCGCTTCGACGAGGCGCTGCCCGTGCTGCACGACATCAAGGCCCTGGCGTACGAACTCGTCGCCGCGCTTCAGGCTGGTGATCTAGCGCGCCAAGCCTGGTGCGTCGGCGAGCAGCAGCGCCTCAAGCAGCTGCTGCCAGGCGACTTCGAGGATGACTGGGTGCGGGCGCTCGTGGCGCGGATCAGGCGGGTAGGGGCAAGCGTGCAGTTGCCTGGCGGCAAGATCGGCGGCTTCGTGCTCGTCTGCTGCCCAGACGGACAGGCAGAAGAGGTGCGAGCTGCGCTCCATGAACTCCGCGAAGTGCCTCTCGAGTTCACGCAGGCGGGCAGCGCTGTCAAGCGCGCGTAGCGTGGGCTAAGCGGGGTAGGTCACGCGCTCTAGCATCACCGTCAGCTCTTGTTCGCCCGCCGTGAAGGTGACGCTCTGGCCGGCCCTGCGCCCCATCAGCGCCTCCGCGGCTGGCGCCGTGAACGCTATCCGGCCCTCGAAGGGGTCCGCTTCGTCGACGCCGACTAGCGTAAGTTCCGCCGCTTGCCCTGCATGCGGACCGTTCTGGTAGCGCACGATCACCGTCGCGCCGACCCCCGCCGTGCCATCGGCTGGTGGCTGCACGACCTTGGCGCTCGCGAGGCGCTCGAGGAGTAGCAGGAGTTCCTCCTCGAGTCCAGCCGCCCTGCGCGTCGCCTCGCCCGTTTCTTCTCCCGCCTTCAGCACTTCGAGTGCCGCGAGTTTGGCGGCGCGCTCCTGCTCGAGAGCCGCAAGGCCAGCGGGCGTGACTAGGTTGGCTACTCCGTCTGGTAGCGGCGCGCGGTGCGTAACGACGACGTCATCGCTGTCGGCGTCCTCCTTGACGAAAGCCCGACTCACGCTGCCGCCCTGCGCGCGCGCGGCCTCGGGCGTCGCCTGCCGCTCAACCTCAGAGCCCCGCGATGAGGTCGGAGATGCGCTGCTCCAGGGTCCTGACGTCCTCGCGCAAAGCTGCTTGCTTCTCGAGCATGGCGGCAAGCGAGTCTTCCTGCGCGGTGAGGTCGGTCACGTAGCGCTGGTAGAGCTGGCTGGACTGCTGCAGCGCCGTCATGTTCTGCCTGATGCGCGCCTGCTCCTCGTGCACGGTCGCGATGCTCATCTCGACCGCGTTCAGGTCGGCGCGCTTAGCTGCCGCCTGGCGCTGCAGGTCTACGATCTGCTCGACGGTCGCGCGGTCTGTTGCGCTCAATGTCACGTTCTGGAGGTAGAAGGCTAGGGTGTCGACGCCGACGCTAGCGAGCGTCGTCGTGCGGTTGTCTTTGCGCTCCAACACCACTTCGAGCACGCAGTCGGCGCCAGCCTGGCAGGAGAGTTGGGTTGGCACCGTGTCGCTGCCGCCGTTGAGGGCCACACCGAAGCGGTACGCGGCGTCCGTGATGACTGGCGCAGGCTGCGGTGCGACCACGTCGAAGCCAGCCAAGCGCGGTAGTTCGACGACGAGGAAGCGCGGGTCCGTGGTCGCAGAAGTGATGGCGACGGTCGTGGTGCGGCGCGTGGAGGTGGTGGCCTCGATCAGGCCGCCCTCCAACTTCACGGCGGTGACTTGCTCTGCCGCGTTGCTGCTCGTGCGCAGGAGGCTGACGTCGAGGTCGACGGCGTACTGCAGCATGCGTGACTCTCCCGGCACCACGTCGCTTAGTTGCGCGGTGCCAGCGAACACGCCGGCGCTGTAGATGGTGACGGTGCCGGCGGCCAAGTGCAGGCCGGTGTCGTTGGTCAGGCGCACCGCGCGCAGGGGGTGATCTGCGAGGGTGGCCTCGTTGTAGACCGAGAGGGGCGTTGCGGTCACGTCGGTAACGACGATCGGCACCATGGCGGACTCGAACGGCCCTACTGTGACTGGCTGGGAGACGTCATAGCTGAACGAGGCGCCGCTGCGGCTACCGCTCGCCATGGCTTCGACGCCGGAGCCTGCGAGGTCGGCCACGGCGCTCTCCAACGCTGGCGCCCCAAGCATCTGCCTGGCCGCCATGCTTGGTGCCGGCGCGGCGGCGATGGGGAACGCGCCACTGTCGACTTGCGCGACGACGTTGCCAGCCAGGTTCGTCTCGAGCCGTGGCCTAGCTACGTAGATGGGTTCGAACAAGCTCGTTACGAAGCTGATGGGTTGACCAGCGACGAAGCTGACGCTCACGCCGTCGAGGCGCAGACTGGTCGGGTTGTCGAGGATGGCCCAGCCTTGCAGCGAGCCGCGGCCGTCGTCGCCGACGACCAGGCGATAGCTGCTCTTCCACACGGGCATCTCGCGAAGGTACGCGACCCTAACGCGGCGTTCGCCGCTACCCTCGAACGAGATGCTGACCTTGGAGCTCGCCTCGCCGGCGTGAGCGGCTACGGCCGCCAAAGCCTCGTCGAGTTGGGCTTTCAAGGCGGGGTCGTCGAAGCGCACTTCCTCGAACTCGTCGAGCGGCGCACGCACCAAGCCGGTGCTCGTGGCGAGCGTAACGAACGTACGTTGGGCTTGCTCTGGCTGCTGCACCCGCTCGACGCCGACGACGCTGCCAGAAACGCTGCGAGTACCGATGAGCGAAACGCTGGCGCCGCGCGCTTGGGCGAGCACGTCGGCTAGGGTCAGGTTGCCTGACACGTCGATCTGGTAGCCGTCCAGCACGCGCTGTAGCGGGTCCTGCGCCGTGTAGCGGACGGGCCTCACGGAGCCGCCATCCAGGTCTTGAAGCACGAGGCTCTGCAGCAGGTCGTCCATGGCGGCGCGCGGCACGTCCAGCGTCAGGACTTGGTTGCCTGTCACCGTGCCCTCGTGCTCGAAGTAGCCGACGCCGTTGGTGAAGAGGACGAGGCGCGTGACGGGCAGGTCGGCCGGGCTGGTGCCTGGCGCTTGTTGCGCGAACGCTAACGACATGAATACCCCCACGAGTGCTGGTAGCAAGGTGCGAGTCGACCGCGCGAGAAGCTGGTTATCACCCATGGCATGAGGTTAAGGCATGTTCGTGAGTGAAGTAGGGAAGCGCTCCACAGCCCCGGCGCAGCGGGAGTAGGTTAGCTGGTCGCGTGCGGCCCCCACGCCGCCGCCCCGCCGATGAACACGGCCGTTGGCCGCAGCTCGCGGGTGAAGAACGCGAAGTCCGCGCGCTTCCCGACCTCGAGGCTGCCCTTGTCAGCAGCTAGGCCGACGGCGCGAGCCGGGTTGAGGGACGCCATGCGTACTACCTCGACCAACGGCAAACCGACCTCGAAGTGCATGACCTGCAACATGCGGTCGAGGAGAGTGGTGCTGCCAGCGAACGCCGTTAGGTCCTCGAGCATGGCCACGCCGTCCCCGATGACGATGTCAAGGCTGCCGAGTTTGAGTCTGGTACCCTCCGGCAACCCCGCGCCGTGAGTAGCGTCGCTGACGATGCAGAGGCGATCCGGGCCGATGGCGCGGTACGCGAGCTTGAGGAGCGTGGTGGGGAGGTGCCGGTGATCGGCGATGACCTCCACGCTCAGGCCGTCGAACGCCAACGATGCCTCGAGGAGGCCCGGCTTGCGCCACGGCCCCTCGCGCACGGTGGTCGACTGCGCGCTGAAGAGGTGGATGACATGCGTGAGGCCGCGCTCCATCGCTGCGGCCAAGTGGCTGTCCTTGGCGCTGGAGTGGCCGGCGCCAGCGACGATGCCGAGCTCGACGAGGCGCTCAGTCAGCGCGAGGGCGCCGGGCAGCTCGGGCGCGAAACTCATGAGTCTGATCACGTCAGCGTAGGCCAACAGGTCGTCCACGGAGCCGTCGTCCGGGTTCCGGATGTGATCCGGGTCCTGTGCCCCCGCCTGGGCGAGCGCGAAGTAGGGGCCCTCGACGTGCATCCCTGGCACTTGCGCGCCTGCGCGCGGGGCCGCCAGCCACCGCCGTCCCTGGGCCAACGCGGCCGTCAGCTCTGGCAGGGAGGCCGTCAGGGTCGTGGGCAACACGGTCGTAACGCCGTGAGCTAGCTGCACGTCGAGGATGGTGGCCCAAGCCTCGTCGTCTGCCTCGTTGAAGAGCCTGCCGCCAGCACCGTGAGTGTGGATGTCTACCAGGCCGGGGAGAACGTAACCGCCGCCAGCGTCGATGCGGCGGATGCGCGGATCGACCTCGCCCTCCGGTTGCACTCCAACGATGGCGCCATCCTGCACGACGAGGGCGGTGCCTGGCGCCAAGCGCTCAGGCAAGACGAGGGTGCCGCCAACTACTGCGAACTTCTCACCCTCAAGACGCGAATCTGGCCGTGCCTCTTTTGCGGTCACGCGCCGAGCTTACCAGCCGGTCAGTGCGGCCGCGCTTAGGTGTCCGTGTCTTCCGTTGGCTCCCCGAAGCGTTCGTAGAGGTCGTTCATGGCGTCCGCCAAGTCGTTGGCCTCTTCGCTGTCTTCCATGTCGGCCCAATCGCGCACGTCGATGACGAGTTCGCCAAGGCGCCTGGCTAGCTCGTCGCGGGTGGCTATGCCCTCGTACTCCCAAGTTTGCGGTGTGTCTGTCACGCCGTCTCCTTCCGGTAGGTCGTCGTCGACCGGGGGCTCGTCGAGGCCGTCCTCGAGGCTCTCTGGGATGGCGTCTTCCGTGCCAGGGAACGGGTCGGGCAGGCCGGTGATGTCGGCGTCGTCGAGTGTCGGGTCGTAAGCCGGGCCGCCCGGAAAGTCAGAGTCATCGAACGAGGCACCGATGTCACCTGCCTCGCTAGCGTCAAGGTAGTCGGTTGAGGTAGTGCGTTTGGAGCTTGCCATGCTCGTTCGCCTCTCCGCCCTCGGCCACGCTAAGAGAACTTCAAGTCAGCGCCGAGCGCCGGTCGTGACCTCCACGGTATGCCCGAGGCGCCCTTGAGGGTGGTCCGCTCATCACTGCGCCCAGCCGGGCCATCACGGCCGAGAGCTGCGTAGCCGAGTGCGCTGGTTTCCGGCCTCGTCGAAGTTGTCGGGCGCCAGCCAGGCCTCGTATGCCGCTTTCAACCCTGGCCACTCGTGATCGAGGAGCGCGAACCAGGCGGTGTCGCGGTTCCGGCCCTTGACGACCATGTGCTGCTCGAAGATCCCCTCGAACTTGAAGCCGAAGCGCAGCGCCGCGGCACGGCTGGGGCCGTTCAGGGCGTCGCACTTCCACTCGAAGCGGCGGTAACCAAGGGCGCCGAACACATGATCGGCGTACAGGTAGAGCGCCTCGGTCGCCAAGCGCGTGCGCGCCACTTGCGGACCCCAGTAGATGTTGCCGATCTCGATGACCCCGTGCTGCGGCACGATGCGCATGAGGGCCTGTCGCCCGCCGCACGCGTTAGTGCGCTGGTCGACGAGCGTATGGAACAGGGGATCTTCGGACGGCTCCATCGCCTCGAACCAAGCGCGTAGTGAGGCTGGCGTTGCAGGCTCGTCGAACAGGTACCTGAAGCGCTCCGCCTCGCCGGCCTGCGTGCTCGCGTTCAGGAGGGACGTGTAGTGACGCTCCGCGTTGAGCGGCTCGAGGCGCACGTACTGCCCCTCGAGAGTCACGCGACCCGGACGCGGTCTGGGTAGGACAGGGAGGGGGAGCATGGGAGATGCTCAGTCTTCTAGGCCCAGATTGTCAAGGGCCGCGGACGGCGGCTGGCCCCGGTTGGGCGGCTGGTAGACTCGACGTTCATGACCACTGAACAGTTGGGGTCGGCCACACCGCTAGTTGTCAGCGAACTCACCGTTCGACTGGCTGGCGTGAGTGTGCTCGAAGACGTTACGTTCACCCTTGCGCCCGGCGAGGTCGCCCTGCTGGTCGGGGCAAACGGGGCGGGCAAGAGCACGTTGATCCGGGCCGTCGTCGGCCTGCTGCCGTCGCGCGGCGACATCGCCATCTTCGGACGCCCGAACCGCAGCCTTACCGCACGGTCGAAGTTCGTGTTCTCCCCAGACGACCCTGCGCTCTACGAGGACCTGACGCTACGTGAGCACGTGCGCTTCACCTCCGTGGTTTACGGCCGCCCTGAGGCCGATGAGCGTGCCCTCGTGTGGCTCGAGCGCTTCGGTCTCACGGCGCGCCTAGACGAGTTCCCCGGGACCCACTCGCGCGGCATGCGCCAGAAGCTCGCGCTGTCCTTGGCGTTGGGGTTGGAGATGCCGCTGACCATATTGGACGAGCCGTTCAATGGCCTCGACATCGCCAGCCAGGAACGCCTGGCGGCCGGCCTGCAGGAGCGAGGCAAGGCGGGGGGAGCCGTGCTCCTCACCGGCCACCAGCGCGAGTTGGAGACGCTACTCGAGGCGCGGCGCCTTGACCTCGTAGACGGTCAACTGCAGGCGTGAACGCCGCCGTCGACTACCTGCGGCGCCTCACGGTCGTCCGGTCGTTTCACGCCTACCGCGTGTGGGTGGGCCGGGCCGTCGGTTGGTGGACCCTCGTCTACCTCGTCGGCTGGCTCGTTGTCTTCGTGGTGGCTGGCCTCGAGGCACTCACGCCCCTCGCCAACCCCGTCGCTGGACCGCGCATGGTGTTGGTCGGCATCTTCGTGCTCATGTTCATCAGCCTTGCGCTTGCTGGGCGCGTGCCGCCCGTGATCCTCGACCGCCGCGACCTTTACCGGCTAGGCATCGCTCCTGTCGAGCCGTGGGCCGCCCTGCGCTGGCGCTTCAGCGTGCGGGTGGCTGGGGCGGCGGCGCTTGGCGCTTTCATCGGACTGTTGTGGACGGCAGTAACGCCGGCGGTGTTCGGGTACGGGGCGCCATGGGCAGCGCCTGCGTTGGCCCTCGTGTTCGTCGCGCGCTTCACGGGTTCGTGGCTGCGGTACGCGAGCGCAACTGAAGGTTCGCGCTACGCCGGCTGGTGGGTAGCGTTGGCAGGGGTCGCGCTTGCGGTGCTCCCCTACGGCCTCACGGAGGCGTTCCTCAGCGCCTCGCCGCTTGGCTTGCTGGCTCCTGCCTCGCTGGCGGCCATGGGCTTGGCCTTGTCGCGCAAGTCGTTGCGTGAGTACTGGCCCCCGCGCTTCCCGGCGCAGAGCCTGGTCCTCACTCAGCTTCAGGCCATGCGCACCCTGCAACTCATCGCTGGCATGGCCGGCTTCTTGCGCCAAGCCGCGGCCGACGGCGGCGAGCGGCGCAGATTGTTGGCCGCCCTGCACGACACCCCTGGCGCGACCAAGCCGCGGCGCTCCCTCCCCCTCGTAGCCGCCACCGCTCCGCAGTGGCGCGCCATCGCATGGCGCACGGCCACCGACTTGTGGCGCAGGCCGCTACTGCGTTCCCTGTTCGCACTGGTCATCACCATCAGCGCGGCGACGGCGGCGGTACTGGTCAACTCGGGGGCCGAGGGGCTGCGTGCAGGCGGCGTCACCTCGCTCTTGGGTGGTGCGTTAGGCGTGCTGCTGGCGGCACTGCTAACGGCGCGCGCGGGGAGCGCACTCCTTGGGCCGGAGCTCGCCGTCGGGGCGCTGCCACTCGAGCCGCTGGAGCGCACGCTAGGCCGCGTCGTTCCGGGCGCCGCGCTCTTCCTCCTGTTCGGACTGCCCGCCGTCTTCTACTTCGGCGTTGGTGTAAGTGGACTGGTTGGAGCGGCTACCCTAGTGCTCCTCGTCTTGCTGGCGCTGGAGAAGTACGCGTCTTGGAGCGGCACTGGCACCTCGCGCTGGGAGGCGCAGATCGTGGCTGCCATCTTCGCCGCCCTCCCCAGCCTGGTGCTGGCGGCATTTGGGGTGCCAGGCTGGACGGTCGGTGTTCAGGTAGGAGTGCTGGTCGTGGTCACATTGATCTCCGTTTGAGGGTTTCTCAGCCGCCACACAAGCTTCACACGGCCGCCCGCTCTAGCATTCCTTCGTGATTCGGAAGGAGCGCGACATGGCGAGCTTCGACAGCACCATCGACGTCAACGTACACATATCGGAGGCGTACTTGCTCTTCAGCGACTTCGAGCGCTTCCCTAGCTTCATGGAAGGCGTCAAGGACGTGAGGCGCACTGGTGACGACACGCTTCACTGGCGGGCGGACATCGGCGGGCGCGAAGTGGAGTGGGACGCCAAGGTGACGGAGTTGTCGCCTAGCGACAAGATCTCGTGGACGAGCACCTCCGGCGCCAAGAACACGGGCGAGGTTACCTTCGACAAGCTGAACGAGGACCGCACCCAAGTCCACATGCACGTTGAGTACGAACCTGAAGGCTTCATCGAGAGTGTCGGGTCCGCGCTTGGCGTCGTCAACGGTCGGCTAGAGCGTGACCTCGAGCGCTTCAAACGCGCGGTCGAGGGTGGCGCGGCGGTGCATGACGGTTGGCGCGACGCCCCGGACGCCGTGCACCTCGGCAAGGTCAAGGCCGAAGCCAAGGCCGCGCTGCAGAACAGCGGCAAACTAGCAGGGTCGGCGGCTGGCGGCGTTGCGAGCACGGCTAGTGCCGTGGCCGACAAAGCCCAAGAGCCGCCGAAGTCAGGCAAGGCCTGACGCGTAGCAGCACCGTCAGTTGGGCAGTGAACTAGCCAACTTCGCGGCCACGTGCTTCCCTATCGCCAGGGAGGCCGTGGCCGCTGGCGACGGGGCGTTCAGCACGTGCAACGAGTGGACGCCCTCCATGAACACGAAATCATCGACCAAGCGGCCATCGCGAGCGACCGCCTGCGCCCTCACGCCGCTATGGCCAGGCACTAGGTCGCTGGCTACGATGCTTGGCACGAGGCGCTGCAACGAGGCGACGAACGCCGCCTTGCTGAACGACCGGTAGTACTCGTACGCCCCCACGCGCCAGAAGCGCCGCGCCAGCCGCCAGAACCCTTCGAAACCCAAGGTTCTGGCGGTGTCGTCGAGGTCGAAGGTCGTCATCTTGTAGCCCTCGCGCGCGAAGGCTAGCACTGCGTTCGGCCCGGCCTCCATGCCGCCGTCGATGGTGCGGGTGAAGTGCACGCCGAGAAACGGCAGTGCGGCGTTGGGGACGGGGTAGACGAGGTTGCGCACGAGCTCGGTGCGCGCTTGCGTGAGCAAGTAGTACTCGCCGCGGAACGGGACGATCTGCATGTCGGGCGTTAGGCCGCAGAGGCGCGCGACGACGTCGGCATGCAGGCCTGCGCAGTTGACCAGGTAGCGAGCCGTGACCTCGAGTCCAGGCCCGTGAACCGTGACGCCGCGTCCTCCGTTCACCACGGCGCCGACCTTGGCGTTCTTGAGGACCGTGACGCCACGCCCTGTCAGCGCTTGAGCGAGTTTGCGAGCCACGGCGCCGTAGTCGGTGATGGCCGTAGTCGGCGAGTGGATGGCTTGCAAGCCGCGCACGTTAGGTTCGAGTTCCCGCAGTTCGTCCGGCCCGAGGAGCCGCAAACCTGGCACGCCGTTGGCAACGCCGCGGCCGAGCAGCTCCTGCAGCGGGGCCAGTTCGCTCGCGTCCGTCGCCACGATCACCTTGCCGCACTCGGTGTACGGCACGTCGTGCTCCTGGCAGAACTCCCGCAAGAGCGCCACCCCTTGGCGGCAGAGTTCCGCCTTGAAAGACCCAGGCCGGTAGTAGATGCCGGAGTGCACGACGCCGCTGTTGTGGCCCGTCTGATGACTGCCGACCTCCGCCTCCTTCTCCAAAACCACGAGTTCGAGGTCCGGCCGGGCGCCATGCAGCGCGAGTGCGGAGGCCAAGCCGACGATGCCGCCGCCGACGATGACGACGTCGCAGTGCAGCGCTCGGTACGCCTGCTCCTTGGCGGTTGGCGTCCGCTCGACCTGTCTCATCCCACGACGATACTCGCTCCTGGCACTGACAGCGTCGCCGAGCGTTCCTACACTTGGCCCGGTACCTGCGAAGCGTGCCAGGAGAGGACCGTGATCTGTCATGCGATCTAGCGACACCTACTTGAACTTCGACGGCAACACCATGGAGGCGTTCGAGTTCTACCGTTCCGTGATCGGCGGGGAGTTCGAGACCAAGCTCACTTACGCCGAGCTGGCGGGCGGCGGCTGGGAGCCGCCGGAGGTCGACAGGGGCCGCATCGGTCACGTAAGCCTCAGGCTCTCGGAAGCCACGGTGTTGATGGGGAGCGACGTCTCCAGCAACCAGAGCGGCAACTTCGTGATGGGCAACAACGTCTACATCAACATCAACGCCGAGAGTGAGGAAGAAGCGCGGCGGCTGTTCGCGGGCCTCTCAGCCGGCGGCAAGGTCGAGATCGCGTTGACCACCACCGGCTGGGCCAAGCTCTACGGCAGCTTCTTCGACAAGTTCGGCGTTGGGTGGATGGTGAACCTCAGCGAGTAGCGCGGCGTCCGCTTCTGGGACGGAGAAGTGGGTTAAGTCAGATTTAAGCGGACGGCGATTAGCCTGGGCGCACCTTGAAGGAGGGTGCATGCTCAGGATTTCGCTTATCGCCTTGGTGCTGCTCTTGCAGGTTGCGTTCTGCCAACAGTTCAACGGCAGTTTCGTAGACGCGGCAAACGGCATAACCATCAACCTGCAACAGAATGGCGGTGCGCTGCAGGGCGTGCTGATCGGCCCGAACGGCCAGTGGCAGCTGCAGGGCAACAGCCAGCAGTCCTCCGCGGCTGGCGTAGTGCAATCCCAACAAGGGTTACTTGGGTTCCAGGCGCAACTCAGTCAAGACGGCCAGATGCTGCAGGTGGCTTTCTACGAGCTGGACGCTAACGGCAACGCCGTTGGCCAGGGCCAGCCACTAATGCTCCAACGCCAAGGCGGTGCCAGCGGTGGAGCGCCAAGCGGAGGCGTGGGTGCGCCCATGGTTGGCGGCCAACCAGGCGCGCCCATGCAGAACGGGCAAGCCGGCTGGCCTCCACCGCCACCTGGAGCCGTGGTGTCGACCGCCCCTCCAGGCCAGGTCCCTGGTCAAGTAGCAGCTCAGACTCCAACCGCGCCGTTCGGCGCGCAACCAACGCCGCCTTTCGGCGGTGCGCCGGCGGCCAAGCAAGTCGATTGGAACGGCACGTTCACTGGCAACAACGGCACGGTCGTGCTTGCGGTCCAGGCGGGCCAGGGTGGTTACGTCGGGTACTTGCAGGACCAGGGTCAGCGTTACCAGTTCGAAGCGCACCTAGACGACCAGACCTTGCATGGGCAGTTCATGGCCAACGGCGTCCCTTACGAGTTCTGGGTCGACCGCGAGGGCCCTGATGCCTTGCTAACCGTCGGCGAAACGACCTTCTGGTTGACGCAGACTGCCAACCAAGCGACCCCCTGAGCGGAGCGAGGAACATGCGAACGCTACGGAACTACCTGCTCACCTGTGCCTGCGCCGCGCTCTCGACGGTGGCCGCCGCGCAGTACTACCCGTACGGGGCCGACCCAATCGGCACTGTCGGTGGCATCCTGAACGACCTGCAGGCCAGTCAGAACTACTACATGAACCAGATGGATCAGCTAGGGTTGCAGATCCAGGCGCAGTTGAACGAGTACAACAAGTACTTCATCGACCTCTACCGCACTACGACCGGGGACTTGACCTCACCCGACGCCTACGCGCTTCAGGGTGGGCAGATGATCCATTGCCAGCGCTACCCGGTCGACTGCCAGTTGGCCATGCAGGGCTCGCAGGCCGCTCAGGCTGCCCAGCAGAGTAGCTTCAACGCGTGGATGGCCGGGGTGCAACAGAAGGACGCGGCCAACGACGCCGCCTTCAGCGCGTGGATGCAGGGGCAAGCAGACCAGCAGGCTAGCCACGACGCGTACGTGCGCGGCGCCATCCTCGGAGTGAGCGAGTACGGCAACCCAGATACGGGAACCGGCTACTACCTGCCGTTCGCGCCAGGGCAGGGCACCTACTACCAGACGCCAACCGGACTGCCCCTGGTGTTCGATCAGAGCAGAAACACTTGGTACCAAGTCGAGGTGGACGGCACATACACCCCCTACTACGAAGTCAAGTGACCCACTCATGTCACGTACCGCCGGCTAGGCGTCTGGTAGGAGGGCAGACGTAGTTGGGTGGGGCTCGAGCCCGACCTCGTCAAGCAAGAGGCTGCGGAAGCGCGCGTAGTGGCGCTGGGCCTCGCGGTTGCGACCTAGTTTGGCTAGCAGCGCGAGCAGCGCCCGCAGCGCCTCTTCGTGGAGTGGCTCGAGTTCAAGAACGCGCTTCAAGTAGCGTATGGCCGCCTCGTGTTCGCTCGGCGCCGAGGCGCTCTCGAGCGCGGCAGCGTGAAGGACCTCAATGACGTGTTCGTGCAGTGCGTTGCGCTCGTCTGCGACGGCCTGGACTTCGACGCCCGGCGCTAGCGGCCCGCGGTATAGCCCGAGCACTCGCTCGGCGTCACGCGCTTCGGTGGCGCTGCGTAACTCGTCGACGTCCGACTCGAAGTGCATGAGCCCGGCCTCGTTGAGGTAGGTCGCCACGCCCCAAGGCTCCAGCAGTTTGCGTAGCAAGTTCAATTGCACGCCCAGGTTATTGCGCTGCTTCTTGCCGTCCGCCTCTGGCCACATCGCCTCGGCCACCCCTTCACGGCTAACGTGGAGCGCGAGTAGCGTCATGAGTTCGCGCTGGCGATCGGTGAGCGCTACGGACTCCCCAAGGCGCGTAACGTTCACCGTGCCGAGGAGCCGCACCTCGAGCGGTGGGATCTCGTGCGCCCTCAACCGGATGGCGTCCTCCCAGCCGGACGCCAGCACTTCGTCAAGCGCGTACGCGCGCGCGAGTTCGGGGCGGTCACCTGGCAACGTGGACAGGGGAATGCCCGTATAAGTCAGCAACTGCTCGCTGCTGATGGCCAAGGCTAGCAGCTCGTCGAGGCGGGCTTGGCGGCGGTCGAGAACGTAGGCCGCTGCGTGCCAATGAAGGAGGAACTCCCGGTAGGCGTATGCTCCGCGCGTTTCTTCGAGGAGGGCGCGGGCGGTCGCAAGATCGCCGTTGTTGGCGTGAACCCACACGAGCTCGAGCTTGGTGAACGGGCCCACTTGCAGCGCAGGCTGAAGGCTCAAGGCGGTTCGCAGGTCGCCGGTGCGGCGCAGCGCGCGGAGCCACAGTGCGCTGGTGCGTTCACATAGTTCGAAGGCTTCCCAGCGGCGAGTGGCGGCGATGATGGCGGGGAACGCCTCTAAGTCGCGTTCGAAGTACGCGAGCATGCCCCGGATCATGAGTTGCGCGTAGGCGTTGGCCCTCGTGGTGGCCTTGCGGAGGGCCGCCACGGCTTCCTCATCTGCGCCCGCGAGAGCGTAGCTCACGGCGAGGTTCTGGTGGAGGGTCACGTAAGCGGTGTCGTCGAGGTCGGGGTTCGCCGCGAGTTCCCGTTGGCCAGCGAGCGGCTCCTCCGAGTTGCCGTGCAGCTCCCACGCGATCAGGTAGAGGTTCCCGCGAACTTTCGTCTCTGCCAGCGTGCGCTCGATGCTGGGAGGAGCCTGCTTGGAGGCGGCCAGGCTCGCACGGAAGAGCCGCTCCGACTCGGCAAAGTCGCCGGTCACGAAGGAAAGGGCGCCGAGTTTCTGCAGTAGCAGCGCCGCGTCAGTCGGCGCCAGGTCGGGGAGCAAGGCTGCAGCCGCGCTCGTGAACGCCGCCACTTCGTCGAAGCGCCTGGCGGCGCCGAGGGCATAGATGGCTGTGCCCGCCAGGCGCGCCCTCACGTCCTTAGCCAGACGAACATCGTTGACAAGGACGGCTGCGTCTGAGACCGTTTCATCGAAACGGTTGAGGTGTAGCCGCGCCATGGCGACGTGAGCCGCGCGCTCTGGCTCAGCGCTGGCCGGGGCGAGCTCATGCCAGCGTAAGAACGCTTCGGGCGCGTGCTGGTATAGGTCACCTTCGCCGCTAACGAGCAACTCGTGCAGGCCAGCTAGCTGGCTCGCGCGCTCGTACGCCGCTGCGCGCTGGCTGGGCGCAAGGCGCTTGGCTTGTTCGGCGAGGGTTGCGCGAACGTCGTTGGAATGGGCGTTCCTGACGCTCTCAGCTACCAGTGCGTGCAGTCGGTAGCCGTCCGCGAGGCTCTGGACGAAGCCGGACCTGGCGAGATCGCCTGTTGCTGCAACTGCCGCCTGGCGCGGGAGGTAATCGGCGGCGGCGAGGAAGAGCAGCTCGGTCCAGGCGCTGGCGCTGATGCTGCGCCTCACTCCCTCGAGCAAGCTGGCCTGCTGCGGCAGGTCGCCGGTCAGCGCAGCGAAGTGTAGTGGCAGCGACCAGCCGCGCGTGACGAGCCACGCCTCCTTCCCGCGGGTGGGGTCCTCGAAGAGCTGAACTGCCTCGTGCTCCTCGAAAGCCAGGTCGCTGCTCGTCAAGTGCACGAGCCGCCCTGCAGTGCGTAACTTCGGGAGTTCCGGGTAGGGAAGCGCTTGGCGGCTGGCGAGCAACACGAGCCCACGTGCCTGGGCTAGGAGGGGCCCGAGGTCCTCGTCGCCCTGGAGGTCCTCCAGAACCACTACCGTCTGAGCGCTCCACAGCTCGTCGTTGACGATCCCCCACGGGGCCGTCGCGGGCAGTGTGAGACGTTGTGCTATGGCGCCGCGGGCGTCGCTGCCAGCTAGCGACAGCCACAGTACACGCCAGCCCTCACGCTCGAGAGTCTCCGCCCAGTGGCTGGCGAGCACGCTCTTGCCGTAACCGTATGGCGCTTCCAGCCACACGACGAAACCTGCCGCGTCTGGCAACTGCTCAAGCAGGCGCGGACGACGCAGGTAGTAAGGGCTCGCAGCCGGACGGACGCTGAACACGTGAGATTCTGGCTCCTTAAGCTGTTGCCGCGAGTATACGGCGAGCTAAAGCGGTGCGCGGGGGCTGGCCTTAAG